>Ga0210402_10005266_pt1 | contig 11619 bp, 10 predicted proteins | sample IncBWC7MmetaG_FD_161055 | JGI IMG/M metagenome (GOLD analysis project Ga0210402, IMG submission 161055) | Forest soil microbial communities from Barre Woods Harvard Forest LTER site, Petersham, Massachusetts, United States - Inc-BW-C-7-M | ecosystem: Environmental > Terrestrial > Soil >... | reverse complement strand
GGAGCACCCGATAAGCGGCATGGAAACGGGCCAGTGTCCGGGCCATCAGTCGACGGACTCGCGCGACCACCCTGCCAAGAAACACGACTGTTGCCTCTCTCTTGGCTGCCAGTGTCACTCCGCGCAAAGTTTGGGGGCGCTCATTCCGCCGCCGACACACGCCGCATTTTCCTCGTTACACTTACTGCCCAGCTTCGATGCGCGGCCTCCGGTTGCCCGCACGACTGAATTCTTTCGCCCTCCCATCGCTTGAGTCTTACGGCGCGATCTGCGCCGCGCTGATTCCCACTTACGTGCCGACTTGGGCTGACCGCAGCTCCTGATCGCATGAGCTTGTACCGAGGACATTGCGATGGATCGATCTCGTTTATCGTCAGGGAGCTTCAATCGATCCCGGCGTCATTTCGTACAGGGGCTCGCCGGCAGCGCGTTGGCGGTCGCCGGCGCACGCCACTTTGGTTGGGCCGCCGCCGACGATGCGGGTAGCGCGCTATCCGGGACGGAATTCAACTTGGAGATTGGCGCACTGCCCGTGAACTTGACGGGTCAGGCGGCCATCGCGACGACCGTTAATGGACGACTCCCAGCACCTTTACTACGGTGGCGCGAAGGCGATGTCATCACGCTGCGCGTGTCAAATAGATTGTCCACACCGACCTCCATTCATTGGCATGGGATGATAGTGCCGGCTGATATGGATGGGGTACCGGGCCTAAGTTTCGACGGCATCGGACCGGGTGAAACCTACGTGTATCGCTTCAAGGTCAACCAATCGGGCACCTATTGGTATCACAGCCATTCTCGGTTTCAGGAGCAAACTGGGCTCTATGGGCCGATCGTCATCGAGCCTCGGCGCGCCGAGCGGCACCGAGCCGATCGCGAGCACGTTCTGTTGTTGTCGGAATGGACGGATCTCGACCCAGAGCACATCTACCGAACGCTCAAACGGCAAAGCAACTATTTCAACTTTCATCAGCGCACCGCGGGCGACTTTCTCAGCGACGTGCGCAAGCAGGGTTTGAAACCGACACTCGCGGATCGTCGCATGTGGGGACAACTGCGCATGGACCCAACCGACCTCGCAGATGTGTCCGGATACGCCTACACCTACCTCGTGAACGGTACGACGCCGGCGGGCAACTGGACAGGACTCTTCCGGCGCGGCGAGAAGGTTCGGTTGCGCATTATCAACGGATCATCGATGACGTTCTTCGACATCCGCATTCCGGGGCTGAAGCTCACCGTCGTGGCCGCGGACGGACAGGACGTCGAACCCGTGACCGTTGATGAGTTTCGTATCGGGCTCGCGGAAGTGTACGACGTGATCGTAGAGCCGAAGGATGATCGTGCCTACACGATCTTCGCCCAGTCGCTCGATCGCTCGGGCTATGCGCGCGGCACGCTCGCCCCCGAACCGGGCATGCAAGCCGAAGTGCCCTCGCTCGACTCCCGTCCGCTCCTCACCATGATGGACATGGGGATGGGCCACGACATGGCCGGCATGCACATGGGCGGAATGCATCACAGTGCCAGCCCTCAGGGTGATGCCATGCGCGCCGCCGCGCATCACGCGCCCACCGACTTTGGTCCCAATGTGGATATGCAGGCTGCGCGACCGCAAAGCCGCCTGGACGATCCGGGCCTGGGATTGCGGAACAATGGCCGTCGCGTCCTTACATACGCCGACCTACACACCCTTGGTGGCCCGATCGATCGTCGCCCGGCGGGGCGCGATGTCGAGCTGCATCTCACCGGCCACATGGAACGGTTCGTGTGGTCGTTCAACGGGCAGAAGTTCTCGGAAAGCGAGCCCTTGCGATTCAACTACGGCGAACGTCTGCGCTTGGTACTCGTGAACGACAGCATGATGAATCACCCCATTCATCTGCACGGCATGTGGGGCGAGGTTGAATCGGAGAAAGGAGAGTTCCTGGTCCGCAAGCACACCATCACCGTGCAGCCCGGTCAGCGACTGGCCTACGGCGTCACTGCCGATGCGCTCGGGCGTTGGGCGTATCACTGTCATCTGCTGTATCACATGGAGGCCGGCATGTTTCGCGAGGTGCGTGTCGAGCGCAAAGATGGAGCTGCATCGTGATAGCTTGCGCTCCGCTTACCCTCTTTTGCAGCACCCTCGGACTCATAGTAGCCGCGGGCGCACTTGCCGATCAGCCTCAAGGATCGACCGATGACGCGGTGAGCGAAGCGGCTCACGTGCCGCCCGATCCGCCCCATCATCAAATGGGTGACATGCCGTATCCGAAGATGGCCTCGATGATGCAAATGGACGACCGAGGGCGCACGGGCATGGCGCTCCTCGATCAGTTCGAATGGCGCCACACTGTCGAGGGCGATGCCGCCGTGTGGGATGCGGAGGGTTGGTACGGAGGCGACAACAACAAGGTGTGGCTCCGATCTGAAGGCGAACGCATCGCCGGCACCACGCAAAATGCCCGCGCCGATCTCTTGTGGGACCACACCTTTGCACGTTGGTGGAGTGTGCAGGCGGGGGGACGCCAAGATTTCGGTGTCGGCCCGGGTCGGACCTGGGCGGGGATTGGCGTCCAGGGACTCGCGCCCTATTGGTTCAACACCGAGGCGACGCTTTATGTCGGTGAGCAAGGGCGTACCGCCATGAGGCTCAAAGCGGAATACGAGCTGCTTTTCACTCAGCGCTTGATTCTGCAGTCCGAAGGCGAAGCCAACTTGTACGGCAAATCCGATCCAGCGCGACGACTCGGCTCCGGACTATCGGATCTTGAGATCGGCCTGCGCCTTCGGTACGAGATGCGACGGGAGTTCGCGCCCTACATCGGCGTCGTTTGGGCACGCCAATTCGGAGGCACGGCCGACTATGTGCGGGAATCCGACGGAAATCCGAGCGAAGTCCAGTTTGTGGCCGGCCTGCGCGCTTGGTTTTGATCTAGCGCCCGCGCGTTTCCAATTTCAATTTCAGCCAGGGGGGCAATGATCTTAGGACTGCGGCAAGCCACTTGTAGCGCCATCCCGGGATCACGAACAGCGTGCCCTTGCTCAAGGCCGCGAGCGATTCATCCACGACCTGCTCGGCGCTCAACCAAAACGAGGCCGGCGCGATGCGCGTACGGTCCTCGCCCATCAGGTCGTGAAATCCTGAATACGTGAATCCCGGACACAGCGCTTGAATCGTCACGGCTGATTTCGCACGCCGCAGATCCACATACAGCGCCTCGCTGAATGCGGCGACCCAGCTTTTCGTCGCGCCGTAGCTTACGCTGCCGGCCCGCTGCACGAAGGAAGCAATGGAAGCCAGATTGATGATGGCGCCGCGGTTTTGCGGCACCAGGATGCGCAATGCCGCATGGCTCAAGCGCACCAGCGCCATGATGTGCAGACGATGCATTCGCTCAATGGCATCGAGGTCGGTTTCCCAAAAGCGGCCTCGATGGCCAAAGCCCGCGTTATTGACGAGCAGGGCGAGATTCGGCTCGGCGGCGATTCGATCGGCGACGGCCCGCAATTCGACGGCATCGCTCAAGTCGGCGGCCAGCACATTCACCTTGCCTCCATGCTGGAGGGTGAGCTCGGCCGCAAGCTCCGTCAGTCGCTGCTGGTTGCGCGCAACCAGCAAAAGATCGTATTGCGGCGCCAGCTTGCGCGCAAACACTTCCCCAATGCCGCTCGAGGCGCCTGTGATCACCGCCATGGGTCTTTGCATTTTTTTCCCCGGTTAGTATTCTGGCGCCGTGGCCCGCAACACCCTCAAGGCAGTTTATATCGACGCTGCGCCGGAGAAAGTATTCGCAGTATTGTGCGATGTCGAGCGCTGGCCGGAGTGGACGCCCACCATGACCAGCGTGCGGCGTCTGGAGGGCGGCCCGTTTGCGATCGGCAGCAGCGCCCACGTTCGTCAGCCGAAGCTTCTTCCGGCGGTCTGGCGCGTCACCGAGCTTCAGAATGGGCGCAATTTCACCTGGACGACGCGCTCGCCGGGTTTGCGCATGACGGCGGGTCATCTGATCGAACCCCAGGGTGCAGGCAGCCGCGTGGAACTGACCTTCGAGTTGTCCGGCTTGATCGCCCCGGTGGCGTCGCGCCTGTACGGCGACCTGATCGAACGATATGTCGCCACGGAGTCGCAATCACTCAAGAAGCGCAGCGAGTCTTAGGTCGCCTTAAGGTTGGCGCTTCCGCAGGTGATCTCTGCAATAGATGAACAAGCTGTTGCCGGCAATGCTCACGGCGAATAAAGCCAGCGACGCCGGAATCACTTCGAATATCTTGTGCAAGCCCAGCCAGGTCACCGGCGAGTCCCACCACTGCAAAAAGCCGCCGAATTGTCCCGTGCCGTCGTCCTTGACGCAGCAGTGCAGCAGTCCAACCTTGATGCCGTCGCCCATCCCGATATGCGTCCATTCACCTTGGCGAAACCAGCGGTACAGCTGCATGCTGATGAGGTAGAGAAAAGCCGCCAGACAGCCGTAGCCGATGATGGCGCCGATGCCGCTCGTCACGCGCAGCGCTGCGGTTCGAACACTCACGTCTGTCCGCCCGCTGAGGGGCATCCTTTGACTTCGAGACGAACGATGCGGCCGGATTCGCCCTGTAAATCGGAAGGGTTCAGCAGACTGTCGGTGGGCTTCAAGTCGATATCGATCCAATAGACATTGCCGGTGCGCTTGCGATCGGCGATGCCCGGATTGAATCCCAGCGCCTGCGCTTGGGCAACTCGCGACTGTGCCCGCTTCGGTTCGCTGTACAGACCCAGGGAAATCACCGGACCCTCGTTCGGTCCCGGCATTTCCAACGCATCGTCGATGCCGCCGGCCTTGAGCTTGGCCAACGTCTGCTCGGCCACCGACCGTGCCGCAGGCAGCGGCAAATAGACCCAAACACCGGCCCAGACTTCGCCTTCCGCGACTCGCTGGCGCGGATCGTATCCGCCGCCGCGCAGCGTCGAAGCCGCGTGCGCCGCCTCCGAGACATCGCGGAACGGCCCGACGCTGATGCAACGCTTCACATTGGTCAGGAGGCCGGAACCGCCGCCATCCCGCGAGCCTTCCGAGGGCCCGGGCGCGCCGGCTGCCGCAAGAGGCGCTGCGCCGCCGGCACGGCTGTTCGAATCATTGCGCGCCGCGTCAGAGGCTTCGGAGGCAAGTTTCAATGTCCCCGGGGGCGGTGGAGGCGCCGCGACGCTCTCGGGCGTTTTGGCAATCCCGTGCTCCCACAGGAAGTAGCACACGTTGGCCAGCACCAGGCACACGACAAGGGTCTTCAGTAGCGTCAAGCGTCACCCATGAATCAAGCGCAAACTAGCCTCGCCAGAGACGAACCGCTGCAAGCGATCCTTGGTTTCAAGCAATAGGGCACCGTCGGCATCCACGCCGCGAGCGATCCCGACTATCGCGGTCTCCCCTACCAACACCTGCGCCGGGCGGCCGTTCAAACCGTCGAGGGCTGTCCAGGCATCCCGAAACGCCGCAAATCCGAGGCGCTCGTACTGCACCAGCATACTCAAAAGTTCGTCCAAGATGGCCCCCGCCACCACATTGCGCGAAGCCGGCTCCTTGCAGGCATCTGTAACCGCCGCCACAGCCGTCCCGGCGGCCTCGATTTCACGGCGCGCCTCGGCCGGCAGGGACACATTGATTCCGACACCGATCACCACGTGAGCCGGGCCTCCCGCCTCGGCGCGCAGTTCAATCAGCACCCCGCCCAGCTTGCGATCATTGAACCAGATATCGTTCGGCCATTTCAGAGAGATCCCGTGGGCGCCGGCGCGCGTCAATGCGCGGGATACCGCGACGCCGACGCCCAAACTCAATGCGGGCAAGGTACGCACCACGTCGCTGCAGGTCCAGCCGAGCGACATGGCGATGCCTCCGCCGAAGGGCGCGATCCAGCGCCTTCCCAGGCGCCCCCGGCCGGCATGCTGCAGCTCAGCAATGCAGACATCGGCTGTGCTCGGGGGCGGGGGTGGGCTGCCCAGCAGGCGCGTGTTGGTGGATCCAACCTCGAACAGCAACTCCAGACTGTGCAAATGCGGCTTGCGATCCTCGCCCAGTTCGGCGCGAACTCGGCTGACATCGAGCAACTCCACCGGTGTCGCGAGACGGTAGCCGCGGCGCGCCAAGGCCTGAACCTCGATGCCGATCGCACGCAGGCGTTGCACGCCCTTCCATACCGCCGCGCGGGTTTGGCGAAGCTCCGCGGCGAGCGATTCGCCGGAATGCACCTCGCCGTCCGCCAGCAGCTGAAGCAGCCGCGGGTGTTCCGGGGACCTGCCCAGGCCGGGTCCTATGCCGCTCGCGATCGAAACAGCCATAGACGCCGTACACGATTTTCTTTTCCCGCGCGCATGCGCGCGATATTGCCGCGATGAGTAAAGATCACAAACGCGGCAACCGCGGCACAGAAGGTGCAAAGCGGGATGTTGTTCGGCTCGAGCACGAGAACGGCAGCCGTGAGCACGATGGTCGACATCATGGTGGCAAGACCCACGTAGCCGGACAGCAACAGCACAATGATCCAACTCAAGAGCAGCGGCACCAGCAGGCGCATTTCCATCGCCGCGACCACGCCGACCACGGTCGCCGCACCTTTGCCGCCGCGGAATTCGAACCACACCGGATACACATGCCCGACGATCACTGCCAAGCCGCATGCCACGCTGAGCCACTCGCGAGACACACCCGCATCGATGTCGATGCCGGGCAATGCGGCGGAGGGCAGCCACCACACCGCGATCATCCCCTTGGCGATATCGATGACCAGCACCAGAAATCCGAACAGCTTCCCCTGCGTGCGCAGGGCGTTGGTCGCACCGGCATTGCCGCTTCCCATGCTGCGAATATCGACGCCGCGCAGCCGGCCGAGGATCAGGCTGCCGAGCAGCGTGCCGAGCAGATAGGCGATGAGGATTTTGACGCCGAGTTCCAGCATGCGGCGATTATGACCTAGGAGCCCGCCTGAGTGTTCCGCGGGGCGCGCGCCGTATCCCGCTTCGGCAAGTGAATCTCCGCGAGCATGCAACGCACGCCGCCGCCGCCGATTTGCTCAATGGTCGGAATCTCCGCTGGAATCAGGGCCGCGTGGGACTCCAAAGTGCGGCGCTGTGCCGGTGCCAGGCTGCGCAACGCCGTCGTCGAGAGGGCAATGAGCTTCCCATCCGGGGCTGTCAATTCCAAAACATTGGCGGCGAATTGCGCCATTTGCGCCTGGCTGATTTCGACTATCGTATGCCCGGTCGAGCGCAGTTTGGAAAGCACCGCCGCGCGGTGCGCATCGTTGCTGATCGACTCGCTGCAAACGACGGCAAATCCGCTGCCGATTGCCATCAAGACATTGGTGTGATAGATGGCGCGGCCGCCTGCGTCCACGGCATCGAACGTCATGAGTTCATAGTCTAATTGCTGCGCGAACTCGCCGAGCACATCAAGGTCCGTTCGCGGCGAGGAACAGGCGTAGGCGATCCTGTGCGTCCGATCGAGAACGACGCTGCCGGTTCCTTCGAGATATTTGTCCTCCGACTCGCGATGCGTCAGATCCACCGTGCGCGAGACGCGAAATCGGCCATTGCGCACGACCTGCTGCAGCACCTCGTCGCGGCGCTCCCAGCGGCGATTCAGCGCCAGCATGGGATAGAGGGCAACCGTGCCATCATGGTGAAAGCTCACCCAATTATTGGGGAAAATGGCATCTGGCTTCCGCGGTTCGTCGCTGTCGGGGGCGATGAGCACCTCCACACCGGCGCGCTGCAGAGCGTTCGCCAGGCCGTGGAATTCGCGCAGCGCCGTCTCTTGCGGATCGTTTCGCGGAGCCTCTCCAGGCATCGTTTGGAAGGCATTACTGGGGGCCGTCTGCGGATTGCAGCCAAAACTCGCCGGCCGCACCATAAGCACGGCCGCGGCGCTTTGCGGTTCCTGGCCAGCGTGATCTGCGTGCGGCATAGGGCAGGCACTATACTAGCTGTTTTGGGGGAGACGCCTTGCGGGTATCGATTGGGAAATCCATCGGAATGCTCATGCTCGTGGTTGCCTTGCAGGCCCACGCTGCCAACGCTCGCGCGCCCGCGAAAGCCAAGCCCGCGCCGGCCGCCAAGCCGGCGGCAACCTATCCCTTTACCTTCGAGACCCTGCAGGAGGAAGCCAAGCGTCGAGCCGCGGCGCCCTACTCTCCGCAGCGCAACGCCGTTCCGTCCGCGCTGGATAAGTTGAGCCCGGAGCAATATCGCAGCATCCATTTCAATTCCGATGCCGGAATCTGGCGTGCGGAAAAGCTGCCCTTTCGGCTCGAGCTGCTGCGGGCGGCGCCCAACTTGCCGACGGTTACCCTCTCGACCGTGGAAGATGGAATCGCCACAGATGTGGTCGCGACGGCGGCCATGTTCCAGATGTCGGGCGCCACGCCGGCCCAGCTCGGCAAGGTCTCGGTGCCGTTATCGGGCTTTAGGGTTCGCAGCCGAATCAACTCGAACAAGGTCTGGGATGAGTTTTTGGTTTTCCAGGGCGCGAGTTACTTTCGTGCCGTGGCCAAGAATCTCTTGTACGGGTTGTCGGCTCGAGGGCTCGCGATCGACACCGGCGAGCCGGCGGGCGAAGAGTTTCCGGTGTTCACGCATTTTTGGATCGAGCGTCCGGGTCTGAAAGCGAACGCCATCGTCATCTACGCCTTGCTGGAGAGCAAGTCGACGACGGGTGCTTACAAGATTACGGCGCAGCCGGGAGTGGAGACGCAGGCCGACGTGGAGCTTACCCTGTTCCCGCGCGCCGAAATGCGCGTGGTTGGCATCGCGCCCCTGACATCGATGTTCTTGTTCGATGAAACCAACCGCGGGCGCCTCGATGACTACCGGCCGGAGGTGCACGATTCGGACGGGCTGCAGATCGCCACCAAATCCGGCGAACAATTGTTCCGGCCGCTGGCCAACCCGCTCAAGCTGCAGGTCTCGAGCTTTACCACTCAAGTGCCGCAGGGCTTCGGGCTGGTGCAAAGATCGCGGCAGCAAAGTGATTTTGAAGATTTCGACGCGCAGTACGAGCGGCGCCCCAGCGCTTGGATCACGCCCAAGGGCGATTGGGGTGCCGGGGCCGTTGAACTGGTGGAAATTCCTTCGGGCCGCGAAACCAATGACAACATCGTCGCCTTCTGGCGGCCGGGCCAGCCGCTGGCGCCGGGACGTCCGGCCCAATTTGCCTATAACATCACGTGGAATGACGAGCCTCCCTTGCCCAAGGGCATGGGAAAAGTAGTTGCGACGCGTTCCGGCGCCAGCATCGATCGCAAACGGCGCGTGTTCCTGTTGGATATCGTGGGGGCCGGTGAAAAACTGGATGGCTTACGCCTGGACTTGAGCTCTTCCGCCGGCGCCATTTCCAATTCGACGCTGGTCTCGAACGGAGAACGGCACGGCCTGCGCGCCAGCTTCGAGATCGACCCCAAGGATGCCGAGGTGATTGAGATGCGGCTGCGGGTCATGCGCGGCGACACCCCTGTTTCTGAAACCTGGTTGTACCGATGGACCTCCAGCTAACCCAAAGCGCCGCATTCGAGAGCAGTGCCTCGCCGAGCGGCATGCCGCCGGAGGCGCCCATGGCCATGCCGGCGCAGGATTTGCATTACAAGTCTTGGCGCAACCAGCGGCAGCTCATTTCGGCCGCCGTGCTGTATGCGCGCTTCATCCTGATCGTGGTGACGGTGGGCGTGACCACGTATGGCGTCTATCAGATGCTGCAAGTCGTGCGCTTCGCCAGCATGACGTTCCTGCAGGGCACGATGATCTTTTTCTTCGCCATATCCCTGGGCTGGATCGCATTTTCCGCAGGATCGGTCCTGGCGGGCGCGTCGAAACGGCGCGACCCGATTCCGCCCAAGCAGGCCCAGGCTGCTTCCCTGACGGCGCTGGTGATGCCCATCTACAACGAAGATCCCATCCGCACTGGCGCCGCGCTGCAGGCGATGGCGGAGGCCCTGCAGCGCATCGATGCGCATCGGGGCTTCGAGATCGTGATGCTCTCCGACTCCACCGACGCCGATGCGTGGATTCGCGAGACCCTCAGCGTCGCAAGATTGCGCGGCGCCTTGAGTACGATCATGCCGGTTTGGTATCGGCGGCGATGGCTCAACATCGCGCGCAAGTCGGGCAACCTGGAAGACTTCGTCACGCGGTGGGGCGGCCGCTACGATCACATGATCGTGCTCGACGCCGATAGCCTGATCGATGCACCCACGCTCAGGCAGCTGGTGCAAGCGATGCAAGCGGACCCCAAGCTGGGTATTTTGCAAACTTCCCCGCAACTCATCGGTGCGCGCACTTTCTTTGCACGCCTGCAGCAATTCGCTGCCTGCGTGTACGGCCCGGTCATCACGCGCGGCCTGTCCGCCTGGTCCGGCGACAGCGGCAATTACTGGGGCCACAACGCCATCATTCGAGTGCCCGCGTTTGCCCAATATTGCGGCCTCCCCAAGCTCAAGGGCCGCAAGCCTTTTGGCGGCTTCGTTCTGTCTCATGATTTCGTCGAGGCCGCCCTCATGCGCCGCGGCGGCTGGAAGGTGCGCATGGCCACCGATTTCGGCGGCTCCTGGGAGGAATCGCCGCCCACGCTGATCGATATTGCGATTCGCGATCGGCGCTGGGCGCAAGGCAACCTGCAGCACATGAAGATCATCGGCAGCGCGGGCCTACGGTTCATCAGCCGCATGCACCTGGGCGTGGGCATCATGAGTTATCTGTCCTCGCCCATGTGGCTGGTGATGATCGGCATCGGCTTTGCGCTGGCGATTCAGTCGCGCTTCATCCGTCCGGAATACTTCAGCCACGACTTTCAATTGTTTCCGACCTGGCCGCGGTTCGATGTTGCGCTGATGGTGGCCCTGTTCTGGTTCAGCCTGTTCGTACTGTTGATTCCAAAGATGCTAGGGCTGATCCGTGCCTTGTTGTCGCGGCGCATTCGCCGCGGTGCCGGGGGCGTCATCGGCATATCGGCGAGCTTCCTGCTCGAAACCATACTCTCGGCGCTGTACGCGCCCATCCTGATGATCGTGCAGTGCCGCCATGTCTTCGAAGTATTCCTGGGACGCGATTCCGGCTGGAAACCGCAACGCCGCGACGCCGGCCACACGAGCTGGCGCGATGCCTGGCGCTTTCACCGGCGGCATATGCTCTTGAGCTGCGTCACCGCCGTCATCGTGTACTTCATCTCACCGCCCTTGCTTGCCTGGGTATCGCCCGCTCTTCTCGGCCTGTTTCTCTCCGTGCCGCTATCGCAGATCAGCGGCAGCGAGGGATTGGGCCGATTCCTGTCGAGCCTTGCGCTGCTGCGCACTCCGGAGGAAGTCGAAACGCCGGCGCTGGTTGCGCGGCGCGAGGAATTGGTGCGGGCTAGCGAAGCGTTGCCCGCGGAAGGATTGCGGTTTCTGGCGCGCCACCGCGAGGCGCGCCTCGCGCATATCAGCGGCAATCTGCCGCGGCCGGCGGATCCGCGCGGTCAGCCTGATCCGCACGCCTTCACCGCGGAACAAAAATTGATGGATGCCCGATCGTTGGATGAGGCCTTGCAATGGCTGACGCCGATGGAACGCGTCGAGGTCGCCGGCGAACCACGCTTCCTCAACCAACTGGCCCTGCTCCCCGATTCCATA
>Ga0210402_10005265_pt1 | contig 11620 bp, 10 predicted proteins | sample IncBWC7MmetaG_FD_161055 | JGI IMG/M metagenome (GOLD analysis project Ga0210402, IMG submission 161055) | Forest soil microbial communities from Barre Woods Harvard Forest LTER site, Petersham, Massachusetts, United States - Inc-BW-C-7-M | ecosystem: Environmental > Terrestrial > Soil >... | reverse complement strand
AGCCGGATCAAGTGCAAGCGAAGCGACGCCCGGGGCGCGGGACGGGTCAGGGTGGGCGAGCACGAATCTTGCGATACGGTAGGCGAGCGTCGCCTTGCCGATTCCGGGCTCGCCTCCGATCAACCAGGCATGAGGGACGCGGCCGGACCGATACACGGCGAGAAACTCGCGCTCGGCGCTGTCGTGGCCGAACAGCGCGGTCGTTTCCCGCGGCAGCGGCGGATCGTTTCCGTCCCCGTCTTCGCTCCGCGTCATCGGGCGATTTCTTCGAGCGTCAATGGCGCGGTTTGAGGGTTCAATCGCTTGCACACCACCTGCCAAATCCCGGCCGCAATGCGCTCCTGGGGCTGGCTCGCGTCGATCAGCACGCAGCGCTGCTTCTCCTCCGCAGCAACCGCGCGAAACCCTGTGTTGAGCGCCTGGTGGTAGGCGAGATCCTCGGTCTCAAACCTGTCAGGAACGGCATCGCCGCGCCGCGCCCGTGCCCGCGCGAGACCGATTTCCGCCGGCAGATCCAGAATGAACGTAAGGTCGGGTTTTGCATCTCCAACCGTGAGTTTTTCAAGGCCCTTGACGAACGGCAGGCCGACCTTGCCGACAATGCCCTGATACACCCTCGTTGAATCAAGAAAGCGGTCGCAGACGACCCATTTCCCCGACCTCAGGGTGGGTCTTATGACAGTGTCGAGGTGGTCGGCGCGTGCGGCTGCAAATAACACGGCCTCAGTATTGGGACCAAGGCGCTTTGCGGCGCCGGACAGCAGGACATGGCGAATGATTTCGGCGCCAGGCGAACCGCCAGGCTCCCTGGTAAGCAGGACACCAATGCCGATACCCGATAGCCTCTTTGCAAGGAGGGCCGCCTGGGTCGACTTGCCGGCACCTTCGCCGCCCTCGAATGTGATGAATTTACCGGCCATCTCGACTTTGCTTCGTGGTTGGAGCGCGGGCGTCCGCTGCGCTCCAAATCATATCTTCTTCGGCCCAATCCGAAACAGGCCGATCACCAGCTCGGAGGCGGCATCGAAGGCGCGCCGTGGCAGGTTTCCCCGTCCGACATTCTCGGCGGCGAACAATGGAACTTCTGCAACTATTCGCTCGCCACGAGAAACATTGAGATTGCCGATTTGTTGCCCCTGCTTTACCGGAGCGGGCACTGGGCCTGAATACACAATCTTTGCGGTGACCCGCTCGCTCGCATTCTTTGGCACGAGTATGTTGATGGCCCCCTCGCCTACCAACGGTACCGAACCTGACGAGCCGCCGAACAGCTTGGCATAGCCGACGATTTGCCCGGCTGCGAACAACGGTTTCGACTCGAAACCCCGATAACCGAACTCGATGATTTTCTTCGCTTCGTCGGCGCGCTCCTTCGCGGTTTTGAGTCCGTTGACCACGATGATCAGGCGCGTGCCGTCCTGTACCGCCGAACCGACGAGGCCATACCCGCCTTCGTGGGTGAACCCGGTCTTCATGCCATCGGCGCCGAGATTCATTGTGAGCAACGGATTGCGATTCTGCTGGCGGATTTTGTTCCAGGTGAACTCGTGCTCGCCGTAAATACCGTAGAAGTTCGGATAGGTGCGGACGATATGGCGAGCCAGCCGTGCAAGTTCCCGCACCGTCACTTTTTGGGCCGGATCAGGCAGACCTGTCGCGTTGGTAAAGTAGGATTTGACCAGTCCGAGCTCGCGCGCCCGCTTGTTCATCATTTCCACAAAGGCCGGCTCGTTGCCCGCAATACCTTCCGCGAGTGCAATGCAGGCATCATTGCCGGACACTACGATCGCCCCCCGGAGCAGGTCGTCGACGCGAACCCGGGTGTGAATCGGCGCGAACATGCTGGAGGTGTGCGATGGGGCTCCGCCGCGCCGCCAGGCATCCTCGCTCATCATATACTCGTCGTCGATCTTGATGCGCCCCGACTTGAGTTCGTTGAACACCACTTCCGTGGTCATCAGCTTGGCCATGCTGGACGGCGGCGCCGGAACATCGGCCCCTTTCTCGAACAGTACGGTGCCAGTCTCGACGTCAAGCAGGATGGCGTAGGGCGCCGAAGTCTGGAAGTCATCCTTCTTGGAGCCGACCAGTCCGATGGCGCCCGGCGCAGCGGCAGCCGAAGCGACTTGAGCCGCGACCGCGAGTGCGGCGAGTCCGCGTCGCACCCATGCGCGTATCTTGAATAATGCGAGCACAGTTGAATTCACGGTTCCAGCGCCCTAACGCAGCGCCTCCTTGATCAATATCTTTCGGTTCCTGTCGCGTATTTCAATAGCAAGCGAACGGATGCGAAACAATCGCACCCCGGTCCGGTCCGGGCCGGAACACGGAGGATCGGCCCGGGTCGATAGGGCTTCAAGACCCAATATTCTCAATATAAGCTGCGGACGCTGGTTGCCGGCATCAAGGCTGGCGGTGAAAAATCACCGCTTTGTGTATCGGATCGCCCCGGCGCATAGGCCGAGACCGCCGGGCGGACTGGCGAAATGGCGGCGTTCGCCACTTTATCGTAGTCAACAGCGGGTCCACGGACGGGGCTTTCAACGCCGTTCCCTGGCCGATAGTTGGAAACCGTCTCCCCCTGCCCTAGTGAATAAGGCCGCTCCGACGGAACTGGCACGCGCCCATTGCGCGCCGCCAATGCGGGCACGAAGGGCTTCGTCGAAGCGACTCGTACCAAGGATGGCGCCGGCGCCGGCTCGCCCTGACGCAGCGTCGCAATCAGCATGTTGTCGTCCGAGCCCTCAAGTGGTGCGGTGCCGATATATTCGACGCGCACCGGCGCAAGGCCGCTGCCGTAGAACCCGAGCAAGATGGCCGCTTTGACCGACACGTCGATGAGGCGATCGGAATGATAAGGCCCGCGATCATTCACCCGCACGATCACCGATCGATTGTTGGAGAGATTCGTTACCCGCGCATAGGTAGGCATCGGCAGTGTGGCGTGCGCTGCCGACATTGAATTCATGTCAAAAATTTCGCCATTGGCAGTCTGACGGCCGTGGAAATCCTCGCCGTACCAAGATGCCATGCCCTCCGCGCGATAGTGCGGATCGTCGGCAGGCACATAGGTGCGCCCGCCGATCGAATAAGGAGGGCCAACCCGGTAAGTACCCCCGCCTTTGGGAATAGGCTGACCGGGCGCAACCAAACGGGCGCTCGAAGATACTCCGTAAAGCGGATCGAAGGCACCGATTTTGTCCGAACCGGAGCAGCCCGCAAGCAGACACGCAGCAACCAGCGCACATGACTGCGCACCGCAAAAATGCCTTTTCCCCAACCCCATCGGCCCGAACGACCCCGAATTCGATTTCTCTGCGGCGCACGGGACGCCACGATCGTGGATCTCACCCGCCGCCAGTGGCGGCGTAAACAACGATTCTAAGTTGGCTCGGTAAATAAAGCGAAAAGAAGACGTTGGCTCTGTGCTATTCCGCCCTGTGATTTGGCTGCCCCCTTAAGCGCGACCTGATGATCCCGCAGCGGTCTCCAAGCGATCTGCTCCGGCGCCCATGGCCTAAGCTTTTCCTCGACAGGGGCACGAATGCGGCTGAACTACGGCAAAGATAACTGTAAAGGTCTGTAGTCGATTGAATTGATTGTGATAAAGGTCGTTCACGCGATGCCGTGCGCTCCAGTTAAAGGGGCGTATCTCGGACCAAAGGGCGCGACGTGTTGTCTCATTTTGCTCGATAGATTTTAGAATGCAAAATTTATTGCAATGGTCTAAGTTAATTACAGTCTGAATGAGTGGTTCGCATCTCCGCTCCCCCACCCATGAGCCTCCCCCATGCGGCCCCCATTCAGACAATTAAAATAGTCTTATGAGCAACAACTTGGCCACCCTAACGGGTGGTCGCTTATTTTCTGCATCCTTCAAACGCGGTCCGATTGTCTTGCAAAAGACGGAACCTGCCGGGTCCCCGGTGTCATACGGGAATCGGGCGCATATGGCAGAAGGATGGAGAAATAATGACAACTCATCCAAAACCGTGACGCGTAATCCAAAGACTTCGGCAACGCCGGCGAACCGCGCACTGCTGATCATCTTGAAAAAAGTGGGATTGCCCAGCGCAGAGCAACTTGGCAAGAGAGGCGCGGAAGGGGTGGGATTCGAACCCACGAGGGAGCGTAACCCCCTGCCGGTTTTCAAGACCGGTGCCTTAAACCACTCGGCCACCCTTCCCCACTGGTTCGAATCGGCGAACCAGTGTGACATATAGCAAAAGATGCGCACGGGCACGGGGGGGGGGAAATGTACCGGTGAACCCGCAGCCTCCACGACGACGGTTTGACTCCTGCAACTGCGGACGAGGTAGACTTGCTTGCGTCGGTCGCCTTTCGTCGTGGACCTTACTCAACGACGTGCCGGCCAAACGTGCGCAAGCAAAGCACATAATTGTTCCACATAATTCTTGTTTGTGCATCTGTCGCGAACCCGACGCACCGCCTGCAGTTCCGGCCATCCCCGCGGCGAGCAGTCACCCGACGCGCGGATGATCGCAGTCGCGGTCTCGCTCAAGCTTGTGGAGAACTCAATGTTGATTCGTTGACATCGATTGTGCGCGGCACCAACACCGCGCTTATACAAATTGTCCAGGCAAACTCCCCACGGGACGCGGCGTATTGCCGAAATCAGCTGCAAATTTTGGCTAACCTCTCATGACCACCGGAAGTGCCGCGTTCACCGTCGATCACGCCGGGAGAATTCCGACATTCTGCGCTGTGGCATTCCGAAACGACGATCGTGCGGTTGCGACATGGATCGATTTCTGGGCGGTTAAACCGTGCGGCGATCCGGCTGCCGACTACGCGCGCGGACGACGTTATGCCGATGAGGCAATCTGGCATGTACGAACGACCGGTCAGCCGGTCTTCATCGAATGCGTACTGATATTCATGAGCATGAAATTGCGCCACCGAGACGCGGGCGAGTTGGAGCAAGGGTTTGTCGACCGCATCGTGAACGATTTTCCGCACGCTATGGACCAGGTGATCATTCGCCTTTCGCGGCATCGCCTTAAGCGCCTGAGTTGATCGGATCGGCAACCTCACAACTGCGCGTTGTCGCTCTCGACCTCAGTTCTCGGGAGATGTCGACCAGAGATGTAGCATCATTGGCAGGCTGTACTGATCGACCTCCTCGCCTTCCGGCCGGATTTTCCATATCGCGTGAGCAAGTTCCATCATTTCTCCATAAGTGAGGGTGCGCATCAGCGTTGCAATTTCATTCAAGCGATTGCGGCTTAATTCGTCTTCAAGCTTGTGCAAACTGACTTGAGCTGCAAACGCCATCGAAGCATCCGCATAATCCTGGTCGCGCAGTTCGTCCCCGCCGTAACTTTCGCCCTCCATGTCGCCTGAGTCGATCAAACGCACTTTCTTTGGACGATAGTCGCTCGGGATTGGACGGGTATCTAACTCGCGCGGCGTCGGCGTTCGTTTCGGAAATATCACATCAGCCATGTGGATTTCTCCTTCGACTTGATAGGGCCGCAACTTCTAGCCTCCTCTCGTTCCATTCTTGCCTGGCAGTTCGCCGCCGCCAAATCGCTAGGGCAAATTCTCCGATCTTACGCCGCCGTTAATCGCCGTTTCGCGAATTGATTCGGTTTCTCAAGATCTAGCTCTGTCCCGCCGCGCGCCCAATTCCAGACCGACTCAAGAGATCGTACCGCTGCCGGTCTGGATAGGCCGAACGTCCAGGTCGATAGCAATTTGCTCCGTATCGGTAACGACCGCGCCGGCGCGCCGAAAACGAGGGACTTGGTTGAGTTCTGGGCGAAGCGGAATCGGCGTGAACATCGGCTCCATTATCCGAGCCAAGCGCGAATCGGCCTGCGAAGATGCTTGCTGGCTCGTCCCGCAGTTCAAGGCCCCGGCTTGTGGACGCAGAAATAAGCTCGAAGGGCGTCGCCGATTCGGGCGAAGGAGGTACGCGGCCAAACGCGTTTGCGATTGCCGCTACGTCATTTATCGGGGAACCCAGTCCAGGCACAACGGCGATGAACGACATTAAACCAGCGCAAACTATTGCGCTGATCTTTGCCCAGAAACTGTAACGCCTCATCCACGTCGGCGCAAAATCAACCGTATAGGACACGTGGGCAGCTCTCAGAGTCGAATGACCCTAATTAGGGTGATCCCTCCCCGCAAGCGATATTTATTGTGACACCGTCCAAAATGTAAAGTGCTTTTCACTTGAGAGGTTAATCTCGCCACCAAACATCGTGGCGATAAACGTCGATCTCTTGGTCACGTTGCATCCTGCAGTTCCGTTTCGGTGATCGCGGCGATCTCTTATGTGCTTGCCGTCCATATTCGGCGCCCAGCATCACGGAACTCTGTTTCCCTCCAGCCGGGGTTCTGGCCCGGCGGGCAAGGCGTTTGGATGAGCGGCTTTTCTAACCGCCTCATTCCCCAGTTCCTGCAATTGCGCCAGAAGTAAGCGAACTCGTCGTTCGATCGCCTGCCGCGTCGGTTCCAAAAGCTCGTGAGGACCGGCCGGCATTGCGGCAACCTCGGACGCGGCCGCCTCGGCTTCGGCAGTGGCAGATCTCGCCAGCGCTCCGACGCGGTCGAGGACCTGTCTGGGATTAAGGCCACACTCGCGGGCAAAGTGCTGCCAGTCCTTTCCCTTGAGATCATCTCCGCGGCTTTTGCCGGCGATCTTCTGAGCGAGGCTCTTCGTAACGTTGCCCCACACTTCGCCACACATAATGTCGTATATTGGTGCGAGGGATGCGCCGTTGCCGCGGATCATGATCGAGTAGTTCTTGGCATGCGCGTCGGTATTGCAGCACAGGACGTTAAGGACGACGAGGTCGAGTAACCGGATAATTTCGGTTGCGGGCAGATGCCGCCGGGTCACTTCGAACATGTCCTTCAGAGTCGGCCCGCGGATTCCGGTCCGATTGGTCTCATACTTGGCGGATGGCGGCGTCCCGAGCGCCTGGCAGTAATCTTCCTGATGCAGGCGACGCCAACGGCCGCCCACCTCGGTTCGGTCGTATCGTTTCACAAGCAAGAAGGTTCGCTTGCCGGCCGTACCTGTTATGACATCCGGCGTCGGTATTTTCATGCGGCGCGCCAACGTCAGGCAGAAGGCCTCGTTCTGAACGCCTCCCGGCAGACGCGGCGAGTCCGGTTTAAGGATGTGCGTCGAGGGAGAGCCGTTCATCGGAATGCAGATACGGCCTCCTTCGTCGACCGCTACCGCGAGCTTCGATTGGGCGCCTGCGAGCGACATCGACACTCCCTCCTCACCGACGAGGAACGGCTTGTTGGGCAGATCGTCCAAGACGGCTTCGAGTTCGTCGGGCGTTCCAACCGGTCGCCATTGAACCGAGGAGGTTCTCCCCGGCTGTCCTATCGAGAGTGCGCCCGCCGTGTCGCCGCCGATGGCGGACAAGAGCCCGATAACATCCCCGCGGGCCATCCCGAGAAGTTGCCCGAGGGTTCGCAGCTGCTCGTTCTCCGGCAGGAGGTTTGCGGCCCAGGGCAGGAAAGCATCGGGCCCGATGCGATCAGGCCTTGGTGGCATCGTCGTCGAAATCGGAAACGCGCCCCGCAATCCAATCCAGCCTGCGTCATACGTAAAGCCAGGCCCGGTCTTGTCGACATCGATTGTGCCGACGAGCCGCTGCTCAAAATAGACCGGCAGTCCGGCCATGCGGTTCCTCCATGGCTTCTGGAAGGTCAGGCAAATCCGCCGCTGCGGCAGTGGAGGACGATTCGCGGCCGGTCAAAATGTCGGCAGGCGTGAGCCCTAGCGCTTGCGCCACGAGAAGGCTTCGCCCAAGTTGACACGACGGCTTGCCGGCTTCCAGTTCGATCAAGAATCTTCGGCCGACGCCGGTCGCCAGCGCGAGTTGATCTTGGCGGAGATTCAAGGCCTTTCGCCGGCCTCGAATCATCGATCCAAACGCCGATGCTGTACCCAAGGCCCTTTGGTCGATCGAGTTCTCATCGCTTTCCAAGTTTTTCATCGCTTTCCGTGTCACTGTGTGCTCGATCGGGAATATTTCAATGTAACCGATCGAAAGTTAAGGAAATGTTCCCGTCGAGGAACATTTCTCGGTTGAGAGGTGGCCTCCGAGCCAAAAGTGCCCGATCGGGAACATTAGCCTGAAAACCAACTCAAGGGAAATCGCCCGATGACACCAAGACGCAAGCTGGGCAGTACTATCGCGATCGCGCTGCTGTCGGCCGGCCTCGGATTGTTCGCAGGTCACAGTTCATCGACACGGGCGATCGGCAAGGAACCGCGGTTTCAGCAATTGACGATGGCACAGTTGACCGACGAGCAGCGCCCGCTCGGCGAAGCCATCATGAAAATCTCAAGCGTGGGCATCGGGGGGCCTTACAATCCGATGTTGCGCAGCCCGGTGTTCGGGCAGCGCATGTTCGATCTGCTCGACTATCTGCGCTGGCATTCGTCGTTACCGCTGCGGCTCAATGAGTTTGCCATCCTGATCGCCGGACGGTTGTGGCGCTCGCAGGTCGAATGGTATGCTCACGGCCCGCTCGCCCTTAAGGCGGGCCTGTCGCCCACGATCATTGCGGAACTCAAGGCCAACAGGCGGCCGGCCGCCATGCAGCCTGATGAGGCCGCGGTCTATGATTTCGTCACGGAGCTCTCGACGAGGCACGAGGTTTCGGACGAGACCTTCGCCCGCGCCAAGATGCTGCTTGGCGAGCAGCAGGTGGTCGATTTGACCGCGGTGACCGGCACCTATGTGACGATCGCGATGCTGCTCGCCATGGCGGAGGAAGGCGTGCCGCCCGGCAGGGAGGCGCCCTTCGGGCCGGGCGATCCTTGAAGGGGGCTTAGGACGACGCGTCGTTCAGTCACGTTCCGGAACGGCGAAATGCAGAACTTAATGCAGTACGCGCCGACTTAGAACCGCGCGATTGGCCGGCAGGGCGCGGCTAGCTTGGGAGGATACGATGGCATCGGTGGCGATCCGCGGCGTCCGCAAGGCGTTCGGGTCGGTTTATGTGATCCACGATGTCAACGTGGAGATCGCGGACGGCGAATTCGTCGTTCTGGTCGGCCCGTCCGGCTGCGGCAAGTCGACTCTGTTGCGCATGATTGCGGGCCTTGAGCACATCAGCGGCGGGGAAATCCGCATTTCCGACCGCGTCGTCAACAATCTGCCGCCCAAGGAGCGCGACACCGCCATGGTGTTCCAGAATTACGCGCTCTATCCGCACATGACGGTCGCGGCGAACATGGGTTTCTCCATGCGGCTGCGTGGCGCCGGCACCGCGGAGATCGCCGAGCGGGTCAACAAGGCAGCGGATATTTTGGGGCTGACACCTTATCTCGACCGCTATCCGCGCCAGCTCTCCGGCGGACAGCGCCAGCGCGTCGCCATGGGCCGGGCCATCGTGCGCGATCCCAAGGTGTTCCTGTTCGACGAGCCGTTGTCCAATCTCGACGCCAAGCTGCGGGTGCAGATGCGCACCGAGATCAAGGCGCTGCACCAGCGGCTCAAGACCACCACCGTGTATGTCACCCACGACCAGATCGAGGCCATGACCATGGCAGACAAGATCGTGGTGATGCATGACGGCCGCGTCGAGCAGATCGGCGCACCGCTCGATCTCTATGACCGTCCCGGCAATCTGTTCGTGGCGGGCTTCATCGGTTCGCCGGCGATGAATTTCTTTCCCGGCACCATCCGCCATAACGGCAGCGTGGGATTTGAAGGCCCTGGCGGCCTGCACCTGCCACTTCGCGTTTCGGCGCAGCCTATGCTGGACTTGTCCGACGGCGCCCCCGCCGTCTACGGCGTGCGTCCTGAGCATTTCACTCTTTCGGATGACGGCATCGAGGCCGAAGTGCAAGTGGTCGAGCCGACCGGCTCGGAAACCCAGCTCGTCGCCAAGTTCGGCGGTCAGGATGTGCTCGCAGTGTTTCGCGAGCGCCACCAGTTCCAGCCCGGCGACCGCGTGCGTCTCAAGCCGGACGTGGGCCTCGTTCACCTGTTCGACAAGACGTCTGGTAAACGCCTAAACAGCTAAATTCCCTCCCCCGCTTGCGGGGGAAGGTTAGGGAGGGGGCAAGTCCACGGCACGGACTCGTGGTAAGAGCCCCCTCCCCGACCCTCCCCCACAAGCGGGGGAGGGAGAGAGAAGAGATCGAAACAGATAACCGGAGGAAGCCATCATGATTGATTTAACCCGACGCACCCTCGTGAAGGGCGGAACCGCGGCCGCGGCGGCCGGCGCGCTCACCGGACCGGCGCTGCTTGAATGGGCAAAGGCCTGGGCGCAGACCGCGCCTTGGAAGCCCGAGAAGAACGCGCAACTTGCCATGCTGCGGTGGAAGTATTTCGTGCAGGCTGAAGACGATGCGTTCGTGGCGCTACTGGACGCCTTCACCAAGGCGACCGGTGTCAAGGTCATCGTCACCCGGGAGTCCTATGAGGACGTGCAGCCCAAGGCCTCGGTGACGGCCAATACGGGCGCCGGGCCGGATCTGTTCTGGGGCCTCTATTCGCTGCCGCATCTGTTTCCGCAGAAATGCATCGATGTGACCGATGTCACCGAATACCTGGGCAAGAAATATGGACCTTGGGCGCCATCCGCCGTCACCTATGGCAAGAGCGGAAACAAATGGATCGCCGTCCCGGTCTGCTACACCGGAAGCCTCATGAATTATCGGATTTCGTCTTTGAAAAAGGCCGGGTTCTCCAAGTTCCCGGCCACCACCGACGAGTTTCTCGAGTTAGCGAAGGCGAGCAAGAAAAACGGCACGCCCGGAGGCATGGCGCTCGGCCACGCCTCCGGCGACGGCAACACCTGGGTCTATTGGTGCCTGTGGGCGTTCGGCGGCAACATGGTCGACAAGAACGACAAGGTCATTCTCAATTCGCCCGAGACCGAAAAGGCGCTGGAATGGGCCAAGCAACTCTACGACAACATGATCCCGGGCGTCGCCTCCTGGAACGATGCGTCCAACAACAAGGCGTTCCTGGCCGGCGAAATTCATTGGACCAACAACGGCATCTCCATCTACACGGCGGCCCGCAAGGATTCCACCAAGACGGAAATCGCCGACGACATGGATCATGCCTATTTCCCGGTCGGCCCCACGGGCAAGCCGACCGAACTGCATCTGATGTTTCCGCTGCTGGCCATGACTCACACCAAATATCCGCAGGCCTGCAAGGCGCTGATGGCGTTCATGCAGGAGGCGAGCCAGTTCAATCCCTGGATCGAGGCGGCGGGCGGCTACCTGTCGCCGGGTCTTGCCGCGTATGATGCAAATCCGGTGTGGACCTCGGACCCCAAGCGCACGCCCTACCGCGACGTCGCCAAGCGCTCGCTGACCGTCGGAGGGCTGGGCTCGGTCGGCGAAAAGGCCGCCAGCGCGGTTTCCGACTTCGTGCTTCTCGACATGTTTGCGAGCTTTTGCACAGGCCGCGAAGACGCCAAGGGCGCGATCAAGATCGCCGAGCGGCAATTGCAGCGGATTTATCGGTAGACGAAAACTGCGGGGCAGGCCCTACCCTCCCCTGAAGGGGGAGGGTAGGACCACCGAAGGTGGTCCGGGGTGGGGTGACAGCGACGCAGCATTTGCGGAAGCGCTGTCACCCCCACCCGGACCGCT
>Ga0210402_10005264_pt1 | contig 11620 bp, 10 predicted proteins | sample IncBWC7MmetaG_FD_161055 | JGI IMG/M metagenome (GOLD analysis project Ga0210402, IMG submission 161055) | Forest soil microbial communities from Barre Woods Harvard Forest LTER site, Petersham, Massachusetts, United States - Inc-BW-C-7-M | ecosystem: Environmental > Terrestrial > Soil >... | reverse complement strand
CGGCATGAAAGCTGTCATCTGGACCGACGTGGCCCAGTTGCTGCTCTATCTGACGGGAAGCGCCGTGACCTTTTGGATCTTGCTTCACCGCATTCCCGGCGGATGGACCGAAGTCACACAAGTCGCAGCCGCCGCAGGCCACAAACTCCAATTCCTCGATTTTTCGTTCAACCTCGCTACAAAATACACTTTTTGGTCCGGCCTTATCGGCGGCGCATTTCTCACCATGGCCAGCCACGGCACCGACCAAACCATCGTTCAAAGGCTGCTCGCAGCGCGCAACGAAAAAGACAGCCGCCGCGCTCTTCTCACAAGCGGCGTCATCGTCCTGGTTCAGTTCACCATCTTCCTTTTGATCGGCGTTTTACTCTACGTGTTTGCGCAGCACTCGCCCCTCCTCGCCCCCGGCGACCGCACCGACCGCATCCTTCCATTATTTCTTGTCCGCGAAATGCCCACTGGTCTCGCCGGTCTGCTTCTCGCCTCCATCGTCGCAGTCGCCATGTCCAACGCCAGCGGCTCCCTCAATTCCCTCGCGGCTTCCAGCGTCCTCGATTTTTCGCGGCTCAGCGGCCGCTCCGCCGATTCCGTCCAATTCCTGCACCTTTCGCGCCGCATGACCCTCGTGTGGGGTCTCATCTTGATGGCTTTCGGTTTTATCAAGTGGGGCCCCCTCCTCGAGGCTGGCCTGACCGTCGCCTCCCTTCCCTTCGGCAGCTTGCTCGGTCTTTTTCTCCTCGGCACTCTCGACCGCAAAGCCACCGCCACAGGCGCGCTAACGGGCATGTTCCTCGGCCTGGCCACCATTCTCTGCGTTTGGCGCTATACGCCCATAGCCTTTACGTGGTACGTCTTAATCGGCGCGGCAGTCACGTTTTTCGTTGGAAGTGTTGTAAGCCGCGTAGGAAAAAAAGAAAGCGTCCCGGCGTGAAAAAGTAGTGCACGAACGTGTAGGGGTACGATATATCGTGCCCTTGTCTGTCGGCAGCGACCTTTGCTGAAATCACCGAGCGGGTGAACATGACCGAAAAACGTCTAGAACTCGTTCGCGGCCTGGGCGCCTGGGCTTCCGGCGCCATCGTCGTCGGCACCATGATCGGCACCGGCATCTTCCTCAAGCCCGCCGAAATGGCCCGCGAAGGTCGCACCGTCTCCGTAGTCTTCGCCGCGTGGATAGTAGGCGCGATCCTTTCCCTCTTCGGAGCGCTCTCCTTTGCAGAACTGGGCGCGTCCATCCCCGAAGCAGGCGGCGAGTACGCCTACCTCCGCCGCGCCTTCGGTCCCGCGTGGGGATTTCTTTTCGGCTGGATGCACTCTATTGTTGGCCGTCCAAGTTCTCTCTCTTCTATTGCCGCGGGCCTGATGCGTTTTCTGAGTTTCCTCCTCCCCGTCGTTGCAGCGCCGATTTTCACCCTCCACATCGCCATCCCCGGCCTAACCGCCTGGATCAAGCCCTACGATTTCGTCTTCACTTGGGCCCAACCGCTAGCCGTTCTCTGGATCGTCGCCATGACCGCCATCAATTATTTAGGAGTCCGCCTCGGTGGCACCGTCCAGGTTTTTCTCACCGCCATAAAAATTACCTCCGTCGTGATTGTGATTGGAGTGGCCTTTTTCGCGCCCGCCGGGCCGCCACATGCGCCCGATCCCATTTGGCCGTCGGCCTTGAACGGCGGCGTCCTCAGCGCATTTCTTGCCGCTCTGGCAGCCGCGCTTTGGGCTTACGATGGCTGGGAAGATTTGAATCTCGTCGGCTCGGAAGTGGAAAATCCGCAACGCAATTTTCCTCGTGCGCTGGTCGGCGGTGTGGCACTTGTCGCGCTCATCTATTTTCTCTTCAGCGCCGCCTGTTTGAAGGTTCTGCCCTTCGCCGCCGTCGCCGCTTCCCCGCACATCGCCTCGGACGTTGTGCAGCACGTCGCCGGGCCAATCGCCGCTGCGTGGATCACCGTAGCTATGGTTATCAGCGCCCTCGGTTCCATGAATTCTTCCGTCCTGAGCGGTGCACGCCCTGGCTATGCCATGGCCCGCGACGGCATCTTCTTCAAAATCGCCGACGGCGTTCATCCAAAATATCGCACGCCCGGTCACTCTCTGGTTTTTCAATGCGTCCTGGCAAGCCTGATGGCGCTGACGGGAACCTTCGAAGAGCTCACGAATCTTTTCATTTTTGCAGGCTGGATTTTTTATGGCCTCGCGGTAGTCGCGCTCTTTCGCCTGCGCTACACCGAACCCAACATGCCGCGTCCCTATCGCTGCTGGGGCTACCCCTGGGTCCCCGGCCTCTTCGTAGCTGGCGCCCTCGCGCTAACCCTCAATATCTGGCTCAACCGCCCCGGCCGCTCCTCCATCGGCCTCCTTCTGATTCTGGCCGGCCTGCCCTTCTATCGGCATTGGAGCCGAACCATCTCAGCGACCGACTACACGTCGAGAGCCTAGACCTCGCATAAGCAGGAGTTGCGCAGGCAGGCCACCCGCAAGCAAAGCCGCTGCCGGAATCAAGACCCAGCCGAGCAGAGCCATTACGAGAGCCATCGGCGCAATGTTGTGCGCAATAAAGTGGTCGAAGAACAAGCTGACAGGAAGGACCACCACGATCGATGCAAGAAACGGCAGAGCAGAAAAAACCGTCGAGAGAAAGATCGCACGACCGGAACCGCCCGCGCGGTAGGAAAGATAGGCGCCCACCGCTCCGACAAACGGCAAGCAAAACAACCAGGGAATATAAATCAATAAGACTGGAGGATGGCCCCAGGACAGAATCCAGGGCTTGGGGCCGTAAATCTCTGTTAACGCAAGAAGAATCGTCGACAAGAATAGGGTTGCGAACCCTGGAAGCCAAAACTGCCTGACGCGATTCGACATGATGTCCTCCTTCTTTCGTGCAGTCTGAATTTTCCGCCGAAGGTCTTGCCAATCCTTCACCTGCAACAGAGTGCGACTGACCGCGGTCTCTTCCGCCAATCCTTGCCGGCGTAACTCCTCAAAACTTTCCTCGAGGTGAGCCGCGAGTTCCGCAATGATTTCTTGCCTCTCACTGGCTGAGAGAGAGAGTTCCCCGAGTTGCTCGCCTACTAGCGCTTCCCAGTCACGCATCATCGCGTCGCTAACCGATCGCCGTGTCTCGCGACGATGACCGTGTGCTAAGCAAAAGGTGCGCGAGTAGGCCGCCCCCTAGAAGAGCGGCCCCCGGCACCAAGATCCAGCTAATCCCATCTTTCAGAAGAACAGTGGCCACACGGCTAAAATCGACCGGCCTTCCCATTATTAGTTGGATCGTCAAGCTGAATGGAAACATGAAGAGAAACGCGCCGGTAAGCGCAATCGTGGGAAAAACGCTGACAAAAATCGCGGTTCGCCGCGAACCGCTGGCCCGGGACGAGACGTATGCTCCCAGAGCTCCGAAGAAAGGAAGCGCCGCCAGCCACGGCGGATACAGAAGAACCGTGTTCGATCCGCTCCTGACTATGTGAGGTTGTAATCCGTACTGCTGGAGTGTCATCAAAAAAAACGTGGAAAGGATCAGTGTGAGGAACCCGGGAATCCAGAGCTGCCAAACGCGTTTCTTCATGGGCTGTTCTCTCCTTTTTGCGGCAAGAATTTTACGCTGCAAATCCCGCCAATCTCCGGCTCGCGACAAAGTCCGCCGCACCGCTTCTTCTTCCTTCATTCCCTGTCTGAGCATCTCCTCGCAAATGTCTTCCAGATGTGCGGCTAGTTCCGCGATCACCTCGGTTCTTTCTTCCGGTTCCATAACCAGGCCGGCAAGCCGCTGCTCGACGACCGCCCCCCAATCACGCATGCGACACCTTGGTGAGCCGCTTCAAGGCGCGGAAAAGCTCTGCCCATTCTTTGCGGATGGGCGATAGCTTTTTCTTCCCCTCGGATGTGAGGCGATAACAGCGCCGTCGCCGCCCCGTGCGGCTCGTTTCCCAGGCGCCGCGCACCCATCCACGCTTTTCCAGCCTATAAAGCAGCGGGTAAAGCGATGCAAGCGTGAATCGCAATGATCCTTCTGTTTGCTGCTCGATGCGCCGCGCCATCTCATACCCGTGCAGCGGCCCGTCTTCCAGCACGCTCAGCACCGCAAGTTCCGCTGTGCCTCGCTTAATCCCTGGGGCAATCATGAGGTCTCTCCCTATATATAGGAATCTTATATACAGACACAAAAGATGTCAACTGGTCTGAAGTACAGGCGTGCGTTCCGCGAATGCGGGGTGGCTTGTACAGATTGAAGTGCTCGTCCCTGCGCTTGGTCGGCAGCGAATTTGATCGCTATTCGCCAAGCGGAGCGGCAATACCTAGGAACACCAATACCGCGCGATTCAGCCGGAGCATATCCTTATCAGCAAGCTGGCCAACACGAACCCCGAGCTTTGTTTTCGGAACCGTTGTGACCTTATCCGCCATCAACCGGCACTCCGCTCGCAATCCGTTGCTTTCACTCGGCTTTATCAGCAGCCGAAACAGCGGCGCCTCCGTCGGGTCCGTCGTGAACGCACACACCGTAACAGAGTCCGTCATGTCGAAACGGTTGTCTTGCAGGATCACCACCGGGCGGGGCTTCCCCGAATAGTCTACGCCGCCCGCCACCGTCCAGATCTCTCCTCGCTTCACGCTGCATCCGGATCGGAGATCGTATCGATAAAGTGCTGATCTTTCTTGGCGCTAGGGCTCTTGGCAACCGCGAGGGACTGCCTGTGGGCTTCCGCCGCAAAGACGGGCGAGCGTAGATCGGGCACCCAAATTTGTATTGGCCTTAAACCTTGCTTTCGCAGGCGCCCGCGATGCGCCCTCACCTTATCTCGGGACGTTTTCGGCCGGCTTCTAGTTCCCATGTCAAGCCTCCCAGGCTGGTTACATGTAACTTACCACAACTTCCGCTTCGCGCTCCATACTGCATGACCAAAATTTCCCTGTCATGAAATCGATGTGGGGATCCGCAAGGGACTTACGTCCCGTGCATTCAGGCCGAGGCGCGAAGCGACGACGGAAATGTGTTTACCGGCGAAGCGATGGGAATCGCGATGCCTTCTGCTTCCCCGCTGACGGCAATCCCGGGATGCGCGATTTTTGCGAGGGCCTCGATGCCACTCACCAGCCGCGGGCCGGGGCGAGAAAAATATCCGCTGGCGTTCAGCGCATACACTCGTGAATTGCGCACGGCGGGAATCGCACTCCACTCCTCGGAAAAAGACATGGCTCGATACTCGTCGCCCGCTTGCTTGGCGCTATAGCCACACTGCGCGATCAACAGAATCTCTGGCGCGGCATCGATCACTTCCTCGGCGGAAACGCGAAACGAAGCCGTGCGCTTCCGGCCCAGCACGTCTTTCCCGCCAGCAATGTCAATCATCTCCGGCGCCCAATGTCCCGCGGCGTAAAAAGGCTGGAGCCATTCGAGCATCGCAATGCGCGGACGGTGCTCAACGCCATCAAGCTGGCATTCGAGTTCGCCGAGCCGTGTTCCAATTTTCCCGAGCAAAGTTTCCGCTTCATGTCCGCGGCAGGTTGCCTCACCAACCCACAAAATGTCGCGCCACACGTCGCCAAGATCCTGCGGGTTCAGGCAAAGCACTTCAGGCGGCTCGGCAAACCTCGCAAGTGTCGCGGCGAGATCATCTGGCGATGCGGCGCACACCTGGCATAAATCCTGCGTAATGATTAAATCCGGCGCCAATTCCACCAGCGCTTCGGCATCCACCGAATAGAGACTTTCACTGCGCGAAACATACTCACGCACCAGCCGGTCGATTTCCGCAGGCGGCGCATCCGGCGGCAGCCGCGAATGTATCACCACGCGCTTGCTCTTCGCCTGCGGCGGAAAATCACATTCATGGCTCACGCCGACAACTTCTTTGTCGAATCCCAGAGCAAACAGGATTTCCGTGGCCGACGGAAGTAAGGAGACGATCCGCATGGGCCGACTCTACCACAAGAGAGTGTGTAACGCTGTTGTTTAGCGCGGCCCTGATACAGATATTGAAGAATTATTTATAGAGAAAATATTTCCGGCGTGCCTGATCGTAATTCGCAAGGTCTGAAGACCAGCTCGCCACGATCTGTTCTGGTGCAACCCCTGCCTGCAGCTGCCGAATGGTTTCCGCGTTGCCGACAAGTGTCAGCAATTTTGCCGGATCGAATTTCGCGGGATAGAGTCTGCGCAAAATAACGGCAATCTCCAACCCCGTGCGCACGGAGCGGACGGCGGCGCGGTCCGTGATGCGAATACCCACTCCCCCGCAACGCTGCCCTGCATACAGACCGGACACGGGAATGAACGGTTGATCGGTAAAACGCAGTCCGGGCAGATGGCGCGCGTTCAGTTGTTCCGCGACGGCTATCCCGTCCATCCATGGCGCGCCGAACTCTTCAAAAGGCGCCTGCGTCCCGCGGCCAACCGAAACACCTGCGCTCTGCAAAATTTCGATGCCGGGATAAACAATCGATCCCTTAACAGTACGCAGATTTGGGGAGGGTGGAACCCAGCGAATGCCAGTGCTCTCAAAAAAATAGTTGCGATGCCAGTTTTTCATCGCAATGACATGTAAATCACACCCGATATGATTTTCCGTGTTGAAGAATTGCGCCAGCTCGCCAATGGTGAGCCCGTACCGAATGGGCAATGGAAAATAGCCGACTATACTTGTCTTGTCGGGATCGAGCATGGGTCCTTCAATGATTTCACCGCCGAGAAGATTGGGGCGGTCCAGTACGTAAAAGGCGATCTTGCGCTTGGCGGCTTCTTCCATGCAGTACGCCATCGTGGCCGTGTAGGTGTAGAAGCGCACGCCCGCGTCCTGAATATCAAAAACGAGAGTGTCTATTCCGGAAAGCATTTCGTCCGTGGGGCGCAGCGATTCGCCGTAGAGGCTGTAGGTGGGCAGTCCGGTTGTGGGATCTTTCGAGGACGAAACTTTATCGTCGGCGCGGCCGGAGATCCCGTGTTCCGGGCTGAAGAGCGCGACCACCTGAATGCCGGGCGCATGAAACAACCGTTCGATGGTAGTTCGGCCAAGGGCGTCGAGGCCCGTGTGGTTCGTGATCAGCCCGATGTGCTTGCCACGCAGCGGCGCGAATTTTTCCGCCTCAAGAACGTCGAGTCCCGTTTGCACGCGCCCAGGGCGGCCCCGGTGTTTTACCGCGGCTTGCGCAGAGACGCAGAACGCGAGAGCTATACAGACGGAAGTACCCAGTTTCTTGACGAGACCGCGATGAGGTTGAGGCAAAGCATTTCCTCCGGTTGTTCGTCACCAATGATATTCTGGAACGCTTCGTTCGGGGCTGCGTTGTGAGCCTGAAGTGCGTGTGTTATATACAGGCGCAGGATCCAGGCGTAAACCGGGAGACCTACAATTGATGAAAGGACGCAGTAAGAGCGTTCTGCTGTTCATTCCTTTTGCTTTGCTCCTTCTTCTCATGGCCCACACTACGCGTAGTCAGAACAAAACTTCAGCAACGCCTTCTTCGCCATCCGCGAAACCCGCGGTTGCCGCGAAGAAAAGCACTTCAGCTGCAAAGCCTGTTCAAAAATTGCCGGCAGCGGCCGCGCAGTGGGTGGAGTCGACTCTCCAGAAGATGACGCTCGACGAAAAAGTCGGGCAAGTGATTTTCACAACGTATCACGGCAGCTTTACCGCGACGGACGCGGCCGCCTATGCAGAGATGATGCGCGACGTGGAAACGTTGCACGTCGGCGGGTTCATCAACATCACACAAAGCTCCCCGCTCGGCGTCGTGAAAAGCCAGGCGTATCCGACGGCGGTACTCACAAATCAATTGCAGGCAAAATCGAAGCTGCCATTGTTGATCGGCGCCGATTTTGAGCGCGGCACGGCCATGCGTTTGGATGAAGGAACTTCGTTTCCAACGGCGATGGCGCTTGCCGCCGCCGGCAATCCGAAAGATGCGTACACCATGGGAAAGATCACCGCGCTCGAAGCGCGCGCCGTCGGCATCCAGTGGATTTATGCGCCGGATTCCGACGTGAACAACAATCCGGATAATCCCATCATCAATACGCGTTCGTTTGGCGAAGACCCGAAGAAAGTTGCCGAATTCGTGGCTGCATTCGTGCGCGGCGTGCAGGAAAACGGCGGCATGGCCACGTCCAAACATTTTCCGGGGCACGGAGACACCTCCACGGATTCACACATGGATCTCCCGATCATCAAAGCTGACCGGCAGCGTATCGAATCCTTGGAGCTAGTTCCCTTTCGCGCGGCGATTGCGGCTGGCGCCGACAGCATCATGACCGGCCATCTTTCGATTCCGGCGCTGGAGCCGGAGCCGAATCTTCCGGCGACTCTTTCTCCGAATATTTTGACGGGACTCTTGAGGAAAGAACTTGGCTACCAGGGGCTCGTCGTAACCGATGCTATGGACATGGGCGGGATTACGGTGCGCTACGCGCCGGGGGACGCTGCGGTGCGCGCGTTTGCGGCGGGGACGGATGCGCTGCTCATGCCGCCGGTGCCGGATGCGGCGTTCGATGCGCTGAAGGAGGCGGTGAAGTCTGGACGCATTTCGCGCGAGAGGCTGGATGCGTCGGTGCGGCGCCTCCTGCAGGCAAAGGCGCGGATGGGACTGTATAAGCAGCGCTTGGTGGATGTGAACGCGCTCAACAAGAATTTCGGCAAGGTGGAATGGCAAAGAGAAGCGCAGGATATTTCGGACCGGGGCGTGACGTTGCTGCGGGACACGCCGCATCGCTTGCCGCTCGATGGAACAAAGCCGACACGGGCGCTGCTCGTCTCGTTGTATTCCGATCCCGAACCGTATCCCGGCGAAGATCTGGAGCGCGAACTGCGCCAGCGAGTAGATGCGCTTACCGCACTGCGCGCCGATACGAAGTTCGCGAAGGCTGGCAACCTGAATTTGCCAGCGCCGGACACCTACGACGTTGCGATTCTCGCGCTGTTTGTGAAGGTCAGCGACCGCAAGGGAAATGTGGATCTGCCCACGGAACAGGCCGCGCTGGCGGACCAGATTTACAAGACTGGGAAGCCGGTGGTCACGATCGGTTTCGGAAGTCCTTATCTCGTCGAGCATTTTCCGCAGGCCGAGACCTGGCTCGCGGCGTTTGGCATCAGCGACGTGGCGCAGATTTCCATTGCGCGAGCATTGTCCGGAGAAATTCCGGTGCGCGGGCATTTGCCGGTGACCGTGCCTGGCGTGGATATGAAAGCCGGCTTTGGGATCGAAGTGCCTGCCGATCCAATGAAGGTTCAGACGATGGATGGGCGCGCGGAACCACAACTGCGGCCCGCCTATGATGTTCTCGAAAAAGCGATTGCGGACAAAGCGTTTCCCGGAGCGACGCTGGCTGTCGGATACAAAGGAAAAGTGTCGCTGCATGCTTTTGGAAAACTGAGCTATGACGCGAAATCGCCGCAGGTGAACGTGCGGACGATGTACGACGTTGCATCGCTGACCAAGGTGATAATCACGACGACGCTGGTGGAAAAACTCGTCGAAGGCGATTTCAAATCTCCGCTGCTACTCGATGTTCCGATCGAACGTTACTTGCCTGAATGGGCCAGCGGGCCGCAGCCAGAGTGGCGGCATCGCGTGACGGTGCGCCACTTGATGACGCATACGTCGGGATTGCCGCCATTTAAGGAGTACTGGCGCACGTCAAAGGGCAAAGCCGACACGCTGCGCATGATTTTTGCCGAGCCGCTGGAGTCCGAACCGGGAACGAAAATGGTTTACTCCGATCTGGGAATTATCTTGATGGCGGAGATTATCTCGCGCTTGACGGGACGAACGCTCGACGACCTCGCGAAAGAATATATTTTCACTCCTCTGGCCATGAACGATTCGATGTACAAGCCGCCGAAAAAACTCTGGCCGCAAATTGCGCCAACGGAATTTGATGCAATTTTCCGCCATCGGCTGATTCAGGGCGAGGTCCACGACGAAAATGCGTTTGCCATTGGCGGCGTCTCCGGGCACGCGGGACTCTTCAGCACCGCGCCGGATTTGGCGGCGTTTTGCCAGATGCTTCTGGACGGCGGCGTTTACGCCCACCAGAGAATTTTGAAGAGGGCAACGATCGCGCAATTCACTGTACCGCAGCAGCTCTCAGGCGGAACGAGGACGCTCGGCTGGGTGGTGCCAACCGAAGGCAGCTCGAGCGGACTCTATTTTTCGCCACACAGCTTCGGACACACGGGCTTTACAGGCACTTCGATCTGGATCGATCCCGACCGCCAGTTGTTTGTGGTATTGCTGACGAACCGCGTCAACCCCACGCGCGAGAATCACAAAATTGCCGAAATGCGGCCTGCGCTGCACGATGCGGTGATGCAGGCTCTTGGCTTGGCAACCGCAGCGCCGGTCTCGAAGTAATCTGAGCTAGCGGCAAGTCTTGGCAATTCTCCGTAGTACCCTCCCCCCTATTTTTTGTAAGTGTTGCTGATAAAGGACTTACAATTTGCTTAACTGCTCTAGAAACTTAGACTTGCGGGGCGTGACGGTATGTGTTGATTTTAAAAGGGTTTTCCGTCTACGAAGAGGCGGTAACTGTCGTCATAGCGGACGGCGTATGGGTCGCGGTTTGGTGTGGCCGGTCGGGGTAGCGGACGTGGTGGTGCGGGCGGAGGGATGTTGTTGGGTTGGGCGGATGGAGCAGGGGCTGAAGCTGGCCGGGTCTCGTCGGTGGTCGATGCGGCGAGATCGAGGCGGGGTCCTTCGCTACGCTCAGGATGACAGGCTTCGGCGGGCGGGGCGGATTGTGCCGAGTTTGAACTGGGGCGGCTTGGAAAAAGTTCACGGGCCACGGAGAGTGCGGCTTCGAGGTTAGCGGGCGAGGGACGATCTGCGCTTGGCAATTGTGGCGTCGCTAGTGCGGACTGTTGCGGACGAGATGGCTGAGCGTCAGGTGGAGCGGTTGTTTGCGTGACGGTGGTAGAAGTGGCGGGGTGAAGCCGCGCCGACGCGGAGCTTGAGGCTGGGACGTGAACCGCAGCGGGAGATTGGGGCGGGGGTTGGGCTGGTTGCTGAGGTTGGGTGCGCCGGGGCTGAGGCGGTTCTGGTTGATGCGGTTCGGGTTCGTCTTCGGGATTGGAGTCAGGGTCGGAGTCGGGCGGGAAGAGATAGTCGTGGTTGCTGTTAACGGATTGGCGGACGGCTTTGCGCCAGCCGTCGGTGCTGAAGGCGTTGATGTATTCATGTTGAGAGAGATGGATGGTCTGCATGAGGGTTTGGACCATGTAGGCGACGGTGCGGGCAAGTCTGGGTTTTATATCGCCGCGGACTACGGCGGGGATAAGGCGGGAGAGAGCGGTGCTGAGATCGCAGGCGGAAAAATAGTCGCCGGAGAAGAAGTAGGCGAGGTCTTTGCCGAGCTTTTCCGCGGCTTGGGCGCGGGCCTCCTTTTGGGCGTGGTAGAAGCAGAAGTGGGGGTGGTTGCCGGTGCGCGGCGTGCGGCAACGGCGGCCATCGGAGAGAGTGAATAGACACAGGGATACGCGGTCCTTTGGACTGAGAGAGGACATAGAAGTCTCCTTAGATTGAGTTTTGGGATTTGCTGACGGAACGACGAGCGGTCATCCTCGGAAGGATGACCCTACACCGGCAGGATGCCGACGATACAACATGGCCTTAAAAGAAAACG
>Ga0210402_10005263_pt1 | contig 11621 bp, 14 predicted proteins | sample IncBWC7MmetaG_FD_161055 | JGI IMG/M metagenome (GOLD analysis project Ga0210402, IMG submission 161055) | Forest soil microbial communities from Barre Woods Harvard Forest LTER site, Petersham, Massachusetts, United States - Inc-BW-C-7-M | ecosystem: Environmental > Terrestrial > Soil >... | reverse complement strand
AACATTCTATCATCCCCCTCCTGCCCCACAACACTCGTTGCCTCTGCATGCAGGACTCGGACAATCTCCGTTGAATCCGTTCTATCCTCGTCCCTTCCCTGTGTACACACCTGCCCCTCTGTCGGCCCCCGCCGATTCTCCGGGCTTTGATCTACCCCCACACAATACGTCGCATCTCAACAGCAATGCACAATTGTTATCCATACTCAACGGCAGCAGGGCAACCCCGAGCTTGTCCAATACGCCGGCGTACCCTCCTTTCATGAACAACCGAGCATAGAAAACGTTATACGCCTTTTTTTTGGTTTACATATCATAACTTACCTATTATGATTTCTCTCCACTCCTTGATCCGGTTCCAAATTTAGCATCTAATATTCCTTGTTCTCGACCACAGCCCTGACTGCCCGCATATTATTACCTTTCTCATTTTTTCCCTGTCGTGGTTTGTTCATAACAACATTTTCACGTTTCCCTTACATTTATATTCTTCACCTTCCAATTTGTCCCGTACTAATGTCCCACCCTCAATAGCTCAGTACTGGTTTTCGTATCGCATCGCCACGTCGCAGTAGTTTTGTAGCATTCAAGTTCCTTCAGGTTACTCAAATGTATGTTCTTGTGTTTGTCTATCATCAAATGGAAGGCCACAACCATCCAATTGCCACCCATTGCATTGCAAATAACCACCGAAAACATGCGACAAAAATCGTGAAAACTTCATCGGCGTACGTCTCACCGAGCACTTTTGTCTTGTAATGAACTCCTTGTCTTCTTAAACTTGGTTCGAAACTCCGTGCTCTTCACACATCTCGTAGTATGATCGTACGTACTGGTCGTCTAGAAGTCGAGCCGGCGCAAGCTAACAATGCCTAACATGAAGTGCTATGTTTGACTGCGAGTCGTAGTAACTGGTCGGTTAAGAATCGAGTGTGTTCTCAAGCCTTGCCTAGGCGATAATCCCATGTGTACTAGTAGAAGTCAGGTCCACGCTTGGTATACGCACACCCATGGCCAGACGCCCAAAGCTGGAAATGAAAGTACGCGGTGTCATGGATGTGATACAGGAGAAATATTGCGCCAGGGGTCGGTAAGGTAAATGTGTTTAAGGGATAGGTAGATTGATGTCAGAGCCGACCAGCTCCATATGAGTGTTCGGCCGGGACCACGGTTCAAAGCAACTTAGTACTGTGAATTCGAAGATTGTGATGTGCTTCAGTAAGATCGGGCCGATTACCACCGAGCGTCTCTTTCAAGTTGCTTCCGACCTTGACTCCACTTATTTAAAAATAATCTCCCCATGGACCTTGCTGTCCGCAAGCACACCACACTATGTTGAACGGCAGTGGAATCAAAATCTTTTCTGGTGCGTAGCGTACCTCAGTACTGTAAAAAAATATGAATTGAGTTCACAGGAACGAGCCATCCTGAGCTCGCTGAGATTATTGCGAGACGGTAGCTCTTCTCCATTCAAATGCGGCTCAAACTTCCTTCATTCATTTTCATTAGCGTTGGTCTGCCCTTATCCAAGGCAGAAGTGTCTCGCAGTGGTGTCGGCGAGACAAACGTGCGTATCGGAGAGTCCGTGCGTGAAGACGACGTCTACATCATCACCACGGGATGTGGCGCGGTCAACACTGCTCTCATGGAATTGTGCATCATGATCCATGCTTGCAAAATTGCTAGCGCTAAAAGGATTACCGCCGTTGTGCCTCTGTTTCCGTACGCCAGGCAGGACAAGAAGGACAAGAGCAGGGCGCCCATCACGGCGAAATTGGTCGCAAATATGATTCAGAGGGCTGGGTGTGATCATCTTATTGTGAGCGTCTTCTGATGACTGTTATTGCGAGTTTCTTGATATACGGAACGTGTTCCTTTCGTTAGACAATGGATTTGCATGCGTCACAAATTCAGGGTTTCTTCGATGTTCCAGTTGACAAGTGAGTCTTATAACAACGACTTTCTTTCCACCAAACGCTCATTCTGTTGCTTAGCGTGAGTGCAATTTTTAATCGGGTTGCTGACTCTCAGCTTCACACATGATGGAAGCTTTACGCGGAACCGTCTGCCATCCTGTACATCCGTACGCACTTTAACCTCAGAGATGTGGTGATTGTCTCGCCTGATGCCGGAGGAGCGAAAAGGTATGAAAAAGACAAAGTGATTTCTGTCAGGCCACTATACTTATCCCACTCCTAGAGCAGCGTCAATGGCCGACCGTCTGGGTGTGGATTTCGCTCTCTTCCACAAGGAACGTAAAAAGGCCAATGAAGTGTCACGTATGATTCTCGTCGGCCACGTCAAGGACAAGACGGCGATTCTCGTAGACGACATGGCCGACACCTGTGGTACACTTTGTTTGGCGGCACGACATCTTTCAGAAGCCGGGGTTACCAAAGTGTACGCGATCGTGACGCATGGTATCTTAAGCGGTAACGCGTTGAAAACGGTGGACGACAGTGCGTTGGAAAAGTTGATTGTGACGAACACTCTGCCACAACAGGCAAATCAAGCTGGATGCAAGAAGATTGAGGTCATCGATATCGGGGTGGTTCTTGGGGAAGTAATTAGGCGGAGTCACTATGGTGAGAGTGTGTCCAGGCTCTTCCACGAGGTGCCGTACTAGAAAAGGAATTGTCCGCATTGTTCGGGTTGTATTTTCTTGTGGAGCGAAAAGTCCGAAATGGGCGTGGACGAATAGAATAGACTCGTAGATCCATTATAAACGATCGATATAGCTAAACAGGGATGATTGAAGCTGGGTGGTGAGACAGGAAAAATGAGGGTTTGATGCCCAAAAGACACTAATTGCACGGCAGTAATAGTGACAACTTCCTGGGAGAAGACACGAAACCACCATTCACGGCCGCATCAAATGGCGAATTGCCGTAGCTATTTAACGATATATTTATCGGTAGTGACTTGGATATTTGAAAAAAGGAGTCCATGATAATACATGGGAGAAATTGATGGTAAGGAGGTCCGTCTTGCAGTGGATGGAGTGAGGAAGCGGTTTGAGTTGACAGATCCGAGAGCTTCTTATGATATGGGTCAGCTGGCTGCATTGTAAAGGTGAACTGATTTGAACCAGTGCGGGTGTGAGGCTTAGATGGAGGCAAGATGAGTACGAGGTGAGTACGAGGTGAACCAAGATGAGTGGGAAGAGTGGGATGAGTGCTGATGAGTGTAAAGCATGAATTGAACCAAGACAGTGAAAACCAAGTGAAAACCAAGTGTAAACCAAGTGAAGATAGTGAAGATAGTGAACCAATTGCAAGTGAATCAAGTTCAACCAATTGCTTCAACCAATTGCAAGTGAAGATAGTGAACCAAGTTCAACCAATTTGCAAGTGCTTTAATTCTATTCGCCTGAATCACGAATTCGATCACTAGCGCTTCCCGAGTTGGCTCCGGTTGTTCTTCTTTTCGCATTGCCTGTGCTCTTCTTGCACACCTACCTGCCAGCTCTTGGCCTCCTCGACATCGCCGCCCACAAAGCCGTCTTTCCTTTGCTGTTGTGGCCGTCCTGCTCTCCTAAGTTTATTACCATATGTTTTGTTGACTTGTTTCATATTACCTCCCCTTACTCCGTGCCCCTCTCTCCTCTACCTCTGGTCCTGGGCAATGCGAGTCGTATCATGTACGCAACCTCAATCCAAGTCCAGCACGGCCATAATCTACCCCATTACAACCCCCACATTCAAATCCTCACAAACGGCCATGTCCAGCCGTCTCCTTCCCATCTCCCCCTACCAAACGGTCACTCCCACAATCAACCCCCTCCCCCTGCACAATCCCAGCGCTCAGCGCCACCGCCGGCACCCAAGGAACCCATCACTGTGGTCGGCATCCCATCAGTTTCTATCCAGAACAACCAGCTCCTCGTCGGAAGCTCACAGAGCAGTCAGTGTCCCCATCAGCTCACAATCCCCGTTTTTCTCATGCCACTTTTACTTTGCCAGGTTCAACGCGCTCCTATACACCCCTCAAGGTATTGGGCGACGGTTCATTCGGTACAGTCTGGCTGTGTGATTGGCATGGGACCCTACCCCCCAATACCCCACTCTCTCCCATGCAATGTGGAGCAGGAGCAAGACCAGAATGGTCGGGTAAGCGGCTCGTCGCCGTCAAGCGTATGAAGAAGAAATGGGAAGGTGGCTGGGATGAATGTCAAAAATTAAAAGAACTCGAGGTGAGTAACATAACTTGCTACCCACTGCATCAGATTCACACCTCTCCCACCAGTCACTTCGTGCAATACATTTCCACCCCAATATAATCCCTCTCTATGACTTTTTCCTTCTACCTGCCTCTAAAGAACTCTACTTTGTCTTCGAATCCATGGAAGGCAACCTCTATCATCTCATCAAGGCCCGCAAGGGCCGTGCACTCGCAGGCGGACTTGTTTCCTCCATTTTCCGTCAGATCGTTTCCGGCCTCGATCACATTCATTCCTCAGGCTACTTTCATCGCGATATGAAACCTGAGAACGTGCTCGTCACTACTACTGGTCTCTTTGACTACACGTCGGTCTCACCCATAGCCCCGCCGAATGGCCCAACGGAAAAGGATGTCGTGGCTATCATCAAGCTTGCCGATTTTGGTCTTGCCAGGGAAACTAAAAGCAAACCACCCTACACGGAGTACGTCTCGACACGGTGGTATCGCGCGCCTGAGGTCTTATTACTAAGCCGGGACTATTCGAATCCTGTCGACATGTGGGCTTTGGGCACAATCATGGCAGAACTTGTCAATTTGAGACCAATGTTTCCGGGTTCGGACCAAATAGACCAAGTGGCGAGGATATGCGAGATTCTGGGGGATCCAAGTCATGAGCCAGTTTTAGATGCATATAAAAGCCCCATTGGGGGAGGCAAATGGTCAAAGGGTGTCAAAATGGCCAAAGCAGTTGGTTTTGCTTTTCCCAAGGTATGCTGACCCTTCCCCTGGATAGCTATGGTTTATTCATAGAATCCAATCTCCAGATCGAACCGAAAGACATGCATTCGCTTTTCGAACGCACCGTGCCTCTCTCATTGGTCCACTGTATCCGTGATCTTCTCAAGTATGATCCCGATGCACGATTGACGAGTCGTCAATGTCTCGAGCACCCATATCTCCTTGAGACAACTCCACGGAACAACATCCCCATACCCGCAGGTCTACGAGTCCCATCTTCAACATCGCATCAGCGCAACGGTGTACCGCCATCCGGAACACTCTCCTCCGTTTCTCCCCGCCCTATCCATCCGTCGCACTCCAATAATTCTATTCCCACACCGCACCTTCTCCCTTCCCAGATACCCGATGCATCCTCGTCCCATCGCTTGGCCTTCTATCCCAATACTGTCTCACCACATCCGCCATCTTCCAACAAGATATCGGAATATGTCAATCACCCTCGCATATATCAACACTCTCCTCACGCCTCGGGCCTTCTCCAGGAGTCCCAGCGAAGCCAACCAGCCCTCACATCATCCGTCTGGGATGCCTCATCAGGGGAACGTGCTCCTTCGCCCGCACCCAACAATGACCCCATGGATGTCACAGAGCTGAGGGATGAGTATTTCGTCAATGGACAGCACATGGGCATCCAGGGTTCACCTACTGTTCAAGAGTATCCTGCTCGGCCGCGCATTGAACCTGACCCTCTACAGGATCCAGTTCATGTCATCAATGGACATGGGACTAAAACTGGCAAGCTCGGGTCGCTTGGCTTTGGCAAGAAGCACAACAAGTGGGGTCTCGGTATGTTTGGAGGCGACAAGTCACAGCATAACGGTCTCCCACCTGTGGATGAGATCCCAGTGGCCTCGGCGATCTCCACGCCTTCGCTCAAACGCACACAGTCCTCGAGTTCCGATAGTAAGTCCTTGCGGGAGATCTCCCCCATCCATGAACCCCCGCCTCGTCGTGTGGATGTGAAGAAGCATAACAAGAAGGAGGCGGAGCGTGTGCAGCGTGAAGCTGACAAGCAGCGGCGAGTGCTCGCGGAGAAAATGCAACGGGAGCAAGCTCGGGCGGTCATGCAGAAGCGGCAGAAGATGACACAGAAAACCACAGACATTGAATGGATTGGTGGAGCCAATGAACAACGCCTCGATTTCAGTGATACAAAGAGCAAGCAGGCTGCATCAGGCCCGATCCGCCGGGATCAGGGCCTGAATGGGAATGCGGCGGTCTCTACGACGGTTGACGCCGCGGCGGGGAGGTTCACGCCACAGGTTGAGAGCTCTTTAGTAGGTGGTGACTGGCGGAGAGATAGCGAGCGGCTGGCTAAGGTGCGGCGGAGAGAATTTGACGATGATCATTCGATGTCGTCCTCGGAAGTACAGAGCATTGGGCGGATGTCATCAATATCCTTCGCAACTGTGGACAGCGATCCAGGTCCGTCACGATTACGAAATCGACCCAGTCTGTTTGGCATCAATAGGATGACCTCGACGTCCTCCCTGCGGACATCATTTGACGATTTCCCCTCTTCGGCACGTTCATCGAATTCATTTTCGTTGGAAGGGCAGCTTGCGCACGATTTCCGTACCCAAGCCTCTGTCAACCCAGTGACTCCGCTGTCAGGCAGCGTTTCTCCTCCCCCAATGCAAATGCTCTCCCTCTCACCCTCCGTCACGCCTTCTTCACCACCATGGATGCAAGTCCAGCAGCACAGAGAAAGCCCTTCTTCACGGCAAGAGCAGTCACCTCCACAGATTCGAATGCCACCTTCGCTCTCGCAACATTCCTCACACATAGCTCCGAACGGTACTTACATCAGCCCATTCGAATTCGGCGGGATTCAAAGTCATCCGCCAAGTTCATACGGCCATCCTCCAAGTCCAAGCCCCGGCCATGCGCCCAAGTCAGCTATTAATCCGATCTTCAAAGTGGTGAGTTACGTTTGGGAAAACAATGGCTTCGTATCTGATGTTTCTGGTATCTTCGTTCAGCCTCCACTACCTCCACTACCTCCATCCGCCGGTGACAGGCTATCGTCGCCGAATGCCCTACCACCATTCTCCCACTTGGAAGCCGTCGCCGAACGCGAATACCCGCTTTTGTCACCCATGTCTTTCAACGCGCCGTCAGAAGATGTTTGATCTTCCTCTAGACTCCATCACGCTCATTCAACTTGACGATTAATTCAGTCTGTGTTTTCTTCTTCATCTCCACAACATTCCTTCTCGTATCCCACTCATCGCATCACTCACTTGTCACGGACCCAGGAGGTTGTACCTCAGGGCTTACACATAATCGATTATGGTTCTCCTGTTTGCACTTCCAGTAATTTGGTTCACCTTTTTTTTTTTCATACAATATTTCCTGTTCGCTAGTTGCACATCCACAGCCGGAAGCTAGGCATAGCAGTAGACAGACCAAATGTATTTTTACGCTCCCGGCTTTGTACACTCGCTGGCTGACGAGCAAAGCGAAAAGATGAAAAGTGCACATCTTTGCTTTCATTTTACTTTGGGATTCGTCTGGTCCACAGGTTTTGAGCATATTCTACGTACACTACTGGTGCGGCTCTCGTCTATCAGTGATGGTGAGGAGCCTGCTCGAAACGAATGCCGCTGGATAATGGGAATGCTTCAATATCGGCCCTCAACAGTTAAAGGCATAAGCTTACCAGTATCTATCGGAGGGTACCCAAACACATGAAGTATAAGTAGTCTTCCTGTTAGACTAGGGAGGTCAAACATACCCGCATGCACGAGGGCCTGGTTGATCCTGTGAAAGGACGTGAATGTCAGACGTGCAAGGCCCGCCTACCCAGCTGAGAAACGTACCAAGTTGAGGTATATTTTGGGATGGCCAAGAGGTCCTCCTCCTACAGTTCATGCAAAAGGTCGGGAATGAAAAGGACAAGAATGAGGATAGACTACGGACCACCGTCACACGTTGCCCTACGACCGTGAACAAGCCTGACTGGCTCATTGGCAATCAGCTCCATCGCACTCAGCGGGTTCGGCTGCAGGTCCATCGCAGTTTGTTCAAACCGGGGGCCCGAGCTGCCAGCTGGACGTGTTCGCTGGTTGGTAGACCATGGGGTTGGATAATTAGGTGCTTGTGGGGCTGGAACGGTTGTGGCTGCCGTCGTCGGAACAGAAGGTGTTGAAGCCGAAGAAGACGGGCGCGTCAGAGCTTTGAAGTTTCTGAACTGCAGTAGCACACGACGACTGAGCATCGTGGATGTCGACTCGGAGTGTCGCGGCGGTGCAAAGCGACAATTCCGAGCTTAAGGCCGCATTTGGCAACGGTGTGAATACTACTATATTACAAGTTACAAGTTATTTGTGCTCGAATTACACGGAGCTCTGCCAATTGATATACGCCTAGTCCATCTCCTCAATCTCAATATCATCGTTTTCGTCATAATCATCTACATCCATCTTGTCCATCCCTGTCCCCTCATGGTTCGGAATAATTTGCAGTCGATTCCGAGGTCCATCGAATCGCACTTGCACAACCTCCCCATCTCGGATACGGTCCGATAGAAGTAACACGGACATTGGGTTCAGAAGTTCGCTTTGGATGGCCCGATTAAGTGGACGAGCTCCGTAAGTCGGGGAATATCCAACAGACATGAGATAATTCTTAGCCGCTTCATCGATGTTGAGCGTGATCTTCTTATCTGCAAGACGTTCCTCGACTTCTTTGAGTCGAATGTCCACAATTTGAAGCACATTCTTGCGGGAAAGTGTACGCTACGAATCCACGCGGCAGTCAGTAAATGCTCATGTTGCGAAAACGTCCCAAAGACTCACGAAAATGATTATCTCATCGATACGATTGATGAACTCCGGCGGGAAATGCGACTGGATTGACCCCATCACCAGCTGTCTCGTCTGCGGCTTGACAGGTCCTTCCCCCATGTCATTCAGATAAGCAGCGCCTAGATTAGATGTCATCACGATGACGGAATTTCGGAAATTCACCACCCTCCCCTGACCATCCGTCAAACGGCCATCATCCAATACTTGCAGGAACAATGTCACAAACTCCCGGCATGCTTTTTCAATCTCGTCGATGAGGACTATGCAGTAAGGCTTGCGTCGGACATATTCAGTTAGTTGACCACCCGCGTCGTGGCCAACATAACCTAGAAAATATAAATACATTTGTCCACATTGAAAGGGATGTATGAAGACTAACCTGGCGGCGATCCAATAAGGCGTGAAATCGAGTGTTTCTCAGAATATTCAGAACCGTCTATCCGGATCATGGCGTCCGGTGAGTCAAACAGAAGTGTTGCAAGCTAAATACAAACATCCCATCAGCAAACACGTCGGGAAAAAGAAACAGACCACACTCACGGTTTTAGACAAAAGAGTCTTTCCAGTACCAGAAGGCCCTGCCATCAAGAAACTCGCGATTGGGCGCTGTGCGTTTGACAGTCCGCTCCTAGACAACCTAACCGCATTCGCAACCGCCTTGACCGCCTCCGGCTGGCCTACAACAGTGTTGGCCAATATTTTCTCCATCTTCAAAAGTTTCTCTTTTTCTGACGACATGAGACGCGTGACGGGAATCGACGTCCATCGTCCCACGATCTCAGCGATTTGCTCAGGAGTGACTGTGTCTGTTCCTCCACCTCCGGCAGCGTCCTCTGCGGCTTTCTTAGTTTCGAGTTGTTCGAGACGGTGTTGGAGGTCAGGAAGAGCGTAATATTTGATATCAGAAGCGGTCGCAAGATCATATCTATTCAGAGTTACTGTCAATAGTAAATTATGAGATCCAGCCGAAAATTACCTTCGCTCAGCCTCTTCTGCCTTTGCCTTTAGCTCGTCCATCTTTCTTCTGACAACATTGACCTCATCGCCCCTCTTCTTCTCGTTGTCATGTGCTGCTTTGAGTGGCTGTAGCTGTTCATCCACATCCGCGATTGCCTTCCGGGCAAGTTTTAGTCGTTCTTTGCTCGCGGAATCTTTTTCGCGTTCCAATGCATGAATCTCAATCTCAAGCTCGAGTTTTCGGCGCTGAAGCTTGTCAATGGCTTCTGGTTCGGTTTCACGAGTTACCCGGACGCTACAGTTTCAGGGAAAATCAGCAATCAAAAATTAAAATCGTGAAATCTACTCACCTAGCACAAGCCTCGTCGACGAGGTCGATTGCAGCATCAGGTAGCCTTCTCGACGTCAAATATCGATGAGCCAATGTCGCCGCAGATATTAACGCGCCATCCAAAATCTTGACTCCATGATGCACCTCGTACTTCTCCCGAATCCCCCGTAAAATGCTGATGGTCTCAGAAACAGAAGGCTCATTCACCAACACCTGAGCGAATCGCCGCTCAAGCGCAGCATCCGTCTCGATGTATTTCCTGTACTCAGCCAATGTTGTCGCGCCAATACACCTAAGCTTTCCACGGGCGAGCAGCGGTTTGAACAAATTTGCGGCATCCATTCCCCCACCCTCCCCACCACGACCGGCCATGATCAAATGCAATTCGTCAATAAAGAGAATGACCCCGGGTCCGCCATCCTCTGCAGCCTTCTCAACTTCGTTGAGGACAGACTTTATGCGCTCCTCGTATTCACCTTTATATTTAGCGCCGGCCATCAATGCACCCATATCCAAAGAGTACAGTCGGGCGATCAGACTGGCTGGAACATCACGGTTGACGATGCGCTGGGCGAGGCCCTCCGCAATGGATGTTTTGCCAACTCCGGGCTCACCGATGAGGACCGGGTTGTTTTTCGTACTAGAAATGAAAATAACGTGTCAGCGGCTTTACCGAGACTAAGTAGGTGGTAGCTCTCACCGTCTGCAAAGAATACGAACGACCCGCCTGATCTCGTTGTCACGTCCGATGACGGGATCGATTTTTCCCTCCTCCGCTAGCGCCGTTAAATCCACTGCATACTTTTGCAATGCGTCGAAGCCCTGCTCTGCTGTCTTTGATTCTACTCTTCGATTTCCCCTGACCTGCTCAATAGCAGTCTTGAGCGTGGCTTCCGTAAGGCCCGCCTCCTTGAGAATGGGAGCAATGGATGAGTCTTTCAGGAGTGCGAGGAGTAGGTGGTCTTGTGCGATATACGAGTCGTGCATGGTCTTCTGAAGGTTGTGTGCTTCGCGCAGAACCTTGGAAGTGGCCGCACTGAGCGACGTCTCGTCTGGTGGAGGACTTTGCGTCGGCAGACGCACGATGGCCTTTTGTATTCCTCGCTTCACAACTGTCTAGAAGTCACGAGTAAGTTTCGTTTCGTCTCAGTTGGGATAATGAAGTGGAGCACTGACTGGATCACCCCCCGCTTTCTGAATTACGGAGGAAAACAAAGACGTCCCTGTACCATTACTGAGGCTTCCGGGCATTGCCTCCCCGGCGCCTTCATTTAGTAGCGCAGATGCTAGGTGGGTAGGATGAACTACTCGACGCGATCAGCCCCCACCAACGAAGCCGCAGAAACTAGCACATACCTTGTGCGTTTGCATAGTCCTTTGCAAGTTGGAAAGCGGCAGCAAGGGATTGCTGCGTCTTATCGGTGAACTCGAAATTGCTAGCCATGATTGTTCGTTAAGGGATAGTCAGATAAGATGATTAGCGCCTTCACATTCTTTACCCTTGGACACAAGTCTAGTTCAGTCGAGAATAGAAGAAAAAGAACATTCTCAGAATTCTCACT
>Ga0210402_10005262_pt1 | contig 11622 bp, 10 predicted proteins | sample IncBWC7MmetaG_FD_161055 | JGI IMG/M metagenome (GOLD analysis project Ga0210402, IMG submission 161055) | Forest soil microbial communities from Barre Woods Harvard Forest LTER site, Petersham, Massachusetts, United States - Inc-BW-C-7-M | ecosystem: Environmental > Terrestrial > Soil >... | reverse complement strand
CGCGGCTGTTCACGGACCAGATCGTGTGGATCATCAATCACGCCGAGGACCGCGTCATCCTCGTTGACCTCACCTTCGTGCCGCTCCTGGAAAAGCTCGCCGACAAACTCCCGACTGTCGAGCGCTACATCGTGTTGACCGACGCCGCCCACATGCCGCCGACCACGCTACGCAACGCCGTCGCCTACGAGGCATGGCTTGCTGACGCGGACGGCGATTTCGCCTGGAAATCATTCGACGAGAACACCGCCGCCGGCATGTGCTACACCTCCGGCACCACTGGTAACCCAAAGGGCGTCGTCTACTCGCACCGCTCCAACATCCTCCTGGCATTAAGTGCGAATGAGCCCGATGCATTCGGGCTGTCCTCTCGTGACGTCGTCATGCCGGTGGTCCCGCTGTTCCATGCCAATGGCTGGTTGCTGGCCTTTTCGGCCCCGACGGCGGGGGCCAGCCTGGTGATGCCGGGCATGAAGCTCGACGGTGCGTCGATCCACGAAATGTTGACGGCTTACAAGGTAAGCTGCACCGCGGCGGTGCCGACCATCTGGCTGATGCTGCTGCAACACCTCGAGGCCAATGGCGGCAAGCTGCCTCATCTCAAACGGGTGGTAATCGGCGGCTCCGCTTGTCCGCGCGCCATCGCGCAGAAATTCCAGGATGTCTATGGCGTCGAGGTCATCCACGCGTGGGGCATGACTGAGATGTCGCCGCTCGGCTCCCTGTGCACGCTCAAGCCGGAATACGCTTCCCTCACCGGCGAGGCGCGACTCGACATTCAGCAGAAGCAAGGCCACCCGCCCTTCATGGTCGAAATGAAGATCGAGGACGATGCCGGCCGGCCGATGCCGTGGGACGGCAAGTCGTTCGGCCGCCTGATGGTGCGCGGGCCCGCGGTGGCACGCGCCTACTACAAAGGCGACGGCGACGAAATCCTCGATCGCGACGGTTTCTTCGATACCGGCGACGTCGCGACCATTGATCCGTACGGCTACATGCAGATCACCGACCGTTCCAAGGATGTGATCAAATCGGGCGGGGAATGGATTTCCTCCATCGATCTCGAAAATCTTGCGGTCGGCCATCCGAAGGTCGCAGAGGCCGCCGTGATCGGCATCCGCCATCCCAAGTGGGACGAACGCCCGCTGCTGGTGGTGGTGGTGAAAAAAGGCGAATTCATCGGCAAGGACGATATGCTGGGCTTCATGCGCGGCAAGATCGCCAGTTGGTGGATGCCGGATGACGTGGTGTTCGTCGACGAAATCCCCCACACCGCCACCGGCAAAATCCAGAAGACGACGCTGCGCGAGCGCTTCAAGGATTACCGGTTTCCAGCGACGTAGAGCATTTTTTCCATTACGGTCCACTGCTGAAGCACGGAGACCGTTGCGCTGGCGTGGCATCGCCCTTATTCATGGGTTCTCCGGTACGCGCCATTTCGAACTGAAATAGTGGTCGCCGCGGTCCGCGATCAATGCAAAAACGTTTTGCGGAAAAATGGTGGTGGCATGACGATCGCCGATCGCGTCGACGCCGCGGCGGATTTCATACCGCCCGATACCCTTTCACCCCCGCCTTCGCCCGTCCGGCTCCGCTTCGTCGGCCATCGCGGCGATTATTGGCGGCTGATGATCCGGGGCGGCGCCCTCCAGGCGATCACGCTCGGCATTTACCGTTTCTGGCTATTCACCGACATGCGGCGGTCCCTATGGCTGAGCACCGAAATCGAGGGTGAAACGCTCGAATACACCGGTACCGCGGTGGAACTGCTCACCGGCTTCCTGATAGCGATTGGCATCCTTATCCCAGTCTACGCGTTGCTGTTCGTGGCGTCGCTGGAGTTCGGATTCCTCAGCCGATTGTCCGGTATCGTGGCATTCGTCGTGCTGGCCGGCTTCGGCCAATACGCGGCCTTCCGCGCCCGCCGCTACCGGCTCACCCGCACGGTTTTTCGGGGCTTGCGGTTCCATCAGGGCGGATCGGCGGTGCACTATGCCGTGCGCGCAATGCTGTGGTGGATTCCGGTCGTGATCACGCTCGGGCTTGCCTCGCCGTGGGCAACGACGAACCTTGAACGCTACAAGATGCGCAATACTTTCTTTGGCAATCTCGGCGGCAGCTTTGCGGGCAGAGGGGGGCGGCTGTTCGGGCGCGGCATTTTGATCTGGCTCCTGGTGGTCGGGCCGATTATCGCCGGCTTCGCCGCGGCCGTGGCGGTCATCGATTGGGCCTCCGTGATGCGCACATTCGGGCGTGGCAATCTCTTCGAGATCATCGCCGCCATGTCCGGCAAAGATCGGATCGGGCTTGCGCTCTTGGTGGGCGGAGTGACGTGGTCGATACTCGCCGGCTTCGTCGTGTATCCGGCCTATCAGGCAATCGTAATGAAGTGGTGGCTCGGCGGGTTGCGGCTCGGCAGCGCCGCGGCCGCATCGGATCTGCGCATGCGCCACTATTACGGCGCATATCTGCGCTATCTGGTTTATCTGTTGTTGTTCTCGATTGCATTTTCCATCGCTGCCGGCGCTGCAATTGGGCTCGGCTATGCGGCGCTGGGAGGCCAAATCGAGTTCGACCGCTCATCGTTGTCGCGCGACGGTCTTGCGGCTGGATCGGCGATCATCGCTTACGTGATTTACATCCTGGGATGCTCTACTATCTATCAGGTCGTGGTAAAGATGCGCCTGTGGCAGGTGGCCGTGGAATCGATGCTGATTTCGGGCATTGCGGCGCTCGATCACGTGCACGCCAGCGAAGCGACAGCTTCGGCTGTGGGCGAAGGCCTTGCTGATGCGCTCGGCGCCGGCGGCATCTGAACGGATGAGCATGACGACGACCGGAACCGGCATTTTCTACGATGGTGTCACCAGCGATCGCCGCAAAGTCGCGGTGGAAATCGACGCCGACGCCGTGCGGGTGAGCGAGCCGGGCGGCATCCTGCTGGCCCACTGGCGCTTTGCCGACATTTCTCCGCTGACAGCGCCCGCCGGGATCCTGCGGATCGGCCTCGCGAACGCGACCGGCGCGGCGCGGCTCGAAATCCGCGATCAGGCGCTGGGCGCGGCGCTGCTGGCGCGCGCCAAGCCGACCGACCGAACCGGCCTGACTGACAGGCCGACCCGCGTCAAAGTCGTTGCCTTCAGCCTTGCTGCCGTCGCGACGGTGGTCGGCGGCGCGATCTGGGGTATCCCACTGCTCGCCGGCCGGATCGCGCCGCATCTGCCGGTCGCGCTCGAAATGCGCCTTGGCGCTGCGATCGACATAGATATGAGGCAGGCGCTCGACACCTCGGCCGACGGAAAGCCTTTTGAATGCGGCACCGGCGATGCCCCGCGGGCCGAGGTCGCGCGCGCCGCCTTCGCAAAGCTCGTCGCCCCTCTGGAGGAGGCCGCCGGGTTGACCCTGCCGTTACGCATCCTTGTGGTGCGGCGTCCCGATGTCAACGCGATCACGCTTCCGGGCGGGCGCATCTACGTATTCAACGGGCTGCTGACCAAGGCGGGGGAGGTCGACGAGGTGGCCGGCGTGCTCGGCCATGAGATCGGCCACGTGGCTCATCGGGACGGTACAAAGTCGGTGCTGGAGACTGCCGGGCTTTCGGTGCTGTTTGGGATGCTGCTCGGCGATTTCACCGGCGGCGGCGGGGTCATCATTGCCGCCAGGACGGTTTTGCAATCTGCCTATTCCAGGGCGGCGGAGGCCGCCGCGGATGAATTCGGCGCCAACCTGATGTATAAGGCCGGCGGTGACCCGCGTGCGCTCGGCGCCATCCTGTTGCGTATTGCGGACAAGCAGGGGGCAGGGGCAGCGCCGCACTTCCTGCTCGACCATCCGCAAGCTCAGGAGCGCGCGGAAGCGATCGCCAGGATTGCGCAGCCGTCGCCCATGAGGGCGCTATTGGCCCCTCCCGAATGGGAGGCGCTCAAGAGCATCTGTACTGGAGGATGATCCGCAATGTCCCTGGTCATGTCCCGTCTGCGGGCTTTCGAGGAACCGACCTCGCGGTTCGCCATCTGGGCGCGCCGGATCGCCGTTTTCTCGCTCGCGGTGGCAATTCTGGCCATCATCATCGAGCGCGCCGACCTGCTGGAGATTGTCCCTGTGCTGGTCACCTTCGGGGCAGCGCTGATGCTTGCCATGCTGGCGATCCTGTTGGCACTCGCGTCTTTCGTGACGCTGTGGAACAATGGAGGTCCTGGCTTTGCCCAGGCCATCACGGCGATGCTGATCGGCGTCGGGCTCCTCGCCTATCCGGGGTACCTTGCGTATAAAGGTTACAGTCTACCTGCCATCACGGACATCACCACAGACCCAATCGATCCGCCTCGCTTCGACGTGGTAGCCCGCCTGCGGCCGCCAAACAGCAGCCTCTATCCAGGTCTTGCCACGGCGGAATTACAGAAGGAGGCTTGGCCGGACATCGAGCCGCTGCTTGTCGCCGTCAGCCCCAAGGCCGCTTATGACGGCGCCATGGCTGTCATCACGAAGCGCAAGTGGCGCGTGGTCGATGCGCGAGCACCGCAGCCGAATCGCGAGGGACACATTGAGGCCATAGCTCGCACGCCGATCATGGGTTTTCGCGATGATGTGGCGGTGCGTATCCGTCCGACGCGCGAGGGCGCGAAAGTCGACATTCGCTCGGCGTCGCGCTACGGTACCTCGGATTTCGGCGCCAACGCGACGCGTGTGCTCGCATTGCTCGACGACATCGACGACGCCACGACGTCCGAGAAACCGGATCGCCTGGAGCGCCAGAAGCCGGCGCCGAAAGCGTCGGCGAAACCCGGTCAAGGCGGTAAGCGATAGCGGCCGGAAATCGACGGCGCGCCGTCCGTGGCGACGAGCCCCCGCGCGGTCAGGTGTTCCAGATGCGCCAGCGTCGACAAAGCGGCGGCGCCCGCGAGCCGAGGATCGAGCCCGATATAGACAGCCCGCACCAGACCCGAAATGTCAGTCTCGCCTTTGCCGAGGCGGTGCAAAATCGACGCCTCGCGGCCGCGACGATGCGCAATATACCGGGCGACGAAATCCGACGCGTTGTGGATGACGTCGCCGTGGCCCGGGAGATAGACCGTCTCGGGACGGGCCGCGAGCCGATCAAGCGAGGCCATGTAATCGCTCATGGAGCCGTCCGGAGGGGCCACGATCGAGGTCGACCAGCCCATCACGTGGTCGCCGGAAAGAAGCACTTCGGTGCCCTTCAGAGCGAAGGCCATATGGTTTGCGGTATGCCCAGGGGTTGCAATCGCTTCGAGCGCCCAGTCGTCGCCCTCAATCACATCGCCGTCAGCCACACGGTGGTCCGGTACGAAGTCAGTGTCGCCGCCGGCGTCTAGCCGTTTGGTCTCGCCTATAAACAAAGGGCGCGACGGTCGGTGCGGCCCCTCGCCAAATGTAGGGGCACCGGTTGCGGCCCGGATGGGCGCGGCGCCGGGAGAATGGTCGCGATGGGTGTGGGTGATGATGATGTGCGTCACCGTCTCGCCGCGCACGGCATCAAGCAGCGCAGCAATATGGGGCGCGTCGAGGGGGCCTGGGTCGATGATCGCGACCTTGCGGCGGCCGATGATGTAGCTGAACGTCCCCTTGAAGGTGAACGGACCAGGATTGTCGGCCAACATACGCCGCACGCCGGGCACGACATGATCGACGACTCCGGGAGCAAGCTCGAGAGTGCGGTTGAAAGGGATGTCTTCGGACATTCGAGAACGACTTTCCAGTGCGCGTTCCGATGAGACTGAACGAACTGTTCACCGTTATGCCCGCGCTTGTTGCGAGCATCCATGTCTTTCTTGTTTGGGCAAGCATGACGTGGGTGGCCGGGCAAGCCCGGCAGCACCTCCGGCCTACGATCCTTCGCACTTCAGTCCGATCATGTGCCGGATATCGGCCGGCGTGGCGCCGCACGCCCGCAATTCACGCAATCCGGTTGCACGGGTCGATTTGGACAGTTTCCGGCCGTCGGTATCGACGACCAGGCGATGGTGACGATAGATCGGTTGCGGCAGCCCAAGGAGGTCCTGGAGCAAACGGTGCAGGCCGGTGACATGGAAGAGGTCCTGGCCGCGCACCACATGGGTAATGCCTTGATACGCATCGTCCACCACCGCGGAGACGTGATAGCTGGTCGGCACATCCCTGCGCGCCAGGATAACGTCGCCCCATGCGGCCGGATCGGCAACGACGGTTCCGGTTTCCCCGTTCGGGCCGGCGCCGGTCTCGGCCCAGGTCAAAGGCTCGCCACGCGAACAAACAAGAGCGATCGCGGCGCTCATGTCGAGGCGCAACGCGAATGGATCGCCTGCATCACGACCGCGCCTCCGCTCCACCGCGGAAAGTGCCTTGGCAGAGCCCGGATAGAACGCAACACCGTCAGGATCGCGCGGCCACGGGGCTACCCGATCGCGATCCGCCACGAGGCGCGCGATCTCGGCGCGGCTTTCGAAGCTTGGATAGATAAGCCCCATGGCGTCGAGCCGCCTGAGCGCCGTTTCATAGGCGTCTAGATGGGCAGATTGTCGGCGTACCGGCTCCTCCCACCGGAGCCCCAGCCAAGCGAGGTCCTCATAAATGGCCGCCTCGTATTCGGGGCGGCAGCGCGCCGTGTCGATGTCCTCGATCCGCAGGAGGAACCTTCCGCCGCTCCGCTGCGCCATGTCGAAGTTCAACATCGAAGACAGCGCATGGCCCAGATGGAGATAGCCGTTCGGACTCGGCGCGAAACGGAAAATCGATATCGTCATATGCGCCTTGTCTGCTTGGATGCGCCTTTCTTCTCCCCCTCCCCTTTTTGACGGTAAAGGTTCGGTGTTGTGTACCGCCGTCATCGCGGGCGAAGGTTCGCGGATCGTCAAGGTCGGCGCGGCAGGGAACGCCCATTTGACGACCTTGCCCCTCCCCTCCTCACAAAGGGTTCACCTGTCGGTCAAGGAGGGTGCCGCCCGATCTTGCTAAGCGCTCGCCGGCACAGCCATGCCGAAAACCGGCGAGCCAAGGGCGTGCCGCGGCGCAACCCGGGCCGCGATGACAAATTGCGAGAGCGCCGCGAGCGATGACTAAGACTGGTGACTAACGCTCCTCGTTTTCGTCACGCGCATTTGCGCGAATAACCTGCTTGCCCCCCGGAAGCACCGCCTGAATGAACTGCCCGCCGCGCGTGCCATCTTTCATCGGATGAAAAGTCACAGAGACCGCATCGCCCGCTTTCACGGAATCGGCGCGCATACCCATGGTGATCAGCCGCCCCGGCGAACTCAACTCGACTGCCCATAGCACGGGCTTGCCGGTCTTGTCGTCGTTGACCATGACGCGAAGCCAAGAGTGCGGATTAACCCATTCGAACTCCTTTACGGTGCCTTCCAAGGTCACGGTCTTTTGGGCGTCGAACATTGCGAACGAGTGATGCGCGACCGCGGGCACTGCAAACGTGGCTGCCACGATGGCGGTCAGGCCGACGATTTTCCAACTCATGGACGTCTCCCCGAATGATTTGGCCAAACGATTATGTATTTTGCCAACACTATAATACGATGCAAAAATCGCACAAGAGAGCCGCGGCCGCACAGCTCCAGCGTGGAAAAGATAAACTCGCCGGGGCGGGGGATCGCGCCTGCAGGGCAAAATTCACGGGAGGCATAGATGCGTTTGTCGGGCTTGGCGACTTTGGTGGGCGCACTGGCGGTAATGACCGCGCAGGCGGGGGCGGCTTGGCGTGGCTATATCAGCCACCCGCTGGGCTTCGCCTTTGCGGCGCCAGGCGAGCTCAAGGTGGAAAAAGGCACCTATCGCGGCGCCGTCGCGGGTGCCCGCGACACCGTTGTCTACCGCTTTTTAGACGATGACATCGAATATAAGGCGGAGGTCATCGACGTGACCGACAAGGCCAATGATGCCGCGACGTTGCTTGGCGAGGCCGAATACAACTTCCAGGATGGCAAGAAAGTGCTGATGGACACGTTCGGCCGCCTGGATCGCCAATACGGGCGTAAGCTTACAGTCGATCTGCCAAACAATGCCGGACGGACGTCGGCGGCGTTCTATTTCATCAATGGCCGCATCATTTCGCTCCAGGCGACGGTTCTGCCGGCGAACGGCGACTACGACACCCCGGAGATGGCGCGGTTCGTCGAGTCGATCACTTTCTTTACGGTGCGCGCGCCCGACGAAGCGATCGAACTGCCTGCACCGCCGAAGTAGTGGCAAAGATGATCGCCGAGCCTACTCAGGCGCGACGTTTTCTTGATTGGGGTGATCCTGCGAGTGCCATTGCCGGCTTTTCCAGGCACTCAGTATCCGCGGTCGTGTTTAAGGGTCGCCTCATATAAGCCGGGCGATGATAGCAAAGCGGGTGTCAAGCTCCCGGGAAATGCTCTACTTTCCGCATGGAGAACCGCGTGATGAAATCAAGGGAGGACTGAAATGCGCAGATGGATATCAGCCGCTTTGGCGGGCGCGGCTGCCACGATGGCGGCAATGCCGGCGCAGGCCGCCTGGAAGAGTTACATCAATATGGCACTCGGCTTTTCCTTCATGGCGCCGGGCGAGGTGAAAACGGACGTGGGCACCTTCAGGGGCGTCATCGCAGGGCCACGCCAGACTATTCTTTATAGGTCCGTGGAGGACAACATCGAATACAAGGTGACCGTGATGAGTTTCGTCCAGGCCCAGGCCGAGGGGGCCACTATTCTGGGAGAACGGGAATACATGTTCCAGGACGGTAAGAAGATGCTGACGGACACGTTCACCCGCGTCGGGTCGGGGAAGGATACGGTCTACGGCCGCAAGATCGTCGTCGATCTTGCGGATAAGAAGGGCCGGACGACGGGCGCGTTCTATTTCACCAAAGGCAGGCTCATCTCGCTTGAAGCAACCGTGCTTCCGTCCCACGGCAATTTCGCTTCGCCCGACCCCGGCCGCTTCGTCGATTCCATTGCGTTCATGGTTTCCCGCACGGAGCAGGGTGTCGTCGAGCTTGAAACTCCCAAGTTCGAATAGTTTAGCATTCTCAGGTCGAGAAAGCCTCGGCACCGCGTGCGGCGCCAAATGCGCTCGTGCCGTTGTGGCCGTTCGTCGTCGCCGGGCTTGTCCAGGCGATCTCGACTAGTCGATAGAATAGTTGAACTCTCGTGAAACCCATCAGGGCCGATCCAGACGGCACGGCCCTTGAGGGCTTCGCGAGAGCTCAATCTCTCCCCATACCCCGCACGGGTTGCACACCGGCCGGCTTTTACTTCCGGGTTCGATTGAAGTATCGCAGGTCCGGTGGCGGCTGGTCCTTTTTGGCGGGCATGAGCAACCCGTCCCCGCTCAGGAAATAGATTTCATTGCCGATGCTGACATGAACGTTGTTTTCCGCGCACACGGTTTCTTTCCACCAGATCGGCTGCTTGGTTTGGGTGCGGCGGTAATCTTTGGTGACTGTCCATGGGCGGGTCAGCGCATGGTCAAAGGTGGTGATTTCGTTGTGCAGCATGTTCGGGTCGGTCCTGTCGAGATAAATCCGCTCTCTGATGATCGTCTGATTGTCTTTGTGCAGCGGAATGCCGGTCATCTCGTACGTGCGTGGCCCCTTTAGTCCCCGGGTCTCGACCACTAGCGTATCGTAGCGGCCATCGCCGTCCTCATCGACCCATCGGCCGATCGAATAACCCGTAAATTGGGGATCCTCCGCCATGTTGGCGGGAAAGTCGCGACCATCGGTATGGATCCGTCGGCTGTCACGGATGTGGTCGATCAAGATGTAGGTGGTCTCGGGTAGAACCACGATCTCCATTTCCCCGTAAGGCCCCATGACGCGCGGCATGCCGGGTGACAGGCATTTGAAGGTCGGATCGCCGGCCTGGCCGCCCAGCGCCTGATCGGCCAAGTTGGCCTCGAAGATCGCCTGATATTCGGGCGTCAGCGGCGCCTCCTGCCCCGGTCCAGCGGGCTTATGCGGATCGTATTGGACACCGCGGTACGTGCCGCTCGGCACCGCGACGCGGCGCCATTCGCCCTTCAAATCTGGGTATTTCGAATCATCGAACGCTTGAGCGCCGATTGGCGTCAGAAACGCCGTCGCCAGGGCCGCTAAGCAGGTAAGATCCCGGAAGCCCATGCGTTCTCTCCCTATGTTCTCGATGGCCATCGATTTTGCGGCCTGCACGAGATTCTATTGGTGCAATTTGCCCGCGGAAGGGCAAGGACGCCGCGATGGCTCTAAATCTTCACCGATGCCATGATGCCAGCCGGAAAAATCTCTTCCGGCTTGACATGCCGATGGGCGATGCCCTGCTCGAATGTGTATTGCAGGAACAATTCGAGCGTCGGACGGTTCTCCTCGATCCCGAACGGGTATGGGTCGCCGCCGAACAGGTCGCGCATCTTTCGTGCATAGGTCGGCAGCCACGGCAACGGATAGCGCGATACCGCCGGATCGAGCAGGCGCTCGAAGCTACGCCGTTTCGATTCGTTGAAGGCGTTGTAAAGGTTGCGCGCGGCCCACGGATGAGCATCAAGAACCTCCCGTTTCATTGCGACCACATGCATGATCGGGAACACCTTCGACACGGCGAAGTGCTGTTCTTCAAGTTCGTGGAAGTTCCGAAACAGCCGCACCACGTCCGGGTGGCCGGCGAGGAACGAGTTCGGCGGGCGGGCAATGAGGGCGCAGTCGATTTCGCCCGACGCGATCATCTCGCTTAGCGACTTGTCGGCGACGCGGGTGAGCTGCACGCCCGGGGGCAGGCTCAGTTCCACCTTCTCGATGCGGCCGGCTTCGTTGGCGCCGGCCTGATACCAATGCACGTCCTGCAGTCTGACCCCGGCCTCGTGGTGCAGCCAGCCGCGCATATAGACGGCGGCGGTGTGCGCCCATTCGGGCGAGCCGATCGACTTGCCCTTGAGGTCGGCCGCAGTCTTGATGCCGCTTTTCCGGTTCACGTAGAACGAGCCGAACCGGAACAGGCGCGAGGCGAATACCGGCAGGCCGATGATATCCGGGTTGGGACGCGTCACCTGCGCGGCGAATTTGGCGAAGGAGAGTTCCGTCACGTCCCATTCGCGATTGAAGGTGAATCGCGAGAAAATCTCGTGGTGCCCAAGCGTGAGCCAGATGTGCTCGATGCCCTCGGCTTGCACGGCGCCGGTGCGGAAATCGCGGAAGTGATCGTAGTCCGTGGTCGCGATCGTGAGCTTGATTTTGTTCGTCATCCGCGGAGTCAGAGATCAGAGAAACAGGGAAGGCGGCATTCAATACCAGGATATTGGCCGCCGCGCATCCTATCCTGTGGTGTTACGGGAAATCGATGGGAGTTGGCATGCGGCGAATTCTGGTCACCGGAGCGTTGGGGCAGATCGGGTCGGAGCTTGTACCGGCGTTGCAACAGCACTACGGCTCCGACCGTGTGGTCGCATCCGACGTTCGCATCGTACCGCAGCAACTTCCGGCCGGGGGAATTCACGAACATCTCGACTGCACCCAACCGCTGCAAATTCTCGAAATGGCGCGCCGGTATGAAATCGGCACCATCTATCACCTCGCCGCCCTGCTTTCAGCGGTGGCCGAGGAAAAGCCCCATGCCGCCTGGAACATCAACATGGACGGCCTCTACAACATACTGGAGGCCGCGCGTCAGCACCGTT
>Ga0210402_10005261_pt1 | contig 11622 bp, 9 predicted proteins | sample IncBWC7MmetaG_FD_161055 | JGI IMG/M metagenome (GOLD analysis project Ga0210402, IMG submission 161055) | Forest soil microbial communities from Barre Woods Harvard Forest LTER site, Petersham, Massachusetts, United States - Inc-BW-C-7-M | ecosystem: Environmental > Terrestrial > Soil >... | reverse complement strand
GCCATGCTGTCGCATCGAGGCTCAAACGCAAATGGCGGCAGATCCCATGCAGTTGCCGGCAAGCTACTGGTTCTCGCAGAATTCACATTGTCGGTGGTACTCGTGGCAACGGCGAGTTGGCTGGTCGTCGCCTTGCGCGGGCTTCAGGCTCAGGACCTGGGATTTGATCGGGACCACCTGCTGCTGGCTTGGACAGCGCCGGCACAAACCAACCAGAGCCGAGCCGCACTTGTCACACTCGCTTCCGCTCTCGAGCAACGAGTGTCACGAATGCCGGGAGTCTCGGCGGCAGGAATCGCGAGCGCGGGCCCGTTGAACGGGATGGAAGGAAATTACGGTATGAGTGACGCTTATATCGGTGTGCCGGGCCAGGGCCGAAGGCCGGGCTTGAAGATCACGCGCGCGGCCGTCACTCCGGGATACCTGGCGGCGATCGGCACGCCTTTGCTGGAGGGGCGCCACATTACGGAGCGCGATAACGACTCCTCACCGCCGGTGGTGATCATCAATCAAACCCTGGCGAGGTTCGAATTCGGGAGTGCCACCGCCGTCGGGAAGCACGTCGGCATTCTCGGCACGACGAGGGAGATTGTGGGCGTGGTCAAGGATGCCAAATACAACACCGCGCGGGACGAGAACATAGGCATGGTGTATCTGCCTTATCGGCAACGACCCGGAGATCTCGCTTCGATGTGCATAGTCGCTCGAGTTGCAGGTAACCCTACGGCGGCGACCGGCCGCCTCCGCGCGGAGCTCACCAGCGTGGACGCTAATCTTCCGGTCCTGAAAATCGATTCGATCCGGGATCAGTTGGATGCGGTGTTGGTACAGGACCGTTTGATCACGATGTTGTCCAGCTTTTTTGCCGGATTGGCTTTGTTGTTGGCCTGCCTTGGTGTATTTGGAGTCGTTGCGTACACGGTGGCGCTCAGAACCAGCGAGATTGGGATACGGACAGCGCTCGGCGCCTCGCGGGCCACGATTCTGACGCTGTTCCTGCGGGAGGTGGCAGGCATCGCGGTTGGCGGCATCCTGCTAGGGGTGCCCGGGGCACTGGCGATGAAACGTGTGATCGCGTCGAAACTAACTGCGCCCGCGGCGACCGATGTGGGTCCACTCGCAGTGACCGCCGCAATTCTGATTGTCGTAACCGCTGTTGCGGCTTATTTGCCGATCCGTCGCGCGACGACGGTCGACCCAATGGTCGCGCTACGGCACGAGTGAGTGGCAATAAGGAGATACGATGCGCTCTTTTCTGTTTTTAGGCCTCGCGGCGCTCACGCTGGCGCCGCTGTTCGGCCAATCGCCGGCTAACGGCCCTCATTTTCTCGGCGCTGATATTCATACGAGTCCACGAGCCATTGCTCCGGTGCTGCACGGGCCCTTCTTCGCAGCCAACCGTTACGAAATCCGCTCCGCCAGCATGCTCGACCTGATCCGTCTCGCCTACGACGTGGATGCCGAGCGCATCGACGGCGGGCCCGCCTGGATCGAGATGGACCGTTTCGACATCTTCGCAAAAATTCCGAGCGGGTCGCCCCCCGCCTCGCCAAAACTTATGCTCAAGGCCCTCCTCGTCGAGCGCTTCCATCTCGCCACCCATGAGACCACCAAACCAATGCCCGCTTGGCGCTTACTGCCGCGAAGCACGGCGGGCTGAAAGAGGCGGATGGCTCAAGCAACGCCGGCTGCCGTTTTAGCCAGACGAATCAGCCACCGGCTGCGCCATCCGCAAACGGCGAGACTCCCCGGATCAATATCCCGGTGCTCTCCTTCGACTGCAAAAACGTCACAATGGGCGTTCTCGCCTCGACGCTCGCCAGTGCTCCCAGCGCGCAAGGTTATTTCCAGGGCAAACCGGTGGTCGATCGGACCGGCCTCCAGGGTTCGTGGGACTTTTCCTTCCGCTACACGCCAAAGCTCCCAGCGGCGGCTCAGGTGGCGGGAGAGAGCATTTCAATGACCGAAGCCATGGAGAAGCAGCTCGGTTTGAAACTGGAACTGTCGACCGTACTCACGCCGGTCGTCGCCATTGATAGCGTGGATGAAAAACCCGCTCCGAACCCCGCCAACCTCGCCGAGATCCTACCGCCGGCCCCCACCGAATTCGAAGTCGCCGTGATCAAGGCGAGCTCCAAAAACGGTCCCCAGCCGAACACTCCAGGCTTGCAGATCCAGAACGGTCGCTTCGTCGCGATCGATTTGACGATTCGCCGCCTCGTTCAGATCGCCTGGGGCCAAACTCGCCCAGAGCTTCTGGCCGGACCGCACTGGATGGATGACGAGCACTTCGATATCATCGCCAAAGCCCCGTCCGAAGTCGCCATAGGAGATCTGGACAACCCCTCCGCCCGGTCGAGTCCATTGAATATCGACGCTCTCCGGCCCATGTTGCGAGCGCTCCTCATTAGCCGCTTCAAGATCGAATTCCACATGGAAGACCGCCTTCTGAATGCGATGACCCTGACCGCCCCGAATCCGAAACTCACCAAAGCCGGTCCCTCGGAACGCACCAAATGGAGCGAAGGTACGGCAGGAGCCGACCCGAAAAACGCGAAAAATGCCTACTCCACGTTCGGCCGCCTCGTCACTTGCCAAAACGTAAGCATGGCGCAGTTCGTCGAGATGCTGCCGCAGATTGCGGGAGGTTACGTCCAAAGCGAAGTCCGGAACAACACCGGTTTGGAAGGCGGCTGGGATTTCGCCTTCAGCTTCAGCCCGCTTGGCCTCCTGAACCAACAAGCTGGCAACCGCGACCCCGGAGAAGTCTCCGACCCCAACGGCGCCATCTCGCTTCAGGAGGCGCTCATGAAACAGCTTGGCTTGAAGCTCGATACCGAAAAACGCCCGGTACCCGTTCTCGTGATCGACAAGATCGAGAAAACCCCCACTGAGAACTGATATGGAGCGACCTTTTCAACCCTTGTTTAAGGGCTGAGGTTTTTAGTTAGGGCTACTCGTAGCGCAGGGCATTGGCGGGGCGAATGCGCGTCACCCTGACCGACGGGACCACTGAAGCAATGACCGCTACCGTCATCAACGCCGCCGCTACCGCCGCGAAGATTACGGGGTCGGTGGGGCGGACGCCGAAGAGGAGGGTGGTCATCAGACGGGTGACGGCGAGCGCGCCGGCAATGCCGATCGCGAGGCCGATCGCGGCGAGGCGCACGCCGTGCTTTATCACCATGCCGACGACGTCGCCGGCGCTGGCGCCGAGGGCCATACGGATGCCGAACTCGCGCGTTCGCTGCGTGACGGTGTAGGCGAGCACGCCATAAATTCCGATGGCGGAAAGCGCGAGGGCGAGCAGGGCGAAGACCAGGCAGATCACCATCGCGGCCTTGCGATCGCGCACGGAGCGGTTCACGCGATCGGGCATGCTCCTGACGTCGAAGAGCGGGACTTCGGGGTCGGCTTTCAGCAGCGCGGCGCGCACGGCGGCGACGGACTGCGCATCGCCGGCGGCGGTCTTCACCGCGACGAAGACGTTGCGCGGCGGCGCCTGTTTGTAATGGAAATAGACGGCGCCGCGCGGACTCTGATTGGCGAGGTCGTCCGCCTGGATGCTGCCGACAATGCCGACCACGGTGAAGGACGGCCGGTTGGCGTCGACGCCGCGGCGGAGATGGCCGCCGATGGCGTTGCCATTGGGCCAGTATTTGCGCGCCAGGAATTCGTCGATGATGGCGACCTTCGGGCCATCGGCGCTATCGCCTTCGCGGAAATACCGGCCGGCTCGCAAGGGGATTTTCATGGCGGTCAGATAGCCGGCGTCGATTGCGCTCCAATTGGGCACGGGAGGGAGTTCGCCGCTGGCGATGGTGTAACCTTCGACTCCGAGTGCACTGGCGTTGATGTTGCCGCCGAAAGGCAGCGAATCGGTGGCCCCGACGGCAGCCACTCCGGGGATGGTGCGCAAGTTGCCCATCAGGATGTCCATGAAGCTGCGCAATTGGGCATCGTCCTTATAGCGCGAGCGCGGCAGCGAGAATTGCGCGGTTTGCACGTTCTGCGCCTGGAATCCAGGATCGACGGCGAGCAGGCGGGAGAAGCTGAGCGTCAGGAGTCCGCTGCCGATCAACAGAACGAAGGCCAGCGATACCTGGCAGACGACGAGCGCGGAACGGGTCCAGAGCGCGCGCTTCTCGGTTGTGCCCGTGCGCTCGGTGGAGCGGAAGACGGCGTTGAGATCGCGCCGCACCAGGTGATAGACGGGGACGCTGCCGAAGACCAGGCCGGTGAGAATGGCGAGAGCTGCGCTGAAAGCGAGCACGCTTCCGTCCATATGGATGGCAGCGCCGCGCGGCAGGTCGCCGGTGCCGACGAGTTCCAGCAGACGGATTCCGAGCGCTCCGGTAAGCACGCCGAAGATGCCGCCGATCGCGGCCAGGGTCATGGATTCGATCAGCAACTGCGCGGCGAGGCGCGCGCGACCGGCGCCGAGGCTGTAGCGGATGGCCAGTTCCTTCATGCGGATGTTGGAGCGAACGAGCATCAGGTTGGCGACGTTGACGCAGCCGATCAGCAGCACGAAGCCGACGGCCCATTGCAGTAAGTAGAGGACCGGGCGCACATCGCCGACCAGTTGATCCTTGAGGCTGATGACGGTAGTGGCGAAGCGCGCGTTCTCCAGGATCTTGCGCATGGGGCCGGCGTTTTCGACGTTGTGGCGGTTGAGGGCATCGACCCGCTGCTGCGCCACGGCTACGGTCGCGCCCGGTTGGAGGCGTGCGATCATGTTCCAGTTGTTGCTGTGGCGTTCGCTATCGGCGGTCTGGGCGGGGGCCCACGTCAGCGGAACCCAGAGGTGCGCCTCGCGTCCCGGATCGCCGAAATTCTCCGGCATCACGCCGACGACGCGGTAGTTGACGGAGCTCAGGCGCACGTCTTTGCCGACGGTGGCGGGGTCCTGTCCGAACGTCTCCTTCCACAATCCGTAGCTGAGAATGACGAACTGATTCTTCTGGAAGACCGCATCGTCCTCGGTGAACAGGCGACCCATCAGGGGCGCGGCGCGCAGGACGTGGAAGTACGAGGGAGTGACGAAGTCCGCCTTCAGGCGCACGGGCGAACCTTCGGCTCCGGAGTCGAAGCCCCCGTCGCCATAGAGGGCGACGGATTCGAAGATCTCGGTCATCTTGCGCCGGTCGTAGTAATCGGGGATGGAATTCTGGATGCTTTTCGTGATGCCCGCGCCGGGGTAGAGGTTCCCCATGGCGACGAGGTGCTCCGGTTCGGAGAAGGGGAGTGGGGCGAGAATCACGGCGTGCAGGACGGAGAAGATCGCGGTGTTGGCGCCGATGCAGAGCGCCAGGGTCAACAGCGCGGTGATCGTGAACGCCTTCTCTTTCCAGAGAAGCTTGAAGCCGAAGCGAAGGTCCTGAAGCATATACTCTCCCTCAGCTATATACGCTGGGGAGAGGGAATAGTTAGGCTTTACAGCCAGGGCCGCGTGATGTTCGCGCCGGAGCCGCCTGTCGCGACGATCACTTGGCCAGAACCGCGCGGAGCAGTCAAGAACGCGCCGACTTTCTGGCTTGACGCCGCCGGGCGCAGTCCGCCGTTAGTGCGCCGTTTGAACAACCGGTTAGCACTCGTCGCGCTTCCACTGCTGTCACCGCACCGGTAGCTTGATTGTGTTGCTCGTGTTGAGGGCGCTGAAATGGCAGCCGGGGATCGGGGGCGGCCCGCAGAGGGTGGAACCGGCCTGGAGGTTGACATCCACGTTGCCCGAACCGGCGCCGTCCGGAACATCGAAGACGATCTGATCGACGCCCAGATATCCGGCGGCCAGCCCGATAGACGATACCTTGGCCGCCCGGGGGCCGACGTTCAACACGCGCAGCGGCTGGCTGGTGGTGTACTGCGTGCCGGCAACCAGAAAATCCAGGTTACCCGAGAAAACCGGGCCGGCCGGCGTCGGGAAGGCGACTGGCTTGGGCGGGTAAGTGGCGCCAAACCCCGTCCCGAGTATCATGATCGTCTCGCCGCTGGTGGCTGGGTTCTGCGTAGTCACCCAGGAACCGTCCGCCGCATGCCGGGCAAACGCAAGGCCCCCCGCCTCGGCAAAGAAACCGCCCGTCTTCGGGTAGTCCAGGTTATCGACAGGAGTCGAGTTCTGAGGCGCGCCGGACGAATCGCGGCTCAAAACCTGCAGTCGGCTCAACTGCGTCAGCAGACGCTCGTTGGGGACTTGAAAGTTGATTTGCTGGCGGTCGCCTAGGTTAGCCACCGCAAGGATCGGTGCGAGGTAAAAGTCGTTGATGCGTATCGACACGCCGGACAACTGTTGAAGGAGTGGCGAAAATGTCGGGGCGACCACAATTCCTGACACAGACTGGATGCCCGTGCAGAAGACGGTCGCGAGCGCTCCCGGCTCCGGAAGACCAGACTCGAACGACGCGGCGTTTACCACTAGAAGGCATTGCACCTGTTGAGCTTGCAGGGATGCAGTCAGGAAGAAAGCGCCCAGAACCGCTACTCGGAGTGAGTTGGTCATCAGCAGAACCCTCTCGAACGACATCAGCAATTGACAGACCAACCATGCGAATCATCTTGACTTATGCCGCCGGCTCTCTTCGGTGTCCGTTCGAGCGCGGTCGCGCCTGTGCCAGATCCATTCCTTCACCAGCGAACGGGTCCGGTTTCGCCTACACAACTTTCCGAGAAAGGACTCTCCATCAGCGTGGATCTCCTACTCGTGCCGCAAGGCCGCAAGCGGATCGATTTGCGTGGCGCGCCTCGCCGGAAGATAGCAAGCCAAACTGGTGACTGCGAAAAGCGACAAAGAGGCAAACACGTATGTCGCTACGTCATATGGTGGAACTCCATACAACCAACTTGCCAGGGAGCGCGTGAGTGCAAACGACATGAGCAGCCCCAGTACCGCACCCGATAAGGCAAGCGCCATTCCTTGTTTCAAAACCAGCCTCCACACGCTCGCGGGCAGCGCACCCAGCGCCATGCGGATACCGATTTCGCGCGACCGGCGATTGACGGAAAACGCCAGCACGCCATACAAGCCGATCGCGCTCAAAAAGAGCGCCAGCCCCGCGGCGCAGGTAACAATAGTGCCCGACAGGTGAACCGGCATATAGACTCCTTCCACCGCCGCGTCATCGGGAGGTCTTCACTGATCGGAATGTTGGCATCCACACCAGCGATTTCGTGCCGTATTCGGGGCAGCATCACTGCCGGATCACCGGCAACCCGGATACACATTCGGGAATCGGTCTGCGGTTCGTCCTGCCAGTACGCAACGTAGAGGAAGGGAAGTGGTGCCTCCATGGCATTTCTCAGTCGCGCGTCCTTGGCAACTCCGACCACTTCATACTGGCGGTCATCGAGGGAAAGTGTCCGTCCAATCGGAGATGCCTGCGGCCATAGACGCCGGGCCAGCGTCTCGTTCACGATGGTGACAAGCTGGGAACCGGTTCGGTCCCGTCTCGTAAAATCACGGCCAGCCACTAATGGTATTTGGAGCGTTTCGAAGTAGCGAGGGGCAATCGTGTGGCCCTCGACACGGAGCGCATCCTCCGGCCGATTCTGACGCTGCCCCGGCACTGCAACGCGGAACGTGCAACAGCCGAGCCATGCCAGCCCCGTTCTTCCAGCGAACGTCACCGATTGCACACCAGGCAGGCTCTCGAGCCGGCGCACGACTTCCTCCTGAAAGACCTGCGCTCTGGCCGGGGTGTACCGTACTAATCCGGGCCTAAGGCGGAGGAGGGCCACGTGATTTGGGTTGAAATGAACTCCCCGGCTGACATGGTCCGCACTACGCATCAACAGTCCACTGCCTACCACCAATGCGAGCGATAGAGCGATCTGTCCGGCGACTAACCCGCCTCGCAGAAGGCCGCGCCGCGAACTCATTGAGAGAGATCCCTCCTTGATGGCCAATGTCAGCTCGCGGCGAGTGGATTGGATTGCCGGCAGCATACCGAACAACAAACCAGTCAGCAGAGACAGCACGATGGAGAAGGCGAGAATGCGTGGATCGAGACTGATATCGTAGTAGCGCGGGTAGCCTTCGGAATTCGTGGCGTAGAATCCGACCAATTTGCCCTTGGCCCAAATCGACAGCGACACACCGAATATGCCGCCAAATCCCGCAAGCAGCAGGCTCTCGGTAAGGAGTTGCCGGATCAGCCGTATGCGGTTGGCCCCGATGGAAAGTCGTAGCGCCATCTCGCGCGATCGAGCGGAGTTGCGTGCCAGCAGCAATCCGGCCACATTGGCACACGCAATCAAAAGGAGCATGCCGGCAACTACGGCCAGTAACCGGCTCTGATCACCATAGTATTTGCGGTCGCCGGGCCTCGGGCCAATGGCGGCAAGGGCCAAGGCACCGCGGCCGCGATTGGTGACGGGGTTTGCCGCCGCGAGCTGGGCCGCCAGGGTGGACATTTCGGCCTGGGCCTCGGCTATCTGTCGCCCGGGCGCGAGCCGGCCTATCAAATCCAACCGGCGGCAATCGAAGCGGAAGCCATCGCAGCCCCTCCACCCTACGCGCAGCATCATGGTGGGAATCCACATGTCGTTGGGGTTTCCCATCAGCACTCCGTGAAAGTCCTCCGGCGTAACTCCGATGATCGAGAACGGTGCTCCGTTGATCTTCACCGTCTTGCCCACAATTGCGGGATCGCCGGCGAATCGCCGCTGCCACATTCCATAGCTGACCACAGCAACAGAATCCCGATCCGGGACCGTATCCTCTTCCGCAGCAAAGAAACGGCCGAGGAGTGGCTTGACGCCCAGCACGGAAAAATAGTTCCCCGATACGACGGCTCCGTGGGCCTCCCGCGAATCCCCGTCAGAGACGACGTTCAGAGGAGCAGTCGAGTAGTGAGCCGCCAGCCCCGTAAACACGGTGGTGTGATCGCTGATGTAAGCGTACTCGGGGTAGCAGAAGCCCGCATCAGGGTGCGGGTTGCCGTAAACGGACACGAGACGATACGGTTCTTCGACCGGAAGAGGCCGCAGGAAGAAAGCGTCGATAAAACTGAACATGGTGGTGGTCGCGCCGATCCCAAGGCCCAACGTAACCACGGCCACCGCCGTAAAGCCGAGGTTGTGGCGCATTCCGCGCAACCCGTAGCGGATGTCCTTCCAGAGAATCTCCAGCCAATTCCATCCCCATACATCGCGTCCGATTTCAGCGAACAGGGTCGCATTGCCGAATTCCCGGCGCGCTCTTTGCCGTGCGTCGCGCTCCGCCACCCCAGCGTCTATCAGGTCTGCAATCTTCTCCTCGATATGAGATTCGAGTTCCTCGGCAAGTTCACGGCGCATGCGCGATCGGTAGCCGAGACTGAAGGGCCATTTCACGATTCAGCGGGCCTCATGACGCGCGCAATCCCCTCAATCATCCGCTCAAAACTGGATACTTCACGTTCGAGCTGTTTGCGCCCCAAGCTGGTGATCTTGTACACCCGAACCCGCCGGTTGCGTGTCGAGAGTCCCCATTCCGCAACAACCCAACGCGACTTCAGCATGCGTTGCAAAGCCGGATACAACGATCCTTCCTCGATCTGCAAGAGGTCGTCGGAGATGTGTCGCATCATCTGCGCAATGACATATCCATGAAGCGGCCCGCGGCGAAGAAGTTGGAGCACCATCATTTCCAGCACCCCGGGAAAGAGGTCACGGCGCTCGCCTGATTCGTCCATACCTAGTAGCTCTATACCTAGAGTGAACCAATGTGAGCCGTCAGTCAACTGTTTTTTTTGTTCTGTCGTCGGTTCCCTGGGGTTCGGGCCAGAGCAGCGTGCTTCGCCCTGGGCTAGCTGTCGGTTGGCGCTGTCGGGCGCTCAGAGCCTACGTGGTCTGGTTCCGGTAAGCGATCGTAAGGTCGTCATTGCGCGGGATGAGTTCAGCATTGCTAGAGGCCGCAAGTGGGAAATGGCCCCGCTGCAATTTCCGGGCGACGATCCACCGTCTAGTAACGGGTCCTGTGTGCGTACTCGCTGAGATTTGCGGTAGCAGTTTGGAGCGGTTCCTCCGGGAAACTCGGTTGCCCTGGCTTCCCGGTTTTGGGAAGCCCCAACGCTTCAAAACTTGCCGGTGGCGTTCCCGCACCCAGGAAACCTCAAGCTAGTGGGTCTGCCAATTCCGCCACCTCCGCAAGTCTGTGGCAAATTTGGGTTTACCACGAGTGGGGCGGGTCGCGCGGTAGCGGTCTGGCAGCGGTTCTCGATTGTCGCGCCGAAATGCGCCTACACCGCCGCCCATCGCGGACTCACCAGGCGATCCTTTGACACCGGATCACTGGAACAGATCGATTCCAATTGGCTGGTTCATCGCGTAGCGCGAAACTTTCGCCTCCGCCACCAAGCGGCTGGTGCCGTCTGCCACCATCTCCGTAATCCTCCACGCGTTGGGTATCCATCCCCACTTCGCATCCTCAAGGTAGTCGATCTCGATATCGATCATGACCTTCTGTTCAAATACCACGCGGTACCTGTTGACGAGGAACTCCCTCTCCGGCTCCACCCACAGCGATGTTTTCCAGCCCGACGGATCGTGCCGTTCCTCCAGAATCATGGTCGATCTGCCATTGTAGATCCTTCGCCCCTGATTGGGGACGGCCCGGTCCATGAGCAGGTGCCCCATCACGGGATCAAGAGGGCGAAAGGCCATGAGGATCGCGCGCAGGTCCAGGTTCTGGGCATCGACATTTGCCGCGCCCTGCTGGAGGGTGGCCGGAGGCGACTCAGTAAGAGACGAAAGCCGAGCCTTTCCGGCGCGCCCATCAAACACGCTGAGATATGAGTAGGCCCTTCTCACACCCAAGCCACGACTGCCGCCTTGCGGTCCGGGGACGACAATTCCATCAGGCTCCTCCTTGCGATCGAGCTCGAACGAATATCTCATCTTGCTTACGTCGACCGCCAGACTCTTGGTGACGCTATAGCTTCTGTCGGAAAGCAATCCCGGAATGGCCAACCATTCTCGCTGCGGAAACCTTGGGTTAGGAATCCACCCGTGCGGATGGGTCTGTTGCTCAGTCCACACGAATCGGAGCGTCTCAATCGCTTCCTGTCGCTTCTGCCACGCTTTGGCCAGGTCAGCCTTTGTCGGGACCGGCTTGCCGGTATCCCGCGGCAGCCGTCCGAAATCATCTTGCGCCTCCGCACCGCGGCAAAGGAGAAGGGTGGCGAGAAAGCTGATTGTCTTCGCGTGCTTAGCGTACCCAGATGAGCGCATCCGAACCCTCGATTGAAATTCCAGCGGAGTAAGGTGTCCTACTCATGCCGCAGACTGCTGCTAGTCGACAAAACTGAACATGGTGGTGTTCGCACCGATCCCAAGGCCCAGCGTAACCACGGCCACCCGCCGTAAAGCCGAGGTTGTGCCGCATTCCGCGCAACCCGTAGGGATGTCCTTCCAGAGAATCTCCAACCAATTCCATGCCCACACATCGCGTCCGATTTCAGCGAACACGGTAGCATTACCGAATTCCCGGCGCGCTCTCTGCCGTGCGTCATGCTCCGCCACTCCGGCGTCTATCAGGTCTGCAACCTTCTCCTCGATATGAGATTCGAGTTCCTCGGCAAGTTCACGGCGCATGCGCGATCGGTAGCCGAGACTGAAGGGCCATTTCACGATTCAGCGGGCCTC
>Ga0210402_10005260_pt1 | contig 11629 bp, 9 predicted proteins | sample IncBWC7MmetaG_FD_161055 | JGI IMG/M metagenome (GOLD analysis project Ga0210402, IMG submission 161055) | Forest soil microbial communities from Barre Woods Harvard Forest LTER site, Petersham, Massachusetts, United States - Inc-BW-C-7-M | ecosystem: Environmental > Terrestrial > Soil >... | reverse complement strand
CCAGCACTCGCGGAGGCACCGATTGCGGAGACGCGGGTTTGCCAGTACGAGAACACTTCGAACGGAGATTTTCTGATCGACCGGCATCCGGAGTTGAGCAATGTTTGGTTTGCGGGAGGCGGGTCGGGTCACGGATTTAAGCACGGACCAGCGGTGGGAGAATACGTGGCCGGGCAGATGTTGGATGGCGCGGTGCCGGAACCGAGGTTTTCGTTGGAGAGCAAAAAGACCTTGCAGCAGCGAACTGTTTATTAGGATTGGTCGGGGCGCAGCGGCATAGAGGTCTCTAGTTGGCTTTTAACGACAGCTGGGCTACTGCTTTGGGGACTTGTAGTGTCGCTTAGGGCGGACAGGCGAGATTGGCTGTGCAACTTATGCAACCTAAACGGTGTCGGGGCGCGGATGACGGCGGCGTGAGGCCGACGCCGCCAGGCGGCGGCCGCGCTTGGCCTTTTCCTGATAGAGATGCGCGTCAGCTTCCGACAATAGTTTTTCAATGCGCTCGCCTTCGCCGCGATAAACACTGATTCCGATGCTCGCGGACAGTGTGGGTTTCTCCGGATCGATCTCCATGACGTGTTTGATGCGGCTGGCCACGCTTTCCGCCTGGGTTTCTTCCGATTCCGGCAAAACCAGCGCGAATTCGTCGCCGCCGTACCGCGCAGCAGTATCAATCGCGCGGGAGTGAATGCGTAAAATATCGGCGACGCGGCACAGCGCGCGGCTGCCGACGAGATGGCCGTAAGTGTCGTTGATTTTTTTCAGGCCATCGAGATCGAGGAGCAGCACGGCAAAATGACGGCCGGTGCGATTGCAGCGCTCGGTTTCTGTCTCGAGCACGTCCAGCAAATGGCGGTAGTTGGCGAGGCCGGTGAGCGGATCGCTAACCGCGAGCTGGTGCACCTGTTCGAAGAGACGAGCGTTATCGAGCAGCGCGCCGCCCAACGCGATGGCGTAACCCATCACACTGAACGCCTGGGACATGACAAAGGGCGCGTCGAGTAGCCGCTGCGATTGCGAGGCCGCGAGTTGTGAGGCAAAATTCATCCAGGCGGCAACATAGATTGAGCGGTCGAATGCGGTGAAGACCTGGTTCAAACGCCGGCGGTACCAAATCACAGCAATCAGAAAAATTACGGCGGGAAAAAGCTGCTGAGGCGAAGGGATTAGCGCGCCCGGATGCGGCGAGACTTCGGCAGGCAGCCTGCGGAGCGCGGCGGTAACGAGGTATGTGAGCACTACAACGCTAAGCAGCGCTCCGGCGATTTCAATTTTGGGGCGGCGCGAGCGAGGCAGGAAATGCTCGACCAACAGAGCCACCACGAACAACAGGGCAAGAATCAGGCGCCCTACCCACAGGGCCACCGGCGCCCAGTGAATCTGGAGTTGGTGTTCGGCGGGAATTTGGAAGAAGAGAACACTGGAACCGGCGAGCACTGCTCCGGAAAGCAAAAAGCCCGCGCCAAGAATCAGCGAGATGCGATCCTGCGTACCTTGAAAACGAACGAGCGTGACGGCGGAGAAAACGAAGGCCAACAGACCGGCGATGATCTGAACATAGCCCTGGAGCGACTGGTCGGGCTGCAGGGGAACGGGACGCAGCCACAGGGCAAACAACAAAATGAGCAGAAGCGCCACGACATGCCAAAAAACCGGGGTGGCTTCCCAGCGTTCCGAGTTGAGGGGTCCTTCGCCCATACAAAGCTTTCCCACGATCTGGCCGGGCGCTGCTATTAAGTTAGACGGTTGCGCGGCGGATGTCGTTGTCAGTTTTGGCTGATTGTTGCGGGGAGCGCAACTGTACCTAAGAACAGTGGAGCAGGTGTACCGGCAGCCACGGGAAAAAGAATGGAGTTGCATGAACCGCGTGAAATCAGCACAATCGGTCGGTTAAATCGTTTCAATTAGGTGGAGATTACGGCTTTTTCTGCGCGCGAAGGAGAACCTGATGGCGACTGATGCGACAGCGGGACCGCGACTGCGGCGGACGCTGACGCTGTGGGACCTGATTCTCTATGGCGTAATCGTCATCCAGCCGGTCGCGCCGATGTCGGTGTTCGGCGTGCTGAGCGACCGGGGACGTGGCCACGTTGTCACGGCCATCCTGATCGCGATGGTGGCGATGCTGTTCACCGGAATCAGCTACGGGCGAATGGCGCGGGCCTACCCGAGCGCGGGCTCGGCGTTCACGTATGTAGCGCAAGAGATTCACCCGGCGGTCGGATACGTGACCGGATGGAGCATGGTTATGGATTACATGCTGAATCCGCTGATTTGCACGGTATGGTGCGCGCAACAGGCGCATCAGTTCGCGCCGGGAGTTCCGGCGTGGGCCTGGAAGGTTGTCTTCGCGCTGGTATTCACGCTGGTGAACATTCGCGGGATCAAGACTTCGGCAAGAATTAATACCGGCATGGCGATTTTCATGGGTGTGGTGATCGCCGGAATTTTTGTGGCCGCGGCCCGCTATATTTTCGGGCACCCGCACACCGAGGCTGGATTCTTCACGCGGCCTTTTTATGACCCGCAAACATTTACTTACGCGGGATTGTTCGGTTGCACCTCGATCGCGGTGCTTACCTACATCGGATTCGACGGCATATCCACGCTCTCTGAAGAAGCAGAAAATCCGCGGCGCAATATTTTGTTGGCAACCGTTTACACCTGCGTGGTGATCGGCCTGCTTTCGGCGCTGGAAGTTTACGTGGCGCAGCTGATCTGGCCGGCGAGTGAGAAATTTCCGGATGTGGACACGGCGTACGTCTACGTGGCGGCCCGTGCCTGGCACTATTTTTTCCCGATCGTCGGATTTACGCTGCTGCTGGCTAATTTCGGATCCGGGCTCGGCGCGCAAATCGGAGCAGCGCGCCTGCTGTTTGGCATGGGACGGAGTAACGCACTGCCAAAATCTTTCTTTGGGGTTGTAGACCAAAAGCATCGAGTTCCGCGGAACAACGTGATTTTTGTGGGAGTGGTCGCGCTAGCAGGAGCCTTTGTGCTGGAAGCGGTCGCGCGATACGGTTCCTATGCGCACTGGAGCCAGGCATTAAATCTGCACGAACTGCTATCCATCGCGGACGGGGACAAAGCGTACGCGCTGGGCGCGGAAATGTTGAACTTCGGTGCGCTGATTGCGTTCATGGGCGTCAACGCAGCGGCACTGGTGCGGTATTTTATTCGCGCCAGCGAGAAACGGGCGATTGATTTCTTCCCGCCGGTGCTGGGTTTTGTGATCTGTCTCGCGCTGTGGCTGAACTTGAGCCGGTCAGCGTGGATCGTGGGATCGATCTGGATGGCTGCCGGGATCGCGTTTGGAGTCTGGAAGACGCGCTGGTTCCGCGAGCCGTTGTCGTTCGAAGTGCCAGCGGAGTAGAGCCGGTGAAAAACGCGCCATTGCAATCGGGCAAGGGTTTGCCGGATGATGCTGCGACCAACAAGATCGTGAAGCGCTCATCGAGCAAACCCGACGCGGTGACCATGAGGGACGTCGCGAATTTAAGCGGCTTCTCACCGGCGACGGTTTCGATTGTACTGAATAGCGCGCCGCTGGCGCGGTATATCGCGCCGGCAACCAAGAAAAAAATTGAAGACTCCGCCCGCAAGCTGGGCTACCGGCCGAACGCCATGGCGCGTTTTCTGCGCAGCAAGCGCACCAACAGCGTGGGCGTGATGTTTTTCGACATTACCGATCCGTTTTGCACGCCGGTGCTGCGCGGAATCGAGAATTCGCTGTTCCAGGCGTCGTTCCTGCCGATTTTTGCTGATGCGCACAACCAGCGAAACCGTTTTGAACGTTATTTGGAAATGCTGCTGGAGCGCCAGGTGGAAGCGCTGATCGTGGTAGCCAACTGGCTTTTCGTGGACATTCACCTGCTTGCGGATTTTTCGAAACGCAATATCCCCGCGGCGACGATTGGCTGGGAACTGCCCGGCGACACCGTGAGTTCAGTGATGGTGGACAACGAGGCCGGCGGGCGGTTGGCGCTGGAACACCTGTACAAACTGGGCCACCGAAAAATTGCATTTATTCGCGGTCCGAAAACTTTGATTGACTCCGGGCCGCGCTGGAAGGGTATTCAAAAGTTTGCGCACGGCGCAGGGCTGGAAATCGATCAGAGTCTGGCGCTGCAGCTTCCAGAAGAGTTTGATCCCAACTCGGGATTCGAAGGCGGTTTCCGGCTGACCGAGGAACTGCTACAGCGGCGTAAGAAATTTACGGCGCTGGTGGCGTTTGATGATTTGACGGCTCTGGGAGCGATTCGCGCGCTGACCAAGGCCAGCGTAAAAGTACCGGAGCAGTGTTCGGTGATCGGGTTCGATGACGTGGCGATGTCCGCGCTAGCCGCGCCATCGCTTACGACCGTTCGCCAGCCGCTGGAGGCGATGGGCAATCTGGCCGCGAATATCGTGATGGAAGGCATCAACGCCGCACAAGAAAAGCGCGACTGGGATATCACGCATCACCGGGTTGCGCCGGAGTTAGTGATCCGCGAGTCCACTCGCGCCATTTCATTTACCGCGTCCGACGACTAACCTTAATATTTACATTATTTACGAACGGCGGTGCGGAATCGTACGATTCCGCGATACTGTTTTCCTTGACAATTTGTCGCCAGCGAAGTAATTCCACTACGCTCATTTCCAGCCGGCGGGAAGAACCGAAGACGGGGGAATTCGGGTCATCCGGTTGGCGGACCTCCATGAACGGAAAAATCCGTAGCGGCCGCGAGGGCCGCAGACTGCGAGGCTCAATTTGACCTGGACGCAGAACTACGATCCGTTTGGCCATTGGTGGATTTCGACGCTGGTTGCGGCACTTCCCATCGTGGTGCTGCTGGGACTGCTCGCGGGGCTGAAAGTGCGGCCGCATCTGTGCGCGATCGCCGGGGCGGTAACGGCGCTGCTGTGCGCGGCGCTCGTTTTCGGAATGCCGATAAGACTGGCGGCGGCCAGCTTTTTTTATGGAGTGGGATTTGGCGCGTTGAAAATTGTTTGGATCGTGGTGGCAGCGGTATTTCTCTACGACATATCGGTGGAGACCGGGCAGTTTGAAATTATGAAGGAGTCGGTGGCGGCGATCACGCCGGACCGGCGGCTGCAATTGCTGCTGGTGGCCTTCTGCTTCGGATCGTTTATTGAGGGATCTGCGGGATTTGGAGCGCCGGTAGCGATTGCGGGCGCGTTCATGATCGGGCTGGGATTCCGGCCATTTCAGGCGGCGGTCTTGAATTTGATTGCGAACACCGCGCCGGTGGCGTGGGGTGCGATTGGCACGCCGGTGCACACGCTGGCTGCAGTTACTGGGCTTCCAGACGGCGATTTAAGCAAAATGATAGGCCGGATTCTGCCGCTGACGGCGATCATCGTCCCGTTCTGGCTGGTGCGGACGATGGTTAGCTGGGAAGAGACAATTGAGGTGCTGCCGGCAATTTTCGTGGTTGGATTGTCGTTCGCTGGCATGCAATATTTCTGGTCCAACCATGTAGACAGCAATCTGGTGGACATTGCGGCGGGAATTTTTTCGCTGGTAGTGACGGTTGTTTTTCTGCGGTTCTGGCGGCCGAAGCGAATCTGGCGATTCTCTGAAGAGCGTGGCAGCGATTCGAACGCGGTGCGCGAAACCAGCGTGCGCGACACCATGGGAGACAAGTGGAAGGTCGAGGCAGCGCCGACGACCGACACTGCAATTACGCACACAACGGGACAGGTACTTAAGGCCTGGATGCCGTTCGCGATTCTGTCGATTTTCGTATTGTGCTGGGGATTGCCGACGATCAAGACGGCGATGAACAAGGTTACGACGCCGGCGTTCAGCCGGGGCGGCTGGGATTTCCCGTATTTGCATAAAGCGGTCTCAAGGGCGCAACCGGTGGTCGCAAAGCCTACAGCTGAAAACGCAAAGTTTGATTTCAATTGGCTAACGTCAACCGGGTCGGGTTGTTTTCTCGCGGCGCTACTCGCGGGAACAATTCTCGGATTGAATCCACGCAGACTTATGCAAATTTTCGGAAAGACCGTGTACCGCATGCGGTTCGCGATTATCGCGATGTCGTGCATGCTGGGATTGGGGTACGTTACACGATATTCGGGGATGGACGCAGTATTAGGTCTGGCGTTCACGCGGACCGGCTGGTTTTTTCCATTTTTCGGGACGTTTATCGGATGGCTGGGAGTGGCGCTGACCGGAAGTGACACTTCTTCGAACGCGCTGTTCGGAGGATTGCAACGCATCACTGCACAACAATTGAATCTGAACCCAATTCTGATGGGCGCGGCGAACAGCGCGGGCGGAGTTATGGGAAAAATGATTGACGCCCAGTCCATCTGTATTGCGACGGCTGCGACCAATCAGGTCGGCTCGGAGGGCAGTATCTTCCGGTTCGTATTCTGGCACTCGGTGGCGCTGGCCGCGATTGTCGGCACGATCGTAATGCTATACGCCTACGTTTTTCCGGCCTTGGTGCCGCTCGGAATCGTTTCCGGACACTGAGCCTTCACCGTGGGACGGCGCGAAACTATGGCACGTTTCGCCGGCTCTCAATGATGACCAACGCTTCCGATTCGAACCGAAAAAGATCTGACGCACGCCTATTTCCGTCGTACTTTGTCGCGCCGCGCTGGCCGCGGTGAATAGCCCAACTCCTGCTAACATGGCCAAGGAATATGGCGCGCGCGCAAAATCCGGCGGAAGAAGCATCAACGGTGCTGGCGCAGAATCTGGTGCAAGCTCTGCTGCGGGAACGGGTGATTCCGCGATTCGTCGATTCGTATGTGGTGGACAACGGCCGCCACGCGTTGCAAGTGCATGCATCGTTGTACCGCGACCTGCTGACGATTTTGCAACGGGAAGCGTTGCTGGCGGCGTGTGTGCGGGCGCTGGAGATTGCTTCAACGGAGACACTCACGTCAAGCAAGGGCAAGCAGCGCGTGGTGGTTCGCAAAGGCGCGGAAACGTTTCGGCGAAAATTTCTGTCGGCGCTGGCACGGCAACAGAATTGGAACGCCGGCGATGCGTTGGACTTCCAATCCGATCTGCGCATGTACGAGGACCTGTTGCGGCGAGCAGCTGCTTCGCGGCGCCCGCGCAAACCATACGAAGCGGCGAATCATCCGTTCGTGGATCGCTGTGCGTTCATGCTCGATTCGGCGTTTCTGGAAAAGGCGAGGCTAGCCGCAAGCCGCGCGCTGGCCAACGTTGAAGACGTTGCCGCAAACGTGACGGCCGCCGCGCTGCGCTCCGAATAAGACGCTTCTACGGGTTAGGTTCGACCAGCACCGCGGTGCCATAGGCCAGTACTTCAGTCACTCCTTGCATCACTTCGGTGGCATCATAGCGAAATCCGACAATTGCGTTGGCACCGTGCTGACCGGCGTGCATCAACAGCAATTCGTAGGCATCCTCACGGGTTTTTTCGCACAGATCGGTCAGGATGGTGATATTGCCGCCCACGATGGTTTGCAACGCGGCGCCGAGATTGCCGATCACGCTTCGCGACCGGACAATAATTCCGCGCACCACGCCAAAATTGCGAACGATGCGGTGCCCCGGCAATTCCATTGCTGTCGTCACCATCGATGAATCCACTCGCCCCGGCATTTGGTTCTCCTCTCGGCGCAGCCGGTCTGGATGAGCTGCCCGTTTACCGCTGCGATTCTACCTGTTCATATGTGTGCTGCGCGAGTGTCAAGCGTTTGCTATTCTCGCCTTGCATGGAAAACCTTTTTTATTTTCTCGGGATCGTCCAGATTCTGGTCGGGATGTACCTCGTCTACGAAGGGGTGAGGTGGCTGGCGTACGCGCGGCGGCGCGCAGGAACCGACCCGGGTTTTTATTCGCCGCGTACTGCGGTCTTCTGCCCGTGCAAAGGAGTGGAACCGGGGCTGGAGAGAAATCTTACCGCCCTCTGCGAATTCGATCACCAGAACTATGAAGTGTTTTTTGTGCTGGCGTCGGAGTCCGATCCGGCGGTCAGTATCGTCAAGCGCGTTGCGGCGCAATCGCGCGGAAAAGCCCATGTTGTCTTTGCGGGTGCTCCGGCGGACTGTGGAGAAAAGGTGCACAACCTTCGTGCGGCGATTCAGCAATTGCCGGAGGGTTTCGAAATATTTGTCTTCGCCGATTCCGACGGCAGGCCAGGACATTCCTGGCTACGGCGGCTAGCGGCTCCGCTGGTCGATCCCAGAATCGGCGCGACCACCACCATGCGCTGGCTGATTCCAAACAAAAACAATTTTCCGAGCCTGCTGCTGGCTGCCTGGAATGCTCCGGTCCTGACCATGCTCGGCGAAGATACGACAAAGAATTTTTGTTGGGGCGGCGGCACGGCGATCCGCAAATCGGTGTTCGAGCAGTCCGGAGTTCTGGAGGAATGGCAACATTCGGTCAGTGACGACTACTCAATGACCGCGGCATTACATCGCGCCGGCCGGCCGATTGTATTTTTGCCAGAGTGCCTCACGGTGTCTTATGTCGAAACTGAATTCGACGGATTGATGGAATTCACCAATCGCCAGATGCTCATTACCCGGGTCTATTCTCCAAAGATGTGGACCATCGCGGGCGCCACTCACTTTCTATTTTGCGTGACGATCCTGCTCGGGTTCATTTTGACACTCGGAGATTTCTTCGCTGGAAGACCAGCTTTGCCGCTCGCCGCCCTTACCTTCCTTCCATTGCTGCTGGCGTCCATCCGCGCGGCACTGCGGGTTACCGTGGTTCAGGAAATGCTTCCGTCGTTAAAGTCACAGGTCCAGCAACAGTCCTGGATTCATCTGGTATTGGGCGTCGGGATTCCCGTCTTATACGTGATTAATTTCGCGGCGTCGGCGGTTACCCGCACCATCCGGTGGCGAGGCATCCGCTACGAGCTAATTTCGCCGCAGCAGACGCGGATTCTGACGCGATAAAAGTGTGCCCAAACAGACAGGGAGTTGAGGCGAGTTCATTAGGATTTCCACAGGCTCGTAGGGAAAAATTTCTTAGTACGTGAAAATCCTACCGTCGCGTCCCACCCAAGTACTAGCCAAAGTGTGCATAACTCTACCGTTTTACGGTAGTTCTGGTACGCCACTTTTGGGCATTAAGTGGGCATTGAGTTGCACCTGCGTACAGCTAGTTCGGTAGTGCGTTCGCAGGCGAGCTTCTTCAGCACTCCTTCTCGCGCGTCGGCGTAACCGTTCTTCGAGGTCAGTGGCCAGGACATACCCGTCCGTCCCGGCTTAGGTGCGTTCTCAGCTTAATTAGATTGGTGCTCGCCTCGCTCCGAGGTGCATTTACATTACTGAAGGCAGTCCTGAAGCGTTTCGGGATTGCGAACGGAGAGGTCCAAGTGAGAGTGATCCGCAGAAGTGCACAGGTGCATACGGTGCGTGCCCCCCAGCCTGCGATCGCAAACGAAAAGTATTATTTTTATGAAAAGAGTACCGGCGTAGCTCACTTCCACGTCGAGTCGGATGCGCAGGGTCGGCTGCCAGTCGAGCAAGCCGCCGGACTACTGGCCATGCATTGCATGGTGCGCAACCAGACGCCGGCCGATTATGTGGTAATGGTGGCGGTGGAACCGGCGCATCTCGAAGGCCTCGACGAGAAAGCGCAAAAACTGCTGGAGGCGGGCCGCGCGGTGAAGAGTCACGTCAAGCTGACGCGCCGCGAAGAAGAAGTGCTGAATGGCGTGATGCGCAGCCTGGCCAACAAAGAGATTGCAGCGTCGCTGAATTTGTCAGAGCGCACGGTGAAATTCCACGTATCGTCGCTGCTGGCAAAATTTCATGTGCGTGGAAGGATGGAGCTGGTGCGGGAAGCAGCGCAACACTCGATGCCTAGTTTGCCCGCCGCCGCTCCGGTTGCGACTCGCGAAGCTCGCACGTTTGTTTCCCGCGTCATGAGCTACCGGCGCCCGGCGCCTGGATCGTTGGTGTCGCTTTCGGCGCGTCAGGCGGTTGCGCAATAAATGCAATCGCAATAGTCTAATTTCCGCAATAATAAGAATGCCCGCGACGCAAAACGCCGCGGGCATTCTCAATTTACGGCTTGTCGCGTAACTGAGAATTACTTCTTTGCCGCGTCGTAAAGTTCCGCCGCCTTATCCCAGTTCACAACGTTCCACCACGCCTTGATGTAGTCGGCACGCACGTTCTGATATTTCAGGTAGTAAGCGTGCTCCCAGACATCGAGTCCGAGAACCGCTTTGCCACCCAGAAAATATGGCGTGTCCTGATTGGGCGTTGAATCGATCGCGAGCTTGCCGTCCTTGACGATCAACCAAGCCCAGCCGGAGCCGAAGCGGCCCAATCCTGCCGCGGCAAACTTTTCCTGAAGAGCCGAGAACGAACCGAAACTCCCGGCAATCGCCGCGCCGAGATCGCCCTTGGGCTCGCCGCCGCCGCCCTTCTTTAGTTGAGTCCAGAAAAGCGAGTGGTTCCAGTGACCGCCACCATTGTTTCGAACGGCGCCGCGAATGCCCTCCGGCACGGCGTCGAGATTCTTCAAGATGTCGTCGATCGACTTCGCCTGAAGATCGGCATGACCATCAAGGGCTTTGTTCAAGTTGGTGACGTAGGCCCCATGATGCTTGTCATGATGGATCTCCATGGTTCTCGCGTCGATGTAGGGCTCGAGCGCGTCAAATGCGTACGGTAAAGCAGGCACTGTAAATGCCATGGTTTTTTCCTCCGGTGTGGATCCTGCACTAGAATTCTTTGGATTATATGCAGCAGCATAACTTGCGCCGAGTTGATTGGCTCCCAACAGAGCGGCGCCGGCTAGGCTGCCAGAAACAAGAAATTCCCTGCGTTTCATGAGGAACTCCTCAGCGAGGCGGACCGGTCATGACGCAGCGCAGATTATACGTCCGCCTCCTCGCGAGTCTCAACTGCGGGCGGGATACGATCCGCTGAGCATCTTGACCGTGCTTTTTGGATGCGCGAAAGAGCCCATTGGGCAGATTCGGAGATGACGGCGTCCTCAGAGTGGGAAAGTCTTTGCAGAACGTCCGCCACCTCTTGATATACAGGGGAATCCATAGAGATCACGGCATTGCCCAAGGCAATGCAGGCGTTGCGAACCAGCCCGGCCCATTTCGTTCTCTTGACCGGGCTGCCACGAAAAATCTCGCGAAACTGTTCAGGTGAAAGGTTTGCGATTTCGAGTAATCCGGGGAGGTACAGGGAACCCGGATTTTCCCCGCCAATGGATGTTGCGAAACTCCTCGGTTGAAACTCTTTCAAGCTGGTGCGAGGCGACTTGCGGTTCCACGGGCAGACATCCTGACAAATGTCGCAGCCGAAAACGTGGCGGCCCATCGGCGCACGAAATTCTTCGGGAATCGAGCCACGAAGTTCGATGGTCAAATAAGAGATACAACGGCTGGCATCGAGCAAATACGGCTGAACGATCGCCTCGGTCGGGCAAGCGTCAAGGCAACGGCGGCAGGTGCCGCAGCGATCGGGTGGAGGGACGTCGGCGGCTCCCAAGGTGGGTGCCAAGGGGAGACTGGTAAGAATCACGCCAAGAAAAAGCCACGAGCCCAGCGACTGATTGATCAGCAGCGTATTTTTGCCAAGCCAGCCGAGACCGGCGTATTTGGCGGCAGCCCGCTCGTGAATCGGGCCGGTATCGGCGTATGCGCGC
>Ga0210402_10005259_pt1 | contig 11632 bp, 12 predicted proteins | sample IncBWC7MmetaG_FD_161055 | JGI IMG/M metagenome (GOLD analysis project Ga0210402, IMG submission 161055) | Forest soil microbial communities from Barre Woods Harvard Forest LTER site, Petersham, Massachusetts, United States - Inc-BW-C-7-M | ecosystem: Environmental > Terrestrial > Soil >... | reverse complement strand
GAGTTATCCACCGCTCCACCCGCTGCTGTTTTTCTCGTCTTGCACGCCGTTACAGACTTGTCGCAACCCGCTACCACGGTGAAGGTGTTACCCACGGTTACTGGCAATATCCACGGGAACATGACTTGCAAGTTGCCGCTTGCGTGGAGTTTTACCGTCTGGCTCAATCCCGCGTTCGCACCTGCTGTACACGTCACTACGCCTTGGGTGAAATACCCAGCGGCCTGCGAGAATGCCGTCACAGGAACGAGCGTGGTTTGGTTGCTTCCAGTTGTGGCGGTGAAAGCCTGGGTAAACGCTGCCAATCCCCCGGCCACATTACAGTTGCTATCTCCGAAGCTCCACGGGCAGCTACTCTGAACTAGTCGCTTGGGAACCTTTTCGTTGAGCAAGTACAGCGGGTCTTGAACCTCGAACTCCACCACCGTGCGATTGATCTTGTTGATCTTCTCGATGAAGCCGACGAACTTTGTCTCAATGCCCGCGCTGACATTGCCGTAATTTCCGATGGGCATGTAGCAAGTGAAAATGCTAACTGTGGAAGCGTCGAACAGACCGTTGAACGCAGCGGCAAGTATTCCGATACTCGCAGATGGAAACGCCGTGTTCTGTTGGGGCACGCACGTCAATTGCATACTGTTCGCGCTGAGGCTGAAACCAGCCTCGCTAGTGATCGGCCCACGTGTCCATTTGCCGTAGGTCGTGGACAAGAACGTATGAGTAGCTCCGGCCCATCCGGGCGTGCCACTGGGAACCGTAATATCGAATTGACCTTCGGTTACATATATCACCGTGCCTGTCGGCAAAGTGATGACGAATAGATCGGCCTTGAGGCAGTTAGGGTTCTGCTGCAAGAAGGTGATCAACGTAGATGGCATGAGTCGCTTCATCTATACGAACTCCGAACTGAATTTCACGGCTGCGACAAGCCACTGGTCAGTGCCGGAATTGGTCGTGAACGAGCGAGTAGCATCCACAATGTCTTCATCGAAGCGGCATAGAAAATAGAATGATCCCGTCCACGTCAGCGTCGCGCCATTTGGAGGTGCAGCCACAGGCGGCGAGCCTACGGGCGTAAAGGTAATGACGCCCGTGTTCGAGACGGAGTAGTTCGTGACGACGGAACCGTTGACCTTCACGGTTATGCCGCCGTTCAGGTTTTGGATGATGTCCCATGCGACCCCGCCGATCTGGCGAGCAAGTTGAAACTGCGTGGAGGTTCCATCCCCCGTCAGACCCATTGGCGATGCAGCGCCCGGAGTGACGTTCAGCATTCCGCTGCTGCTTGTGGCTACGGTGTTGTCTTGCGGATCGGTGAACAGGAAAAGCGCAGCGCCCCCCGCAGTTGCCATGAAGGTGCCAAAGAACTCGGCCAATACGGATGACGCGGCGGCTTCATTCCCAGTAATGTGGTCAAGGTCGAACTCGAAGTCCCAAGTCGGGTAAGGCTTCAGCGAAACTGCGGCATTGCCTCTGCTAGCAGCGACCTTCTGCTTCACCGTGTTGAAGTTCGGCGTCTTCTTTAGACCCTTTGCCATGCTCAAGGGCATGGTCGGCATAATTGTGTAGCTCATAGTTAGCCCCTGTTCATCCTTCTGACCGCCGACGTGATATGCCGCTGGAACGTAGAGCCATGCTTAGCCAAAACCCTGTCCATGCTTTCGGAGTCCAAGGCTTGAATATGAGGGGCAAAGCTGTTGTGCATGTGAATGTCGCCACGGCTGTTACTGTTTTTTCCTTCCGCTTGCTCCACCCGGTCAGTCAACGCACGAGTGACAACGGTCTCGCCGCCGTGACCGACGATTGAAACCGGGCCGCTGCCGGGGATTTTTCCACCTACCTCGAAACTCATGACGGCAGCAAACGCAGCCGCACCAGCGACTGCACCAGCAATAGGGCCGCCCCATGCCGATGCCCAGTTGAAAGATTTATCGAACGCACCTTCGGCGTTGATGAGCTTCTCCCTGTCATGGGTAAGCTCCATCATGATTAGGTTGCGGATCATGCCCTCAATTAGCTGTTCGCCCGTCTGGCGGAACGACTGAGCCAAGCTCTTGTTTTCAACGATGCTCTTGGCGACGTCATTGGCGATGGACTGGTACATTCGGTCGTAAGCCTGCTGCGTGTTGATAAGCTGCTTCTGCTGAGCCGCCTGCTCAATCTGTGTGACCTGAGCCGTGCCCTTCTTTTCGGTTTCGATAATCTTGTTCTGAAGTTCCTGTACCTTCTTCTGGTAGTCGGCGGAGAACTTATTCAGGTTGGCGATGCGTTGGTTGTAAGCGTTGACCTCCGCTGCCGTTTGTTCGTTGATCGCTTGGACTTCTGCGCCCAACGTCTGCCGCCAAGTGGCTTTGTGCAATGCTTCTTGGTTCTTGGCTTCTTGCAAGGCGGCTTTTTCTTTATCTTGTGAACTCTTAATGTCTATGGCTAACGTGCCGTCAGCTGTAGCTTGCGCCGCTGCTATCGCCATGCGCTGCTTTTCGGCAGCCGCAGTCGCAGTAGCGGCTACGGATTTCTTTTGGGCATCGGCATCGGCTTGAGCAATTTCGTCGTCGTGAGCACGCACATCGTTCGCGTACTGGGCGTCGAGTTCCTTTTTCTTCGTGACGTTCTGACCAGCAGCTTTTAGGTCAGCCGCGTACAGAGTTTTCTTACTTTCCAAAATCTGGTTGGCAGCTTCTACTGCTGCCTCGTGTTCCTGCTGAATGGCTTGGAGAGATTTGTCTAGCTTGGCGTCAATGGACTCTTCCTGATTGCCCTTGTCGCCAGCGACCGCGATTTCGGCCTGGGTCTGTGCGAGCTTGTGCAATGCGGCATCGTGCGCGAGGGTGCCCTGCGTAAGAATCTTCTGGATGGCGGCTTCTTCGGCTAGCGCCTCTTTATTTTCCTTTGCTACAGCAATGCCCTTATCGGCGCTGTTAATCTGAGCGATGACCTTCTTTTCCTGCGTGTAATCTTTGAGAAACTGAGTGGCGATCTCTAGTGCTTTGGACTGTTCCTTTGTGGCGTCGGAATCGTCTTCGCTGAGTTTAATCCCATCACCCATGCTGGATGCTTCTTGGTTGGCTTGGTGAAGTTCCTCTTTTGCCTTTGCTGCGGCGACTGCCATATCGTTGATTTGATTCTTAAATTTCGCCGTAGCAGCAGCGGCGGCCTGCGTATTACCCGTCTGCATTGCTAAATCGTAGGAGTCCTTGAACTCTTTGAGGTCGCTTTGAACCTCTTTGGCTGCGCTGCCGATTTGGAAGAACGATTCCTGCGCACGCATGTCGGCGAAGACCTTGTCCACATGGTCGGCAAGTTTGTCGAACTCGCTAACGAGCTTGCTGAGCGTTTGCGAGTCAATTAGCTGGAGTTCTTTTTGGAGCTTGGCGGCGTGGTCGCCAGTCAACTCGTCCATCTTCATCCCGGCTTGAAGCAGTTCGTCTTGAAGTTTACGAAGCGATTCAGCCGCGCCACCAGCAAACGCAACATAAGCCGCACGGGTAGCGGCTGCTTTGTCTTTCATTTCCTCATGTTTGCGGATAAGTTCGGTGACAATGGCAATTGCCGCCACAACGCCGATGATGGGCAGCATGTTGGCGAACACAGCGCCGACACCAGGGATTTGTGCGATAAGGGCGTTCAAGTGGCGGGGGATGTGGACGCCAACGATCTCTTCCGTAAGCATCAATCCGCCACGGGCTTCGTGCATGCTTGTGCCCATGGCTTCGCCAGCTTCCTGTGACGCTGGCTTCAGGTCGGCGAGGTCTTGCTTGACCTTGCCCATGTCCTCGCGGAATTGAGCGGTCTCGGCCTGCAACTTGATGATTAGTGCTCCTACTTCGCTCATTCATTTTCCTTCGGCTTCAAATTCGGCCAGCATTCGTCAAAAATCTGTTCAGCCTCTTCATAGCCGCTCGCTCGCAAGTCATTGATGACTTTCAATCTTGTCTCCAAGAACTTGCCACGAGCGGTTGTCATGGGCAGTCCGCCGATGACTTCCTTCACAAACTTCTTCGCCGTGCGTACCTTCTCCCGCTTTTCGGTCGCTGCCTCGTCCCTTACAAAATCCATCGCGGTCACCACAGGGTCGTCTGTGCTTCTGCGATTCACGTTGTAAACCGCCGCCGCTGTCTGTGCGTTGGCGAAGCGTTCGTATCTGATTCGCACATTGCGCCGTCTACACAGTTCTAAAAACATGCGGGGAGTCATTTCCTCGAACTCTTCCCAGCTAAGGTCAAAGTCGTATCGTGCCCACGCCCAAAGCTCGGCCCACGTGTCGGGAGGCGACTCTAAGTGCTCGTCGTCCCCGCCTGCCCGTTTGGGCTGGCAGTTGCACCCGATTCCTTTTCCTTCTGCAACTTCTCCACGGCTTCTTTGACCTGAGGGAACATCAAATCGAAAATCTGATCGCTCAACAGGCGTTGCGCCTCGGGATTAAGAATGTCTATGACTTCGTCCAGCGTGACTTCGGGGTTGTAACGGTTTAGTCCGCCCCAAACGATCGTGGGGAAGTCCTTGCCACTGGATAACTTCACCCAGTCCGCAATTTTCTTGATGTCCTTGCCGATGGCATCTTCAATTTTGGCGATGGCGCGGTAGTCGTAGCAGAGCTTCCACACTTTGACGGGCTTGCCATCCTCACCGTCAATATGGAGAGCGAAGTGGTCTGTTGTTCGTGTCTTGATGATCTGTTCGTTTGCCATGAGTCTCCGAATACACTTAGGGCTTCAGTGAAATGCAGGGGGCGTTTCCGCCCCCGGAATGTTTTAGGCGAGAGTCCAAGGACCGCTGAGCTTGATCTTCACGTCGAGACGCGAAGGCTTGTCTAGCGGATGGCTGGCGGTCATGCTCTCCACAATTCCGCTGAAAGTGCGGCTATTGGACGAGCCATAAACTGCCTTCATTTGTACGGCTACACCTGCAAGGCGGATCGCTTCCAACGCGGTCTGAGTAGCATCACCCGGCAAGAAGAACGCCTTGACGTCGCAGCTACCCGGTTCCTGGGTACTGCCGATGTAGGTGTCCACGCCGTTTGCGGTTGCCATAGTGGTTGTCTTCTCAGTTGCGACTTTATCGCCCGAGAAGGTGATGGCATCCACGCCTGCTAAGGTCGTGAAAACCGTTGGTGATGCGACGGTGGCAAACTCAAAAGCTGCTCCGATTCCAACAATTGGTACTGGCATATATTTATTTCCTTTTGCCCGGTTAGGGCTTTACTACTTCTCGACGCCGATGGCATCGAAGAACTCTTTGGGCAGATCATTGTTGCTGACCGCCGGAAACTGTTTGTGTCCGAATTGCGGTGGACACTGTGAATCCCTGTGCGCTCGTGCTACGCATAGTTGCCCGCAGTCGGTGCTATCAAGCTGACTGCGATGCAACGCCTCTTGCTGAAATCCAAAATCTTCTGCCCTCTGGCCTTCGGGAAACGGATACTTCGCCCACCAAGACTTGAGGTAACACTGACTCGTTCCCATCGCATACGGCGGATGATTTCTGCCGGACACCTCGTAAAAATACTTGTGAGCCTTCTCTATCGCTGTGTCCCAATAGAGCAAGTTGTGAAACCCAGTGACGCTTTTCCCCGAACCGACGAGCCTGTCAACTTGCTCCGCAATGCGGTCTGCGCTTGACCAGTCATCCTCATCGCCAGAGAAACAAATTTCTCCCGTTGCCAACTTCGTGCCCACGTTTCTAAGTGCGCCCACTGACATCCGCTCGCGGCGGTGGTACTTGATTCGTTCATCGTCCGGTAGCAGATGTCTGATCGGCTTGTCGCTGTTATCCACCACCACGATTTCAAGCTGCCCGTCGTACAACAGGTCATACGTCTGATTCAAAAAACAATTCAGAGCTACCGCGAAATACTTGTCGCCATAGCCGACTGGCATGACCACGCTTACGCTTGGGAGCATTACTTTCTGTTCTCCAAATCCTGCAATAGACCAATCGCCTCAGTTGCGAATACGTCCAGGCACTGATCACGGCAGCCTTCCCACGCACGTCCCATCCAGTGCTGTGCGGGTTGTGTAGCTGTCCCAAATTCTTGAAACGATCCCCAGAATGCGGGTTTCAACGGGCCGATGTTGATTTCCATCGTGGTTTCGTCTCCGCTGTTTGCCCACTTCTTCTGCCAGCCCAACTCCTCTTCGAGAATGCCAACTCCCACGGGAACTGTCTGAGCCATCGCATCGAGAACTACTTGAGCGGCTGGTTCTGCGCAGCGAGACAGGTAACGCTTGGCTGCTTGCGGAGTAAGCTCCGTCAGCATCTTGGATAGATCGGCCAGACCTTCGATTTCGATGGGCATAAATCCTTTAGAAGTGAATGGACAAGGAACGCAGGGAGGGAAGAGCTTGACGCACAAGTGCGCCATGACCGCAATGGTCATAAATTAGCTGGTCTTCGTCTTAGGCGGAATTGCTTCTGCCCTGTGTTCGACTTGCGATATTCACTTGCTACTTAGAGGTTTGAAAGTCCGAATTATTGAATCCTCACCCAGTTCGCGCCGCCAGTGCTGTTGCCGACAAAAACGCTCTGATAGACCGCAGCGGCCTTGTTGGCAACGGTGTCGCTTGGCCCACCGTCGATCAACTCGTTGATGTACTGAGCCGTGTACGGTTCGGTTTCCGCTGCGTTGGTGGAGTTCGTAACCGTGAAGGTCGTGGTGCTCGGAACCGTTGCCACCGTAAACGTGCCGTTGAATCCGCCCGTGGTGCATCCCGTGGTCGTCACGCTCTGACCCGCAGCTAGGCTGTAGGTGTTGTCCACCGTATAAGTGACGGTAGTTCCATTTCCAGTGACAGACTTAATCTGCCAAGCCTTGGGAACAACGGTCACGGTGTTGGCACCACTCGTCTGGACGTTCTTGATGCTGACTGTCTGACCCGTCATGCCTACTGCGGTCGGAAGCTGGAGCGTCACACTTGCGGAAGCGGGATTGGCGTTGACGCATACATCGGTGTCGGTCAAATACACTAGTCCGCTTGGCGCTGGCTCTAGCACTACTGAAGTCATGCCATAGGCGGTCAAAGAGTTGGAGTTCGTAGCTGTCGGGGTCGTAGCTCCGGCTGAGCTTTGAACAAACTCAACAATCCACGAGTTAGCAGTAGACGCTCGTAGTGTGTAGCTGCCGGATGCCGCAACCGAAGCCGCTGAAAATCCCTATGAGCCGAGACCGAGAACCAAGCAGTTGTTTTCAGCCGGAGTTACCGCTCCGCCTGTCATCGTCGTGCCCGATCCGGCGTTGTTGCTTGCAACTGATTCCGCTCCGAAGTTTCCAACGCCTGAATATTTCGCCCATGAACCACGGAAAATTGAGTTCGGGATTCCCCCAGCATAGAACACGTTGATAAAGCAGGTGCCCGGACGAATAGTTCGCGTGCCCCAAACCGAGCCGCCGTTTGACGTGTTTGCGATGTTGAAGTATTGGTTCCCCAAACTGTCGTTGACCCAAGTCGGGGTAGCGTTGCCCTGCGCCACGAAGTAAATCACTTCGCTTTCGGCGACGGTTCCGATGGACAGACTTGCGTAGTTGAATCCGCTGACGCCGAATGTGGCACCGCCAGTGTTTGCGATGCCGGATGGAGCCACGACAGTGCGTGCGGACGAGAAGTCGCGTTTGCCGTAGACACGGGCAATCGCAGCGTTCACGAGCGGAGCGATAACACTTGTGTAGCTAAGTTGTGTGGGGTGAACTTGGTCTCCGCTGAAATAGGTTGTGTTCGCATACGCTCCATCAGCACCCAAGTTTGGGTTCGCAGCCATATCGCAGAAACCATCTGCATACTCTTTCCAAGTGGTGCGGATCAGTGGATTCAGTGCGTCCTTATAGGCGTCCTCGGTAGTGCGGGAAATCATTGAAATAGGGATGGCTTTGAAGCCCTTCGCCTTGCGCTGGAGCAAGTAGTCTCGGGTCAGTCCCCAATCGGTGACCGCTTGGTTGTTGTCGTTGGTTCCCAGCCAATACGTGAAGACGTTCGCAATCGCACCCGGACGATACAGCGAGTCAACGTCAATGTTTCCGTATGCATATCTCGCTGCTGCCGTCGAACCACCGATGCCTTGGTTTTCAATCGCGGGTGTGTAGGGGAGTCCGGTGAGCGGAATACCAAGATACACGGGGAATGGCGCATTTCCACCAGCCCCTACACCCGCCGTAATTGAGTCGCCCATCGTAACGATCTGAGGACGGGTGTCGCTGGTGGCAATCGCAGGTGAGAAGTTCACGCCGCGTGCTGCCAAAGCATTGAGCATGACGTTATGGTTGGCGACGACTTCCGATGCCGAGAGCGCACGGTTATAAAACAGCACGTAATAGATTTGCCCTTGGAAATAGCTGACGAGAGTCTGTCCAGTGTTTGCAGCGCAACCGCCAAGCTGGAAGTTACCCGTAGTCTGTTGACCAGCGGATGCGGAAGATAGAGTCTGCGGGATGGCGACGCCGTTGATGTACCACTGGTCGGAGGCACCAAGAGTCAGGGCAAGGCTTCCGAGTCCAGCGAAACAGCCCTCAGTCATCGTGTTGAAGCCGTTGTTAGTTGCGGTTTGGTTGAGTGTTGCGGGACGGTAGCCGCCGAATAGAGTCTGCAAGCTGGCTGTGGTCGTGACGCCGTTATTGGCTTGAAGTGCGAGCAACTCCATCACGATAGCGTGTGAGGAGTTAGTTCCCTGAACCAACGCTTGAGCGATTGATGCCGCAGGCGTTCCACTGGTGTACTGCGTGGTTGCGCTCGGCTGGAAACCCGCCACGACCATGATGGTCAGCGCGGAGTTCAAAGCGGACGGCAGGCTTACAGCGCCGTTGGCATTGCACTGAATGCCGCCTGAGCCGCTGATAATCGTCGGAGCCGTACCTACGGTTCCGGTCGCGCCGTTTCCGTTACCGCTGTAATCCACTAGTGAGGCAACAGTCTCGGAAGCGAGGATGCGGTACTCGGCCATGAGGCCAGACTGAACGACTTGGTTCAATGTTGCGTTGACGGTTTGATTCGGCCAGCTACCGCTAACGGTCACACCAGTACCCGCGACGATTGCCGGAGATGTGGTTCCCGTTCCGCCTTGGTTGACGGGGAGCGGGGAACCCAAATGTGTGCTCACGACTTGGGGAGCCGTTGCTGTGCCGCCAAGATCGGTGTTGAGTTCGATTGCGCCCTGTGCGGAGTTTGTAGCCGCAGGAAGTTGAGCGGATGTCGCCGTACCAGAGATGTCGGTGAATGCAGGCTGAGCCTGACTAGGAACGCCTGAGGTCGAGATACCAGTCAAGAAGTTGTGAGCGACTGCGGCGATGGATTCCACGCCGCCAAGGGTGGAAGCCGAGGGATTCGGAAGCTGGCTTGCGGCCACGGAGCCGCTGATCTGGCTGAAGCTGTAATCGTTAGTTGCAGCCGTGACCGTACCCGTGCGACCGAAAACCGAAATCACGGGATACGAAGGTGTAGCAGCGGTGAAGACGCCCGTGCTTGCCGTGTAGCCTGTGAGAAACTCACCCGCTACCGGGGAGAAAGATTGTGCCAATTGTGGCGTGCCTGAAATATCCGAGTACGAAGGCTGAGCCTGTGTGAATGCTCCGGTTGTGGAGTTGTAGGCTGTCAGAAAGTTGTGAGCGACTGCTGGTTCATTTTGCGGCAGAGTTGGTGTGCCGCTGATCTGCGAATATGAATAGTCGCCGCTTTGTGCCGTGATGATTCCTGTGCGACCAAACACGGACCTCACTGGAGCGGTAGAAGCAGTAACGTAGCCCTGTGACGTAGCAAAGGTTTCGGCGTTGGATTGAGCCGTGGCCGCCGCGCCGAGTACATCGTAGAAGGCACCGTAATCACCAGATTGAGCCGTGATCGTTCCAGTGCGACTGAATACGGACGTGACGGGAATGTTGACGGAAATCTGCGCCATCGCGGAGCCGTTCCAGATGAACAGTTGACCCGTGTCCGTACAGAAGTAAGGCTCACCGAGGCTGCCCGATGCGGGAAGATTTGCGAACAAGCCCCGCTTTAGTTCAATTGTGTATGTCTGAGACATTAAAAGCTCCCGCCGTCTATTCTTCCGGCGTCGCTTGACGAAAACGAACCGCCGTCTATTAGCAGGGTGTCCATAGAACCGAACGTCCCCCCGTCAATCACTCCAACTTCGCTGTACCAAACTCTGAACTCCAACATTGAGCGGAACACGAAACCTGTTGCCCCCTCTTCGTAGGGCATGTCCCAGTCCTTCGTTGTGAGCACAGCCGCTACGGAAGTTAAATCCGTATCCGCAAGGGTCCCTACATAAGATTGCAAAAGTCCGCGAACGGCATCTGCTATCGCACGGCTCGGGTAGTACAGCGAGGCGTAGCAATCAACTTGGAACAATGCGTTTCTGAAACCCGTTGCGCCCTTGAACGTGTAGACATCACTTGTCGCCACGCGGCTGAGCACGATTTGCGGATACACGGAACCCTTCGGTGCCAATATCCAGTACAATCCTTTGCCCTGAGCCATGTTGACCAGGGAACTGACCGTCGCATCCGTTTGAATGAGTTGAAACAATCCCTGTTCGATACTCATTAGCTGGTACCTGCCGCATCGTTGTTGACCCAAGTCCAAAGATGAAGCTCAACCTGTTGTCCATCGGGATCGGAGATACTTTCAATTTCATGCAGCTGGCTGCGAAACTGAATCTGCATTCCCGCGTTGACCGCATAGGTTTTGGGATAACGAATAATCATCTTGTAGCTCGACTGTCCGACGCGCTCCTGCGGCTTATCTACTTCCTTGCCGCGCCATTGCGCCACGTTCGCATGGATGTTGCTTGCGACAACAACCGGGGCGTTGGGCGTGCCATCGCTCGCCTGACCAGCATCGGGGTCAACGAACGTGATGTAGCAGTTGAATGCCGAGGCACTCAAGTAGCGAACTCCCGTGCTGAGCTTCTTCGGCAGCATTTAGCGGGGTATCCTCATGCTGCGGAATGAACTCAGCATCTTGCAGAGCGTCATGTGAACTTCGCTCGTGGGTTCTACGGCAACGATGCTGCGGTTTTCCCAGAAATGATTAGCTAGAAACAGAATCGCCATCTGCAAACGAGCAGGAACTTGAGTGGGGTCGGCGGCGCTGAAGCCTGCCCAATAGGTAATCTGGATGCAATCCTGGCGACGGTCCGTGAGTGGCCACGTGCTGCCCACGTTTAGGCAAATCTTGTCCATCTGGACGGAATAGTCGGACGAATCGAATGTCTGCAACGCTCCGTTCTGGTCGTTGTATTGAATCGTGACCGTATTCGTCACGGGAGAGCCACTAGGCACGATAACCGGGCGACGGACAAGCTCAATGCTGTCCATTTGAGGAAATCCGAACCACCACCAAGGCGTGATGTTGTACGCATAGCTCAACTGGTAGTTGAGGAAGTTGCGCGGGTCTTGCTGGTTGGGGAAGAAGTCAAAGGTCAGCAAAATCTGTTCGTTAAGGCAGGCTTGAGCCGCACAGGTCTCCACTTCGTCCGTTGCGGCCTCTAAGAACAGTTCAAGCAGAGCATAATCGGCGGTCAGAGTTTGAGGAGACGACCCCGTGGCATACTTTTGAGGCACGTCAAAGCGTCCGAAAGCAGCAAGCTGCTCCGGCGTGACGACTGGTACGGTTCTCGGGGTCACTATCTTTTCGTACATTTGTTA
>Ga0210402_10005258_pt1 | contig 11632 bp, 11 predicted proteins | sample IncBWC7MmetaG_FD_161055 | JGI IMG/M metagenome (GOLD analysis project Ga0210402, IMG submission 161055) | Forest soil microbial communities from Barre Woods Harvard Forest LTER site, Petersham, Massachusetts, United States - Inc-BW-C-7-M | ecosystem: Environmental > Terrestrial > Soil >... | reverse complement strand
GAACAACGGCGTATACGGTTTGACCAAGGGGCAGTTCTCTGCCTCTGCGGACATCGGCACCAAGGCAAAGCGCGGCGATGTCAATTCGTCTCCGCCGATCGACCCGGTATTGCTGGCGCTCACCTTGGGCGCGACTTTTGTCGCGCGCAGCTTTTCCGGCGACAAGGCGCAGCTCGTTCCGCTCATCCAGGCCGGGATGCGTCACAACGGGTTCGCCTTGATCGACGTCCTGTCGCCGTGCGTGACCTTCAACGATCATGAAGGCTCGACCAAGAGCTACACTTTTACGCGCGAGCACTACCATCCGGCGGTCGAAGCGGATTTCGTGCCGCGGGCCCCGGAGATTGCGGTGGATTATGCCGAGGGCGAGTCGATTCCGGTGAGCCTGCACGACGGCAGCCAGGTGATTCTACGAAAACTCGACCCGAGCTACGATCCAACGGATCGAACCGCGGCCTACAACTACATTGGAACCAAGCTCAAGCACAACGAATACGTGACTGGGCTCATCCACATCGATGAAACCGACTCGACCGAGTTCCACAATCTCAACCGCACGTCCAAGACCCCGCTGAACAGCATTCCATACGAGAAGCTCTCCCCGGGCCGCGCCGCGCTCGACAAGCTCCTGGCCCGGTATCGCTAAATTCCCGTTGTGGCAGCGCCCTCATGGCTGCAGGCGAGTCACCGACCAGGGCGAATCCGCGCCGGTGCCGGGCCGATCAGTGAGGGTACGCATCCAGCGTGCACGGTCGTGGATCCGAAACTCGCCCTCCACCCAGAGTTCAACCTCGTCCACCCACAGGCGATAGCCGCCCCAATTGGGCGGACGCGGCACCTCGACGGGGACATCGCCGGGTTCGGCGTTACCAGGGCCTGCGTAGGGAATGCCAAACCGGCGTGCCGCGGCGGTCACACTGCGCTCGAGGGCTTGACGGGATTCCACGGGCTGGCTTTGCTCGCTCGCCCATGCGCCGAGCCGGCTCTGCCACGGCCGCGTGCGAAAATAGGCGTCGTTTTCGGCGTCCGAGAGCGGTTCGACTCGGCCCGCGGCACGCACCTGGCGGTGACGGTGATCCCAATGAAACACCACCGCGGCCCGGCGGTTCGCTTCGAGTTCCCGCCCCTTGCGCGAGCGGTAGTTGGTGTAAAACACCACCGAGCCACAACGAGTATCGATCTCCTTGCAGAGCACCACCCGCGCGGAAGGGTGGCCGCGGCCATCCACGGTCGCCAAGACCATGGCATCGGGATTGGGCTGGGCGGCATCGCGCTTGGCCTGCGCCATCCATTGCGCCGCGAGCTCGAGCGGGTTTGCCGGCAACGGCTCGGGGAGGGTTTCGGTCCAGTGTGTCTGTATGCTGCTGCTCATTGCAGAATGGTAGCCGCGCCGTTGCGCTTGCGATAGCCATGGGCGGCCAGTAAAACGGTCGGGCAAACAGGGGACTTTTCCTTCCATGAACCTCGATGAATTGCGGACCGCACTGACCGATCTCGACGGACAGTTGGTGGAACTGGTCGCGCGCCGCCAAGCTTTGAGCGAACAGGTGGCGGCCGCCAAGCGCGCCACCGGTCGCCCGACCCGCGACTTCGGCCGTGAGCGCGAGGTCATCCTGCACGGGCGCAATGCGGCGTCCCGGCTGGGCGTATCGCCGGACTTGGCCGAATCGTTGTTGCGGCAACTCATACAATCCTCGTTGGCAACCCAGGAGCAGGCGAGAGTCGCAGCGCAGGCGCACGGCAGCGGCAAACGCGCGCTGGTGATCGGCGGTCGCGGCAAGATGGGCGGGTGGTTCGCGGATTTTCTTGCGTCGCAGGGCTTCCGGGTCGCCATCGCCGATCCCATGGGCGCTCTTCCGGGCTTTGACTCGGTTCCCGAGTGGCGGACCGATCCTCTGGATTTCGACTTGATTGTGCTCGCGACGCCGCTGAGCGTCACGGCGCGCCTGCTCGAGTTCCTGGCGCAGCGTGCGCCGCGCGGCCTGATCTTCGACCTGGGCTCGCTCAAGACACCGCTGCGGGGCGGGCTCGACGCGCTCGCCAAAGCAGGCTGCCGCGTGACCTCGTTGCACCCCATGTTCGGACCGGATACCGAGTTGCTGTCGGGTCGGCACGTCATCTTCATCGACTTGGGCAATTCCAGTGCACTCGAGGAGGCACAAGAGCTGTTTGCGCCGACGATGGCGGAGCGCGTCGTCATGGGCTTGGACGAACACGATCGGTTGATTGCCTACGTGTTGGGGTTATCGCACGCGCTGAACATTGCCTTCTTCACCGCGCTTGCCGATTCAGGCGAAGCCGCGCCCAGATTGGCGAAGCTGTCGAGCACCACGTTCGATTCGCAACTGGAAGTGGCGAGCCGCGTCGCCGCCGAAAGTCCCGAGCTCTATTTCGAAATACAGAGTTTGAACGATTACGGCGGGGAGTCGCTGCTCGCACTTCAGCAAGCCGTGGAGCATCTGGTCGCGACGGTGAAGGCGGGGAATTCCGCTGAATTTCGCGCCCTCATGAATCGCGGCCGAGCGTACTTGGAAGTGCGCGCCGCCGCGCGCGCGGGCTGATGGCGGCCGCAAGGGGGGTTCGGGCATGGACGACCTGATTCGGGAGAACGAAGACCTCAAGAAGCGCCTCATGGAATTGACGGCGGAGGCAGCCAATAACGAGTCGATCATGAAGCGCACGCAGGCGCGTGAATTGACGCTGCTGCGGGCCGACAGCCTGTCGCAGCTCCTGCACGCCCTGGTCGACGGGTTGCGTGAGTCGTATTCGCTGGACGCCGTCAGCGTCGTGCTGCTCGACCCGCAGCATGAGATACGGCATTTGCTGGTGGCGGGCGGCGACCGGCCTGAAGAGTTCAAGCAAATATTCTTTGTCGATTCCTTGATCGGACTCGCACCGCAACTGGCCGCCTTGCACAAACCCTGGCTGGGACCGTTTGTCGGCGCGGATCACCATCTTCTTTTTCCGGGCACTCCCAATCTGAAAAGCGCCGCCCTGGTTCCGCTGCCGCGCAAGGACCGGGCAACCGGCGCCTTGTGCTTCGGCAGCCGCGATCCGACTCGCTTCACGCGTCATCACGGAACCGATTTTCTAGCGCACCTGGGCGCTGTGGCTGCGGTGTGCATTGAGAACGCAGTCAATCGTACGCGCCTGCTGCGCGCCGGCATCACCGATTTCCTGACCGGCTGGCACAATCGGCGCTATCTGCAGCAACGATTGAAGGAAGAACTGGCGCGCGCGCAAAGGCACGCCGGCAGCATCGCCTGCTTGATGATCGATATCGACCGGTTCAAGGGGGTCAACGACGGCTACGGGCACCTGGCGGGCGACAATGCACTGAAGGAGATTGCGCACCGCGTCGAAGGCCAAATACGCAGCATGGATACGGCTGCGCGCTTTGGCGGCGACGAATTGGCCGTTCTGTTGCCGGAGGCGACCGCAGTCGAGGCCGCGACCCTGGCCGAACGCATTCGCGAAAGTATAGCGGCGGTACCCTTCTCCCTTACCGAGCACATCGAACGCAGCCTGACGGTGTCGGTTGGCGTGGCAGCGGCCGCGCCCGGCCGCCACGAGACGGACATGAAGGCGGTGGCCGACCGGCTGCTGGCCGATGCCGATGCGGCGTTATATCGGGCCAAAGCGCTGGGCCGAAATCGCGTGCAAGTGGGTGCCGGCTAGGACCTGCCCCAACGCTACGAAGTGATGCGGCGTTCGCGGCGCATGAGAATCAAGAACAGCGGCACCCCGATCAATGCGGTCAGCGCCCCGACGGGAAGTTGCCGCGGCGATGCGGCGATTCGTGCCAGGGTATCGGCCAAGGTCAACAGCGTGCCGCCCAAGAGAATCGACGCGGGCACGACGATGCGATGGTTGCTTCCCGCCACCAGCCGCACAAGATGCGGCGTGACCAGCCCGATGAACCCGATGCCTCCAGCCGTGGTCACGGCCGTGGCAGTCAGAGCGGCGGTGGCGCAGAACAGCGTGATTCGTGCCGGCGACAACGCCAAACCCAAGGACTGAGATTCAATCTCGCCGCGCGCCAACACGTTCAAACTGCGCGCTCCGGCAACGGCGAGCGCGCCGACCGCCAGCAGCATGCACAGCGCGACCGGCGAGAACGACGCGAACGACAAATCACCCATGAGCCAGAACAGCATTCCGCGCAATCGAGTTTCATCGCCCAAAGCGAGCATCAGGCTGACGACTGCGGTACAGCCGGCGGCGACCACCACGCCATTCAGCAACAGTCTTTGCGGGGTCCAACCGCCGCGGGCGTGGGCGAGGGCAAACACCAAGAGGGTCGCGCCCAGTGCGCCGGCGCCCGCCGACCAGTCCACGATCAAACCGCCGAATCCCAGCAACATCGCGGCAAGGGCCGCCACAGCGGCGCCGCCGGAAATGCCCAGCACATAAGGGTCCGCCAGAGGATTGCGCAACAGTACCTGCATGAGCACGCCGGCCAGTGCGAGCAGCCCCCCGGTACTGAATGCGTTCAGGGCGCGCGGCAGGCGCAGCCCGAAAATCACATCGTGAGCGACGGAATCGCTTCCGTGCAGCAGCGCCCCCCATACGCTGTCCAAGCGCAAGGATGTGCTGCCGACCGAGATCGCCAAGCTCACGCTCAAAAGTGCGAATAACGACAATAACAGGAGCAGCCTGATTGGTTTCAATGTCGCCTCCTTGCCGGATTCTACCCAACCGAGTCGGCCTCGCCTCGATTGAAGGTAAATCCGTCTTGAGGTAAAGCCACGTGGAACACTCAGCCAGTCCCCTTGGGCCCGTGAGCGGGCGACCACAAGCGGCCGGCGATATGGAACAATTGGTCTCAATGTCCATCCATACAGCCATCGACTACATCGACAAGGACGGCTTTCGCGCCAACGTCGGCATCGTGTTGACGCGCGACTCCGGCGAAGTATTTTTGGGCGGCCGGGTCGGCGGCCGGGGCTGGCAATTTCCGCAAGGCGGCGTCAACCGCGGCGAACGCGTCGAGGAGGCGCTGTTTCGCGAACTCAAAGAAGAGATCGGCTTGGAACGCGCGGACGTCGAGGTGTTGGCTTCGACGCAGGGCTGGTTGCGGTATCGTCTGCCGCGGCAATATGTACGCGACCGCTGCATCGGGCAGAAGCAGCGCTGGTTTCTGCTGAAGCTCGTCGCGGACGAGTCGAAGCTGCGATTCGATGCCACCGACACCCCGGAGTTCGACCGCTGGCGCTGGGCCGATTTTTGGACGCCGGTGCGCGAGGTCGTCTACTTCAAGCGCAGAGTTTATGTGCGGGCGCTGCATGACCTCGGCAAGGTGATGTTCCCGGAGGGCTTGCCGCCATATCCCGAATGGTGGCCGGAAATCGCTGTCGGCAAAGTGGCAGCGGGCAGCCCGCCTAACCAGGCTTGACCACCGCAAGCAGCACGATCGCGATCAGCAGAAGCGTGGGCACTTCGTTGAACCCGCGGTACCACTTGGCGCTGTGCGTGTTGTGATTCCGGGCAAAATCCCGCATGAGCTTGTAGCAGGACAAATGGTATGCGATCAGCATCAGCACCAGCAGCAGTTTGATCCGTAACCACCCCATGGCCAGGTAGGCAGGCGCCGCCGCCACCATGGTAAGGCCCAATCCCAAGGATGCCACGGCGCCGATGGTCATGATCGCAAACAGACGGCGCTCCATGACTACGAAGCGCGCGACGCTGATCGCGTCCTTTGCGTCCGCATGATAGACGAACAGCCGCGGCAAGTAGAATAGGCCGGCGAACCAAGAGATCACCGCGACGACATGGAATGCTTTGAGCCAGAGCATGTATATTCCTTCTGCTCGGCATCGTATACCGTGAAGCTGTTGACTGTCGCCGTGCGCCGCCGCCGCACTTCAAAGGTCTGTCTCAAGGGGCGCAGCATCGTGTAATGTTCCCTTGGGCGTGGCGCGGAATCGATTATGGTGGATTCGTACGGCAAATTGGTCGTCAGAACGCATGCGCCCAGGCGCCGTGCGATACTGATCGGGCTGGCCGTGCTGTCGGGCTTGGGGCTGCTGTACGCGGCGTTTGAGCTTGGCCGATACGATGCGGGCTTTCGCGTAGTCGATTCGGTGCGCGGCGCCTTGTCGGCAAGCGCCCGCATCCGCGGGCTCGAAGCGGAGAACCAAAGACTGCGCAGCCAGTTCGAAGCCGCCGAGGTGGCGCGTCGCGTCGACCGCGAGGGCTACAATAAGATCTTCCAGAGTCTTGGCGACATGCAGAGTCAGATTGCCCGGCTGAACCAGGACTTGTCGTTCTACCGCGGTTTGGTGCAACCGGATTCGGTCATCCACGTGAAAGTGCAGCAGATGCAAATAGTGCCGGAGGCCGCCCGCCAATTTCGCTTGAAATTCGTCTTGATGCAAACCGGAAAGCCGGACAAGGAAGTGACGGGAAACGCGGCGATCACCATCGATGGACTCCTGCAGGGCAAGCCCTCAAGCTTGTCCCTTGCGCAGGTGGCGCCTAACCGGCGCGTCAGCCTGGCATACTCGTTCCGTTACTTTCAGGATTACGACGAGCCCATCCTGTTGCCGCAGGGGTTCGAGCCGACGCGAGTCGGGGTCGAGATTCGCAGCAGCAAAGACCGAGATGCGAGTCACAGTTTCCGCCAGGCATTCGTGTGGAAGGCACAGGGAATGTCGGTCGAAACCGAGGCAAGCGGCAACACTTCGACCAAGGGTGAGACAGATGTTCAAACAGAAACCGAGTAAAAATGCGGATGTCGGCACCTTGATAGGCCCCAAGACCCGAATCAACGGCGATGTCGAGTTCACCGGCGGGTTGCATCTGGACGGCTACATCAACGGCAACGTGAAGGGCGACTCGAAGCAGGGCACCTTTTTGTCCGTGAGCCAACAGGGCGCCATCGAGGGCTCGGTAATCGCGCCCAATGTGATCCTGAACGGCATCGTCAAGGGAGATATCGAGGCCAGCGATCGGGTCGAATTGGGCTCGAACGCGCGGGTTATGGGCAATGTTCACTACACGACCATTGAAACGGCGGTTGGCGCCCAAATCAATGGAAAGCTCATTCATCGGACAAGTCCGGGGACCGGCCCGGGTGATATGGGTCCCAAATAGGTCCGGAACTTTGATTGGCCACCCGCCCGCGGAGTAGAATGCGACCATGAGTGCAACACCAGAATCAACAGTCACGGGCGACCTTGCCCCGCCCCCGCCGAATGTGCTGGTTTTCACCGACGCCGCTGCGGGCAAAGTCGGCGAACTGATCCGCGGGGAAGACAATCCGAACCTCAAACTGCGTGTGTTCGTCTCCGGCGGCGGATGCTCGGGCTTCCAGTACGGGTTCACCTTCGATGAGAAGATCGAGGACGGTGATTTCTGCGTTGAAAACCGCGGGGTACAGCTGCTCGTCGACCCGATGAGCGCGCAATACCTGATGGGCGCGGAGATCGACTACAAGGAAGACCTGCAGGGCGCCCAGTTCGTCATTCGGAACCCAAACGCGAAAACAACCTGCGGTTGCGGGTCTTCATTCTCGGCCTAAAAATGTTGTCCGCCTAGATGAGCGGCGGTCGTGTCGTGCCCGACGTGCTCGCCGCCGTCGACTTGGGCTCCAACAGCTTCCACATGGTCGTCGCGCGTCATTCGCACGGCCAGCTCGTCATCCTCGATCGGCTGCGCGAAATGGTGCGACTCGCCGCCGGTCTGGGCGATAGCGGCAGGCTGGATGATGCAGCGACGGAGCGCGCATTGCGCTGCCTCGAGCGTTTCGGCCAGCGGCTGCGCGCAATGCACGCAGACAGCGTGCGGGTGGTTGGCACCAGTTCCTTGCGGCGAGCAAAGCGCAAGCGCTGGTTTCTGGAGCGTGCCCGCGCCGCGCTCGGACATCCCATCGAAATCATCTCCGGGCTGGAAGAAGCACGGTTGATTTACGCCGGGGTCGTGCATACCAGTCCCATGAGCCCGGACAAGCGGCTGGTGATCGACATCGGCGGAGGATCGACCGAAGTCGTGATCGGCGAGGCGTTCAATCCGATACTCCTCGAGAGCCTATCGGTGGGTTGCGTCGGTTTGAGCGCCGTTTGCTTCGACGACGGCAAGATCTCCGAGAAGCGATTCGAACGCGCGCGCACGGCGGTCAGGCTGGAGCTCGAGCCGATCCAGGAGGCTTTCCGCAAGCTCGGTTGGCTACAGGTGTTCGGGAGTTCCGGGACGGTGCGCGTCATCGGCGACGTGTTGCGGCGGCTGAATCCCGATTCGCCGCACATTACTCTGGACAATCTGCGAATGCTCGCAGATCGGCTCATCGCCGCGGGTCACATCGATGAACTCGATCTCGAGGATGTCGACGCGGAACGCGCCCCGGTGTTTCCCGCCGGCCTGGCGATTCTCCTGGAGATCGTCGAGAACTTCGGCATCGATCGGGTTCGAGCTGCCGAGGGCGCGATGCGCGAAGGCCTGCTGTACGACCTCATGGGCCGCTTCACCGACGAAGACGCGCGCGTGCGCAGCGTTCGCGCCATGGAGAAGCGCTACCATGTCGACGGCGTGCAGGCGGATCGCGTCGAAGCCACGGCGGTAGCCTTGCTCGAGCAGGTCGAGTCGGAGTGGGGATTGGAAGACCCCTTGGCGGAGCTGGTATTGCGCTGGGCGGCACGGCTGCACGAAACCGGCCTCGACATCGCGCACTCCAAGTATCACCGGCACAGCGCGTACCTGCTCCAACATGCCGACATGCCCGGCTTCCCGCGCGAGGAACAGCTGATGTTGTCCGCCTTGGTCGGCGGACACCGCCGGCAATTGTCGTTCGAATCGCTGGAAGATTTGTTGCCGCCCTGGGATCGGCTCACCGAGTTTCTGATCGTGCTGCTTCGCCTCGCGGTGCTGCTGCACCGCGGACGCAGCCCGCAGCCTTTGCCCGACGTGGCGCTCAAGGTCAAGGGCCGCACCGTGACCATGGGGCTGCCGCAAGGCTGGATGAAGGAACATCCGCTCACGCTCGAGGACCTCGAGGAAGAGCGGCTATACCTCAAGGATGCGGGTTTTCGTCTGAATATCGTTTGACCGCTCAAGCGTCGGTGAGCGGCACCCGCTCGTCGTACAGACTCAGGAGGCGCGTCTGCGCGCACACGTGGTCGCTGCGCCGGGCACGCGTGTACTGGCCCGAGGGATTCAAAACCCAAGCTTGGGTGTCGTCCGCCAGATATAGCTTCAGATCTTCGGCCACCCGCGACTTGAGATCCGGCGCCTCCACCGGGAACGCAACCTCGATGCGGCGGAACAAGTTCCGGTCCATCCAGTCGGCGCTCCCGCAGTAGATCTCGCACTCGCCGGCGTTCTCGAAATAGTAGACGCGCGAATGCTCCAAGAACCTCCCGACGATCGATCGGACCCTGATCCGGTCGGAGACGCCCGACACGCCGGGCCGCAGGCAGCACAAGCCGCGCACGATCAGGTCGACGTTCACACCGGCGCGCGATGCTTTATACAAGGCTTGGATGATGACGGGCTCGGTGAGAGCGTTGAGTTTCGCAATGATGCGGGCGGGCTTGCCCGCACTCGCATGGACGCTTTCCCGCTCGATATTGGCGAGCAGCGCTTGGTGCAAGCTGAAGGGGGCATGGAGGAGCTTGCGCAGACGAGGCACGCGCGTCAGTCCCGTCAGCTGCAGGAATATCTCATGGATGTCTTCGCCGATCTCCTCGTCGGCCGTCAGCAGGCCGTAGTCGGTATAGAACCGGGCAGTCTTGGGATGATAGTTGCCGGTGCCCATGTGGCAGTAGCGCCGCAAGCCCTTCTCCTCGCGCCTCACCACCATCACGAGCTTCGCGTGCGTCTTGAAGCCGAAGACGCCGTACATGACGTGGGCGCCGGCTTCCTGCAGCTTGGTCGCGAGTTCGATATTCGCTTCTTCATCGAACCGCGCCCGCAGCTCGATGATCACCGTCACGTCCTTGCCTGCTTGCGCGGCCTCGGCAAGAGCGCCGACGATCGCCGAATCGCTGCCGGCGCGATACAGAGTCTGCTTGATCGCAAGCACCGCCGGGTCGCTGGCGGCCTGCTTGATGAAATCCGTGACCGGGCCGAATCCTTGGAACGGGTGGTGCAGGAGCACGCCGCCGGCGCGCAACGTGGTAAAGATGTCGCTGCCCATGCGAAGCCGCTCCGGGATGCTCGGCGCGAACGGCGCGTACTTCAGTTCGGGGCGGTCGACCAGGTCGTACACGGCCATCAGGCGATTCAAGTTCACCTGTCCCGAAACTTTGTAAAGATCGTCGCTGGTGAGCCCGAACTGTCCGAGCAGGTAGGTGAGGATTTCGTCCGGGCAATCGTGCGCGGTTTCCAGCCGCACGGCGTCGCCGAAGCGGCGCGAGGCAAGCTCGCCTTCGACCGCGCGCAACAGGTCGTCGACTTCTTCCTGCTCCACGAACAGATCGCTGTTTCGCGTAACCCGAAACTGATAACAGCCGCGCATATTCATGCCCGCGAAGAGCTTCGAGACGAAAGCCTCGACGATCGTCCCCAAGAACACGAAGTTCCGGCTGCCTAGCTCGTCGGGCAACCTGATGATGCGCGGCAGGGAGCGCGGAGCCTGCACCACTGCAAGACCGCTGTTGCGGCCGAATCCGTCCTCGCCTTCGACGACCACCGCAAAATTCAAACTCTTGTTGAGTATTTTCGGAAACGGCCGCGCTGGGTCGAGGGCGAGCGGGCTCAGGACAGGTTCCACCTCCCGGCTGAAATAGTCCTCGAGCCACGCGGCCTGGGCCTCCGTCCACATTTCGGGCGAGACGAACACCACGCCGTTGCGCGCGAGTTCAGGCATGAGCACATCGTTCAGCAACTGATACTGCTCGTCGACCAAACGCACGGCACGAGAGCGGATCGCCTTCAGTTGCTCCGGCACCGGCAATCCGTCCGGTCCGCCTTGCACCGCGCCGGCCTCCAGCAGCTCCTTGAGGCTCGCGACGCGAATCTCGAAGAACTCATCCAGGTTTGCGCACGAGATGCAGAGAAAGCGCACCCTTTCCAGCAGCGGGATGCGGCCGTCCTTGGCTTGCTCGAGCACCCGCTGATTGAACTCCAGAAACGAGAGTTCGCGGTTGATATAGAGCTGCGGCGTTTGCAGGTCGGTGTCGTTCATGCCGACACCCGGGACTCGCGCGTCCTTCGCACCGGTCACGCGGCCGGCGCTCGAGGTCGCGGTTTCGATGGCGCTCATGGTGAGAGGGTCAGTTGGTCGAGATCCGCGATCGATTGTCGGAGAAACTCGACCGCGAATCCTCGAGGACGGAGGAGACGCTAAAGCTGCCGCTTGCCAGCGGTTCGGGCCGGATGCCGGCCGGCCCCGGTGTCTGGACGGCAAGCGGACCGAGAGCGGCGCCGGGGGCGCTCGGCGCGGGCAACAAGGCTGCGAGCAGTGGCGCGGTCGAATCACGGAACCTTTGCAGCGCTTCGCGCTGCAGCGGCTCGGCGCCCGCCAAGTGCACGGTCTGCGGATTCTTGTGCACGCCGTTCACCAGATACTCGTAATGCAGATGAGGTCCCGTCGCGAGTCCGGTCATTCCGACGTAGCCGATGACATCTCCCTGTTGCACGTGCGTGCCGACGCGCATGTGCTTGGCAAAGCGCGACATGTTGCCATACAAGG
>Ga0210402_10005257_pt1 | contig 11632 bp, 10 predicted proteins | sample IncBWC7MmetaG_FD_161055 | JGI IMG/M metagenome (GOLD analysis project Ga0210402, IMG submission 161055) | Forest soil microbial communities from Barre Woods Harvard Forest LTER site, Petersham, Massachusetts, United States - Inc-BW-C-7-M | ecosystem: Environmental > Terrestrial > Soil >... | reverse complement strand
CGGAAACCCGCGACATCGTGCAGAACATCTACATCCGCAAGGTCGAGAAGGTCGATGGTGAACTCTACAACGTCGAATTCGCGACCTTCGAGGGCGTCAAGGACTCCGGCAAGACCAAGAAGTGACACTGATGCTTGCGGCTTACCCGAACCTCTCCCCGCCTGCGGGGAGAGGTCGATCACGAAGTGATCGGGTGAGGGGGACTCTCCGTAATCGAGCCCGTCGAGAGGGCCCCTCACCCCAACCCTCTCCCCGCAAAAGCGGGGCGAGGGGGCGCAGTGCCGTTCTTGACAGGCGCTTCGCCATCTTCCGTTTGCCAATACTTCGTTTCGGATCAGACTATCCCCCATGACCTCGATCCTCACCAATCTGTTCGACGGTGTCGCCTACGGCATGTTGCTGTTCGTGCTGGCTTGCGGCCTTGCAGTGACGCTCGGGCTGATGAACTTCGTCAATCTCGCCCATGGCGCGTTTGCCATGACCGGAGGCTATGTCTGCGCGGTACTGGTCAATCAATCCGGCTGGCCGTTCTTTGCCGCGTTGCCGCTCGCCTTTATCGCCAGTGCCGTGGTCGGCGCTGTGCTGGAGCGCACGCTGTACCGTCACCTCTATACGCGCAGCCATCTCGACCAGGTGCTGTTCAGCATCGGCCTTGTCTTCATGTCGGTGGCAGCCGCCGACTACATCATGGGATCGTCGCGCATTTTCATCAAACTCCCTGCTGCGCGCGAAGGTCAGGTCGAGTTCTTCGGGGTCGGCATCGGCCGCTACCGATTGATGATCATCGTGATCTGCGGCCTTCTGACCGCGCTGCTGCAACTGATCCTGGCGCGCACGCGTTTCGGTAGCCGCTTGCGTGCCGCCGTCGATGATCCGCGGGCGGCGATCGGCCTTGGCATCAACGTGCCACAGGTATTCGCCTTCACCTTCGCATTCGGCTGCGGCCTTGCCGGTCTCGGCGGGGCGCTGAGCGCGGAGATCCTGGGGCTCGACCCTTATTTTCCGCTAAAATTCATGATCTACTTTTTGATCGTGGTGACCGTCGGCGGCTCTTCCAGCATCACCGGGCCGTTCCTGGCCTCGCTGCTGCTCGGCATCGGCGACGTCGCCGGCAAATACTACGTGCCGAAGATGGGGCCGTTCGTCATCTACACCATCATGATCGTGATCCTGATCTGGCGCCCGAACGGCCTGTTCGGCCGCACCGCTGCGCGTTGAGGCAGAGCGATGGCCGCACTGATCGCGCAATCCGAGGTCGGACTTTCCGCAAGGGCGCACGCGCGCTGGCATTGGAGCGAGATCGCCTTCTGGGCGTTGCTGCTGACTTGCGGATTCTTGTTTCCATCCCGCTATCTGATCATGACCGAGATCGTGCGGCTTGGCCTGTTCGCGCTGTCGCTCGACCTGATCCTGGGCTATGCCGGCATTGTCTCGCTCGGGCATGCGGCCTTCTTTGGCGTCGGCGCCTATTGCGCAGGCCTGCTCGCACTGCACGGCATCGTCACCGAACCGGTGTTGGCGCTGGTGGTGGCCGGGCTTGTCGCCATGGCGGTCGGCTTCCTCACCAGCTTCCTGGTGATCAGGGGCGTCGATCTGACCCGTTTGATGGTGACGCTCGGAATCGCTCTTCTGCTGGAGGCGCTGGCCGAGCGCTACTCCAACATCACCGGCGGCACCGACGGGCTGCAGGGCATCGAGATGGCGCCGGTCCTCTCCCGTTTCGCTTTCGACATGTTCGGCAAGGTGGGTTTCTTCTATTCGCTGGCCGTCTTGTTCGTGCTGTTCCTGCTGGCACGCCGCATCGTGCATTCGCCGTTCGGCCTGTCGCTGCGCGCGATCAAGAACAATCCGCTGCGCGCCGCCGCAGTCGGCGTTCCCGTCAATCGTCGCCTGATAGCAGTCTATACGCTGGCGGCCTTCTATGCCGGCATCTCCGGCGCGCTGTTTACGCAGACGACGGCCCTGGCATCGCTCGACGTTTTCGCCTTCGAACGATCGGCGGATCTGATGCTGGTTCTGGTGATCGGCGGCAGCGGTTATCTTTACGGCGGGCTGATCGGTGCGGTCGTTTTCAAGATACTGCAGGAGTTCTTTTCCAGCATCACGCCGCAATACTGGCAGTTCTGGATCGGTCTCGTTTTCGTCGTGATCGTGCTGGTCGGGCGCGCGCGCATTCACCGATGGGTGCTGTTTGTGCCGAACCTGATCATACGCCAGTTCGGCGGGGGCAGGGCCGTCGTCACGGTTCCGGAGAGCGACGCCTCATGAGCATCGCGCTGGAAACCAGGGATCTGCAGAAACAGTTCGGCGGGCTGAAGGTGACGCGCGACCTTTCGCTTAAGGTCGAGCAGGGCGCCCGCCATGCGCTGATCGGTCCGAACGGCGCCGGCAAGACCACCGTCATCAATCTCTTGACCGGCGTGCTCAAGCCCAACGGCGGGCGGATCATGCTGGAGGGAAACGATATCACGGATCTGCCGGTGCATGTTCGGGTGCTGCGCGGCCTTTCGCGCACTTTCCAGATCAACCAGCTCTATCCTGATCTGACGCCGATCGAAACTATCGGCCTTGCGGTGTCGGAACGGCTCGGCCGCGGCGGCGACTGGTGGCGTGTGATGGGTACGCGCGACGACGTCAACGGCGAGATCGCCGAAAATCTGGCGCGCTTCGGTTTGCTCGACGTGATGAACGAACCAACCGCGACGCTTCCCTACGGCAAGCAGCGCCTTCTGGAGATCGCCGTCGCCATTGCCGCAAGACCCCGCGTGCTGCTGCTCGACGAGCCCGCCGCCGGCGTTCCCGAAAGCGAACGCCATGATATTCTCGCCGCCGTAGGCCTCCTGCCGCGCGATGTGACGGTGCTTCTGATCGAGCACGACATGGACCTGGTGTTTTCGTTCGCGGACCGGATTTCGGTGCTGGTCAACGGCGCGCTGTTGGTCGAGGGCACACCCGACGAAGTTGCGCGCGATCACCGCGTCAAGGCGGTCTATCTTGGCGAGGCTGCCGATGGCTGAACTTCTGAGTATCGAGAACCTGCGCGCCGGCTACGGCGAGGCGGTGGTGCTGCCGGGCCTGTCGCTGCGCCTGCCCGAAGGTGAGGTGCTGGCGCTGCTGGGGCGCAACGGCACCGGCAAGACCACGCTGATCAATTCGATTGTCGGGGTCACCCGCCGTTTCGGCGGCGCAATCAGGCTTGCCGGCCGCGACGTGACGGCAATGCGGCCCGACCAGCGGGCGCGCGCAGGGATCGGCTGGGTGCCGCAGGAGCGCAACATCTTCCGTTCGCTGACGGTCGAGGAAAACATGACGGCGGTTGCGCAAGCAGGGCCGTGGACGGTGGAAAAAGTCTACGAGATGTTTCCGCGGCTGAAGGAGCGGCGCAACAATTTCGGCAACCAGCTTTCCGGCGGCGAACAGCAAATGCTCGCGGTCGGCCGCGCGCTCACGCTCAATCCGAAGGTGTTGCTGCTGGACGAGCCGACCGAGGGGCTCGCCCCGATCATCGTCGAGGAATTGCTGCGGGCGCTCGGCACCATCACGCGGGGGAGTGGCATCTGTTCCGTCATCGTCGAACAGAATGCGCAAAAGATTCTGGGGCTCGCCGACCGCGTCGTGATATTGGAACGCGGTGCGATCGTCCACGATGCGGCAAGTCACGCACTGAAGGCGGATTCGGCAGTGCTGGAACGTTTTCTTGGCGTGACGGCGAAGGCGTGATGATGCCGTTTACGTCATTGCGAGGAACGATCGCGACGAAGCAATTCATTTTCTTGGTAGCCATGGATTGCTTCGCTTGCGCTCGCAATGACGAGTCAAAAATCTACTGATCACAACCACGACAGGTCTGCCAGGAGTAAAAACCATGCAAAGAACAAGAGCCCCCTTCCGCGCCGACGAGGTCGGCAGCCTGTTGCGGCCACCACGCATCAAGGAGGCGCGCGCGAAGCTGGAGAAGAGGGAGATTTCGCCCGGAGACCTGCGCAAGGTCGAGGACATGGAGATCGAGAAAGTCGTGCACCGGCAGGCATCGACCGGGTTGAAGCTCGCGACCGACGGCGAATTCCGCCGTTCCTGGTGGCATTTCGATTTTCTCTCGAAACTGACCGGCTGCGAATTGTTTCACCCCGAGGACGGTATCCAGTTCGCGGGGATCCAGACCCGGCATGAGTCGGTGCGCGTCATCGGCAAGCTCGATTTTCCGGACGATCATCCGATGCTCGAGCACTTCAGGTTCCTGAAAAAGAAGTGCGAGGTCGCCCATGTGACGCCGAAGATGACGATCCCCTCGCCGTCGGTTTTGCATTTCCGCGTCGGCCGCAAGTCGATTTCGAAACAGGCCTATCCCGATCTGGACGGGTTCTTCCAGGATCTCGCAAAAACCTACCGCAAGGCGGTGAAGGCCTTCTACGACGCCGGCTGCCGCTATCTGCAGCTCGACGACACCGTGTGGGCCTATCTCTGCTCGCAGGACGAGCTTGCCAAATTGCGCGCGCGCGGCGAGGCGAGCGACAATTTGCAGGAGATCTATGCCCGCGTCATCAACTATGCCATCGCCGAGCGTCCCGCCGACATGACCATCACCACGCATGTTTGCCGCGGCAATTTCCGCTCGACCTGGATATCGTCCGGCGGCTACGAGCCGGTGGCCGAAACCCTTCTGGCGGGAACCAACTACGACGGCTATTTCCTTGAATACGATTCGGAGCGCGCGGGCGGCTTCGAGCCGCTGCGTTACCTGCCGAGGGGCAACAAGATCGTGGTGGTCGGCGTTATTACCTCCAAGAGCGGCCAGCTCGAAAAGAAGGACGACATCAAGCGGCGGCTGGAGGAGGCGTCGAAATATGCCCCGCTCGAACAGCTCGCGCTGTCGCCGCAATGTGGATTTGCCTCCACCGAAGAGGGCAACATCCTCACTGAGGAGGAGCAGTGGGCCAAGCTGCGCCTTGCTGTCGAAGTGGCGCAGGAGGTCTGGGGGAAATAGCGGTGAGCGAGTGGCGATCCCCTGACGCGATCGTCGTGGGAGCGGGTCCGTCAGGACTCGCATGCGCCACGACGATGCGCGCGGCAGGTCTGGACGTCACGATATTCGAGAAAGCCGATAATGTCGGCTCGGCTTGGCGGCGGCACTACGATCGCCTGCATCTGCACACCGACCGCAAGCATTCCGGCCTGCCCGGCATGGCGATGCCGAAAAACTATCCGCTTTATCCATCGCGCATGGAGATGGTGAAGTATCTCGAAACCTACGCGGCACGCTTCGATATCCACCCGGTGTTCGCAACCGAGGTCTCCTCCTTGCGCTACGACGGGACGCGATGGTGCGCGACGACGGCTAACGGCGCCGTCGCTGCTCCCGTCGCCGTCGTCGCCACCGGCATCGCCGGTTCACCTTACCGTCCAGCCTGGCCCGGCATGGAGACGTACCGGGGAATCACGGCTCACAGCAGCGACTACGGCAATCCGGGGCCCTACCTCGGCAAGCGGGTGCTGGTGGTGGGATTTGGCAATTCGGGCGGCGAGATCGCGCTCGATCTGGCGGAGGTCGGCGTCGATGTCGCTCTTGCGGTTCGCGGCCCGGTTCAGATTTTGCCGCGCGATCTCCTTGGGCTGCCGATCCTGACATGGGCGATCATGTATCAGCATTTGCCGACGCGCTTCGTCGATCTGGTCAACGCCCCGATCTTGCGCCTCGCACTTGGCTCGATGGAAGAGCTGGGATTGCGGCGGGCGGCCAAGGGACCGCGACAGATGATCGAGGAAGACGGGCGCGTTCCACTGATCGATATCGGAACGCTCGGCAGGATCAGGGACGGTTCGATCGCGATACGCGGCGGCATCGATCGCTTTGCGCCCGATGGCGTCGTATTCGCAGATGGGGGGACCGAAAATTTCGACGCCGTCATTCTGGCGACCGGTTTCCGCCCCGACCTGCGACCGCTCGTGCCCGATGTGGATGGCGTGTTCGATGACAAGGGGATGCCGCTTGCGGTCGGTCGCTCGACAGCAGCCCCCGGGCTCTATTTCTGCGGCCAGATCGCTTCGCCGACGGGACAACTGCGCGAGATCGGCCTGGAGGCGCAACGCATTGCAACTCTCGCACGATCCTGCCTCGCAGCCCAACGGCGCGGTCGGGAGGATGACACCGCTTTGCGATTGTAATACCTATGTGATGTAGGCTTGGCCTGCTCAGTGCCGCCGCCATGCGGTTCCCGGTCGGAGATTTTCAAACCGTCACGGGTCAAGGGGCTGGGAAATTTTGAGCATTGTTTTTGAAAGAGTGAGTATGGCGCGCAACATTCTGATCCTTGGAGCCTCGTATGGCTCATTGCTGGCGACAAAGCTCTTGATGGCGGGTCACAACGTGACCCTGGTTTGCCGGAGGAAGACGGCAGACCTCATCAATCGCGACGGTACGGTGGTTCGCATCAAGCTGCGTGACGAGGCGATGCACCGGGCGATTTCATCGCGCGATCTGCCCGGGAAACTGGATGCGACCCCGCCCGCGGACGTCGACCTTTCCCGTTATGATCTGGTTTGCCTTGCGATGCAGGAACCGCAATACACCAACCACACGATCCGGGTACTGATGATCAAGATCGCCGAGGCAAAGCTGCCTTGCCTTTCGATCATGAACATGCCGCCCTTGCCGTATCTCAAACGGATCCCGGCGCTGGCTGGCATGGATTTGGAGGAAGCCTATACCAACGCCCGGGTTTGGGAACGTTTCGAGCCTGGGCTGGTGACGCTCTGCTCGCCCGATCCGCAGGCTTTCCGCCCACCGGAAGAAGCGCCGAACGTCCTTCATGTCGGCCTGTCGACAAACTTCAAGGCAGCGACGTTTGCCGATGAGGCACACAACCGGCTGCTTCGCGAACTCGAATCGGACATCGACGCGGTGAAGCTGGATGGCCGGGACGTTCCGGTGAAGCTCAAGGTGTTCGATTCGCTGTTCGTCCCGCTGGCGAAATGGTCGATGCTGTTGACCGGGAACTACCGCTGCATCACGCTCTACGAGCCGCAGTCGATCCGCGACGCGGTGCATGATGATCTGGAACTCTCAGAGTCGATCTATGACCACGTCGATGCCATTGCCCGGCGTCTTGGCGCGGACCCAGCCGATCAGGTGCCCTTCGAGAAATATGCCAAAGCGGCAGAAAGTCTTCTCAAGCCTTCATCGGCGGCGCGGGCGGTGGCCAGCGGCGCGCCTTTCATTGAGCGGGTCGATCTGCTGGTAAAGCTGATCTCGCACCAACTCGGCGTGCCCAATGGCGAGATCGATCGCACGGTCGAGATCGTGGATCAAAAACTCAACGAGAGGATCGTCGCGGGCGGATCCGGTTCGCAGTGATTTGCCTTATCGAGTCGTTGCCAGGTGGGCAGAAGGTGTCAGATATCGCGCGCCGGTGGCCGCTGCCCACCAGCGAATCCCAAACTTCCGCGATGAAGAACGACCAGCTTCTCAATATGGCGCAATCGGCCTTCGGCCGCCGTGCGGTCAATGACGGCGAGCTGGATCACCATAGTGGCATGCCTGAACTTATCCGGCCCCCCGCATTCTCTGACGCTCCGACTCGATCGTTCGGGTCGTTAGCTCAACAAGGTACGAACCTTGTTGGCAGCGTCATAGATTTCGATCTGAAGCATCGGATAAGCCGCCTTAAGTTTTCGACCCGATGTTTCAGCAGCGTCGACACTGTCAAATTCTGATTTGAAATGACCGTCAACAATCGTCACGAACCCTTCGGTTGGAGGCCGGTCGGCTCGAAGCGGCCTCTTCGGCGCGGGCTCGTCAATTGAGAGAACAGGTTTTTTCATCATTTGATCCTTTTACGATCGATCGCCGCGATAAAACAATCGGGCTTCATCCTGTGAAACTCCGGCGGCAAAGGCTCCGCGCAAGAGTTCACTCGGATCCAATTTCTCGCCGCTCTCCGATCTGAAGATGCCGGGCCCCGTTCGTTGGAAGTCTCGGCGCATTCCGGCCAACCTCGATGGTTGATCGGGATAGCCAGAGATATGGTAGCAAGGTTCCGAATAACGAGGCCCAGGGTACAAATAAGTGGCACAAACAGGATGGCGCGAAAGCGCGCGCGGCGTGACCCGGCCATTACTTGGCCATTCGCCAGCCGAACAGCACGACGGCAGCTCCGGTTGCCGCTGCAATGACCGACGTGACTATCCCGCCGCCGAGCGCAGGCAACATGGCGACATGATAGCCGACGAAGGCACCAGCAACACCGACCAACACGCTTGTAATCATTCCGCGGGTCGATCCGGAGAATTGACGGGCAAGCCACGACGGTCCGGCAAGCCGGTCGAATAAGAGCCCGGCGACGATGCCGATTGCGAGAACCAGAAGAAACGTGACGGCCGGCACGCGGGCGGGTCTATTGGTTCGACAATCTTGAAAAACCATGGACCCGTTCCCGCCAGCCGGTTTTGGACGGATGGCGTCGGCGACGCGCGCAAGGGCGCGTTCCTGGCCAAGTGATCGCCGTTTCCCCGGGTGGGCAGATGGTGGTAGATATCGCGCGCCGCCGCCCGCTGCCCACCAGCGAATCCCAAATCTGTCCCCCAAACTTCCGCGATGAAGAACGACCAGCTTCTCAGCCAGATTTCCGAATTCTGCCGCCAGGCAGATATGGCCGAATCGACCTTCGGCCGCCAGGCAGTCAACGACGGCAAGCTGGTGCACCGCCTGCGCGAGGGCAAGCGAATCACCATCGACACGCTTGAGCGTATTCAGGCCTACATCTCGGCCGCCATGCCGGGCGGCATGCCGCCACCTCGGGGCCTCGAAGTCGTGCCGGAGAAGCGCGATCCAAGGGGCAACTTCCGCTTTTTCGAAAACCGCCAGAAATACCTGCTGTTCGTCCACACCTGCAGCGAAAAGCGGGTGACGGCAGCCAGAGTGACGCTGGAACTCTCCAGCATTCATCCGCGCCCGCCGGCGCTGCGGGTATTCGACGCCGGCGTCGGCGACGGCACCGTGCTGGTGCGCCTGCTGCGGGCGATGCACAGCCGCTTTCCGCATATGCCCTTTTACGTTGCGGGCAAGGAGCTGAGCCTGGAGGACGTTCGCCTGACACTCGAAAAGGTCGCCGACCGGCTGTTCGAGCACCCCGCTACCGTTTTCGTGCTGACCAACATGTATTACGCCGAGGCGCCCTGGCTGACGCCGGCTTCTCCGGCCGCGGCCGCGGGCATGATCTGGCACGAAGTACCCCTGAGAGGGGCGTCGGCAGGGGATTTTGAAGCCCAGATCAGCGAGTTAGGTCCGTTTCTTGAACAAAACTGGCGGGCCAGCGTCAGCCCGCGCTCTGGGATGCCGGTTTATGAGCGGCCGGTTGCGATCGTGCTTTACCGGGAAGATCATCGATTCCTGCTCGATTCGATCATTCCCCGTGCCGGCCGCACTGAAGCCAATTTCGACCTCGTCATCGCCTCGCAGCCCTACAGGGCCAAATCCAGCGTGAATTTCCGTGCAAAACGCATCATTGCGCCACTGGCGCGGGCATTACGGGCGGGTGGGCGCCTGATCGGAATTCACTCCCACGGTGAGGATCCGGGCATGGAGATCATTCAGGCGGTATGGCCTGGAGAAAATCCTTTCGCCGTGACCCGTCATGAGCTATTGCGCGCGGTGAAATACGAGCTGGGCTCGGCTGGGCGCGACCTCAACTTTAATGCCTATGCCGATAACCGCTCGATCTTCCGTTATGATATGGAAGCGCTGCCGAACGAGGTCACCGGTTCGATCGGAACCTCGACGGCCTTTGCAGCCTGGAACGCGGCAGTGTATGTCGCACAGATCGAAGATGACCGGTTGACGGAAATGACCGAGAGTGGCCGCTATCTCGATGCCGTCAGAGAGGTTCTGCGCAAGCATAACGGGCTCTGGTTTTACGATGAATCCTACGTCATATCGCGCCGCCGCGACTGACGGTTCGGGACACGACAATTCAGGACACATTTGAAAAAAGGACCGCCGAGGTCCGGCGGAAAAGGGGCTAGTTGATGCGCGCGTCTTATTTGTTCACCTCAGAGTCGGTTTCCGAAGGCCATCCGGACAAGGTTTCCGACCAGATCTCCGATGCCATCCTCGACGCCTTCATCGAGAAGGACGTCAAGCTCGGCATTGCCGACGACAGCCTGGTCAACACCCGGCTCGGCTGCGAAACGCTGTGCACGACCAACAAGATCGTGATCGCAGGCGAAGGCCGCGGCCAGTTGTTCCGCACCATCAACGGCGTGTCGGTGGTGGACCGTGAACTGATCTGCGAGATCGCCCGCGGCGTGGTCAAGGATATCGGCTACGACCAGAACGGCTTCTCATATCACGGCGCCGACATCGAGGTGCTGCTGCACGGGCAATCCCCGGACATCGCGATGGGCGTCGACGCCAAGAAAAAGAAGAGCGGCGAAGAGGAGGGCGCGGGCGATCAGGGCATGATGTTCGGTTATGCCTGCACCGAAAGCGAGGTCTACGAGAAGGGCTCCTACATGCCCGCGCCGATTTTCTTCGCGCACAGGATTCTCAAGGTGCTCTCCGAGCAGCGCCGCAACGGCCAGCTTGCCGACCTGCAGCCCGACGCCAAGAGCCAGGTCACCGTGAAATACGTCGAAGGCAAGCCGATCGGCTGCACCAAGGTCGTGGTCTCGACCCAGCACAACGAGAAAAGCCGCAACAACAAGAAATACACGCCCGGCCTGATCAAGGAGATGATCTCCACCGCGGTGGAATCGGCGCTGCCGAAAGGCTGGATGCCGCAGAAGGCAAGCGACTTCCTGGTCAACCCTACCGGCAACTTCGTGATCGGAGGGCCGGACGGCGACTGCGGCCTCACCGGCCGCAAAATCATCGTCGACACCTATGGCGGCTATGCGCCGCATGGCGGCGGCGCCTTCTCGGGCAAGGATGCGACCAAGGTCGATCGCTCGGCCGCCTATGCGGCGCGCTACCTCGCCAAGAACGTGGTTGCGGCAGGGCTTGCCGAGCGCTGCACCATTCAGGTCGCCTACGCGATCGGAATAGCCGATCCGATGTCGATCCTCGTCGACACGCACGGCACCGGCAAGGTCGACGAAAAGAAGCTGGAGAAGGTTTTGCCGGAGATGTTCCGCCTGACCCCAACCAATATCCGCCGCACGCTGAAGCTGAACCGCCCGATCTATCGTCGTACCGCCGCCTACGGACATTTCGGCCGCGCGCCGGAAAAGGACGGTGGCTTCTCATGGGAGAGAACCGACCTCGCCGATGCGCTCAAGCGTGCGGTGTGATTTCTCTTGCCTCTCCCCGCGCGCGGGAAGAGGCCGCCGCTTCTTCGCGGCGGGTGGGGGGAGTTTCCGCAGTCTCCGCTGCACGTCATTCGCGGCGCTAGCCCCTCACCCCAACCCTCTCCCCGCAAAAGCGGGGCGAGGGAGCGGGAAGCGTCATAATGCGTCCAGTTTAGTGCCGTATCGATACGTCCGAATTCATCCGTTCAAGGAAATCACATGACCTCCGCCACCGCCAAGAAGCCCGCCTTCACCGATTACATCGTCAAGGACATTGCGCTCGCCGAGTTCGGCCGCAAGGAGATTTCGCTGGCCGAGACCGAGATGCCCGGGCTGATGGCCACGCGGGAGG
>Ga0210402_10005255_pt1 | contig 11633 bp, 9 predicted proteins | sample IncBWC7MmetaG_FD_161055 | JGI IMG/M metagenome (GOLD analysis project Ga0210402, IMG submission 161055) | Forest soil microbial communities from Barre Woods Harvard Forest LTER site, Petersham, Massachusetts, United States - Inc-BW-C-7-M | ecosystem: Environmental > Terrestrial > Soil >... | reverse complement strand
CGATCGGGCCGAAGCTGATGGGAATCAACCTGAGGGAAGAAGGTGCGCGCATGCAGGCGGCGATTGCCGGCGCTGCCGAGCAAGAGCTCGGAGTCTTCTCGGCCGCGAGAGCCTTCGACGTCCGCGCATGCCGCGTGACTAATCCGGACCTCGTGAACAAAACGGTGGCGGAGCTCGAGGCGCTGCCGCTGGACGCACGGATCTTCATCGTTCGGGTCCGCCGCGGCGACGCGATCATCGAGGCCACGCCCGACACCGTCATTCGGAAGGACGATGTCGTGGCGGTCATCGCACGGCAGGCGGTGCATGTGCGGCACGGCGACCGGGTCGGCCCCGAGGTGGATGACAAGGCATTGCTCGATATTCCGATCGAGACGCTGGATGTCGTGGTCACCAACCGCTCACTGGCGGGGAAATCGCTGGTGGACCTGGCACGGCTCGAGAATGCGCGCGGGGTCTTTCTGCGCCACGTCGTGCGGGCCGGACAGGAGGTCCCCATCTCGGAGGTAACGCTCGTCGACCGGGGAGACGTGATGAGCCTCATCGGCACCAAGGCCGAGGTCGAGCGCGCGGCCAAGGAATTGGGATATGCCGATCGCGCCACCACGTCGACGGACATGGTGTTCGTCGGAACCGGGATCGTGATCGGTGGGTTTGTGGGACTGCTCTCGGTCACTGTTGCCGGCATCCCGCTCACCCTCACTGCCAGCGGGGGGGCCTTGGTCATGGGGCTGGTGTTCGGATGGCTGCGGTCGGCGTATCCGTTCTTCGGGCGCATCCCCGAGCCGGCGATCTGGATCTTCGACACCGTCGGCCTGTGCATCTTCATCGGCGTCGTCGGCCTGAGCGCGGGCCCCAGCTTCGTTGCCGGACTGCAGAAATCCGGCATTAGCCTCGTCTTCGTGGGCCTGGTGTCCGCCATGCTGCCTCACACCGTGGGAATCCTCTTCGGGCGTTACGTGCTGAAGATGGAACCCCTCATCGTCCTCGGTGCCTGTGCCGGTGCCGGGACGATCACGTCGGCCCTGCGCGCCATTCAGGACGAGGCGCGCAGCAGCGTTCCGGCGCTCGGCTATACGGTCCCCTATGCCATCGGCAACATTCTGCTGACGGCCTGGGGGCCGGTGCTCGTGGCAATGATGTCGGTCGGAAGATGAATCCAAGGAGAAAGCCCATGATCCTGCAATCTGCGTATGGAGAACAATCCTGCCGGCCGGTGTCGCGCTCGGGGGCAGCACGGTTCATCACCGCGAGCTGATGCCCAACGCCATCAACTTCGGCCCGGCCATGCCCGGCAACAAGTACACCGCGTACAACGCCAATGAGTTCAAGGAAGTGGCGGACCTGGACGCGGATATGCAGATGTTCACCGAAATGCTGGTGCGCATTGGCAACCTGAAACAGATGCAGTGAGAGATCAGTGGCCTGCTCGCGATAACCACGCGCCGTCATCGTCAGCGCGCCAGCGACGGCGCTCAGCAGCAGCACCGGATTCACCCTCAGCAGCTACCGCCCGAAATATAGGGCGGGCTGGAAGGAAGTGCCCGCGTCCTAAGTTCCGAGGACGCGGCGCCGGACCTGACGGAGAATGAAGCCATGAACGTCTCGTCCAACGTAACTCATCGGGCGCTCGCGATTGCGGCGGCGCTCGCGATGCTGGCAATAGTCCGTCACGGTCTGGCGGCGGAAACGGCGCCGCCTATTGCGGCCGCAACCGCACCCCGTATCGGACTTGCGCTGTCCGGCGGCGGCGCGCGTGGCCTTGCGCATGTCGGCGTGCTCAAGGTCCTGGAGGAACTGCGCGTACCGATCCACTGCGTGGCCGGAACCAGCATGGGCGCCATCGTCGGTGGCACGTTTGCGGCGGGAAGATCGCCGGCGGAAATGGAGAAGATCGTCGTTGCGGCCGACTGGAACGAGGTCTTCAGCGACCAGCCGCCGCGGGCAGAGATCTCCGTCCGGCGCAAGATCGACGACTACCAGACGCTGTTCGCGCCGGAGTTTGGCCTAAAGGACGGCAGGCTCGCCTTGCCTAAGGGTGTCATCGCGGGCGTCTCGATCGAGTCGTTCTTCAGAGTGCTGGCAACCCCGGCTTTCGGTATCAGCAATTTTCAGAATCTGCCCATTCCGTTCCGGGCGATGGCCACCGACCTCGAAACCGGTGAATCGGTCGTCCTCGACCACGGCAGCGTCGCTCAGGCGATGCGCGCCAGCATGTCGGTTCCCGGCGCGATCGCCCCGGTGGAGATCGACGGGCGACTGCTGGTCGACGGTGGCATCGCCAATAACCTGCCGATCGACGAGGCGCGCAAGCTGTGCGCCGACGTCGTGATTGCGGTCAACATCTCCACACCGCCGTTGAAGCGCAAGGCAATCACCTCGGCACTGAGCGTCGCCACCCAACTCGTCAATTTCCTGGGCAAGCGCAACGTCGACGATCAGCTGAAGAGCCTCGGCACGCAGGACGTGCTCATTACGCCCGATCTGGGCGATATTTCCATGGCCACGTTCGATCGCTCAGTCGATGCGATCAGGATCGGCGAGCAGGCGACGCGCGCGATGGCCGATTCGCTCAAGCGCTACAGCCTGCCGCCGCAGCAATACGCGGCATTGCGGGCGACGCAGACCGCCGAGTCCAAGGCACTGGGCACAGTCGACGAGATTCGCTTCGAAGGTCTGGAGCGCACCAATCCCGAAGTGCTGCGCGCACTGGTCGCAAGCAAGCCCGGCGAGCCGCTGTCGGAAGCGAAGATCGGCACCGATCTGCGCCGCATCTACGGACGCGGCGACTTCGAAAGCATCAGCTACCACCTTAGCGGGGACACCGGTGCGCGTGCGATGGTCATCGAGCCACGCGAGAAGTCGTGGGGGCCGGATTATCTGAAGTTCGGTCTTGGCCTCTCGAGCGATTTCCATGGCGACAATACGTTCAACTTGCTGGCCCAGTACCGACGGACCTGGCTCAACCAGTTGGGCGGCGAGTGGCTGACCCAGGCCCAGGTCGGCGAGGACACTCATTTGGCGAGCGAGTTCTACCAGCCCTTGGAAGAGGCGGGCCGCTGGTTCGTTGCGCCTAATGTCCTAATCGGACAGAAGACACGCGGCATCTTCGCTGGCGACGATAAGGTTGCCGATTATCTGACGCGCGTACGGCGGGTCGGACTCGACGCCGGGACGGTTCTCGGCACGTGGGGGCAACTACGCGTTGGCCCGATGTGGTCGCGCGTCGATGCCCACGTCGACACAGGTTCTCCGGTCCTGCCCTCGGTCAAGGAAAACACGGCGGGGGTCCGCGTGTTGATGTTCGTCGATCAGACCGATCACGCCTGGTTTCCAACTCAAGGCTTTGGCGCAACAGGGTCAGCCTACGCGGCGACCACATCGCTCGGGTCGGCCCTGAACTACCAGCGCCTGGAAGGGGCGATTCGCGGAGCCTCGAGCTGGGGTCCCCATACGGTGAATTACTCCGTGTCCGGTGGTACTGACCTCGGGTCGGGCATGCCGCCGTACGAGGACTTCACGCTGGGCGGGCCGTTGCGCCTGTCAGGCTACCGGATCAACCAGTTCGCCGGCCGGAAATTCGTGTTCGGCCGCGCAATGTACTACCACCGGGCTTTTGCGCTGCCCGACATTCTGGGGTCTGGCGTCTACGTGGGCGGTTCGCTCGAAGCAGGGCGGGTGACCGACAGGTTCGACAATGTCCCCTCGGAGGGCACACTGTGGTCCGGGTCGGTCTTCTTCGGCGCGGACACGGCCGCCGGTCCTGCCTACCTGGGTCTCGGTGGCGGCAAAGCGGGACATTGGGCCCTGTACTTGTTGCTAGGCGCGCCCTGAGTGCGCCGCTGGCGACGCGCCGGGTGATCCACGCGTTGGCTCCATCGAGATGAAAACAAGCCGTCGTTCACCGCGAAGGCGAACGACGGCTCGGAAGGAACAATTCGAGGGGCGCTCTACTTGCCGGTTGCGCTGCGGACTGCCCCCAGAAGGTCTTTCGCGTGATCGTTCTTGACGCTGCCCCGCACGAGGATGTCCGGCGGCAGGGCGCTCTTGCCGTAATAGGCGTTGTTCCAGTCGTTGTTGACGCTGATGACGGTGCCATCGAGATTGAGGCCGCCATACACGCCCTTCGAGCGCGCAAACGCGACGAAGTCGGTCGTTACGTCCCCCGATGCGCCAGCGCCTACCGGACCTGCAGCAACACTCGCGTCTCCACCGAGCTTCACCGACGGCGCCAGCAGGGTGTTGACACCTTTGTCGGTCATGACCAGCGTCACGTTTTCGGACGCGGCGATGCCGGCCTGGAAGCCGACGCTTGCCGTCGCCAGCGTATAGAACGCCGGCCCGCGCCATTCGTTCGTGTGGGTGTCGTGAACGAGCAGCACGGCGCGTCCTCCCGAGCCGCCTATGATGAACCCGGCTTTGACAACCTCCGGTGCAATCAGCACGCCCTTGGCGCGGCCGAGGTTCTTCTGGATCCAGGTCATCTCCGGATCGCGCACGAAATTCGATAGCGTGGTCTGCGCCTTGGCGACGAGCGCTTGCTGCTCCGATTGCGCCTGGGCGGCAGGAGCGACGAACATCGAGACGGCGGCAGCAGCCAAGGCGATGCCGCCGAAGCGGTGCAGTTTGCGGAACATTTGGTTCTCCTTGATGATTTTGGAAACGGTGATTAACGGTGGCGCACCAAGCGGCGCTGCGGCGGCCGCAGCAACTTGGTCATTACTTCGAAACGCCGTCTCATCGCGAAGCCTTGCCGCCATCCATCGGCCTCAGTGGAATCATCGCTCGATGAGCACCGGGCGTCTTCGCGAATCTCGACACCATGACGTCCAGCCTCTACGTTGCCGGGGCGAGAACGAGCGTGAGATGCGCGACGCCGTGCTCACGTTGCTCGTGCAGAGACAGACCGACACGCCTACAACGGTCAGCATGGCCTCGTTCTCCAGCAGCACGTCCGCTCGGAGCACGGACCACGCCCGTGCGCGCATCGATCATACCATCTCACTGGGGCTAAAGTCGACTCGCGCGGCTGCAACATGACGCACGGCACGATGGTAAATGCCGAGACTACGCGGTACGTGAGCCGGTCCTCGGGAATGCTGGGGTCGTTGATCACAGGCCACAAGGCCTTGAGCTCAATGTCGACCAGAATGCGGAAGGCGAAGATCGGGTCCTGCTCCAATAGCCGTATCACCCGCTTGAGATTATAGGCGAGCACCTGTAGGCTCGTCTCGGTGCACATACGCGCGAGCGTCTTCGTTGGGAAGTGGGTGGCGCCCATCCAGAACTTGATCGTTGCGAACCGATGCCCGACAGGGGCAGTGGCGTGCACCTGATCGACGTCCCGATCAACTACAACGAGAACATCCGCGTGCTGGTCGAGATCACGCATCAGGTCAAGGAGATCGAGCTCGCGTGAGACCGATGCCGAGCCCAGCGAAACTGCAAGTGGTGCAGGCCTACGATCGGATGCCGATCGCCGAGATCGACACCGATGACGCTGCCGGGTTGGAGCTGAAGCTCGTATCCGCGACGCGGGTTTTCCGCGATCGCAAGGGCTGGTTGCAGGTGCACGAACGCGTCGATGTGCTCCGGCGGTTGTCCACCCTGATGGAGACGCGCCGCGACCACTTCAGCCGGCTGATCGCACGCGAAGGCGGCAAGCCGCTGACTGACGCCATCGTCGAAACCACGCGCGCGATCGACGGCGTGCGCAACGCCGCCGAGGAGTTGCGCAACTTCGCGGGCCGGGAAATTCCGATGGGCCTGACGGCGGCCAGCACGGGACGGCTGGCTTTCACTACCCGGGAGCCGATCGGCGTGGTGGTAGCGATTTCCGCCTTCAACCACCCGCTGAACCTGATCGTGCACCAGGTGGCACCGGCGATCGCCGTCGGCTGTCCGGTGATCGTGAAGCCGGCGCCGGCGACACCCCTGTGCTGCTTGGAGTTCGTCTCTCTGGTGCACGACGCAGGCCTGGCCGAGCCGTGGTGCCAGACATTCGTCACTCCGGACAATGCGCTGGCCGAGCGACTCGCAACGGATGGGAGAGTAGCGTTCCTGAGCTTCATCGGCTCCGCGCGGGTCGGCTGGCATCTGCACGGCAAGCTCGCGCCCGGGACCCGCTCCGCGTTGGAGCACGGCGGCGTGGCGCCGGCCATCGTCGACCGCAGCGCCGATCTCGATGCTCTCATCGAGCCGATGGTCAAGGGGGGGTACTACCACGCCGGACAGGTGTGCGTGTCGACGCAGCGCATCTACATGCACTCGACCCTCATGCCTGCGTTCCTCGACCGCTTCAAGGCACGGGTGCGTGCGTTGCGCGTAGGAGAACCGCTGTCGCTGGAAACCGAAGTCGGCCCGCTCATCAACCCGCGGGAAGTCGACCGGGTCGAGTCGTGGGTTACCGAAGCGGCCGCCGCCGGAGCGAAGGTGCTTGTGGGAGGAAAGCGCCGATCGGCGACGATCATGGAGCCGACGGTTCTGCTCGAGCCAGCGCCGGAGGCACGAGTGTCACGAGACGAGGTATTCGGACCCGTGACCTGCGTGTACAGCTTTGATCACCTCGACGAGGCCATCGGCAGGGCAAATTCGTTGCCGGTCGCGTTCCAGGCGAGTGTCTTCGCCAACGATATCGGCGTTGCGATGTATGCCGCCGATCGCCTTGACGCGTCGGCGGTGATGATCAATGACCACACCGCCTTTCGCACCGACTGGATGCCGTTCGCGGGGCGCCGGGAGTCCGGGTACGGGGTCGGCGGCATCCCCTTCAGCATGCGCGAGATGACGCAGGAAAAGATGCGCGTATTCCGCTATTCAGAGTAACAGGGGGCGCGGTTCCGGCCGCTGCAGGTTGAGAATCGCACAGCCGAACAAAAGCAGGCGGTCGCCGAGTATGCGCGAGCGCACAGCGCGCTTTCAGCGACGTCGGGGGCTCGCTGTCGGCCGACGTCGCGTTGCGCGACTGCGACGCGATTCTGGCCAAGAGCATCAAGGACAAGCAGCGCGCTGACTGCGCATGCCACTACCATCAAACGTTTCCCAAAGGCTCTCTGATAAAATCCGTACAGACCTTTATCCGACCTGAGCCTGCGCCAAGGACGCCTCGATGGCTGGTCGCAACAGCTTCCTGCGCGCCTTGACCAGATCAACGGAACAGCCTGACGTGCTTAACCAAGGAGACAGCAGAATGGAACGAAAACGCACAACGTCATGGCTTGCCGCGACTCGTGCGATGACGCTATTCGGCGTCGCGATGCTTCTCGCCGGTGCAGCTGCAGCGCAACCGCTCGCGGACGACTGGCAGTTCCGGGCGATGATCTACGCCTATCTCCCGGATATCAGCGGCTCGACGACGTTTCCCGCCGGCGGCGGCGGAATCAATGTTAGCGCGGACAAGATCGTCGGCCATCTGAACTTCGCGTTCATGGGAACGCTGGAAGCGCAGAAGGGCCGTTGGGGTGCGTTTACCGATGTCATGTACCTCGATGTCAGCGGAACGAGATCCGGTACCCGTGACCTCACGATCGGCGGTGGTGAGCTTCCGGCCGGTGTCACCTCAAATGCTTCGCTGGACATCAAGGGGACGGTGTGGACGCTGGCCGGCAACTACCGGGTCCTGGCCACGCCGGAAGCAGCTTTCGACGTCTTCGGCGGAGCTCGCCTTCTCAGCGTCAAGGAACATCTTGGCTGGGAATTCAGCGCCAACGTCGGATCGGTGATGGGCCCCGGACTGACGGGCAGCAGCGACGCGAAAGTCGACAACTGGGATGGCATCGTCGGCGCCAAGGGACGTTGGAACTTCGGACCGAGCCGCGAATGGTTCGTCCCCTATTACGTCGACGTCGGAACGGGCGATTCCAATCTCACCTGGCAGGGAATCGCCGGCATCGGCTACGCGTTCAAGTGGGGAGAAGTCGTGGCAACGTGGAGGTATCTCGACTACGACTTGAAATCGGGCAGGAAGATCGAGAGCTTGCACTTCAACGGGCCCGCGATTGGCGTCGCGTTCCGCTGGTGATCGAGTACAACGGGGAACATGAACACTGTCAAATGCGCTCGCACCTTTGCCGCGCTCGCCGCGGCGTTTGTTCTGGCGAGCGCCTTCGCTGCGACCCAGGAAGATCTCGAAAAGGCGATGAGCTATGACGGCCTCCAGAAGATCACCATCAAGGACATCGACCTTGCTTTTGCGCGGCCGGGTGCGACCCTCGCTGGCTATAACCAGGTCAAACTCGAGCCTGTCGATGTCGCGTTCCGCAAGGACTGGAATCCGAAGGTGCCCGGCAGTTCGTTCAAGATCAGTAATGCCGACCGCGAAAGCATCAGGACCGGTGTCGCGAAGATTGTCTACGAAGAGTTCGCCAAGGAGCTGCAGAACAAGAGCAGCTACAAGTTAACGGACGAGGCGGGCCCGGATGTGCTTCGGGTCAAGGTCAAAATTGTCAACCTCTATGTGAACGCACCCGATACGCCGAGCGCCGGAATATCACGCCAGTTCACCGTTTCGGCAGGAGAAATGACGCTGTTTGCGGAACTCTACGATTCCGAGACGGGAGAAGTCCTTGCGCGAGTTGTTGACCGGAGGGAAGGCCGCAGCACCGGCCGGCTTACTATCTCGAACAGCGTTACCAATACAGACGAGGCCCGATCCGTTGCATCCGCCTGGGCGCGTGTCCTGCGCAACGGCCTCGACAAGGCGCATGCAATCGGCAAGAAGTAGCGTGGCTTGAGGCCAGACTGGCCCGGTGGATGCGAAGTCGGCAATCTGCAGCTTCAGACAGTGGTCACGCCCTCCTGGGTTTGGACGAGTGCGCTGGCGGTGCTGCCGCATCGACTTCAGGGGCGTCGGCGTCGGGCTCTTCCGACACCCATGCATCGAGCATCGTGTAGGCGACGGCGAGGAGCACCGGGCCGACAAAGAGCCCAAGCAGACCGAACGCAAACAATCCTCCGATGACCCCGGCGAAGATCAGCAGCAACGGCAAATCGGCGCCCTTCTTGATCAGGATCGGGCGCAGGATGTTATCGAGGCTCCCCACGACGATCGTCCATACGAGCAATGCGACGAACCAGCCGGTGTTGCCTTGCCACCACAGCCAGGCAAGCGCGCCGAGGAGCACCGGCAACGGGCCGATCTGCGCCAGCGCCAGCATGAACATTACCGCGGTCAGAGCCGCCGCGAACGGGACGCCGGCGATCGCGAGACCGATTCCGCCCAGCACCGACTGCACCAGGGCGGTGACTACCACGCCGAGGGCGACACCCCGGATCGCCTGACCGGCGAGGCGCACGACCTGATCGCCGCGCTCGCCCGCGAGGCGCCGGCCGAATCGGCGCACCCAGCGGGCGGTATCCTCGCCGGCCATGTAAAGGATCGCAGAAATGATCACGGTAAGCAGGAACTGTATGCTCACCAGACCGAAGTTGCCGACCTCGGCGACGAACCAGCTAGCAACGCGCGTCGCGTAAGGCTTGACAATTTCCGCAAGCTCTTCCGAACCCTTGTCGGCGTACTCGCGCCAGACCGTCGCCACCTTCGCGCCAACGAGCGGGATCTTGTCGACGAAGTCGGGAGGCATCGGAAGCTTCACGCCGGAGAGGCGATTCGTCCAGTCGACAATCTCTCCGGTGTTGGCGACGATGGTCCCGATTGCGGCGGAGAATGGCGCGACGAAGACCAGCAGCAGCGCCGCCGTCATGATGGTAGTGGCAAGCCAGCGCTTGCCCCAGAGGCGCGACTCGAGCCTGCGCAGGATCGGCCAGGTGGTCACGACGATCATCGTTGACCAGACGATCGCCGCCAGGAATGGCCGCAGAATCCAGATCGAAGCGGCGATCAGGCCGCCCATGATAAGGACCGCAAAGACGGTGCGGGTGAGGTCGCGGCGGAGAGGGTCCTGTTCCATGATCGCGTTGCGAATGGAGCCTGTTGCGGCTACTGCATGAACCAGCCGTGGCTCACCACCAGCGACTGGCCGGTGAGCGCGTTCGAGGGGAACGCCGCGAAGAACAGCGCCGTCTGCGCGACGTCGTCGACCGTCGTGAACTCGCCGTCGACCGTCTCCTTGAGCATGACGTTCTTGATGACGTCCTGTTCGGAAATACCCAGCGTCTTCGCCTGTTCCGGAATCTGCTTGTCGACCAGTGGCGTGCGCACGAAGCCGGGACAGATCACGTTGACGCGCACGCCGCGCTTGCCGCCTTCCTTGGCCACGACCTTCGCCAGGCCGATCAGCCCGTGCTTGGCGGTGACGTACGGAGCCTTGAGCACCGATGCTTCCTTGGAATGCACCGAGCCCATATAGATGATGCTGCCGCCGCGTCCCGACTTGTACATGTGCGGAATGCACGCGCGCGTGGTCAGAAATGCACCGTCGAGGTGAATCGCCAGCATCTTCTTCCACTCCGCATAACTGAATTCCTCGATCGGATGGACGATCTGAATCCCTGCGTTGCTGACCAGAATGTCGACGCCGCCGAAGGATCGGACAACCGCTGCCACGCCGTCGTTGACCGCTTGCTCGTCGGTGACGTCCATGGCCACGCCCATCGCCTGGCCTCCGCTGGCGCGGATCTCGTTGGCCGTGACCTCCGCCGCGTCCTTGTTCAGATCGGCGATCGCGACCTTCGCGCCCTCGCGCGCGAATACCAGCGCGATGTCCTTGCCGATACCGCTGGCCGCGCCGGTGATGATGGCGGATTTGTCCTTCAGTCTCATGGTGGCTCCAATCATGGTTTGAGTGAGTTAACGAATCCCGTGGTCGGAACCGGCCGGGGATGGCGCCGCGATGCGCAACGAATCGCGTCACCGAGTGAGGTCATAGACCCCTATTGCGTGTCCCAATTGCCGCGGCTCGAGCCATTTGACGTCGGCGATGTTCTTCCGGGACTTGCGTTTTGGCGGCACGTTCACGCTCCGATCCGACATTGTCATTACTATAGCGCAGCAGAATCGCCTTGTGCGCTGCTGCAACGGCAACCGCGGGCACGATCGAAGCGAATCGCGAAACGCGCGTAATGCGGAAAAATTCCCCCGAGTCATGTGCACCTGATTGGTTCATAAATGTCAAATTGACAGGCGCTTGTACCCTTGCGATAGTCGACGCAAGCGCCGTCCCTTACCGTATCCCTTTGCAGCGGAATGCAGTGAAAATCGCCGAAGTCAGAGAGCGCGCGTTTGCGATGCCGCTCACGAATCCATGTACTCGGCGCCGTAAGTCACGGCAGACAGCCATCGATTTGCCCAATAGCCAAATGAACGCAACGATGAGACTTCACATCCTCATAAGACTCAATCCGAAAGGAGCACACCCGATGAAAGCGCAAATGAACGTCTCGCTGAGGGCACTCGTAGTGGCAGTCGCCATAGGATTGTCGCTGCAGGTGTCTGCTCAGCAAGGCACGACGACGGACATTGGTACGCTCGACAAGGAGTCGGCCGAACAGGCATTCAAGCAGCGCCCGTACTCGCCGTATGCGGGCCGTAACTTCCCAACACGGCCGTTGTTCGGCGATACGCACCTGCACACGTCGTACTCGATGGACGCCGGCGCATTCGGCGCCCGGCTCGGTCCGAAGGACGCCTACCGCTTCGCCAAAGGTGACGAGATCACGGCTTCCAGCGGCCAGCA
>Ga0210402_10005254_pt1 | contig 11637 bp, 15 predicted proteins | sample IncBWC7MmetaG_FD_161055 | JGI IMG/M metagenome (GOLD analysis project Ga0210402, IMG submission 161055) | Forest soil microbial communities from Barre Woods Harvard Forest LTER site, Petersham, Massachusetts, United States - Inc-BW-C-7-M | ecosystem: Environmental > Terrestrial > Soil >... | reverse complement strand
GATTATCCTATACGCCTGTACAGGCTGCGTTTCTGCTCTATTTATTGTCGTCATAATCTCTGGCGTACGTGATCTCCTTCCTTACAATCCGCCCTGATCTGAGAGATTTTTAACCAGGCTGTCAGGGCCATCCGTCACCCAGAACGATATGGTCCCCGAGCGGCACGTCATGCAGGGGGCGAACCTGGACAGAGCCGCGCAAGGGGCCTCACCCGTGCTATTCTGGATACGTTCCCAATTGTTAAATTTGGAAGTTCAAATCCCAATAATGCACCGGCACAACACAACCCAGACAAGGATGTGGGAGCTTCAGACACCAACGCCACCGACGTCGTCGACTCTCAGGTTGCTGCTATGGAGATGGCGGATTGGGAAGTTGTTGATGCAAGGGCGCGACCAATTTCCACTGTGTTGCCGAGGGTGGGGAAAAGGAGAGTTGAGGAGGACGTCTATAAGCCTGATGATGCACAACCCCGGGCCAGTGGCTCAAGAGATAGTCCCCAAATCGATCACACTAATACACTGCGCCAGGCTGATATTGGTGGCCCACGGGCTGATGCAACCCGCTATCCGACTAATCTCAGTGAGGATCCGTCCCGAAATACTGCCCCTATGGATCGGGACGATGTGGTGCCAGCTGCTATTGGACGAGAGACGTGCCCAATCTGCATTGTGGATTTTGAAGAAGGCGACGACCTTCGACTGCTGCCATGTGAAGGCAAGCACCGTTTTCACCAGCAATGTGTGGATCCCTGGCTGTTGGAGCTGTCCAGTTCATGTCCGATCTGTCGACATGGTGCGTTTAACTATCATTTACATCAAAAAGGAACGCCCTGAATGATTGGATGTTCATTTGATGACCAGACTTCCTTGCGTTAGAAACGATGTTGTCGGTTGAACCAAACAATGATGTTGCTCCTCGTCCTTGGATGCAAGGTTCTCCTATTACCCATGGCAATCGATTTTCACGATATCTGCGATTCGCCAACAACCGACGCAACCATCGCGACAGACGGGAGGAACCCGATCCTACGGATCCTCCTATGCCCATTGCTCCAGAAACCTCTATGTAAAATGTTGCAATTTCATCCATCATGGCGTTCCTCCAACGTGTACCTAATCATTCTAATCTGTATTCCTATAGTGGATTCAATAATTTTGTATGATCTCCGTTTAATACAGTTTGTCTGGACTATATATCATCGGTACCGTCGTAGTACTACCGTTCCCTCTGTCCGTTTGTAATTATCCCATGCCGTCCGAATATGCTCCTATCTTACATTAGGCTAGAGGTTTCGCTGAAGATTGACACTGCTGGCTACGGGCTGCGGATTCAATGCTATTCAGCGCTCAACGTTGAAGTTGTAGATTAGGTGGTGGGAAGTAAGAAAGTTAGGTTAGTTATAAATTAAGATGCTCGGATTCTATATATCTGCGCGCAAACAGTGACCTTCTGGTAGCCAAAAAGTCGATTATAATGCATCAATCATCAGATATCTCAACAGGTCATCAAGCCAATTGACTAAAATTAAGCCCCAAACCTCGCCAGACGCCTTCTCCGAAGCTCATCAACACTAACGGTCTCCGCCGCCACTTCCACAGAATCCGACGACGGGGTAGTACTAGTCTCATCCGACAATAATGACTCTACATCGCTTCTATCTCCCCCTTCCGAGATCCTTCCCAAGCCACGTGAAGCAGACACATATTCCGGGACAACGCCGCTCGGATGTGCGGGTAGCGATGGGGGAGTATGGTGGGGTTGAAGCTCAGGCGGTACCCATCCCGACGGAACGTGCTCCAACGATTCTTTCAAAGCAGCCTGTAGTTCTGCATCGTCGTCGTCGTACACTCTATCCCCTCCTCCATCAATTGGCGGCGCGGGGTACTCATTCCGTTTCGCAGAAGGTATCCGCGGTTCATCGATGTCCAAATCGATATCCCCCTCCGCGTCCTCATCCGCATCCTCGTCTTCATCCTGTCCATGCCCCTCAACCCTCGCCGATGCCTCACTCTCTTCAATGGCGCGCCTCAACATCTCTTCCTCGTCATCATCACCTGGCCGTCTTCCAATCCCAATCCCCCCAGCTCCAGGCCTCGCACCACCTTCAGCCCACAATTCCCGCTGTGCGAACTCCTGCTGCTCCTTCATCCGCTGCAACATGAACCTATTCCGCTCCATGCTAGCTGCCACTGGGTCGATATCTGCGGAGCCCGTCGGGTAGGGTGGCATAACAGGGTATGGGAGTTGCGTTGGGGTGTGGGTGCCAGAACCTTGACCAGAAGCGGGACCAGGGGCATGGAAAGGAAGGTTTGCCTGGACAAGGGGAGATGGAGCAAAGGGAGGAGCGACAACATCTTCAGATGATTCGCCCATCAGTGAGGCTTGTAATGCTGCTTGAAGTTCATAATCTTCATCTTCAAGGACTTCCATGTCAGTCGGTGCACTTCCTTGTGCTTGGGTATTATTGCTCGGTGTGACTAACGAGGAGGCAGCAGAAGCGGTTGTATGAGAGGAAGAGAGGGATCGCAGGGTGGGGCGGCTGGCAGAGGTGGGTTCGGGGAGGGTGGACGCTATTTCGTCGGCTCGTGTGCGGGGTAACGCGAAGGGTCCAGAAGGATCTGCTTGAGTTACTGCAAAAACAGAATAACCTAGTGTACAAACCGTAGTTTCTGAGAGTGAATTACGGACAATATGGAAGGAAACAAACCATCCGCCTCAGCCTGCTGCAGCACCATCCCTAAATACAACTTTCCCACCCACTCGGGAGCCGGGAGAAAGGAGTTGAGGTTGAACCAGTGCCCGTCACCGGGGTCAAGATCGACGTTGGCGACAGCGGGGCCAAAACGGCGAAGAGTGAACCAGTGTTGTTGGTAGTTCAAAATAAAGGCCAGTTGGGTGCTTGCAGAGCACATTTGATTCATCAGGATCGATGTGTTTGTATGGGAGCAGGCTTACTGTGGGTGGTCCTGGTATGGTCGCATATCTTCTCCACGCCATCGGGAGAGACTGGAAATGTGGATTTGAATACAAATTTGTTGTACGCAAAGGCTTTGGCTGGATTCTCACTTTAGTCCCCAGACTTTCAATCCGTTATCCAAGACTTGGACGGAAAAGAAACCTGTGGCACACGTTGAGCAGAGACTGGATGGGAAGATTGGCTAGATTAGACAGACCTGTGTCATCCATGTTGGTACTGGAAATTCCTGTGTTATGGTCGTCATAGCTTTGTTCCAGCACGTCCAAGTTTCGCGCGATGTCTGATAGATCTGGTGCAGTGAACTTTGGTGGTACACGCATGTATCAGACATCACATTCTACGGTTACCCGGGGGTGTACTCACGTAATTTCCTTCTGCAGTGTCCCAGATCGCAAGTCTGAGCTGGAACCAATGAAAGATACGTCGGGATGAAATACACGCACGCAAGAGAGAATTAAGAGCGTGCTGAGCACAGAGCATAGACCCGGCTTGCTGTTTCTCATGGTAGATAACGGACGTCAGACCTTCAAGACCAGCCATTGGACTGAGTAAATCGCGCTGGAGGAGGGCGTGGAGGGGAGCAGGTCTCAAAAAAGTACTTAAAAGGAGCAAAAGATGAAGTGACGCGAGCTCTTGGCACGTGCCATAAATAATAATATTTTTGTAATGGTAAATATTAAATAAAATTGAGTAGAAAAACTTGTCCAATTTAGCTGCTAGCTGAATAGAGGTATTGGCAAGTATATATCAATATAAATTCAAATGTAACCTGATAAATATTATTTAATAAAAGTTAGACTGTGCAATAAACGTTGAAAGGCTTGTGAAAGGCTGGCATTCAAGACTGCGGCGGCCAAATTCGACAGCTTGTTCTACTTCTCATGCCAATCATCGGTGGATCTTCGTTTGCGGCTGCTGTCTTTGGCAATGGAGATACCAACCATTGAACCAATACCGTGACTTGGCGGAAGGCTTCTTGCTGTGGAGCGTTTACTATGTAAAATGTATAGGCTAGATAGCCCTGTATTCAAACTGTATTTAACCTTTTGAAGTTTTACGGATTTATTTTGTGTTTGAGTCAAGTTTGAGTTTCGCCTGCTATCCTCGAATGCCACGCTGCAGGGCTTCGGCAGTAAATCTTCACTCACCATCCGAGGCACATTGCGATACTAGGGAAGGCTGTAATGGCAAACAGCGAAAGAATGCTGCCCCAACATAATAACATGTGATGGGATTGAACAAATTACCTCAGCTCCACAAGTCTAAGTGGGATAAACAAACGGTGCGCGTGGTTAAGTGGTAGTAGAAGAGTTAGGAACATACACAGATGTTTTTATGCCTGAGAGAATATTTACGGCCTTTAGACTTGACCTGGAGCGCAAGCACGGGTTCAAAGTTCCGGCGTCCGATTCCGCGAAATATTTATAATTTATTTAATGTGATTGAATTGTCTCTATTTGGCTTGCATGTTGATGCCAAACACTTGCTGCCACCGTGACGCGAGGCGGCGACGCGCAGGTGTTTGCGCAAAACAGTTATACGTCTTTAACGTTCTCGTTGCTTTTTCCACCATACTCTCGATGATCCTACGGCCACAAATAACCAGATCGTTTCGTCTTTTCTCCCTATTTCTCCTCCTTCACACACTCTCACCCGTTTCGGCAGACGATGCTGCCTTTGACTGCCTACTCACTATTGACTCCTTCAAATACAACTTGACATCTCTTGCTGGCGAGCATGTTATCTCACGGACACGAGAAACCCCCCCATCCTCAATGGTTGACTCTGTGACATTCAACTTGTGCGCCGACCTCAAACTCCAGGACGGCGTTGCTGAACGAGATCAGGTGCGCCATAATTCACATTCGATTTTGGTTATTCACTAATGCTCATCATGTTTACAGTGTCCAAGTGGGACGAGAGTATGCCTGACTAAAACCAATAAGAAAAGCGATGACCCAGATAGGATAGTCGCCGTCGTGCCAGTAGTGCAAACGTCTTCGCTCAATCCCGAGTACTCTTCCCTCTCCAGTTCGTGTTTATCTAAATATCGTCTCAGATTACTCACTTTTATCCAACACAGCACCAAAAGGACTCTCCCTAATTCTACACGGGCCTTCCTACCCACATCCATCCGACTCAACCCCAACACCCCAATCCCTCAACCTCACACTCCTATGCGCAATAGAAAAAGGCGATCCAAAATTTACGTCATATGATGGGTCTCAGCTCCAGTTAGAATGGAACGCACCAGCTGGGTGTTCAGATGGCGGAGAGCATGGAGGTGGTAGTAAGGACGAGGAGAAGGAGAGTGTCGGGAGTGGGATTGGGTGGTTCTTCCTTGTGTGAGTTTTTGTGTGAGGTTGTCTTTGTGAGAGATGTGACTGACATGTATTGCAGATTGTTGCTGGCGTTTGCTGCGTATTTCGGGCTAGGCGCTTATTACAACTATTCAACATACGGCGCAAGTGGTGCCGATCTTATCCCGTACGTGTCTAAATTTTGGCTGTGTTTTCCCTCGCGAATTCTCCACGATTTGCTTCTTCCTCTAACCTTTTCTTTGCTTTAAAACATCACTCACATGGAGTCTCCTCCACAGACACCGTGACTTCTGGAAAGAAGTTCCTTACATGCTCAGCGATGTCGTCTCGCACCTCTGCTCCACAGTTCGTCCTCGGCGCAACTCCAGTCGCGGTGGTTACATCTCTGTGTAACTCACCCACGAAACCTACTAATGTTCTCGAATATTGGTTCTCTTACACAATTGAACTAATTTGATTCTTTATTCTTTGCATTGATACCCGGTTGGTCTTGGGAGATTATCCTGTGGATTTTAGACTGCTGGTATACTTCCACGACCAGAATTGTCATCCCGGTATAGATTTATATGCTACATAGTGCATCAGGTGGTAGTCTCCGAAGCCCCATGATTTTGTCCGCGATTTTTCGGACTCGCACGGTGTCCTCGAATAACGATGCAACACCATCAATATTTTGTTCTGGCATATGCACTCAACAATTCATCAGTTGGGATGAAATCACTCACTCTTTCACGAGCAAGTTGGAAACGTCAAGCAACACAATCTGGAAATTTATCATTCACAATGTAGTAGACGCCCGGAACGACATAAGTGAGCCGAATTCGGGCTCGAGAACCCCCAAAGTATGTAACGTAATCACAAGTGATCCATTCAACAGGCTGGTCCGCCAACGATGTCGTGAAGACGATAGTGATTCGCCTGATGAGGAATGCCGGTAAACATGACGATTTGAATGGAGGTAAAATGCAGTGTTCAACGAAGCATCATGATAGGAATGTATGGATTCAAGTTCATGTAATGAAGGTGATAAGAGGTGTAGTTTCTAGTCTGGTCATCCATTGCCTTTGTACATGATGCATATGGCTCAGCTCATGATGTTTGCACCATGCTGAATACAGGTTCGGGTTCAAGGTCCGTGAAATCCTCAAGTCCGAATGACCATCGATGAAGGGGGCTCTGACGTAACTCGGCAACGGTTATCAGAAGCGATGTTTTACCATACTCACCCAACGCCGAAGTAAGGGCTTTCGCGATTCCCTTGACGATGGCTAAACAAGGATATCTGTTCAATATAATTTCCGGCAGGAAGGAATGGCGACACACTTCCTATCATCTTGTTAGTGTCCTCATCGCTCGTGTCAGCCTCGACTTTTGTGGGGTCTTTTAGTAACTAGTCTGGTCCTATAAAAACCAGGGCATGATACATATGCTAAGCGCCAGCAAAGCTGGACGGAGAGAAGGGCCCACCTTTATAAAGGCGCCAATATCAAACATGAAGCGTTCTTGTCCAAAGTTGGCTTTAATGATCTGGCAGGGACATCAATTTCTGTCAATCTAAGTTTCGATATTCACATACAGATCCAATGCTTGTGAGACCGATAGCAGGGTATAATGGGCCTTCGATATGCTCGAGATGAAAATCTAAAACAAGAGGGTTCGTTTATGTGTGGGATATGAGGATGCGGTATACCAACCTACGAGGGCACCGTTCTTGGTGTGCGTTTGTTCGCCCAGTCAATCCCGCAACCTACGACGTCACCTGTCCAAAAGTCGGCTGAAGTGGATAAAGGGAACTTATTTAGCGGTCGATACCTGATTAACTCGTGTACAGAACTGACTTGTTGTTTCTGAGGGTTCTATCATCACCACGCCATCCCGAAGTTTCTTTCATCATGCCTGGGATGTTGATGTCCGCCATCAGCCCGTGCTCAAACTAGATTGCACCCATGGTATTCAAGGCAACTCACCAGGTGCAGCATTCAATGCTGTCTCAGGCGCTGTAGTTCCAATGCTCAGGCATGCCCCTGCCTTGAACACCAACAGCTCAAAATAATATATTCGCGAACCCTTCTGGCCATTGTTGTATTCAGGTATGGATGTACTATAGTCTGTGCGAGTGCAGCGTGGTTGTGTAGGTCACCAACAAAATGGAGACCTATACCATCTGGGTAGATGCTAACGCAGATCAGATTGGCTCCAATGGGTTGGCCAGTTGGACGGGAGCTGGTAATGTGCCATGGATGACAATCTTCGTGAATGGTAAAATGTGTGGTGAGATTCACCGTTGGAATGACGTTGAAGAGATGCATCATGGAGACACTTACCCTGGCATGCGATAGTTCAGAATATGTTGCTGTGCCGGGGAGGGTGTTTCAGCTCAGGTCCTCAGGATCATCCGACTTCCATAGTACAGTACTAATAGTACTAACTTTTGGTTCCTTTCATGGGCGTTCTGGAGTAAACAGCTACTGCAGCTGTCACAGGTTCTCGTGTAACGTTCCGGGAACGTGGTCGAATTTGTCGACACTTCAAGTTGTCTTAAAGCCTGGGCCTTATACACATACTGCAGTCTCTGCGAGCAAAGCTAGAATTGACGTTGACGGCATTCTTACACCAACATTGTAATCCCTTTCAAACCTCGAGTGTAGATGAACCATCGCTTTGACACCAGCACTGGATTTACTTCAAGTTCTCGCTGAGTCTGCATCGTTGCTGCATCGGGTCGCCACAAGGTCGCCATCAGAGAGAATATTATGGAGTTTGTCGATCGTCGCATCTATTCGACGTGAACGTGTTCTTCGGCGAAGTACATGATCTACGTAAGCGAGTTTGGAATCGTTTTGTGGAAAATCTACCCAAGTACCTTTGCCATGTGTAACCAAGTATGTCACGCCTTGTGACGACGGATGTGACGTGTTGAAATTTAAACGCTGAAAGCTGAAGATACTACAGCGTCGGAACGACTATTCTACTGCATCTGAAAAATCATGGCAAAAAGGAAGTGGTATGTTGTGACTGCCGGTAAGGCTGTTGGGGTATTCACAAATTGGTGAGTTCCAACTTTACAAATGACGCGTTCAAGATTTATGTAATAAGTTAAATAACTATTACTGCAACTTGCGACCTCTTCGTCTTCTCTCGTCTTCGCTTGTTGCACCTTGGATTCTGAAATTTCTTCTCCGACTTCTGCTTTCTCACAGGCTTGAAGTGGCTCCCTTGGTTATTGGAGTATCTGGGGCCCTCCACCAAAGTTTCTCTACTGAGGAAGAGGCTAAACGCGTCTTCGAGGGGGAAAGGGCCAAAGGAAACACCAAAGTCATCGGCATCGGCCAATCAAGTGGTTCCCCGTCGAATTTACCCCAATCAGCTCCACCTGTACGGTCCCCGACAGTTGTATCATCATCACAGTCGCAGACGACACATTCACGTGCACTCGCTTCCACGACAAGTTCACCGCGAACGCAATCTACACATAGAGCTGCGGAAATCTCGCCTTTGAGCTCATATTTGTCGCCGCCAGCGACTGGAGTGACATATGTAATTGAATTACCCAACATAACCACACCGTTGAGGTTAACCTCACCAAGGGCGGCAACCCAAGTACCTCGCTCTCCAGAGCCTCGTACTACAGCCCATACACCGTCACTGCTGAATTCTTATCCGAATTATGCCAGCTCTAATTCAACGTCGTCCTCGCCAGCCACTGGGGTAACCCACTTGTTGAGTCCGCTCAATTCCCCAAAACTGCAGTCACAAGGAGATCCATCCTGGCACGAATCTTATGGGCGGACTTCCAACCGTTCATTGCCCAATTCACCCAAACATGGGGCGATCGTGGCCCCTAATTGTAATACTTCGTCAATGATAGGTTCCCCAAGGAGTGGCCGTTGCCAGTGTCAGCATACTTGTCGTCATACATATAGTTCTCATGTGTCGAGTGCGGCTTCTTTCGGCTTCTCGCAGTCCTTGCATATCCCTAGTGGATCATATGAGAGTGGGGATGATCCGCGTTCACCGATGACGGCGAAAACCAAGGTTCCTGTTGCTGCAAAGTAAGTACTCAGACTATCTATTTGATAAGCTCTCTTCTTGCGTGGTGTTTTGAAGCTATCGGAGGAACTTCACAGGTGCATAACAGGAACTGATATTTTGACGTATTGTGCCAGTTCTCGAGCTTTTGCTCGCCCTTCTCCTGACATGCCAGTCGAGGAGATGTTCAGCACATTGTTTATTCGTTGAAAATACGGCATACTCGTGCTTTTTGTGAGGAGCTGTAACTGGTTGGATTGTAGAGGAACACCGAGGATGAATTAATTTATACGCCAAGGCATGTATACCAAGATTGCAGCTATCAAATGTTCTCCCGTAATCAGCAGATTCTGACTACGGCGCATATTGGCGCAAGGCAAGAATAGGATGCACAAACCTGATAGTATGTACATGAAGACGAAAATCTGCCGAAAATGTATAGCGATCCTACTAGCGAAAATGGCTCCAACCTAAGAAACCATTAGTAAATAATAGTAAATGCCTGTTTCTGGCGTATTTACGATTAGCACAGATTTTCAAGTTGTCTCTCCTCCACTGAATCGGCCCTCCGGTCCAGCGTGAATACAATTACGAAGGATCTTATTGAGCATTTGTCTTGAACTTACACTGGAACGAGGTCAATTGCTCTCAAATGTACTCGATAGATTCATCCGACATTACTTTTCCGGCGAGCGGCTCTCGTCTCTTGTCTGAATCACCTCTGCTACCTTCAGCTTCTTCCTCACACACAGGCCACGGGGGCGACGATCTCTCCATCTCCGAACTTTCTCTCTCGGATCGCCCAGAAAATTACCAGAAACCGTTTAGTCTACTTGCACGGCCGGCTCCTGAGTCGTCCACACAGGCGCGTAATTCCGCTGATAGAGGCCACGAAGAGGATGAGGGGTTTGAAGGAGGTGAAGATGCAGAGAGAAGCAAGAGGCACGCGGCCAAATTACGGGAGGACAAGCTGCAGAGTGATATCTTCATTTTGAAGAAGTTGAATGCCTCGTTCGCGTTATTCAATGAAGCATTAGAAGATACTGGGTCGGCGAACGAGGTATGTTTTCCTGGCTGCGTCCTTACCGTTGAAAGATGAACTATTTGTCTGAAATTCGTGTTGCGCTCAGAGAATAGCTGCGCAGTTGGAACAAACGGATGCGTTGTTGAATAAATATGTCAGCATTCTTTCCAAATCGGAAGAGTTTGCTCGATTGATCCTTGACGAGCAGTGGCAAGGAGCTGAAGTGGTGAGTCTATCAAGTGCTGTGGAGTAGTTCTACGTATTGATCTGCACATAAAGGATGAGGAAATAATAGAACGTGAACGAAGAGAAGCCGAAGGGAAGGCGCGTCGAGAATCAGAGGAGCGTTCTCGTGTTGCACAGCGAGAGCGGGAGCGCCTGCAGCAGGAGGAACATGAGCGGTTAGAACGGGAGGATAATGAGCGGATTGAGCGGGAGAGAAAAGAGAAAACTGTGGCCAGGAGCGGCGTCAGAGGCGTCCGAGGGACACGGGCTTCTATGCGAGGGGTTAGAGGGACCGCACGCGCAGGTGCGGCCATTTTTTGATTTAATGCATTGAGACAGTTGATTAGACTTAATAGTCCCCGCAGGTGCAGCCAGTCGCGCACGTCCATCTCCACCGAATATGAATGCCACGCAGACGAACTCGGGCGGTGTTCCTACAAAACGACCCACGTCGGCTGCTTCTGTCCGTTCTACCGCAACTGGGACATCCACTCGTGGCCTATCTCGACGAAGTTGAGTTGTTTTCGAAGATTGTGGTCCTTCCGTGCTGTCATGGGGAACAGGTGGGGATCGTCCTCCCCAGAGTTGTCGGATTGATCTCCCTCGCTGCGGATCCATTTGGAGGCAATGATGAGCTACACAATGCGGTAGCTGTAGATCTTCGTGAACTGCTTTACTTTGTTGGAACCAAACCATCATTTGGGACATCACAGGCGACTCACGAGCAGAGCACTGGACATAGAGGGGAGAACTGGCTCAGTAGTACCATTCGCGGTGGAACAATTGTGATGATCCCAAACTGTTGATCCCAAGGGCATAGTATCCGTTTTGATAGAAGACATGAAGAAGTGGAGCAGTAAATTGTCCATTACTATGTGTATAAGATGTTACGTTAGAATACTGGTACTGTGTTAGGGTACAAAGTAGTCTGAAATGCTGCAATTATCCATGCACAAAAGATGTATAACGTCCCTAATTTTTGAATTATAAGAGATAGTAAGATAGCAAAATCGTTTTCGGGAGTTCGTAATCAGGCAGTAATGGAAAATTAACGGCT
>Ga0210402_10005252_pt1 | contig 11638 bp, 5 predicted proteins | sample IncBWC7MmetaG_FD_161055 | JGI IMG/M metagenome (GOLD analysis project Ga0210402, IMG submission 161055) | Forest soil microbial communities from Barre Woods Harvard Forest LTER site, Petersham, Massachusetts, United States - Inc-BW-C-7-M | ecosystem: Environmental > Terrestrial > Soil >... | reverse complement strand
GAAAAAGATCGGCATCAGATTTTTCTTGAGCCTGAAGGCATCGAAACTGACGAGATTTATGTGAATGGCTTTTCAACGTGCCTGCCTTTCGAGGTACAGGTTGATTTAGTTCGAACAATCATTGGATGTGAGAATGCTGAAATCATGCGACCTGCTTATGCCGTCGAATATGATTTTTCGCATCCGACACAATTATTTCATTCGCTTGAAACCAAGATTTGTCGAAATCTTTTCCTTGCTGGGCAAATCAACGGCACTTCTGGCTATGAAGAAGCAGCCGCACAAGGTTTGATGGCTGGAATCAATGCAGCACGACGAGTTAAAAGTCTTGAACCGGTCGTTCTCCGGCGCGATCAGGCATACATCGGAGTTTTGATTGATGATTTGATTGTGAAAGGCACGACCGAGCCTTATCGAATGTTTACCTCTCGTGCCGAGTATCGACTTTTACTGCGCCAAGACAATGCTGATACAAGACTTTCAGAAATTGGTCATGAGATTGGATTATTACCAGAGCGCAATTACAAAAAATTCTGTACTAAAAACGACTCGGTCTGTAATGAGTTAAATCGTTTGAATACAATCTGCTATGAAAATATATATTTGGCTAAAATTTTAAGCAGACCAGAGATTTCCTACAGAGATTTGCCAAGCCGAAATGAATCCTTGTCTGAAGAGGTTATTAAGCAAGTCGAGATTTCAATCAAATACGCCGGCTATATTGATCGTCAGGAATTGGAAGTTCAAAAATTCAAAAAACTCGAAGACAAATCAATCCCTGACACGTTTGATTTTTCAACGGTGCCAAGCTTGCGCCTCGAAGCCCGGCAAAAATTTGCCAAAATTCGTCCAGCGACCATCGGCCAGGCAGCGCGAATTTCAGGCGTATCGCCCGCCGACATCAGTATTCTCATGGTTTGGTTAAGGCGTTCAGCCGGAACAAATGGATCTAGTGATTCTTCTACACAAGGCGAAACTTGCGATACTTGTGAATCAGGACTGGAAGAATGAATTAATTTTACTGTCCGTCCTGGTTAATTTACGAACCATGCGCTTCGGGTTCAAAGGACAAGCATCTTGCGCTTTTCAACACACATGACAATCCGTCCGGCGGCAGTGCCGGTGAAACTATCGGAATTTGGATTTACTCGAGCGGGTAGCATCAGAAATCTCTGGACTCATCAAGCCCCTAGCCCAGTCACAAATGAATTTGCGCCGGTCAGCAACGTCCATGGCGCGGGACTTTACCAGATGTCGCCATAACCAACTTTTGCAGGCCATTTAAACCCTCACGCGTTCGTGACAATCTTAAAGCCACGGTCAAAATCAACCCGCCGCGCGCCAGCGCCTTGCACAACGCCGCCGAAACCCGCGTGAGGGATACCGGCCTGCCATCGGACGGTCAGGGTTCGCCATTCATCCGCACAAAATACTGACGCGGCGAAAATGGCACGCGCACCAGCAGCACCTTCAAGTTTTTGCCGCGATGATAATCCTTGATGGAAATTCGCAAATCTGCTTTTATAAGACCATGCTAACAAAGGCCAAAGCAAAAACAACCATGCACGGGGTTGTGCATATAATACGGCCTACTATCTGTTAGGCTACTATGACCCTTACATCGCCATCTGATGATATTGATCCCGCAGTGAGAAATGAGGCGGCGCGACATTGGGGGTGGGTGCTGTTTATCGCTTGCGGCATTTTTTGTGCGGTCACGGCTTGTTTGTTATATCTGATGATCTTGTTCGACGCCTTCAGAGACCTTCGATTTTTGATTGCGGGTTTATTTTTTCTGCCTTCTTGCATCTTTTTATGTATCGGCTTTATTCAGATAGTGAGTGGCGCACCTTACAAACGCATACATTTGATTTGGCATTCGCTTAGATTGTGGCGGCGGGTCTTGATCATTTTGTTTATCATGGGTGTTATATTGTTTGTATTTCCTTTTGCCTATTTACTTTTATCATTGCCACCAACAACTCCACTCAACATAGATATTTGATAACGCAGCCTAACAAGTCGCCGTAGCCAATTCCGATTGGCGCGTTCGATCAATCGAGAAAGTCTTTTGCGCGCCTCGCCGCCGTTTCGGGGTGGTTCAGCTTTTTTCGTTAAGTATCGTCCGCGCGATGCAGCCTTTGCGAAGATTTGAGATTTTCTTTCGTGTGATGACAACGTATCCAGGAGTTACGAGGCATTAAGGGGTGCTAAAACATAAAATCCCCAAATACACAAGTGCGCCCCCAAAGATGATGGCCAGCAACGTAAAAATGTAGAAATTCATTCGCTGCCGCTTCTGATCTCGCTCCAAATGAGGAATCATCATTTTCATTGAGAAGGCGACGGCATTTCGGTCACTGTTTTGCCTGCAAGGACGGAGAAAAATTGTGCATGGAAGGTTTCTGCATTCGCATAATTTGTGCAGACCGTCTCGCGCGTGCGCAAGCGCCGCTCGACTTTTATGTTGCGGCACCGGCCAAGACCAGGGGGGATTTTATGGTTCATTTTGGTTGGAAAATTCGGCCCGGCTTTCAGGGCAGAGTTTCATGTGAACGATAGAAGCGCCTCGAAAAACTCGCCGCGTTCGTGTCGGTAAAATTAATCCAGCCGCTGTCCCCCACCGTCACGGTGCCGATGACTGTCCAAGTCTTAAAATCTTGCGTAGCTTGAATGTCATACGTGTGGCCAGCCGAGCCGTTCATGACGAAACCAAAAACTCCATGGTTCATAATGGAACCGGCTAGTTTCGGTGACTGCGGAACATTCACCACATTGGATGGAAGGGCGCGATAAAACTTCTGTGGAGAATTTGGATTGGGATCAATGATATTGACCGAACCGCCTGAAGGTATTGTATTCGTTGAGAATGGCGTCCAATGCACCAGATCGGTTGATGCCTGTATGACATAATTGCTTCCAACCAAGCCCCGCAGAACGAAACCAAAAACGCCATGGTTCATGCTGGAACCGGATAATTGCGGTGATTGCGGAACGGCTGCCACATTATACGGCACGGCGCGGTAAAACTGCTGCGCAGCATTTGGATTGGAATCAATGATATTAACCGAACCTCCCAGAGGTATTGTATTCGTTGAGAATGGCGTCCAATGCACTAGATCGGTTGATGCCTGTATGACATAATTGCTCCCAACCGGGCCGGTCATGGTCACAATGAACGGACTCCCGGGCGTGACAAGAAGTTGCACTCCGGAAAGTGGTGGCGGCACGGTGTAAGATATCTCGCTCGAAAGCGCACTTTCCGCACCTGCGGCATTGTATGTTGTCGCTGCAAAGTAATATGTGGTTCCGTTGACCAGATTGGAAATTGTTATGCTTGTTGCAGTGACAACAGAGGTCTTGTTGGTGTAAACCCGACTAGCCCCGCCGTAATAGATGTTATAGCCCGCGACAACTGGGTCAGTGCTGGCAATCCATGTCAAGGTGACGTTTGCCCCTGCTTGAACACACGTAATGAGGGCCATAAAAATCATGAGACCTCCCAGAAACTTGGTCAGCCCCGTGTTTTTTGAACACTTGCCCAAAATACTATAGGCGCGTTGCGCTGCGTGTTTTCCCCAACTGGAACCCCGTGGTTCTAATTTGCAGAAGTGAGTCCGGCTTCTATCTGGAGAGCCCCTCACAAGTCCCGGCATAAATGATTTAAGATAGAGAGCAAGCCAACAATTCATACAATATTGCCGCAAAAAACATTTTCACTCATTTTTCTCATGATCGGTAGATTCAATATCTGCGCCATTGGCAATATCCGTGCCAACCGAGATTGCGCGGATTTTATTTATCCAAACAGACGAAATAGACGTCGGTTTTCCTTGTTGTCACTCGATTTCAATTGGAAATTTTGCCGGCATGGACACTGAGGTGGAACCAAGGTTTACACCGGATGGAACGAAGACTTACACCAGCGCAGTGAACAGGAACTGCCAACGGGAAACTGGTCACGATCAAAGATGTCCGCGCCGATGGCGGAATTAAATTGGCTGACGTCCGGATTTTTGGAAAAAGTTCCTGTGAGTTTCTCCCTGGTTGCGCGGTCACGTCCTGTGTTTCACAGGCAAGACTGTGGATCACGTTCTATTTCCAACTCCACCGCTGCCCAAGGACGCCAGCAGTGTTTTTCCGACGGCCCTCCGCAAGGAGCCGAATCGGAGTGAAACGGCGATTTAAAAAACCCGACCCGGAGGGTTGACTAGCCGCAAAATCTTTATGAACCGGCAACTTCGCGACCCGCGTGGGCAATCATTCGGGGTAAATATCACAGGGACGTCTCGCTACGTCGTTTGACTGCACAATGCCGTTGTCCATCTCCGCAAACCTGTCTGTGAGTAATTTCTGGGCGAAGTGATAACTTATCCCGTTGGTGTTATGGCGAAGGTCATGGAAACATCGCTCGATTCGCAGGCAGGCTTCGCTGCAAAAGCAATCAACCAAGCCGGGCAAATGTTCCCTGTCGGCGGCAAAATCCGCAGAATTGAGTAGGCGTCCGGCGCGCAGGCAAACCGCCGTCATGGCGGACAATTCCGCGCCGATGTCAACGAAACGGCCAAGGAGCAGTTGCTCGCGTTCCAGCTTCGGGCCGTGGCGCAACATCGCGTGAAAAAGCGCCCGCGCCAGCCGCCGGCTGGTTCGCGCAACGTAACGGAGATGTTTGCCGCAAAGTTTGCCGTGACCGTTGGAAACTTGAAACCATTCCCTGAACGGCAGCCATTGTTTCGGATACCAGCCGAGATAAAATAATCCCGCCCTTGCCGCCGCGTCCAAACGCCGCGTCCACGGCAATCGCGAATTCAGCGCCGCCGCGCTGACCTTGAGGTGCGGGTCGAGCATTTCGCGTGCAATGAACAGGCGCATGATTTCGCTTGATCCCTCGAAGATGGTGTTGATGCGGCAATCGCGCAGCATCCGTTCCAAGGCGATGGGCGGTTCGCCGCGCGCCTTGAGCGACGATGCCGTTTCATAGCCGCGTCCGCCGCGAATCTGCACCGCGTCGTTGACGATCTGCCACGTCGCTTCGGTCGCCCAGAGTTTGCACATGGCCGCTTCGAGCCGGACATCCGCGTGCTTGTCGCGATCCACGCGGCTGGCGGCGAGCAGCGTCATGGATTCCATCGCAAAAATGTTTGCCGCCATCCGCGCAAGTTTGTCTGCAATTGCCGCGTGTTTGCCGATGGCCGCGCCCCACTGTTTTCGCTCATTGGCCCAGGCGCTGGAAATTTTCAGACAACGCTTCGCCGCTCCGACACACGCCGCAGGCAGCGTCAACCGTCCCGTGTCCAGCGTCGTCAACGCAACGCGCAGGCCTTTTCCTTCCGCGAGCAAAATGTTTTCCGCGGGCACGCGGACGTTGGTGAAATGGATAACGCCGTTGTAGAGCGCCTTCAATCCCATGAAATGACAGCGATGGACCACCTCGACACCCGGCCAGTCCATTTCCACGATAAACGCGGTGATCTGGTCTTTCATCGCGCCGTTGATTTTTTTTGGCGGCGTTTTTGCCATGACGACAATCACGCCGGCCTTCGTGCCGTTGGTGCACCATAGTTTTTCGCCGTTGAGAATAAAATGTTTTCCGTCCGGCGTCGGCTCAGCGCGCGTGGCCATCGCCGCCGGGTCGGAACCAACATCAACTTCCGTAAGCGCGAATGCAGAAATCTCCCCGCGCGCGACCCTTGGCAGATATTTGCGTTTCTGCGGTTCGGTGCCGAACAAAAGCAACGGCTGCGGCACGCCGATGGATTGATGCGCCGAAATCAGCGCCGTCAAATTTCCGCACCAACTGCCCAGCAACATCGCCGCGCGGCAATAATTCGTCTGTGACAAACCGAGTCCGCCGTATTCGGTCGGAACTTTTATTCCGAACGCGCCGAGCCGCGCGAGTTCGTCAATCACCGGTTGTGGAATTTCGCCGGTGCGGTCAATCTCGTCGGGATCAACTTTGCCGCGTAACAACGCTTCCAGTTGTTTGAGAAATGCGTCACCTTGGTCGCGGTCCTCGACGCTTTGGATTGGAAACGGATGCACCGTGGACAAATTAAATTCACCCATGAACAGTCCGCCGGCAAAAGTTCGTGTGTGGGCAGATTCGCGGGCGGCCTCGGTCAATTCCATCGCCGCGCGCTGACCGGCGGACATCTTCGAGGTGTCAATCAGCGGCTGCGGTTCTTCGGGCGGTGTTTGGACGTTGCTCATGTCATTTCAACTTTTGGATAAAACTTTTTCCCATTCGCGGCCATTTCCGCGAGAAGGTCACACGGTGCGAAATGCGCCGTTCCGGAAGCGACGAGATGGTTCATCGCTCCCACGAGCCTGGCTGCGCCCACGGTGTCGGCGTGACGCAACGGCCCGCCTCGGAACGGCGCGAATCCGGTGCCCATGATCATGGCGAAGTCCACGTCCGCCGGATCGGTGACGATTTGTTCCTCCAGACAGCGCGCGGCTTCGTTGACCATCAGGAAAACCATGCGCTCCTGCAATTCCTGGCGCGACAATGCGCGCGCCTTGCCGCTTTGGACATAAGTTGAACTTTGCGGATTCGGTTTTGCCCCCTTCGATTTTTCATGCAGATAAAATCCGCGCCAGCTCTTGCGGCCAAGCAAACCGGCGACGGTCATTTTTCGGAGACAATCAGGAATTTTCATGCGGTCACTGAATTTTGCGGCGAGCGTTTCGGCAACGTGCAGCGAAACATCCAATCCAACTTCGTCCAGCAAACGCATCGGCCCCATCGGCATTCCAAAATCGAGCATCACTTCATCAAGGTCTTCAATCCTCGCGCCCGTTTCAAACAGATTTCCGGCTTCGATCAAATACGGCATAAGGATGCGATTTACAAGAAAGCCGGGGCTGTCTTTCACGACGACGGGCAGCTTGCCGATCTGCTGCACGAACCGCAGCGCACGCTGAAGAATTTCCGGTGCGGTCTGGCGCGCAGCGATGACTTCGACGAATTGCATCCGGTGAACCGGATTAAAAAAATGCAGACCGACGACGCGTTCGGGATGCCGTGTGCCGGCGGCCATTTCGGAAATCGGCAGCGCGGAAGTGTTGGTTGCGAGAATCGTATTTTCCGAAACCAGTTCATCGAGCCGCTGGAAAATCTTCTTTTTCAATTCCAAATTTTCAACCGCCGCTTCGATGATAATGTCCACCTGACGCAATGGAACTTCCATCGGCGCGGGAGAAACGCGATCCAATCCGTCGCGCGCTTCGTGCGGCGTGAAGATGTGGTGCTTGACGCCGTCGTGGTAAAGTTTGGCGACTCTCGCCATGCCTTTGGCGACTTGCTCGGTGTTGATGTCGCGAAGAATGACCGGCAGTTGCCGTGTACTGATCCATTGCGCGATGCCAGCGCCCATGACGCCCGCACCGATGACCGCCGTTCGCGCAACCGGCCTTGCTCGGGCTTGCGAAACCTCGACCGGCAGCGTCCGCTTCTTCGCGCGTTCCTGCATGAAAAAAACGCGGATCAAATTGCGGCAGGCATCCGTTTGCGCGAGTTCAAACATGCCGTCATGCTCCAGCGCAAGCGACGCGCCAATTGAACGCGAACTGCCGCGCGTCACGACATCCAGCGCCTTGAGCACGGCGGGATAATTGCCGCGCGTTTTGCGCAAAACCTGTTTGCGGACTCGCGACCTGATCACCGAGGCCGCGAGCGCGTTATTCGTCAGCCAGTGATCCGGCCGGGACGGTTTGCCTTCGGAAATTTTCCGCGCGGCGGCGGCGATGAGACATTCGACCGGCGACAATTCGTCCACCATGCCGAGCTTGAGCGCCAATTTTGCCGGAACGGTTTTCCCGCCCAAAATAATGTCCAGCGCTTTCGGCAAACCAATCAAACGTGGCAAGCGCGTCGAGCCGCCCCACGCGGGCAACAGTCCGATTTTTGTTTCAGGCAGTCCGATTTTTGTCGCGCGGTCGGGCGAAGCAATGCGGTAGTCGCACGCGAGGCTGATTTCACAACCGCCGCCGACCGCCGCGCCATGAATCGCCGCCACGGTCGGAATCGTCAGCGCCGCGACGCGATTCATCACGGCCTGGCCGCGTTCGATCAACGCGCGCACTTCGTCGGGCGACGTGTTTTCGCGCAGCAAGTTGAGGTCAAGACCCGCGATGAAAATGGAACGCTTGGCGCTGATGAAGATGACGCCTTTGAGTTTCGTTTGCCGCTCGATGAAATCAAGCTGCCCGGCCAGTTCGTCCAGCGTACGAAGATCAAAGACGTTTGCCGATGAACCGTGGCGGTCAAAAGTAAGCACGCAGATTCCGTCATCGCGGACGGTAAATTGAATCATTCGTTCCGCCGTCGCCGGCAAATTTTGCGCGGGCAAACTCGTGATCGTCGCGCCCGTCATTTCAGATTTCTCAAATGTTGTTGCCATAAACTGTCACATTCTTTCCAGCCAGAGCGCCGCGCCTTGGCCACCGCCAACGCACAGCGACACCAGTGCGCGTTTTGCATTGCGCCGTTTTAATTCTTTCAATGCCGTCAAAACTAATCGCGCTCCCGTTGCACCGACCGGATGACCGAGCGCAATCGCGCCACCGTTGACGTTGAGTTTTTCCATTGAAATCTCACCGAGCGGTTTATGGCGATGAAATTTGTCGCGCGCAAATTCTTCCGAAGACGCGGATTTGATGACGGCGAGAACCTGCGCGGCAAAGGCTTCGTTGATTTCAATGATGTCGGCGTTGGCGAACGTGAGGCCGGTTTGTTTTTCAGCCAGCGCGACGGCGTGAACCGGCCCGAGCCCCATCCGCGCGGGATCGCAACCCGCATAAGCGTAAGCGGCCAAGACTCCGAGCGGCGCAAAACCCAGTTCCTTCGCGCGTTGCTCGCTCATCACCAGCAGCGCGACCGCACCGTCGGTGATTTGCGAAGCGTTGCCGGCGGTGACCGTGCCGTTTCTGCGGTCGAATTGTGGCTTCAATTTTGCGAGCGCTTCGAGCGATTGCTTTTCACGGATGCCGTTGTCCTTCGCAATTACGCCATCGTTTTTGAAAACCGGACAAATTTCCTCCGCAAGTTTGTCACGCGCGGCGGCGGCGCGCTGATGCGATTGCAGCGAAAACTCATCCTGCGCGGCGCGGCTGATTTCAAATTCTCGCGCCAGAATCTCGGCGGTTTCGCCCATGTTCAACCCGCAAACCGGATCGGTCAGGCCGAGCATCAGTCCGATGCGCGGTTTGAAATCTGACGGACGAAAAATGGCCAGCGCACCCAGTTTTTCGGTGAAGGTCCGGGTGCGGGCAAGCTTGCTGAACTTTTTCGCGGCGGAAGAATTAAACAGCAGCGGAATGTTCGACATGCTTTCCGTGCCACCGACGACAAAAATCGAACCGCGACCGGCGCGCATCTTTTCATGCGCCTGCGTCAACGCCTCGCAGCCGGAAGCGCAGTTGCGTTGAACGGTGACGGCGGTAACCGACTGCGGAATTCCAGCGCGCAGGGCGATCACACGCGCGATGTTGGCGGCGTCTGCTGGTTGCGCCACGCAGCCGAAAATGACCTCGTTAATGAGCGCAGGGTCAATGCCTGTGCGCGTGAGCAGCGCGCTGACCGCAATGCGGCCAAGCTCGTCCGCGCCGAGCGACGCGAGTTCCGTGCCCGCCTTGCAAAACGGGGTGCGAATTCCATCCACAATGACCAGTCGCCCGGTGTTCATGATGTTTTTGCCAGCTCCGGTTTGGCCTCCGCCTCGTGCGGTAGAGACATATTTTCCACTGCGCTGGCATTCGCGCGCGGACGGCGATCCACGATTTTTTGTTCCTTGATCAGCACGCCGACGCCTTGCAACCGGCGGATTTCATCGGTGTCGTGGAACACAATCCGGTTCGGACGGATTTCCGTGTGGTTATAAAAACGCTCGTTGAGTTCGCGGGTGAGTTGCTGGTCGCCGACGTCATCCGATTTTTGGACATGCAAAATAATTTCGTCCAGATCGTGCGGGTCGTCGTGAGCTTTGCGCAATTCCAACTGCCACGCGCCGACGTGCGGTGCATCGTCGAGGACGTGTTCAAGCTGGTTGAAATCTACGAGCGTGCCCTTGAGTTTGTCGAGGTTCATCTCCCGGATTTCGGACGCGCGGGAAATTTTCCCGACAAGTCGCGGCACGGAACGCCCACAATATGGGCACGGTTCGTAAGTCAGGCCGCCGTCAATGTAATCGCCGGTGCGATAGCGCAGCACCACCGTGCCGCGCGCGTCAAGCGGCGTGAAGACAATTTCGCCGGGATGATTTGGCGGAACAATTTCGCCGGTTTTCGGATCAACAATTTCAACAATCGCGAGATCGGGATACAAATGATGGCCGCTGGGTGATTGGTCGTGCGGGAACGGACATTCGGCCCACGCGAGTTTGCCTTCGGTGAAGCCGTAGATGGATAGCACATTTACTTTGCGTGCGCCGAGCTCGCCGGCCATGTCGTGCAATTTCCGGCGCAGGCCATCGCTGGTTTTTTCGCCGCCGAGGGCGATGACTTTGAGATTTTCGCAGCGGACTTTTCCCTCGATGGCCTGCTGGAGCAGATGATAAATGAACGTCGGGACGCCGGCGATTGCGTCGGGATTTAATTTCCGCATCAGGCGCAGATTGCCTTCGGTGCCCATGACTTTGCCGCCGCCGGAACTGACCGACAACACGCCGAAAGAAATTCCGGCGTAATATGTGAACCAAAAAGCCAGATGCGGCGCGAAGGGAAACGCATTGAGCATCCGAAATTCCGGCTGCGCGCCGCAGACTTCCATCAGGCGGCGGCTCGCGGAAGTCAACTTGTCGAGGTCGTGACGCGTGAGCAGGAACGGCAGCGGTTCCGCCGACCGGCCCGTGGTGAAAAACATCGAGACCGGGCGAAACTCGGCGGCAAGTTCGTCTTCGACCTGTTTGCGTCCGTGCAGCGCGGCGCGCACAATTGTCTTTGGCCGGTGTGCCAGAGTTTCGCGAACGGGAGTCAAAATAAATTCTTTGAATCGTTCGGGATATTCCGGCGTCGGGAGCAGATCGGATTTTTCGGTGAACGGCAAAAGTTGCAAATCATCCAACGTGCGAATGGATCCGGTGTCCAGACCGTGTGCGCGAAACAATTCGCGGTAGTGCGGCGAAAAGGGAATGACGACATCGCGCAAATAGTGCCGCAGTTTTTCCGCCTGCAGCCGGCGAATTTCCGTTTCAGGCAATTGTTGCCAGTGGCTCTGGAGCCGCATCGGGTTCATAAGACGTTCCTTTCTGTTGAACCAGCGCCTTGATTTCGTCGAGTTGTCGCAGCGCGATTTCCCGTCCCGCCTGGATATATTGGCCGGGATGGCGAAAATCCACCCAACGGTCGTCGCCAACGTCCGGGCGCAGAACGACGCTCGCCCGCTGGCAACTGGCCTCGGCCATCCGGATTTGTGCGCCGTGGATGCTGTTCATGAGAATTTCCAGAATGTTTCCGCGCGCGAAATAATTCACGTGCTGATTGAACGGGAGAAGTTTGCGTGCCAGCTTGAGGGCACGCCCGGTCGTTTGTCCGCCCAATTCGCGCTGGATTTGCAGCGCGGCGCGGATGCGGTCGGACGAGGGCATGGCGTTCACGGCGATGATTTTTTGCACGCCCATCTCCTGCAACACGTCGGTCT
>Ga0210402_10005250_pt1 | contig 11639 bp, 10 predicted proteins | sample IncBWC7MmetaG_FD_161055 | JGI IMG/M metagenome (GOLD analysis project Ga0210402, IMG submission 161055) | Forest soil microbial communities from Barre Woods Harvard Forest LTER site, Petersham, Massachusetts, United States - Inc-BW-C-7-M | ecosystem: Environmental > Terrestrial > Soil >... | reverse complement strand
GCTGATCGTCGGATGGACCGTCGTGGCGCTTGTAACTTATGTGAAAAGTGCAGGGAGAAGTCTGTTTTCACTTGACAAGACCTTATCATGGATGTCCCACTTTGGCCCGACCAGAATGTAGAATCGGTGGGAGTGATTGAGACCGGAAGATTGTCCCTTCGCCGGCTAAACGCGGATGACGCGGAATTCATCCTCGAACTGCTCAATGAGCCTCCGTTCATTCAAAACATCGGGGATCGGGGCGTCCGGACCCCAGCCGACGCGGCCCTGTATATTCTGAACGGTCCGGTTGCCAGTTATGAGAAACACGGCTTCGGGTTGTACCTGGTGGAACTGAAGGCCTCGCGTGTGCCCATCGGGATCTGCGGGTTCTTGAAACGCGACTTTCTGGACGACGCCGATATCGGGTTCGCCTTTCTGCAGCGGTTCTGGTCCCAGGGGTACGCGCACGAAGCCGCCTCCGCGGTGATGCAGCATGGCCGGAACGTCCTGGGGCTGAAACGGATTCTGGCGGTGACCGCGCCCGACAATCCAAGCTCCGTTCGTCTTCTCGCGAAGATTGGCTTGCGGTTCGACAAGATGATCGGCACGCCCGGAGCGGAAGAACCCGGCAGGCTGTTTACGTCCGACGCGCCGTAGTGCCTCACCCTCGACAAGCCGCGAGCGGGCGGCCGCCTGGACGACGTGCTGAGGGCTGCTATGACGGAGAATGCCATTGCCACGGAAATGGTCGACGCCGCTTTCCGAATTCATACAACGCTTGGCCCGGGCTTGCTGGTATCCATTTACCAATACGGTCTTGGCGTAGGAACTGGGCCGCCAGGTCTGCATACAGTGCGCGAGCGGCCGATTCCGGTGATCTATGAGAACCGCATCGACACCGGATTCCGCGCCGATCTGTTCGTCGAAGACAGTATGGGCGCATCCCTTCGCCTGCGAGCAATAAGCGGGGGCGGGCCCCAAGCACCCGCCCCACCGGCCATTTCGACTGGGAGCGGCCGAAGTATCGATCGCCCCCTGCTGGGCCTCCGCTACTGGGCTGCCGCCACTGGGCCGCGAGCCACCGCCACGCCATCCACCGCCAGAGAAACCATGCTGCCGACCAATGGATCACCCACCAAATCCCCGCCGCATACGGCCTTGCTGGTTGCCGGATCCACCGCGCAATCCACCGACTCGTAACCCACGCTGGTACTAAACACCAGCAGCGCCGTCTTGCCGTTGACACCGGTTGGAAATGCATCGATCCGAACCACGCGGCCATCAATCGCCGTATTCACCGTTGCCAGCGCCGTGCTGCCCGTAAGCGATTTCAAGACAGCCTGCGTCTTCGCCGTGAGGGGCTGCGCGGGCGGAGTGCGGTCGATATAAACCGATACCCCCGTCTGCCCGGTCGTAGCACTGTTCGGATCCGCCGGGTACTGCCGCGTGGGCACATAGACCGTGTTCTCGATCGGATCCACGCCCACCTTGGCATTGCGGCCGGCGCACGCCACTCCAGCCAGACGCGGCACGGGAACGCCGCCCGACATGAGAGCGTCAAAGATTCCTATAACGGGAATCGCCTTCGTACTGTCGGCAGAGCAGCCGCTGGTGGTAGCCACGTTCCCCGCGGAACCCGTATAGAAGCGGCGATTGTTGGGGTTGAACACCAGCAGGTCGGTTCCCGTCACATCCGAAAAGGTCTTCATGATGGTGCCGTCCCGGAGGTTTATCATGATCTGTCCCTGGTTGGTGCCGCAGCCCAGCAGGGCGACATTGCTGACCGGGTCGATATCGATCCCGTGTGGGACGCAGTTGGGCGTCAGAACGGTAGACACGATTTTGTTGGCAACCGGATCGTAAGCGATCAGCCCCGCTGCCGCGTTCTTATTGTCGCCATCGGTAATCACCTGGTAGATCAGACCATCGACGGTGTTAAACCGGGTCAACTCGGGGCTCCACGGCAACTGCAGTTGGGTGATGGCCCCGGTCACCAGGTTGACTCCGCTCATATAGTAGGGCGCGGTGCCGTTGATCAGGTAGACCGTCTTGTTGTACAGATCGTAATCGAACGCATCGGTGCCGCCGCCGACGTTCGGGAGAACGTATTGTACGGGGGCGTTACCCGGAAGCCGCAGATCCCACACCCACAGAGACTTGCCGGCGTCCGTGACCGCCAGTTTTTGAAGGTCGGGGGCAACCAGAACTCCGTTCGGGCTGGAATTGTTCGGCATCACCATGTAGCCGATCGTCACGTTGGAGCGGGTATCGATGGCGCTGATGGCATGGTTCAGCCGGTCTGCCACATACATGACTCGGGTCCTGGGGTTGAAAGCAAACAGATCGTAGTTCGCCTGGGTAGCGCCGCTGTTGCCCCAGTTCGGCATTCCGACCGTTTGTGAGTATTGCAGCCCTCCATTGGTGATGGCTTGCCCCCACATGGAAGCGCAGGTGAGCGTAGAGACGCTTGCCCATTTGAGCAGCGCGTTGGTTATTGAGTGACGCACTAGGTAATCCCTCCTTAAGGATTGTTAACTCAGCGGATTATATTGCAGACAGTGTCAAGGGTCAAGGGGGGTTTCGCCGGATTCCGCAACCGGGCGCGCGCTGGTCGAAACCCGTCCCACTCGTCCCATCAACGGACACTTCAGGAACCGTGTCGTGGCAGTAAACACTTGCTCAAGAGCAAGATAGGGTCTGGCACCGCAAGTGCCATGCTATCCTGATGCGGTACCATTCACGCTGATGAAATCCGACTCCCGCACGCCCTGCATCCTGATCGCCGACGACCAGCCTGACGTCCTCGAAGCCCTCCGCTTCCTCATCAAGGGCGAAGGCTACCAATCCGAAGCCGTCAACTCGCCGCCAGCCGCCATCGACGCCGTGGAATCGCGCGACTTCGATGCCGTGCTGATGGACCTCAATTACACGCGGGACACCACCTCCGGCCAGGAGGGGCTGGAACTGCTCAATCGCATTCAGACGCTGGATACCACGCTGCCGGTGATTGTGATGACGGCATGGGGCTCGGTGGAACTGGCGGTCGAAGCCATGCGCCGCGGAGCGCGCGACTTCATTCAGAAACCGTGGGACAACGCCCGCCTCTCGGCCATATTGAAGACTCAGATCGAGCTCGGCCGCGCCCTTCGGAGAGGGCAGCGGTTGGAAGCCGAAAACCGGGCCCTGCGCGCCGAACGCTTCCCCCAGTTGATCGCGCAATCCATGGCGATGCGGCCGGTGCTCGACGTCATCTCGCGCGTGGGCCCCTCGGACGCCAACGTGCTCATCACCGGCGAAAACGGCACCGGCAAGGGGCTGGTGGCGCAAACACTGCACTCGGTATCGCTGCGATCCACGCGCCCGCTGGTCACGGTGAACACCGGCGGCCTCGCCGAAGGCGTCTTTGAAAGCGAACTGTTCGGCCACGTCAAGGGTGCGTTCACCGACGCCAAGACCGACCGTGTCGGCCGCTTCGAAATGGCCGATGGCGGCACCTTGTTCCTGGACGAAATCGCCAACATCTCCCAGGGCCTGCAGTCCAAACTGCTGCGCACGCTGGAGACCGGCGAGTTCGAACGGGTCGGCTCGTCCAAGACCCGCCGCGTGGATGTCCGGGTTTTCTCCGCCACCAATGCCGATCTGGCCGCCGGCGTCGCCGAAGGCAGATTCCGCCAGGACCTGCTGTTCCGGCTCAACACCATCGAACTGCGCCTGCCGGCGTTGCGCGACCGGCGCGAAGATATCCCAATCCTGTCGGCGCACTTTCTGCGCCAGCACGCCGAGCACTACCGCAAACCCATCAACGGGTTTGACGAAGGGGCCATCAAAGCTCTGCTTTCGCACGCCTGGCCGGGCAACGTGCGCGAGTTGGATCATGCCGTGGAGCGCGCCGTCCTGATGGCTCAGGCAGACACCATCCGCGCCGCCGATCTGGGGCTGCGCGCTGGCCGCGAAGGCCCGCCGCGCCTGGAGGAAATGAGTCTGGAGGACGTGGAAGCTTTGCTGATCAAAAAGGCCCTGGCGCGTTTCAACGGCAACGTAAGCCATGCGGCCAGCGCCCTGGGGCTGAGCCGCAGCGCGCTTTACCGCCGTCTGCAGAGATACGGTTTGTGATCCACGTGACACAAAAGCCGGCACGGCTCAGTCACGAAGGCCGGGTTGTGCTGCTGGCCTTCCTGGCCGGCCTGCCGGGTTCGGCCTGCGCGCTCTTTATGCTGTGGTCGGGAGATGGTCAGGCTAAGGTGCAGTGGACCCTCACGGTGGTGATCGCCGCCGCCTGGCTGGGGTTCGCATTGGCCGTGCGCGAACGTGTGGTCTTTCCTTTGCAGACGCTCTCCAACCTGCTGGGCGCGCTGCGGGAGGGCGATTTTTCGGTTCGGGGCCGGTCGCCGCGGCCGGATGACGCCTTGGGCGAAGTCATGAGGGAGGTCAACACGCTGGGCAGCACGCTGCGCGAGCAACGGCTGGGCGCGATGGAGGCCACCACGTTGCTGCGCACGGTGATGCGCGAGATCGCCGTGGCCATTTTCGCCTTCGACGAGCATCAGCGGCTGCGCCTGGTAAACCGCGCCGGCGAACGGCTTCTGGCGGCGCCGGCCGAGCGGCTGCTGGGCCAAACCGCCGCCGATCTGCAAATGGAACTCTGCCTCGGCGGGCCTTCGCAGACCACACTCCAGACCGTCTTTCCCGGCGGCGCGGGCCGATGGGGCGTTCGCCGCACGCGCATCCGCGAGCACGGCCTGCCGCTCGAACTGGTGGTGATTTCCGACCTCACGCAGGCTCTCAGCGAGCAGGAACTGCATGCCTGGCAGCGCCTCGTGCGCGTGCTGGGGCATGAGCTGAACAATTCGCTGGCGCCGATTAAATCCATCGCCGGCAGTCTGGAATCCATTTTGGCGCGCCCGGTGCTGCCCGATGACTGGCGTGACGACATGCGCCGCGGCCTCAACGTGATTTCGTCGCGCTCCGAAAGCCTCAGCCGCTTCATCGGCGCCTACGCGCGCCTCGCCAGGCTGCCGCGGCCGCAGCTTCAGCCGCTCGACGTGGCGGATTGCGTGGGCCGCGCCGTCAGCTTCGAGACGCGCCTCCCGGTTCATGTCGAACCCGGCCCGCACCTCACGGTGCAGGGCGACCCCGACCAGTTGGAGCAGGTTCTGATCAACCTGCTGCGCAACGCCGCCGATGCGTCGCTGGTTACCAAAGGCGGCGTATCTGTTGGCTGGCATCGCGATGGCAACCTGATCGAGATCTGGATCAAAGACGATGGCCCCGGCCTTTCCAGCACGGCCAACCTCTTCGTCCCGTTCTTTACCACCAAGCCGGGCGGCTCCGGCATCGGCCTGGTGCTGAGCCGGCAAATTGCGGAGGGTCACGGCGGCGCGCTATCGCTGGAAAACCGGACCGGCGGCCAAGGCTGCATCGCGTGCCTGCGGCTGCCGGCGTGAAGGGCATTGTGGGGCAGGATGGTATCCTGCGTGGCACGCCTATTGCCCCGCGCTCGAAAGTGCCGGCGCCGCGACTTCGGGACGTACCAGGGACGAGGCGTTGAAGAACATCAACGAAGTGGTCCACATGATCGTTCAGGAATCCCTTGAGGAAGGCCGGCCCCTTCCCGAAGGCCCCGCTGGACGAGGTTGAGGTTGCCGAGGTATCGAAGGAAACACCCCGTATCGCCGTCACTGTCTAGCCGTCACTGTCTAAGCCATGGCCATCGACTATCGGGGCCTCCGTTCAGTCACCGCGCGGGAACTCATCGCCGCCCTCAACCGCGACGGCTTTTATTTTGTCCACCAGACCGGGTCACATCAGCGTTATGCTCATGCCAAGGGCGCCGTGTGACGGTTGCCCCACATGGCCGCGGCGACACGTTCACCATCAAAACCCCGAAATCGATGATAGAGCGGCAGGCTAACTGGACCGCGGACGACCTGGTGCGCCTCGGGTTCCTACGCTGACCATCTTCAGAAGTCCCAGTAGGTACACCGGTCTTCGCCAAGAACCTTCGGTAGCGGTCTGCCTGTACTGGTTCTGGCTGTAGTGGTTCGGCGTGCTCACGGGTCTTTATAAAGGGGAGTCCTTCGCACTCGGTTGAGGGACGTCCTTTGCACTCTGGCATACTGAAGTTTCTAAATTACATGAACCCGCCGGAATCAGTCCTGTTGCGCTGCGCGCGCTGGTTGACGTTCGCCTCCGCCGTTTCGATAATCTTCGGCATTGCACCCTCGCAGATTCTTCTGGCTCTGGCTTTCGCGGCGCTATTGGCCTCGGGCGCCCAGTTGCGGCTGCCACGCATCCGGCTGCCTCTGGCTTTGTTCCTTCTGGGTACCTTGATCGCACTCGCGTTCTCCGGGGATGTGGCGGGCGGCTTGCCTCAAGTTCGCAAGTTTTTTGTCTTCCTGGAACTACTGGTCGTCTTTTCTCTGTTGCGTAAACTGCAAATGGTCCGCTGGCTGTTCCTCTGTTGGGCCGGAGCGGGCGCCATCGCGGCCATCGCAGGCTATGTTCAATTTGCCCGCAAGGTTCAGGAAGCGCATCTGGTCGGCCGGAGTTTTTACGACTATTACGTGGGCGAACGCATCACCGGCTTCACCAGCCATTGGAACACTTATTCCGCCGAAGAGATGTTCGCGCTCATCATGCTCGCCTCGTTCCTGCTTTTCGCTCCTGGAACACGCCGCCGCCTGTGGCTATGGTTGAGTTGTGCGGCCCTGATGGCCGTCGCCATTCTGCTGGCGGAAACGCGCGCCATTTGGATTGCGGTGGCGGTGGCCGGCCTTTACCTGGTCTGGTTTTGGCGAAGAGGATTGGTGCTGCTGGCGCCGGTCGCCGTATTGGCCATTTTCCTGGCATCGCCCGCGGCGGTCCGTGAGCGCTTCACGTCGATTTACCGTCCGAAAGGGGTGGACTCCAATCAATTCCGCATCGTCACCTGGCGTACCGGTATCCACATGATTGAAGCGCACCCTTGGCTGGGCTTGGGGCCTGAGGGTCCGAATCTGCATTTCGACGAATGGATTCCGGCCGATATTCCGCGCCCGCTGCCCTCCGGCTGGTACCACCATTTGCACAACATCTATCTTCAGTATGCCGCCGAGCGCGGGATACCCACGATGTTAGTGATGATGTGGATCCTGATTCAGATGCTGGTCGATTTCGCGCGGGGTCTCCTGGCGCTGCCGCCGGGGCGCAGCGACCGGCGGTTCCTGCTCCATGGAGCCATCGCCGTAATCCTGGCGACCATGGTGGAAGGCGTCTTCGAATACAACCTTGGCATCAGCCCCGTATTAACCATGTTTCTGGTGACGGTGGGCTGCGGCTACGTGGCGCTGGATGTGTCGAGCGAAACCACGGATCTGGCGCCCGCCCCCGTTAGTTCGGTGAAGCCAGGTGAAACCCGGTGAAACCGGATGCCAGGCGGTCTCCTGGCCCAACCAGGCGTGGAATTGCAGCCAGCGGACGGCCCAAGTTAGCGCCTGTTTCAGAGGAGATGCGGCATATATCCGCGCTGCTGGAGCAGGAACTGCTTGGCTGGCCCGGCGTCAGCGCGCGGCCGATGTTTGGTATGCGGGCGCTCTACCGCGGGACTGCAATCTTTGCCATGCTTCCGGATCGGCGCGCGCTCGAAAACCCCAGCGCCATCGCCTACAAGCCGGGCGGCGCGAAAGAGAGCCAGAGCCCCAAGTGGCATCTCCTCGATTTGAAGAACACGCCGGACCTGACCGCGGCGCTGGCCTGTCTGGACAAGGCGTACCGGAGTGCCGCCGGGCGGTGAGACCGGGAACCAGTGCGCCGCGGCAACCTAGAATACCCGGCGCTTGAGCCGCTCCAGATTGAACTTGGCCGTATCCGCCACCACCATCACAGCCATCACGCCGGCCTGCACCGGGTCGCTCACCACCAGATCGGCCGCGTCGGGCACGCTGCCGGCCATGTTCAGGCTGATGACGATGAGTCCCTGCTGCCTCACTTCCTGGACGGCCGTCGTGATGTCGCCGCCCATCAGCGCTCCCGCCAGCACCAGCGCCTTGGCGCGCGGCAATCGGGCTACGGCGCGCACCGCGTCGGCCAGTTTCTGCTCGCCCACCAGCGGAATGGTATCGACGGAAATGTGTTCGCCGCGAATGTTGTGGCGGTCGGCTTCGGAAACGGCGCCGATCGCCACCTGCCCAACCTGCGCGCCGCCGCCCATGATGATGATGCGCTTGCCGTATATCTTCTGCAGCGTTTTGACGATTTCCACGTGGCTTACGATGACCAGTTTTCGCAAGTCTTCGAGCAACGCATCGGGGCCGCCGGGCAGGACCACTTCGAAATAGGTGCGCGCCTCCGCCGGCCAGTTGTCCAGAATCTCAACCGAGGTGATGTCGCCCTCGTGCCGCGCAATCACGCCGCTCAACTGATGAAGGACGCCGGTCCGGCCGGTGGCTTGCACCAGGATACCGATGGTTTCGTTTTCCATGAGTTCTCAGTGTCGCTCACGCGTGAGTTATCCGAAGAAGAGCCGCTGCGCGTTGCCGCCGCGGATCTTGGCGCGATCGGCATCGGAAGCGAACGCCAGCAACTCGTCGAACCGCTGCGACTGTTTGCGGTAATCCGCCAGCGTGTTGCCCAGCATCCCCCAGATCATCCGGTCCGGTCCAAAGGCGTCGTAGATCCGCCTGGTCAGCCGGTTCAGGTCGCCCTTGTACATGTCCCAGCCCGAATACTTCATCACCACGCGCGGCAGTTCGGCCAATTTCAGCACCTGCGAGTATTGTTCCGGTGTGCCATTGGCCGGCCGGCCCATATGGTCCAGAATCACCGTGGTATCCGGAAACTGCGCCGCCAGCGCGTGAATATTAGGCGCCTGGCCGGGGATGAAGTGCATCTGGACCCCAACTCCAAGGCGAGCCAGAGTCTTCCAACAGGTGAGCATGCGCGGGTCTTTCATGTCGCGATTGCGAATGGGGCCGTCGGCTTCGGGAGTCATACTGACTTCGTGGATGCGCATGGCGACGATGCGGTTGGGCCAACGGTCCACCAGGACGCGAAGGCGCGCCGGCGTGTCCTCGCGGAGCGGATCGAACAGGCAGGTTCCCCTGAAATAACCAGGGCTCGGCCGATGCACAAAGCAATATTCCAGGTAGCGGTGATCGTCCTGATACGGTTCGGGATGCACGATCACCGAATGCGTCAGACCGGCCTCCTGAACCAGTTTCAGGTGGGATTCCAAAGGGTAGGCGGCAGGCTTGTATGGCGCGCCGGGTGCATATGGGACACGGTCGGGATCGAACAGGTGGACGTGCGTTTCGATTACCGGCGGTGCGTCGGCACGCAGACCGCCCGCCGAGCACATTGCGCCAATCAGTGCCTGACGCCTGGTGATGGATTTCATACCTGACCTACTGGTAATGCGGCTCATCGGAGCGGAACGGGTTGGCGGGCAGGCCGGCCTGGTTGATCAGATTGCAGACCGGGTCATCCGCCCAAGCGTAGCGGACGGCCACGGGGTTAGCCACCTGCGCGCTCGAAACCACCACGGTGCTGCCTTCCAGACGCGCATCGGCAGCCACGAAATTGCCATCCGCGCCGGCCATGGTGAAGCCGGTGATGGCGCCGCCGCCTTTGGCCTGCAGCCCGTCGGCGTGGTTGAACCAGACGCGGATCCGGCCTGTTTCCGTAGTCGCCTGCCGGTACATGGGCCCGGAGTATTCGATGGGCTCGTGATAGACCACGTGGCGCGCCGCCAGGGCCAGGCGGTGACCCACGTCCTGCTTGTTCTTGGGGTGAATGTCGCTGGATTCGCCGATGTCAATGGCCAGCGCCATGCCGGTATTGCGCAGGCTGAGGGCCTCGGTTTGGGATTCGCGCAGCACCGGCCAATACTGGTTGGATTTGAAGTTCGCCAGTTGCACGAAGAGAAACGGCATATCGGCTTCGCCCCAGCGGGCGCGCCAGTCTTCGATCATGGCGCGGAAGAGATGGCGGTAGCGGTAGGCATGTTCTTCGTTGGCATTGGCTTCGCCCTGGTACCAGATGACGCCGCGCACCGCATAGGGCGTGAGTGGCGCGATCATGGCGTTATACAGGCCGGCGGGAGTATTCGGGTGGCCCGGACCCTGGGGCGGGCCAGGCCGGTTGGGCGGCGTCTTGCCTTCGGTCTTGGCTGCGGCCACGGCCTGGTTCCAGGTCTCCACCTGTTTGTCGTACCGATCCTTGGCAGCCGGGTAGTTGGACAGAATCTTGGCCCAGCCATCCAGCACGAACTTCAGGGCGGGGTCGGACTCGAGCACCGGCTGGCTGGTCCAGGATTGCGCCGGTGTGCCGCCCCAATCGGACTCGATGAGGCCCATGGGGACATGCAAGTCATGGTACAGATCGCGGCCGAAAAAGTATTCCACGGCGGAGAAATTGTGGACCGTCTGCGGGCTGCAAACTTGCCACGTGCCCACCAGGTCGTCGGCGGGTTGATCCGCCACCAGCCTTTTGACGTGGAAGAGATGGATAAGCGGGAAATCCGCGCCGGCCATCTCCTCATCGTGGTTGACGGCGTTCCACAGCGCGAACTCCATGTTGGACTGGCCGGAGCCGACCCAGACTTCACCGACCAGCACATCCTTGATGGCGATGGCGTTCGAAGCCGCGATGGTCATTTCCAGCGGGCCGGCGGCAGCCAGCGGCTTAAGCCACGCAGCCCACTTGCCGTTCTCTGCGGCTTTGGTAGAGACGGTCTGGCCTTGAAAATCGACACGGACCGCTTCGCCGGGGTCGGCCGTTCCCCAGATGCGCACCGGCGCACCCTGTTGCAGCACCATGTGGTCTGAAATGATGGCGGGGAGTTTGACGGCGGCGTCAAGCGCCAAGGCCGGGGCAAACCAGACGAGCCACTTAGCGAGTTTGGACATGGGAACCTCCATGAGCATCAACCTAGATTCTACTGTAGCGTGCGTTGTGCCTGGACGTTTCGGGAACTGAGGTGGGAGGCAGGTATGTGGGGCCGGTTGGCAACCAGGTTGGCAACCTGTTCGCGATGTGCGCCGGGCGCACAGGGGGAAGGATCAAAGTCGCCCGTGGCGCGATGTGGGGTAGCTTGGCAAGCTGCGGCGGATTGGCAATCCGCCCGCCGGGAGTTGGCGCGCAGCCGAACTTCCACAAGCGACTTTCGAGAGTGCGGCGAAGGGGCAATCCGCCTCGGCGCCGACCCGCTCGCTGCCGCATCGCGGAGGCGGATTAGCAATCCGCCGCAGGTTACCAACCTGCCCCACAAGGCTCCGTTCAACGATGGCTGCGGTACCACTCCAGCGTGAGCCGCATGCCTTCTGCAAACGAGAACTTCGGTGCGTGGCCCAAATCGCGGACCGCGGCCGTGGTGTCGGCCTGCGAATCGCGCACGTCGCCCGCGCGCGGCGGCGCGTATATCGCCCCGATCGTTACGCCTTCCAGGCTCTGCACCAGCGCCCAGGCCTGGTTCAACGTGATCCTGCCCCCGTTGCCGGCGTTGTATAGCTTGCCCGAAGCGTCCCTGGCGCGCGCGGCTTTCAGGTTCAACTCGGCAACATCCTCCACGTAGGTGAAATCGCGCGACTGTTCTCCGTCGCCGAAAATCATCGGCTGCCGGCGTTCCAGGACCGCCTTCATGAAGACCGAAAGCACGCCGGAGTAAGCGCTGGAAGAGATCG
>Ga0210402_10005249_pt1 | contig 11639 bp, 16 predicted proteins | sample IncBWC7MmetaG_FD_161055 | JGI IMG/M metagenome (GOLD analysis project Ga0210402, IMG submission 161055) | Forest soil microbial communities from Barre Woods Harvard Forest LTER site, Petersham, Massachusetts, United States - Inc-BW-C-7-M | ecosystem: Environmental > Terrestrial > Soil >... | reverse complement strand
GACCCAACCTGGACTTTTGGAGGCCTTGAACGAGTTGGTGCAGTCGTCCATCCGCGGTGATCCCGAAGCCGCCCTGCTGTGGGTCAGCAAGAGCCAGCGTCGTCTGTCTGCGGCGCTGGCGGAGCAGGGCTTCATCGCCGGCCAGAAGCTGGTAGGCCGCTTGCTGCGCCGCCTGGGCTTCAGCCTGCAGGCCAACAGCAAGACGCGCGAAGGCGCAAGCCACCCCGACCGCAACGCCCAATTCGAGCACATCAACGCCGAAGTGAAGGCGTTCCAGGCTGCCGGTGAACCCGCGATCTCGGTCGAACCGGAAAGGACCCATGTCAGGCGCGCGTCACATCACGGAGTTTCGCGAGAGCCTGGCCCTCCCCGTCCCCCGTCCATTGCCTTCGCGCACTGTGGAGCAGTCTCGGCTTCGGCGCGTCGCGTGACCCGCCCAGGCACCCCGACTTACCATAACGCCCAGAGGGCGGCACTTGACTTGCCCCCTTGCAAACCGCTTGGCAGATCCTTCGCCAGTGACCCGCCTCGTCTCAAGACACAAACGGCACCAAGGCCGCCCAAACGGCCAGCAAACCAACTGCCATTCCGGTCGCGGTGAAATATGTGCGCATCATGTCCTCGCCGCCCCGATTGGGACCGCGTAACCATGAGGCCGTGACCCAGGCAATAGTTTGCCGGTTCTGTGGCGAAGTGAGCCGGCGGCGGCGCTTTGCCCGATGAGCCGGGATGGGAGACGGACCGCTCACGCGGCACCGCGCCCGCCCACCTGGTGTCCAACGAGTAGCGGTTATCGAGCGGCTAGCCTATCGTCGCTGAGTTCGTCGAGGCTATGCAGGCCCACCAGCCGCGGCCTTCAACCAGGGGAGGCGTTTGCCGTGCAGCTCCCTCAGAATGGCGGTTGCCTTTGCGGCGCGCTTCGTTACGAGATTACCCGTATGCCAGTTGCGGTCTACACCTGCCACTGCACCAACTGCCAGCGCCTCTTGGGCAGCGCATTCTCGATGTCGTTCATTGTCGCTGACGAGGCCTTCCACCTCTCGGGGGGCGAGCCGCGGCCGATCCAGCGCATTACCGATAGCGGGCGCACGGCGACCCGGTGGATCTGCCCCGAATGCGCCACGATCATCTGCAGCGGATCAAAGCCTGGATCGCCATCACCAATTGCGTTTCGCGGTGTGCGGGCCGGCACCCTGGATGATACCTCCTGGCTACGGCCGACGGCTCATTTCTGGACACGCAGCGCGCAGCCCTGGGTCGTGCTGCCTCCAGACGGACAGAGGTTCGAGACACAGCCACCGGACACGATGGGGTTCTTGTTATCGCAGCAGGCCGAAGGCCGCGGCATTTGAACCCCACCACTAGCCGCAACGTGGCGGGTCCAAAAAGTGAGGAAGCAATGGCGAACAAAATCCCAGCCACATCGCGGCGTGATGTGCTCAAGATTTCGGCGCTATCGAGCGTCACCGGGCTGTTGGGCGCTACACGGGCATTTGCCCAGCCGAAGAGTACGGCGCTGACAATCGACTCCCAGGTGCACGCTTACGAACGAGATCACCCAGGCCGCCCGTGGGCCGCCGTTCTCACCGGTCCGCCGGAGGTCACGGGCGACAACATGATCGCGGCGATGGATGCCGTGGGTGTCGATGGCGCGATACTGGTTTCGCCGTTTGCGATGTACCGTTACGACGCCAGCTACGTCCTCAGTGTCCGCGCCGCGCATCCCAGCCGTTTCGCGCTGGTCAAGCCGGTCGACCCTGGCAATCCCGCCGTCGCCGAAACGGTCGCCGATTGGGCCACCACCAAGGGCACGGTCGGCATCCGCCTCTTTTTGGTGCCCGCGGTTTCGGCCGACCCGGCCGACCCCGGTCTCAACCGGGTTCTCGCAGCAGCCGCGCAGCACTCCATACCGGTCAACATGGCCTGCCCGGGACGCCTTGAGCAGGTCGGACAACTGGCGGCGCGCAACCCCAGCACACGACTGGTGATCGACCATCTCGGACTGACCCAGCCGTTCGAGCCGCCGGCCCCTGCCGACGCGTGGGCTGATCTGCCGAAACTGTTGGCGCTGGCCGCGCATCCCAACATCGTGGTCAAGATCTCCGGCGCCTGTACGCTGTCGCACGAGCCTTTCCCGTACAAGGACATCTGGGATCCGTTGTTCCGCGTCTTCGATGCCTTCGGCCTCAATCGCTGCATGTGGGGCACTGACTGGACGCGCGCCGTCAAGCTGCTGACCTACAAGCAAGGCGTGGAGGCATTTCGCGTCACCGACCGCCTGTCTGACAGCGATCGGGCCACGCTCATGGGTGGGACCCTGAGTGGGGTTTATAACTGGTCGCCGTCGAAAGCCTGATCGGTTCCAAGGCGACGACCAACACTCGGATCCGGGGCAGCAATACTACAAGCAGGCCTCCATGGCTGATCGCGTAACGCTGCTCGGGCTCTCTACAAGGTCGCTGTAGATGGCCTGGAACGGCACACCGGCCCTGCGAACGCATCCAGTGCTCCAGCCACCATAAGGACGGCCAAAGCTGTGGCCAGTACCTGCTGGCTGTCGGCGATGACGGAAAACAGCCGGCGCAATTCGGCATTACACTTGTGACGAGACTCACAGCCAACAAGCTGGACTTGTGCGAACTGTGAGAGGAAGTGGCGCGTTGGCTGATTCGCAGCGCACAGTCCGGCGTGGGCGTAGAGACCCAATATTCTTATCGGCTGGTGATACAGCATGTTCAAGGAGAGAGTACAGTCATGCCGCTTATCTATGGATCCACAAAGTTCTTTATTCCCGCAGGGCAAACGTGGAATTTTACTTCGGCAATTAATGGAGATCCTTCAAATGGAGGAGATTATGTTGGCCCATTGGTAGCGGTCGGGGTAGCCGACGGGCTGCAACAGGAAGTTGCCATAACGCCTACCAATGTCCGTTTCATATCGAGGAATTCTGACGGTCTAACGAGCCAGGCAGTTTACGATTATTCAGTGACCAACGGAAATACATTCGGTGTCCTCATTCGCCTAGACAAATTCTTCAATGGCTAAGCTCTGTTGGAGTCAGCTTTCACTGTGCTTGGCAAAGGAACGACAACAATGAAGTTATCGATCATAGTTAATCCGCAGGGCGAGATCGTCGCTGCATCGATTGCAAATAGTGATCGTACTCCAACAGCAGCAGTCGGCGCCCGTGCCGTAGACGAGTTGAGGCTTCCTGCCGGGCACAGTATGCAGGAGCTGGACATGCCGCCAGATCTGGCCAAGGCATTTTTGGATGGAAAATTCAGCGAAGTGTTCCAGAAATACACGCTTAGCGAAAGACGATTGGAGCGAAAATAGATCGAGTTGCCGCAAACGGCGTTCCCAGCGTGCGTCCGCCGGGGCGATCGACTAGACAACTGCTAACAGCCGGTTTCGAACAACTCCGGCCCATTGTTTTGCTGCGAGCCAACCCAACGGCTGATAGTCCGATACAGTCTGACGTATGCGTGCGCGTATCGCAGAAGATCGCAGAGGTTTAGCCGAGCCCTGAGTAATGCGAGATGCCATCATGACCACCGGTTTGGTGACGCGCCCGGTCCTCGAAGGATACTTGCACTGCAAGTATCTGGCTCACCTGCGCCTTGACGGACGGGAGGGCGTTCGGTCGGACTATGAGAACGCAGTTCTTGAGATGCGCCGGGAACAGTGCCTCGCAATCACCGAGACCCTCCGGGCGCGGTATGCCAAGCAGGGTGCAGCACTCGGGGTAACTGTCACTCGCGCCGAGCTGCGCAAAGGCACGGCCCTAATCCTGGACGCCGAGCTGCAGGACGACACGTTCCGGGTACGGTTTGACGGACTCAAGCGGGTCGACGGCCACTCGGATCTGGGCCCTTTCCACTACGTGCCGATGCTCTTCTCGGAAGCGCATAATGTCCACAGCTGGCACCGGCTGCTGCTCGCATCGCTCGGTGCGCTCATCGGACGCTTGCAGAAGCGCACTCCGATCCGCGGCGTGATGTATTACGGAGAATCATGCGAGGCGACGAGCGTTCAGTTCGGTGCGGCAGCGCGCGCTGGCGAGGACACCGTCCACGACCTGGCGCGCATGTGGCGTGGCGGCGTGCCCCCACCGCTGCACCTGAACGATCATTGCGCGGTCTGCGAATTCCGGGTCGAATGCCGCAGCCAGGCTATCAAGGAAGACAGTCTGACACTTCTGCGAGGCATCGGAGAGAAGGAGCTTAAGCGCTACGCCCGCCGAGGCCTCTTCACGCTCACGCAGCTGTCGCACACATTTAGGCCGCGCCGGCTGGGCAAGCGGGCGCGGCCTGTCCGTGTGCGCCAATACGCTCTTCAAGCCCTCGCGATTCGGGATCGGACCGTCTACGTCTTCGGCGCGCCCGACGTTCCCGTCGGTGTCACCGAGATCTACCTCGACATGGAGGGCAAGCCTGATGAACAGTTCATCTACCTCATAGGCTTGGTCGTGCGTCGCGGCGACCGCGAGGACCGGCATTCCTTCTGGGCTGACAGCAAGGAAGAAGAGCGGCGCATCTTCGAGCAGATGTTGGCCGTCATCGCCGAACATCCGGGCGCGCGCGTCTACAGCTATGGCGGCTACGAGCGGGCCTTCATCAAGCGCATGCACGAGGGCGCCCGGAGCAAAAAGCTTATCGATCGCGTCCTCAGTGGGCTCGTGAATGCGCTCTCCATCATCTACACCCACTTCTATTTCCCCACATACTCCAATGGTTTGAAGGAGATCGGGATGGTGTTGGGCTGTACATGGAGCGACGAGCAGGCTTCAGGTCTTCAGAGCATCGTATGGCGTATGCGCTGGGAGCACGGTCGGGACGAGCGGTGGAAGGACAGGCTGTTGAATTACAACCTCGACGATTGCGTAGCGCTCGGCGCGGTTGTCGCCTTTCTGCGGTCGGCTGCCACGGTGGACGAAGCCGCCCCCGAACGCCTCGGAGCAGCCGGCGCCTTCGGGCCGCGTATCACGCCGGTCAAGGAACTCGACAAAACCCGATACGTGGTGCCGTGGAGGAAGTTCGCGAACCCCGATTTGGTGTTCGTGAACAAGCGCGCGTATTTCGACTATCAGCGCCAGCGGGTGTACGTGCGCGGCAACACAACATTGCGCCGGCGCTACCGCGCGCGAGCAGAGAACCGAAACCGGAAGGTCCGGAGCAGTAGGCGAGTACAGATCATTGCGTCGAGATGCCCCACCTGCGGGAAGCGCAATTTGGACACCGTCGCCAAACCCACCACAGATATGGGCATGATCACGCGCAGCAAGCGCACGTTCCATCTGCGGATAACCGAGTCGGGGATCAAGCGTCAGGTAATCGAATGCCGGGCGACGATGTACCGGTGCCGGGACTGCGGCCACCATTTCACCCCAGAGCGGTACCATCGCCTGGCGCGCTACTCACATGCGGTCATGAGCTGGGTCACGTATCAGTCGGTCGTCCATCGCCTCAGCATTGCAGCGATCCAGGAAATGTTCAGGGACTTCTTCGGCGCGACCATCCACACGTCCGAGATAATGATGTTCCGGTCGCTGATGGCTCGCTACTACCGGCCTACCTACCGATCGCTCCTCGCCCGTCTCGTCTCAGGAGCTTTGCTGCACGTCGACGAGACCGAGGTGACACTGCGTACGGGAACCGGATACGTCTGGGTGTTCGCCAGCGTTGAGGATGTCGCCTATATGTATCGCCCCAATCGCGAGGGCGCATTTTTGCGCACAATGCTCAAAGGCTTCACCGGCGTCCTCGTGTCCGACTTCTACGCCGCCTACGACGCATTGGGGTGTCCACAACAGAAGTGCCTGATTCACCTCATCCGAGATATAACCAAGACATCATCGCCCACCCGTACGATGTGGGTGTGCGAGCGATCACTGAGCGCTTTGGTGCGCTATTGCGCGCTATAGTCCAGACCGTGGACGAGCACGGGTTGAGGCGCCGAAGTCTGCGGACGCACGCGGCCTCGGTTGCAGGATTCTTCCGGGAGGTATCGGTGCAGGTGTTCGCCTCCGAGCCGGCGCAAGCCCTTCGGGCGCGGCTTCTCAAAAACCGCGACCGACTTTTCACATTCATCGAGTATGATGACGTGCCCTGGAATAACAACAGCGCCGAAAATGCAATTAGGCGGTTTTCTTACTTCCGCGACGAAACCGCACCTTCGATGAAAGAGCCTGGGCTGCACGATTATCTGGTGCTCCTGAGCGTGTTCCAAACCTGCCGCTACAAAGGAGTCAGCTTTTGGAAATTCCTGCTGTCGAAGCAGAAGGACATCGATGCGTTCGCCTCAGGCGTGCGCTTGCCTCGGCATCGCGGTCTTGAGCTTTATCCAGTCGGGTTTGAGCGCCCGCATCTAGCGAGAGTCCGAAAGCTCAATGCAGGGAGGCCGCGCAGGCGACTGATTTTGCCATCCGCCGGCGAATCACAGCCGGCGGGTGAAGGCGACGATCTTGAGCCGGGAACGTAGGGTGGTGGTAGCGAACCGTAATTATAGGCTTGTGTGTGTTTGGCCCACATCGTGAGCGGGCCAGTGGACCGGGGAGCGCCGCTACAGCCGATCTGCCGTCAGGTTGGCTGCACGGTGACGGACATGTGCCCTGCCCCGCGACGCGCGGCCGGCTTTACGGTCACCTCCACGTCCTGGCCAAGCGTAGTCAGGAACTCCATCAGCTTGCCAACAGAGATCGATACCGGACGGCAGCGCATCAGCGCCGACACCTGCGCCTGGGTCGTGCCAAGCAGGCGGGCCGCCTGGGTCTGCGTGATCTTGCGGTCTCTCAGGATCTGATAAATCTGCACCGCGAGCTTCGCCTTGACCAACTCCTGCTCGGAATTGGGCAGACCGAGGTCGGCAAATACGTTCCCGCTGCTTTCCTCGTGTGTCGTCTCCATGTTCAACCCTCCTCGGTCGTTCCGGTGTAAAGGCGCTCAGCCCATCTGAGCCGAGCGCGGATCAGCTTAATTTCCTTCTGCGGCGTCGCGATGCCGCGCTTTGATTTCTTCTGAAACACGTGCAGCACGCAAATCCTGGTCGCGAACCGCACGGTGTAGATCGCGCGGTAGGTGTCGCCTCTGTGGTCCTCGACCAGTTCCACCACCCCTGCCCCGCTGAACCCTTTCAACGGCTTTGCGTCCGGCGGCATCTCGCCGACCTGGGCGGCGTAGAGCGCCAGGCCGATCACGCGCTGCACGGGTCGCGGGAATGTCTTCAGCTCCTTCCGGGTCGGACCTATCCATACAACGGTTCTGAGAGGCGGCTCGTCCATTATCTGAATATATATATTTATATATGGCTCGTCTGCAATGCATTCTCAGTCCTCCCGAATCATGGGAACCTGCTGTATGGCAAACAGGTCATTGAGCCCCGCGTCCAGCAAGACGATTTAATGACGACGGTGCCGGCTTCGGGACGTTGCCTTCGGCTCGGCTGGTGCGGCCCGCCGCATCGCCCGCAACGTGCGGTCCAGGTTCGGCTCCTCGGCCTTTGCCCTGGCCGCCATGCCGTGGCAACGGGTTGGACACGTCGAGGTCGTGCCCCGGCCAGCCAGTCCGCGGCATTCGCCGCTTTCGGCCAGGTCGGGCTCGGCCGGGGTAGAGACACCTTCGGCCGCAGTGCTAGACGTACCAGCGTCCCCCGGACGCAGTTTCAGCACCCTGCCCTTCCGCCGGTTCCGGCCACACCGATGTCGGCGATAAGCCGATGGCTTGGCGAGCTGCGCGCTACATGTGGAACCAGCGACCTAGCTCGACCACTTGGTTGGCCACTCGATTCCAGTTCTCCAATCGAATGCCCGTGTCGACCCACGGAAGAGTCTCAATGCGAGCAGGCTGGGTGCGACTCGGAACATCGGTTATCCACAGAAGCCCGTGGGGTTAAGCGATAGAGCTGAATTCAGGCACAAGGCATCGACGGTTCTCTGTGGGGAGAAGCGATGCGACTCCGGGTTATCCCGTGGGGAAAAGCGATAGAGTACTACTAGCTCGATACAAAAGCCTTCAAGTAGTATTATCGCTTTACCCCACACTGTTTTCGCTTGACGACGAGAACTGTGGACGACATCGTCAGGGAGAAAGTTGTTCAAGAAGAGGGTCATGAGAGATAGGGATGCAGCACATGGGGTCCATCAGCTTGTTCTGGTGCATGGGCACGAACGGGCGCGAGAGATGGTCCCAGTGCATCAACGTTCCCTCGTCGACATCGCAGCCGAGGTTCTGGCCGATGAGCGACAGAATATCGGCATCAGTTACACCGGTTTCTGTTTAACTTCCCTTCCACACAAACGCCTCCCAGAAAACCAAGCTTGGCAGAAGCAAGGGCATCGAGTGACCCTCTTAGTCGAGCCTGGACGCCTGAAAACGGCAAAAGGCGAGATGAGGCTTTACGGCGTCCCGTACGGAGCCCGCGCCCGAATGATCCTGCTCTACCTTCAGACGCAGGCAGTCCGGACCGGTAGCCCGCAAGTTGCTTTGGGTCGGAGCATGCGTAACTGGATGGAGCGTATGGGATTGGCTGTAGGTGGCGAAACGGCTCGGAGTCTTCGCGAGCAATCTGCCCGGATATCTGCCTGTACCCTCAAGTTCTTTTGGGAGGGTGACGACGACAACGCCCGTGGGTTTAAGCGAGGGGCGATCGTGGATTCGGGCCTACAGTTCGCCGTCGGCGACGGCGCCCAAGGCAGCCTGTGGGAAGATCAGGTGACGCTCGATCCGATTTTCTACAAAGCCTTGCGAGACCACCCCGTGCCGCTGCAGGAGGCAGCGATCCGCCAGCTTCGGGATCGGTCGATGTCCCTTGACCTATATGTCTGGCTCGCATGGCGACTACATACCATCGCCAAGCCGACCCCCATCTCATGGGCCGCGATCCACACGCAGTTCGGGGCAGGTTTCGACAAGCTGTTCCACTTTAAGCCCCGATTTGGCGAGGCTTTAGCCGCTGCGGTCGCAGCTTACCCGGAGGCTCGGGTCGAATTGGAAGAGAAGAAGGGGATTACGCTCTACCCGTCGCGGCCACCGGTTGCGCGACTGGCCTCCCCCGCCCTTTTGGGCGGCCTGACAGGAGCTATCGCTTAACCCCACAGTGCGAACTGTTGTCGCCAATCGGCACGGTCACCGGAAAAGACAGGGTCACTCTCGGCACCTAATTTATTTTCATACATACAGATTTCCATACATCCGAAAATCCGAAAGTCTGCACGTGTGTAAATACACTCAGCGCTTCAGCCATTCGGCGAGAAGCTCATCCACCAGCTCAGACAGGTCCTGCCCCACATCCATGTCCTGAAGGCGACGTGAGACACCCTTGTGCGTCTCCTTCCGTATCAGGACCGTGTAGGGCTTCCATGCCGGATCACTACGCTTACCCGCCGGCCTTCCCTTCCGCCTTGCCAGCGCGGCGTCAGCCGGCAATAGCACTGGTTCCTGGATTGCAGGTGTGTCTGACAGCGGCTCGGGTGGCTCCAGGTGCGGCGAAAGCTGTTCACACCGAACGAGGCGCGGGAAGCGTTGGCGCTGCTGCGCGCGCAGGTGGAGCCGACGCCAACCGCGGAACTCGGTCTGCACGACGTCGCACTGGAAATCGGACTCACCGTCAACCACAGCACATACGACACCCTGTATGTTGCCTTCGCCCTCGCCATGGGGGCGGAGAGGGTCGTTGTCGCCGATGGCCCCTTCGTGACAGCGATGCAGACGCATCCGGATCCCACCCTGGCCGGAATACTCCTGCCACTTGCCGCATGGGCCAGTGGCCAGAGCGCCTGATAGATCTGTGCCAGCCGCGCCATTTCCTGCCGGAGCGCCGATGCGTCCGCGTTGGGCGGGACGCCGAGGGTTTCGTGCCAGGCGAACGCGGTTTCCTCGAGCAGGATCCCGATGGCGTCGGGCCAGGTCTCTTGCAGGACCGCGGCGAGCGCGATCTCCCAGCGCGGAACTGCGGCGCGTCCGCGGCATCAGTTGTTGGCGTGGCGCGGCGTGTCGCCGGCGATGCGCGCGACGGCGGTCTGGCTGACGTCGGCGCGGGCGAGCAGGGCGGCGAACGCGGTGTGCAGGAGCGCTCGCATGGCGCTCTTGGTATTGAACCCACTTCCATAGTGCGAGCGGATGCGGCTGGTAGGGAGAGGATCTGAGCGCGATAAGCTCCATTGGACTAACCCGCTTCGCGGGAGTCGTGTGATGTGGACTACGGTCTTCCAATCTTGCAGGATCCGTGGGAGCTGGATCGTGCCTCAATTGCGTTCCAGAGTGTCAAAGTGACGCGCGTAGAAGTGATTGCGCCGATCAGCTTTAAGGGAGACTCGCGACGCTGGCGTACCAACCCACTCAACCGTCAGTCGCAGCCGATTTGCAACGTTGCCTGCAACCCTTTGATCAGTCTACCAATCTCAAACATACAATGCCCATCTACTCAAGATCCATGCCATACTCGCAGTGGTTGTGGCTGTCTCGCCGTGCGTGGCACGCGCCAACCAAGACACACTCCAGGCATTTCACATCATTCGCGCCCTGGATCCGTCAGCTCCACAGCACGTCGCGGCTCGCATCACTCGGAGATGGCCGCGGCTGAGGTGCGGGCGGGTTAGCCCAATACGTTTTTCGCTCACCGGCGCGGCTCCCAGCAGCAGAGCCCCCGCGGACAGGCCTAGGCGCCGCGCCGCCAAGCGAAAAACGCTCTTCATTATCGCGCGTGGTGGAATTAGCTGCCGACAGACGCCGCACCGGCGCTGGTTACCGTAGCCCATGAGGCTGCACCGGATGGTCGCCCCAGCGCACCTTGGGGCCGGAGGCGAGGGGCCACCTAGACCAGGACCGGATGCCCGACCGGGAGCTGCACGGCGCGAGCAGTTCGGGCCCATCGTTCCTGACGTTGTTGACCGTCCGCTCGACCGGCCAGATGCGCAACCGGTCGGCGGGGAGGGGACGCAGCAGTGCCGTCACGTCACCGTCCGCTTCGCCAGCCAGAGCGACCAATCGGCCGCCTCGTGAGGTCAGGCTGCATTTTGCCCTTGGCGCGACGCGAATACGTCCGTCAGTGGTCCGGGCCGGAGTTAATTGCAGGGAGACCCCGGCGACATGCAGGCATCACCAGAATTCCGCCCGGCAGCCGTCGTCGCGGATGCGCCCGCGGACGGCCAATGGCGCCGGCAGACGGACAACCACGGGCACGGCCGCGCGCTTGTCCCGCCCGATGCGATCACCGGCGCACCGGAAACGGCGGTCACGGTGTTGCGCGAGCGGGCGGAGGTGGCGGAACAGCGGACCGATGACGAGGTCACCATGGCCGAGCGGACCTTGGGGCAGCTTGTGGTCGTTCAGGCGAAGCTCGCAGAAGCCGAAGACCGGGCGGGCGATGCCGAGCGCGATGCACGGGCAGCATGGGACCATGCGCGGGCGGCGCTGGACGCCGCAGAGGCGTTGCGGCGCGCTGATGCGGCGCAGTGGGGTAGGGGGCGCTGGGCGCGGCTCAGGGCGGCATGGCGGGGGGCAGAAGCGGCGGGTGCGAGGCGGACCAAGACCTGGATGGCGGCGCTATCGGTCGGGATATTGTTGGCCGCTGACGTAGCCTACTGGCGCCTCAGCGAGAGGGGGCAATCGGTTGCTCCGCAACCCTCGCCCTCATCGGTGAGA
>Ga0210402_10005248_pt1 | contig 11641 bp, 8 predicted proteins | sample IncBWC7MmetaG_FD_161055 | JGI IMG/M metagenome (GOLD analysis project Ga0210402, IMG submission 161055) | Forest soil microbial communities from Barre Woods Harvard Forest LTER site, Petersham, Massachusetts, United States - Inc-BW-C-7-M | ecosystem: Environmental > Terrestrial > Soil >... | reverse complement strand
TTGGTTTGTTATTTGTATGTGTTAGAATCTAAGGCCTTTGTCCGATCAACAAACTTAGATCGATCTCACTCCCTCTCAACCAGCGATTATTTGAATCTCGGGCGCCAGCTGACGCCAAATCTAAAAAAATTGTCACAACCGCGCCGTTTTCTCAACAGCCCGCTCTATGATTTTTTACAGAGAACACTGAGAATCGGGGAGCTAGATTCAGGTTCGGCGCCTTTCATGCAGACGCCGTGGTATTGGCCCTTGGGCTGTCCATCGTAGGGTGTTAGGGAGGTGGAAGTCATTGTACTTGTAAGGGTTCTTCCCCCGAATTGTCTTTTTGTCTCATTGATAGGAAGTACGGTACATGGATATGTGAGTCACTTTGAAACCCTTGTCGGCCGAATCACCGGTCTAAACGTATCCTAATCTGTTAATAATCTGCATCCATTTCTCTCCGTCGTAGTTCCATTTGCTTCATTGGGACGCGGCCATGGGGATTCAGGTCATAATCCGGGAAATCAAGTAGCTATCCTTTGGACATCGCTGAATACTCGATGCTGGGCGGCCGGGGCCGGGGGAACACGGTCGAAAAAGCCTGGGCTACTTGGTTGTTTTGGATCCAATAGAGAAAAATATCCTCGTGGTGTGAAATCTTGCTTGGTGTATTTTACAGCCGCCACTCTCCATGGCCACAGGACATGGGAGGATGAAAAGGTACCTCTTCAATGGTGTGCGTGTGAAGGCCAGCCCTAGGGATGGAAACCAAAAATTGCGTTTGGACTCCGTTCCGAGCTTCGCCAAGCAGTAACAGGGTAACTGAGCCCACGCGATTTGAGAACGAAGGATGAAATTGGATGTTGAAATGGCAAGGTACGTTACTTACCTTCGTTGATGCTGTGGTGCAGCGGCATTGACCGTCCCGCAGGGTAAGCGGTGTCCGGACTCAAACTGATTCAACACCCGGAAATTTAACATCGTTACCAGTACGAAGTTGCTTGAAATCAATGTATCAAAAGGAATGCAAGTTTTGTTGCTCGTGCCTTTCCAGAACAGAGACTATAACACAATTCCCAGAGGTGCCGAGGCGAATTGGACCGTCACAAGCTCAACGCGTACGGTCACGATCGCGTTAACAAAGCAGCAAAGGCCGTGAGAATATTATTTTCTTTGACTCAGCAGAACACACCTCAAGGGTTGCACTTTCTCCAAGGTTTGACAAAGCTGGGGTTTCTTGTAATTTCAGGAGTTTAATCTCGATTTTCAGTGCTTTTCGCCACTTGGGCGGTTGCTTCCCTAATCGATCTCAAAGATGCCACCAATTCGCACCTTTGGTGAAGATGCCGCCTCGGATCACACCTCCGAAGCAGCAGATCTTCTACGCACATCTCCACGAAAATCCCTTACTGTTTCAAAAGAAACTTCTGGTAAACAATCACCATCACACGACAGTGATTCCGCTGCGAGTATCCGTTCATCCTTGACCGCCTCATCTACTCGTCGCGTCAAACGTAGATCCACAAGTTCTGCAGTGGAATATTTTACAATTCCCTTGAAGAGCAGGAGTGGCTTGAAGCGATCGGGAACCCGCAGCCCTGCATCCCATCCACTTTTGAGGACGATTACCATAAAGGGTGTGCAACTTCAGCCGACGGTGGCTTTTGACACCTTTTGGCGGTTCGCAGCTGAGAGGAAGGCCATCGACGATAGACGTCGCTCCGGCATGCCCGCACCGTAAGTCCTGTGGTGTCATAACCGCGCAGTCCTAAAGATGATTAAAGGCTATATTTCTTAGCTGGACCGACGATCTGATACTCAGGAAGTGGCCTTTTTGTAACACGTTCCGCGTGCTCGATAAAGTCAGCCAGTACATCATCGCCAATGTCATCGAAAAAGGATCCCAGGATCCAGTTGAGCTCGTTTTCAGAATCACGCTTTTCAACATCTTCACGAAAGTTGAAACATGGGAATTACTACAAGACGAACTAGGACCCCTCACCTGGGCAACGTATAATCGAAAAGCCTATAAGGACGTCCTTGGCAAGGCTAAATACGAAGGGCAAACACTTTACACTGGCTCGTTTCAGAAGCCAGCACCAGACTTCGGTTTTAAAGATGCTTACATGAATCATCTTGCGCTCCTCGAGGTCTTTATGGCCAACGATTTAACCGGGAAGCTTGCGGAATCGGCCTTTATGGCTGATATATTCGAATGGCTGGCCGCGTTCCCAGGTATGGGATATTTCACAACCTATCAGCTGTTGTTGAATCTCTCGTACTCGAGCGTCATGAATTTTTCGGGCATGGATTTCGTTGTCCCTGGACTGGGTGCCTCGTCGGGCCTGGCAAAACTATTCGGGCATAGTATGGCTCTAGCGAGACATGCCATTCCCGATATCGAGATTGACGTGATTCGATGGTTGGCGAAAACCCAAACCCAGCATTTCAAGCGTCTCGGCTTGGATTTCACTGGCCTGGGTCCCGATCGAATGCCTATGGAGTTGGCCGATATTGAGCACACACTCTGTGAGGTGGATAAATACTCGCGAATTGCTCATCCCAAGCTCCAGGGTCTGGGTGGGCGTACTCAGATGCGTGGATCGGGATTCCGGCCCTCGCTAGTCCCGTATCCGACGAAAGCCAGATTGCCCAAGGCTTGGTTTCATCCTGCGCGCAAGATTTCGCGTATTAGGCCAGGTGGGCTGCCAGTGGTTGACAAACGATTTACGGTCGCTCGGGTCGGTAAACGACGGGAGGGCAAAGCTGGTGTCGAGTACTTGGTGTATTGGCACGGTTACAGCGACAAAGACGCGACTTGGGAGGCAGAGGAGACCTTGGTTCAGGATGCGCCCGAAGCCGTGGAAGAGTTTCTAAGCAAAAGGCGATGAACTTCCACTCCGTCTTTTTGTTTCACCGCGCTCGTTGGAATATTATCTATCCTTAACATATGATAGGCGAAATGGTGTTTGTTCGAGTACTATGCTTTCATATGTAGTAGTGGTAACCTAAAGTGGAGATTTGCAATCAATATCTTGTCAATACTTATCCTCGACGTCGACGACCCCGACCAGCTTTACATGTTTCTGGTGATGTAGCTAGACTGCAGAACTCCACCTTGTCAGTCCACCGTTTTCGAGGTTTCTTGCCGGCAGTGGGGAATATCAGTGCCAATCATGATCGGTGGTCATGATGTGGTCACTCGCTTATGTCTATTTGGTACTATTGTATTTTCGCGCTCCTTCAAAATTGAAAACGCGTTCACCAGCTCATCGTTCAAGTTCAAAATATCGGGCTGCGCAAGGGCAAAACCGACTACGGGTCATTCGTTAATCATGGAATCCATATCCCGCCTGCGTGGAGTTCTTCTTAGTGCTCTTGGAAGTCGCGGTTTGCAGCATGGTGAACAAGAACTCTTTGACGAGTTGATGGTTAATAGACTGCACCTCTTGAACCTCTTTGATGTCGGACCAAGAAGTATGCAAGAACAGCGCGAAATGGAGTCTGGTGGGTGCCATAGTCAACATATTCTGGTCTTAAGATGGCCGACTTTGTTTATTTAGGCAAAACTGTAATTAATGGCAAACCAATTGCCGTTAATTCTGACTTTGCGCGACAGGTCGTATTCCTCTCACAACAGCTCGAATGCTCTGAACGATATGTGGCTGGACTTTTACATGCTATTATGACAGAGAACCCGAACATTGGACCAGTAAACTGTCTCGAACTTACTATTGCCGAATTCCACCAGAGACGTCGCCACCTCGTCGATTCCCTTCGATACCTATTCGAAGCTGCCGAGGCCGGTGAATCCTCGGGTGCATCACCGATGTATATGCGAATAGACACCTTTGTGCGGGTAGATCTCATGTCATCCGTGCCTCCACAGGATGGGACCTCGTTGGCATATAAAATTTTCAAAGAGATTGAAAATTTGGGCAATGCCATTTTGAAGGCTGATGCTGCGAGGAAAAATGCAGGCAGTAATACTACTGCACCAACTGGCCAAGGTGAGTTTCTGTACATTTCTGATACATCCTGTGGCGATGCTTAACTTCAAATAGGAAACCCATCCCTGGGATATGACATTTTGAACGCGCGCCATGATTCGCTCAAGTACGAGCGCCGATATCTTGCTACTACCCTATGCTTAACCGCTCGTCTCGGCTACCTCTCCCTGAATGAGATCAAATTAATCGTCGATTGGCTGTCTATGAATCCCAATCACGCCATGACATACTACATGCTTACCACAATTCTCGCTGCCTTTGACTCTGTAGATCCCCAGAGCCACGGTGGTCAACTTCGCAAAACTTTGGCTATGGACAAAAGTACTTTGGCTTTCATGACAAAAAGGCTTTCCTCATCTGCGGAATGGAAGGAGCCCGGTCTCAAAGCAACTGTCTTGCTCAAATGGACATTGTTTCTGACCGAAGCAAGACACCACGATCCGAACTTAGAGCATCGTGATGGCTTCAAAACGGAGGAGCTTGAAACCCAGGTTTGGAATGCTGTGCAGAGCGGCGCGTTCACGTACCTCGCGCTTGCTGTACTCCAATTGCAAAGGAAACGCGGTTGCGCGTCCTTTTCCAATTCTCTAGTACTTTCGTCTGAGCAGCAGGAACAGCCGGATATACCTTCGAACGATTTTATCTCGACGGTCTTGTTCGCATTTGAGTCCCTAGTGCGATCTCTCGTCGCCCATGCTTCCTCGGAGCTCCGCAAAATAAAGCAGCGACAGGAGGACCTCGTCCTTGCTAGTGCTCGCACTGATCGAACACGAACCTCCAGTGCTCGCTTTCCAGCTAGCGTAGGACTTGAGTCGGACAAACCTGTGCCACCGGTCCCTCGTAACGATATCGCGATGCTGTTCTCGTTTATCGGGCTACTATACACCGCTTTACCTCCTGAATGTGCTCTCCAATTCTGGGGCTCTGGTCCCCAGGAAGGTTCATACCGTTCGAAATACCTAGAGTACATAGAGACCGCGGCGGGGAAACTGCCTGCATTTCTCCAGTGGGCTGTGTGGTCTACCCAAGTCCACGATGTTACCATGTCGACGGCCCTGTACGACATGCTTGCGGGACTAGCCAAGGGGCAACAGTGCAGTGAGCTGGCGTATAACTTCATGGCTCGAGGAGGTGGAGAGGTGATCCCAGGAAGTATGTTGCCGTCGTCTTCGACTGGCGGTCCGTCGGTATCATGGGGTGTGATTTTTGGTCTGTTGGATTCGTGGGCCTTGAGTACCACCAGTATACGTGGTCAGGCACCATCTCTGCCGCTCGGAGTTGGTTCAACCTTTGGTTCTTCAACCTCGTTCCATCATCACGCGCCTTCTACGTCTCACCAACCGCCCCACCAACTCACAATAGGGCCCAAGGAAGTCCTTCTTGCTCAATCTTTCCTCCATCTCCTTTCCACGGTCGTCACCCACTCTGTAGCAGTACGTATAGCTATCTCAGGACATGCTCATTTCCGCGCAATCCCGACTTTGGTGTCGCTCATCCCGCTCGGTATTCCCCTTGAGCTCAAAGGCGCGCTATTCGAAACTCTTGCAGCATTTTGCGAACCTGGTGCAGGGGTCCCTGGGATTGAGATTTGCAAAGCTGTTTGGACTTTAATGGAGAGACTGGAGGTGATCAACGTACGTATTGGACCGGTCGGAGGATTCGGAGCAGGGCTCCCTCCTGTGAAGGGTGTGGAAATGGAATTAGAAGAGATCGAGACTGTCCACAGGATGTATCCCGCAACCATCCCATTCCTGAGGCTTCTCAGCACACTTATACATACACCGAAACGGGTGCCGCTGAAAGACCGTGTTACGGACGCTGAGCCTATCAATACGATCCCGGAGTTTTTGGGTCAATCTTATCGCCTTCCAGGCATTGGCCCTTTCGTGTCTTTTGTGATTGACAATGTGTTCTCAAAAATTCCCAATCGAGAGTACTTGCGTCCATCGGATAGGTGGCAGACCAACGATTTATGCTTGTGTTTTATCGAACGGGCTTTGGCAAGCTTTGACCTAGAGTGTTTAATTGGTTTTGCAGATGATGCGCAGCTGAAGGAGAACTCGATTGTACCATTGCTCGTCCATCCTGGGTACGACGTCATGAAGCGTCTACTGACGAATTCCGCGCTCCAAGCTAGCCTCCTATCATACATTGTGGAAGGAGTTGAGGGCTTTGAGAAAGAATTTGCAGAGGAAGAGCCGTACTTCCGAAGCACCATTGTTCGTGTGCTGAGGATTGTTCATCGCATTTTGGAGATCCAGGATATCTTCATCGATGTCCTCGTTCCTCTACTTTCTGAGTTTGATAGTGCGTCCATCATTGGGACCGTCCATTCACGCTCCTACTTCACTAGGTTTGATCAGGCTTTATCCTTTGGCCCTCAATACATCCCGGCACTCGCTGCTTATGTCGCCTATCCCGCCCACCCAGAGTTAGTGCTTCTCTCCGTCAAAATCATCACTGTACTGTCATCTTCAAGTGCACTCTCCAACTTGACGGCCTTGATCGAACGAAGCAATGACTCTGAACGTATTCTTGGTGGGTTCGCGCGGATTATGAACGCAGAATCCATGGAGGATGTCTTGTTGGCGGAGGGAATAGCGGAGCAAACTACTGGTGCTGGCGCTCCCGAAGTGGATGGAGACCCTCATTCGCTCGAGCAGAGCATCAGGTTGGCCGTACTCGAATTGTTGATCCAGAACACTGAACCTGGTCGCCCATACCCGAACATTGGGCATTTTCTCTTGTTCGGTGAGACGAATAACGAACAACAGATACAAGACCCACATGCCCTTGGTGCGCGTCAGTCATGTATACATGTTCTCCTCGAATTGTTGAATGCTGGTGTTCCACGATTGAAGGGGAAAGGCAAGGATCGCGATCACCACCACGTGTCACAGACTGCTCCTCTGTTCGTATCTCTTCCTGGACTTGCCGATCGTTGTTACCGTGTTATTTATCAACTGTGCGTCCATCCCCGGACATCAGACTTCACAACACGTTATTTGCGGACAAGGGAAGATTTCTTCACGCGTCAATTGGCTGTTATCCCATCTCGGGTGCCAGAGACCCTTCAGGAACCTCACGTCCAAGTGCTTTATAACGATGGTTCACGGGTTACATCCACTGTCCCTGCGCTAAGCTCGTTCCTCCGACTGCGATCTTGGATTTTTGATCTGGTCGCTCTTGACCTTCACGTCCTCACAAATAAAGGACATCACAAAGGTGTATCAGACCTTCTGGACATACTTTTTGGTAACGACGGCGGCCACTATGAAGGATCACCAAGTTGGGAGGATGGCTTGCTCCAACCTTTCCGTGAAGTTGGCCAATCGTACTTGCGGATTATCGAATTTGTGCAATCGTTGACCTTCGATTGGTCAGATAGTCTGACTGTCCAACCCGTCGAACTCCAGTTTCTTGGACAGTTGAATTTGCATTCTTGTGTGCGTACGGACGCCACAGGGTGTGAAGTTGTGGACAGAACTGCATTGTTGTCACTGTTGACTGCGGCAAGACGTTCACTGCATGCTCAAGGCAATATCGTGACTGCTGCACACCTTGAACAGCTTAGTGCAGAAACAACATACATTTTGGAGAGTTGTGCAATCGAGAATCATCGTCGAGAGGTCGCACATGCCACCGCCACTGGCTACGAATCCTGGAAACGGCTGCTCGATATGGTTCTGACAAAATGTTTTACTCGATTGCCGCACGATCGCCGAGAGAACATGCTATTTGACTTGCTCCATGTTTTGCCTGCCACTATTCGCTCAACTAATATACAAGAGTCGACCGCCGCCCTTCTTTCAGAAGCGGTTTTGTCCTCAATCACCAAATTGAGAGAAGACCGACGTCATCAGATTATCATCCAATCTGCTGGCGGCGATGCCGAATCTAGCTCCCTGCCTGCAGAAAGGTTGTATGCTATCCTTCGCAGCATCCTTGAAGGTATAATGGACAATAATCGTATCGAACTTGTCCGTGGAAATCTGTACGCTGCGCTCACAAACTACATACATTTAACCTCCTCATCCGATAGTGGTTCTGACATGCCGGAATACAACTCGGATGGTCTGTCAATGTCGATCACACGGGAGGATTTCTTGTTCAGCGACAACCAATCACTGGTTTCATGGAGTCAACATGAGCGATCACCGAGTTCAACTTCCCTGGAAAAAGGGAGTTTGGCATTGATGAAAAGCGTCATGGAGCGCCTAGTGGCCACCATTTCTCGTGATGCCATCGATGGCACAGAAGTATGGAAAGCGATTGCCTTCATGTTATTGGATGCCCTGGTTCAACTGTCTGGTCTGGAAAAGCAGCATGTTGTCTTGTCCGCCTTGGTTCGCCATGGCATCCTTTCCAACTTTGTGGGAGGGGTAAAGGAGTCTGACGTCAGACTACAATCAGTTCTCAAACCAGATCCAGGTAATATCCTACTACCGTTGTTTCCCCTATCATCAGTATCCTCACCTTCAGCTAGATGACCTGAATCCGCTGTATGTCTACGAGGCCAAGATGTCCCTCTTCGTTCGGATGGCGCAAACTCGTTTAGGAGCGGAGCGTTTACTGGAAGCGCAGTTAATTCCCGTTCTGACGCAATGCGACTACTTAGATGCGAGACCAGAAGCAGACCAATCCTTCGTGGGTTAGTCGCTTCAAAAACAAAATCCATCTATCGCAAATTCTGACGACTTCTGAGTACAGATCAGGACACATTCCTACCTTCCGCTGTCCAGCGTTACCATCAATTGTTTATGCCCGCTCTGCAGCTTGTCGATGGTATGCTAGCGACTTTAGGTAACAAGCACGCCACGGTATCGAATCAGGCACGCACCCACACACACAAACGGTCGTGAACAAACTACTGACATAACCTTACAGGCCTTGGATTTTTTATCATGCCACGGTGCAACCATTGTGATTCTGCTGAAGAACGAAACAGATTATGTTTCGCTCGCTTTAGTGGAAGAGATTCATCTGCTCATGTCTTTGTGTGCGAATGTCCTTCCCTTCGTACCCAGATCCGAACTGGTAAGTTCATCGCTGTCGATGGCAAATGCTTCTCAACTAAGCTAAGCGTTTGCAGCTCTCGGCCAACTCGGGATTCGGAGCCATTCATGCAGCTATATTAAGTCTGTCGACGAGATTCCTCGGTAATGGGTCATGGACACAAAAAATTAAGCCAAGTACGGACGCTGAATTGCTTGGTGCCACTGTCTTCGCTCCTGGTACATCTCAAATGTTTTCCTTGTTGTCTCCAGTCATTCAAATAACATGCAGGTTTCGGGTCAGAAACAAAATTTGACATCATCGTTCGCCAGAAAGAACGTCGCTTGCGCAAGGGTGTCGTTGAATATATCGGTTCAGCTAGTGAATTTACCGGTAAGTTTGTGGTACAATGGTTATGAAGCGTTGCATATCTGAACGAATCAGAACCGGAAATTACTCTCGTTCTGTCTCCAATTACGACAACACCACGATACGAGGAGCGGGGTTCTTCGCATTTCCTAGGTTTATAACTTTCTCCGTACTTCGTATCTGTCTCCGCTCACGCCGATCACTCAGCCACCATTCCCACCGTCGGAGATGCCCTTGAAGCTCTAAATGATCTTTGCAGTGACCTTGCGGACACGCTAAAACAAATTGCCGACATGTCTGCGGAACTTGCGTCAAAGGAGCACATTGGGATCGATAATATCCGAGAGGCAAGTTCACCGAACCGTTGAAAATCCAACGCTGACCGACGTACACACAGATTGTTAGCGACATAGATGACCATGTCCTACAGGACCTCGATATTGGTCAGCAAAGGTCGTTGATCTGTAGAGAACTTGAGGGCATCAAAAATGATGCTAAAAATGATGCAAAAATACTGCTGAGTGCATATTGTGTTGATTTTTTCCCTTACACGACATGACTGAAGCGGGTCGAGAGTAGGTACTTTGGAGATGCTCTTGCTCTTGCTCTGGCGACACCTGGCATATTATTCTGACGGGCAACACCTGGGTGACTCAAATCTGAAAGCATCAACTGCACATGCCTTGCGAATATCCGTTACACCCGAACCAAGGGCGTTTCGCATAGAAGTAGGGAAAAAGCTGTCGCCCATTCTGCAACGGCTTGCATCACTTGACTTGGTGTGTTTGCTCTTTCTGGATTGAGACTCGTTGGCTGTGAATTGACATTCTACGCCCCAGGATTACGAGTCGTTGGGCAATGATTGGCGAGCTAATCAAGGTTACGTCGAGATCATGTGTCGAAGACTGAGGGATAGCGCTGGGCTCCACGACGAAGTATCAGCAACAGATGGTGTATAGTACAATTGCCTTTGTATTATAGGTATAATTAATCGGTCATTGAGGAATGGCCAAGCCATAACTATCGGGGCAAGAGGCTGCCTGCGCCCCGTAAGGCTAGTTGACCACCAACACGTAGGGTTTGTGAACCCCCCGGGAAATACGCCAGCACATATGACACGAGTGCAAGTACCTGTGAAAACGTGTCAAAGATCGGTGACGTTGTATAGAGAAATAGCTTACTTGGATGATGCCGCATACTAACGAGCCGATGTATGAGTGAGCCTGGTTAATTAACGTTGTCAGGTGGCTGGTGAGCATTGAGGGATGAATAAGCATTACTCACACCGAGTGAGAAATATAACGTTAGACCAAGACTAGAGAAATAGACGAGGGAAAAAGGTAGTCGTTCTGTCGATACTAGATGCTTTATGTGGTTTATGGGGCCGATTAAGACCGAAAACCTGGAGCGAATGGGAGATTGTTCAGCGATATTAATCTTTGTTTATGGCTGCCACAACTAACCCAAACATAACGAGTAAGCTCCCTAGACTGGTCGAGGAATTAATTATAAGTTGACGGTACCAGAATATACACTCACCTGAAAGACAATGCAAATTTCGCTGGACTGGATGGAAAATGATGTAAATGATGGCACTGGGGCAAGTTAGGCTCGAGAAACGATATACCGAATTGCAATGAGCGGAAGAGTTAGAAAGGCGACGAAGAAACACACGGCTGCGCCGATTAGACATCCTCCAAATCCCAAGAGTCTAACGAAATGAGTATGAATCCGACGACGGCCCAACGCAAGTTTGAGGTGTTGCTTACCTCTCCCATCTAGACAGCGCGAACCATGCTTCATCCTCGTTCGAACGTTCACTGGACCGCAGCGGAATGTAATCTCCCGCAACGGCATTGTAGAAGCGGGTGAAAGGGTTGGAGGGTTGTGTTGAGGGCTGCGGTTGCTGGGAGTCGTCGGTGACACCTCTAGCCCATCGAAATTGGGAGAGATTGGTTCGAAAGCTCTGTTCCGTTGACGCAGGAGGCATACTAGTAAGTTGGAGGAGGATTGATGTAAACACAACCAAATACAGGGGATCGTCCAAAAACGACACACTCACACTCACTAATACGCGACACTGTGTTGACTGTGGACTTCCTGTAATCGTTTTCGCCCAAACGCAGCTACACAGTGGCGGGAAGGACTTTGGTAGTGATGGGTAATGTCAATATTATATCACACGTGCTATGAATTAGATTATAGCTGTATTCGTTGAAAATAGAGTAAAAGATGTTAAAATCTATGAATTATCTATCGCATCTGTAAAATCCCCCGGGGGACCT
>Ga0210402_10005247_pt1 | contig 11642 bp, 12 predicted proteins | sample IncBWC7MmetaG_FD_161055 | JGI IMG/M metagenome (GOLD analysis project Ga0210402, IMG submission 161055) | Forest soil microbial communities from Barre Woods Harvard Forest LTER site, Petersham, Massachusetts, United States - Inc-BW-C-7-M | ecosystem: Environmental > Terrestrial > Soil >... | reverse complement strand
TGGTCCCATGCTGCCGAAACCAAGGACTTGGACAAAACCGTCTCCTTCTACGCCGACGATGCTTCCATCCTGCCTCCCAACATGCCGATTGCCACTGGCAAAAACGCGATCCGGGCTGTTTGGTCGCAATTTATGGCCATGCCGGGATTCTCGATCACCTTCGCTCCCTCAAAGGTGGTGATCGCAAAATCAGAAGACATGGCCTACGAAATCGGAACCTTCCAAACTGTCGTAAACGACGCGCAAGGAAAGCCCACATCCAGCGTGGGCAAATTTGTGGTGAACTGGCAGAAGCGCGATGGCCAATGGAAGGTCGTAGCCGACATCTTCAACGACGATAAATAACGCGGAGTGAGGTAGACCGGTCGCACCAACGTCCATAAGAAAAAACTGCAGCCGCGGAGGATTTGTACAGCATGCCTTAATAAAGTCCGCATAATGGGACAATTCCCTCGATCTACCAACGTGCGATGAATAGAAGACCGCCCGCGTACGCGATATGATTCGCAGGAGGCACGGTCCCATGAATAAGATTCCCGCAGTTTTGATTCTTCTGTGCGTGACTGCACTTCAGATGGCTGCACAAACCAAGGTTCTCGTGGCAAAAAGCCGAGTGCCGATCAGCGTCGCGGGTGACTATCACGGGGGAATCGCGTTCCCGACCGCTTGTGATGAACAAGGACGCTTATACGTCAAAGCTTGTCAAGATAGGTCCGGGAATGATGGGCCCCCTTTTCAGGTTGTCGAGCAAAGGCGTCGCCGAGACGGAGTTCGATACTTCGGGTGCTCTGATCAATCGCTACGCAGTGCGGCCTGATGGTGGCGTCGTCATGATGCGCGTGGAGGAGACCACCAAGATCGTCGATACCTTCGCTCCCGACGGGACTCGTCAATCGTCGGTGGCCCTCGAGCGTCCACCGATACCATTTTTTCCATCGCAACTCGCAGTGTTCCATTCGGGCGAGATCCTGATTTCCGGCTTGCAATATCAACCCGGTTCCAAAGCAGGAACTGCGATCTACGACCCAACCGGACATCTCATTAAACAAGTGGTGTTGGATGGAGACGTGGATGCCATCGCCCAAGATACTCGCGCTCAACAAAAAAACACCTCGGCGATTGATACGGCCGTCGCGATCACCGGAGACGATGGTCTCGTGTATCTAATAAGGGCGACCTCCCCACCGTCGTCTATGCAATTTCAGCTTCCGGTGAGGTGGTCCGCAAAATTGTGGTCAGCCTTCCGACTGGCACGGGATCGCCGTATTTCGGGATTCGAGTGGTCAAGAACAGACTGGTTGTTCAGTTCAACCGCAGTTGCGAAAATACCGCCGCTTCCGACTCTTGCCGGAGTTCCACTTATGCCGTCGTCGATGCCACCACCGGCCAGAAACTTGCCGCCTACGAAGCGGACAAAGAAGCAGGCGGTACGCTGGTGTGCTACGCCCCAGATCCCGACCGCTTCTACATTTTTTCAGATCGCCATGGCTTAGAAATCGTCGAGGCGGAGCCGAAGTAAAACTTACTGTTCATTCACGTCGACTGTCGAACCGTGGGCTTCTACCATTGCGAATGTCATTTCGTGATAGGGGAGGAAGAATACGAACTCTTTTGGCGCGGTTTGGATTTGGAATACTTGCAGGAGGACTCTGGTCGCGGCTTGACTGGAAATCCAGATTCCTCCGCCTTCCACTCCAAGTATCTTTACGTGAAATATCTTGACCTTGTCGATTCTTGGAATCAGTACGCCGACCTCTTGGCCAATCAATTCAGAGAATTGCACGAGGATTCTCCACAGCGCCGTGATTATACGCCTCCCGGCCGCCCCGCATTTCTCAATCGGATGGGAGCGTGGGGCATAAGAGTCGGCCATTGTGCTGTCGAGTTCCGATATGGTTGGGGGAAGGCATTTCGGGGAAATGAGCTATATATTTGTTATCTTTTATAGCTGAGGTGGAGTCAAGAAAATTGTGGGGAAAAGGAGGGGTGGGGTCCCGAAATGGGAAGGGCTCGAGACCGAGCGCTGAGAACGGCTACTTCGGAGCCTTCGGCGGGCAATGCGCGTCGTAGGTCGTCTGCATCTGCCTCAGTTTGAGCACGCCGTAGAACACGGTAATCGCCATGGCAACAACCAAGAGCCCGGCAAACCTCCTTTCCCAGGTGTACTCGCCCTCGCGGTTGGCGACATAGCTGGCCACGATCAAGCAGAAAATGCCGAGGTTGATGACCCAGTTCACGGGCTTTGGCACAACAAAGTGCAGGGTGCCGAAGCCGGCGAGCTGATAGAGCATGAAAGGCAGTATGGCTACCATCGGCATCAGCTCGGACGCACCTAGCGAAACGTCGACCGTGCCGGGATCCAATGCATGGAGCAGCCTACTGTGGGCGAGTTCGTGGAACAGAGACGGCATCGCACACAATAACGGCACCACGGCGAGCAACTCGAGCACCAGCGCGCCGCTCCAGGTACCGGTCTTGGAGGAACGATCGGCGCCCGCCTCCAACGACTGCGCGCCGATGTACAGCCCCCCGACGATGGCTGCCGCGCTGGACAGCATCAGCAGCTCCACTGTGATGCCAAAACTCGTCGGCTCGCCCGCCTTGATCAGTAGCAGGGCCATGAAACCGGGAATGTAGAACATGACGCGCACCAGTCGCGCCCAAACGCGGGCGTCGCGTTCCGGGGGCAGGATGGGGAGCGCGAGTCCGTCGGTTCCAATGGTTGGTCGAACCTTCGACATTTCGGTAGCCTCCACGTGCAAGAAATTTGCGATCGATGTACACACTAGACAAGCTGGTTCTGTTCTTCGTGCACTAGGTGCTGCCAGCTAGGATCAAAGCCAAGTCTTTAAGTTGGCTGAGATGCTATTCGTTGCTGATGCCTCACACTACTGGCAAAACTGCCAGCCCACCGCATCTTTCTTGCGGTATGACTTGTGGCCGATAACCAAACCAGAAGTGATTCTTGACAGTCACTGATGGGATGAGAAAGCCATTGCATAAATTGGGAATTGGTCGATCCCTGGCCCGGGGTCAATGAGCGCTATCGCGATGTTTCACCAACCGCAGGCTTAACATGTGACTCCAACGACTCACGATCTTTGCGGGCTCGGATCCTTGGTAGCGCAGCGAAGTGCCTTTTTCTTGCAAGAGCAAGCCGCTAGAAGCGCGACTCGCGGCAGGAAAGGGGTTGGGACCCACGCACCGATCTGTTCTGCTTTGGCGCCCTGCTTTACGAGATGTCACGGGAATTGTCCGAAATCTTTTTACTCTGCACGTTCGCTCCAACTATCACTGCCAGCGTCAGGACTGCTAATTCTGCTAATTGACAGGCAACCCCGGGGCGCGTATTTTGTTGCCAACTTAGGGGCTAACCCCGTGAAGCTCTTGCGTTGGGCGATTTCCGTTTTGGAGATATCGTTCGTTTGCTTCGCATTGATCGTGCCTCGAGTGGATGATCCGGCGACTGCATTCGACGAAACCGACTCTCCCGTTAACGTCACAGCGCCCCTTGTCGCTCGGACCAACCTCGTCTTACCCGCCAGGCATTCCGTAGCGATCCCCGGAGAACGGCGCGGGCCTTGGAAACCCTGCACCACGATCTACGGGCTAACGCCGGAACCGGGGATTTACTCTTCGCATTCTCTCCTGTATCTCCTGTGCAAACTTCTCTGCTAGACCATCGACATTCTGGCTAAACCGTTCGCTCTTTGCCACACGAAGACGCGCTCTGCAGGTGCTGGTGCGCGTTTTGCTAGCCGATACTCACCCTGACCACAACTTAAGGAGGATTTTATGGTTCGGATTAGCGTTTGTGCATGTGTCTTTGCCCTGCTTGCGTGCTGTCTACCCATGGTCGCCCAGGAATCAGCAGCAACTTCCGATAACGATCCTGCTGCTCCTCCGGCAACCATCACCGGCAGCGGCACGGCTGGTTTTGTCCCAGTATTTACTGGGATCGCGACGATTGGGAATTCCAAGATTTTTCAGACTGTGGGGTTCAATGTCGGTATCGGTATCACTGCGCCAACCGCCAAGCTGGACGTCAACGGCACGGGAAAAGTCCGTGACACTCTGACGCTGTTGCCCAAATTAACTCATCCCACGCTGTCGGTTAACGGAACCGCCTTCGCAATCAGCAACACCGGGAAAGTGACTTTTGTTGCCGGTCAGACCTTCCCCGGCACGGGCACGGTGACCAGCGTGGGCAGCGGGTTGGGCCTGACGGGTGGGCCCATTACGCATAGCGGCACCCTGTCCATCAACACCTCGGTGGTACCGCAGTTGTCGGCCAGCAACCATTTCACCGGCAACCAGAGCATCACCGGCAGTCTCAGCGCGACGGGAGGCGTGAGCTCGGGCGGTACAGTCTCGGGTGCCACGGGATCTTTCACCTCACTCTCTGCGGGGTCGGGCACAATTACCGGAAACTTGAGCGTGAACGGAAACTTCGGCACGGATGGTAGTGGCACCTTCGACGGGGGCGTTGCAGTGGGCGGGGGCCAGATCTTTACCCGGTCGACCCAAATGACCGACGATGGTACGACGAATCTACAACCCTCTATCGTGGTGAACGCCGTGGATTGCTGCGATTTCGGCAACCGCATGATGTGGGCGCACAGCCCCGATTTTCCACAATGGGGATGGTACTACGACGACGATGTCGATAACGTTATTTTGCAGCAGAGCCTTAGCACTCAGGTCGCGTTCTTCGATTTCGTCGGTGACCTCACCCTGAACGGCACCCTTACAGCCGCAGCGAAGAACTTCAAAATTGATCACCCCCTCGATCCCAAGAACAAATACCTCTCCCATACATCGGTCGAGTCTTCGGAGATGATGAATATCTACACCGGAAACGCGATCCTTGATAGTGGCGGCGAGGGGGTGGTGTCACTGCCGAAGTGGTTTGAGGCCCTCAACACCGACTTCCGCTATCAACTCACGGCCATCGGCGCCGCGGCCCCGAACCTGCACGTCGCCCGGGAAATCGCCAACCACCAGTTCAGCATCGCGGGTGGCGCTCCTGGGATGAAGGTCTCCTGGCAGGTCACCGGCGTACGTCATGACGCTTATTCCAAGACGCATCCGCTGGTAGTGGAGGCTCGCAAACCCGAGAAGGAACGCGGCCGTTATCAAAATCCCGACGCCTATGGCGCGCAGAGATTGACTCAGGAGCAAATGCTACACCGACAGTCCAAACCATAACGAATAGCTATCGGCGAGGACAATCTGCGCGCTTGTTATTAGAGAAGGGCAGAACTTGTCCAATCGAGGGCGGAGGTTATTATACGACCAGCCTCCGCCCTCGGTATGCGCGGTGCGCCCCGCCAGAAGGACTTTCAGAGGAACCGGAATGCCTCGTTGCACCCCAAGACTGTAGACCTCAAACTGTTGCCAAGCGAAGCTAAGTGATGTAACCAGGCGATAGCGCTCAAAACCCCTTCAAAGGTCAATGAGCGTGATGGCGAGATTTTTCACCAGCAAAATGGGATCGAGCGTCGTTGCCCCTTAGCCCTCCCGAATTGGACAAGCGCCGGGATTCAGCGCAGCCTCAAGAGTGAGTGAGTTGTTCCTATCCTTTTTCAGGTCCCCTGAACTAAGTCAGTTCATCTGAAGTACCTTCGTCTTAGTGCGCAGCACCCAGGAGGCTCCGTCATGATTGATACCCAGGTTAACAAGCAATCGCAGCCACAAAGTGTCGCAGGCCCGAAAACCTCTACCGACTCGATGCCAGCAGTTACCCCATCACAAGACAGGATACGAGAGCGAGCCTATGAGCTATATGAAAGCCGCGGCCGCGAACCCGGCCAACACGAACAAGACTGGCTCCGTGCTGAGCAGGAGAGCCTCAAACGGGCAAAATAACCGGACCACATCCACTTCACCCGCGAATCTGCTGGAGGGCCGCATCGCAGGATTGCCTCTCATTTCTCCAGCAGTTCGACGGGCGATTCTCAACTGTCGAAACCAGACCATTTCACTCAAAACCCCTCAATGAGAGTAATCGCAATTATCGTAAAGGAACCAGACCTTTTTAATTAAGTAGGACTTAGTTGCTCTTGAGCAACGACTGTTTTCTGGTCGCATGTGATGATCTTCGCAGCAATACGTTCTCTGCATCCCTGTCGCACGGAATGATCTCTCTGCACCAGGTTCTCTGCAAATTCAGCTTTAAAGGATCCCAAGACAATGAAGAAATGGTTAATTAACGCAGGCCTAGTGTGCCTGTTCTCAAGCCTTTGCCTGTCGGCGATGGCGGCGACCGCAACCTTCCAGACGATCTCCGACCCCGTGACCGGCACGTGGGCGAACTACGCAATTTCCGGCGACGGCACCGTGATGGCTGCAAACTACGGCGGCGAAATCTATCGTTGGACGGCTGCGGGCGGATTTCAGGATCTCGGCCCGGGCGATCCCAATTCAAGCTCGATCGGAATCTCACGCGACGGCTCGACCATCATCAGCGGTTACATCGGATCGGACGGTTTCAGCCGGCCAGCCCTATGGAAGGCGAGCGGCCGGATGGATTTGGGCCATCCTCACAACGGCTGCACAAAGATCGGCAATAGCTGGGGCAGCGGCTACGGAGTAAGCGGCAATGGCTCGATAGCCGTGGGGCTCGCCTGGACTTGCACTGACGCGGAAGGCTTTGAGTGGACAGCGAAGACCGGCAACATTTCTCTCGGGCATCCGGCCGGCAACCATAGCAGCCGGGCCAGCGCCATCTCGGCCAATGGAAAGACGATTGTCGGCTTTTGGGAGGATCCCACCGGTCCGCGCCGCCCTGTGCGCTGGGTGGGTGGAAAGCACGACTTGTTTCTAGGCACCACGACCATCGGTGAGGCCACGGCTGTGAACAGCGATGGCACTACGATCGCGGGGCAGGCTCCGGGAGCCAGCGGGTATGGGGTTGCGTTCTTTTATTCTGACAAGCGGGGGCTGATCAAATTGGGCACACTCACGCACATAAGCACAGATCAAAGCTTCGCGAATGGCATCTCCGACAATGGACGGGTAGTGGGCTGGAGCGGCGATCAATTCGGTCACGGGATCGAAGCTTTTACATGGATCTCCTCCTCCTCTTCCCACATGCAAAAGCTCGCGAGCGTACTGAACAAGCTCGGTGCCAAGATTCCCGCAGGCACGACCTTGACCGATGCCGTCAGCATCTCCGCCGACGGTTCCACCATGGCCGGCCAGTACGTCAATGGCCAGACGTTTGGTAACTGGATCGCACACATAACCAAGTAAGCAATTAGAATCCATTGGTAAATTCGGGAAGGACTGGCAGCGTCGCTGTTCAGTTTCGACGTTTGCCAGTCCGAACCGTGTTTCACGCCTGATCTCTGACGTAACCAAGCGATTACAGGTTTTGACTGCTGGTCGGTAAGCCTCGAGGTTTGGGAACCAGAGGCGACAGTCAACGGCAGCGGACAGGAGTGTCCGCTCTACATTGGGCAGGCGGAGAGAGGGTTGAGGTTGTGCGCGCGAGATCCTTTGCGGACTTGCGTCCCCTCAGGATGACGGCTGGGGTGGGGCGGGCGCGCCGCGGAGTGTGCCCGTGCCAGTTGGCTGTGGCTGTTAAAGATTCTCGCGCAGTTTGTGGACAAATTCGCGCAGGGCGGTCTCGTTGCGGCGGTACCACATCCACTGTCCCAGCTTCTTTGCCTCGACCAAGCCCGCTTTTGTCAGAATCGACATATGATGGGAGATCGTCGGCTGCGAAAGGTGAACCCGCGGCTCGATATCTGAAGCGCATAGGCCCACATCCTTGCCGATGGAACAAGCTCCGCGCTCCTTGAGAGCCTGCAGAATTCGGCGGCGGGTTGAGTCGGCGACGGCGTGCAGCATGCGATTCAGGGTTTGCTCCGGGTCAGTCATGGCAAGGATAGTAATAGAATCGGAATCGATGGTTGTCAATGTTGGGGAGCGGAATAAGTTTGGTGAAGGGCGCGCTGCGAGGGATCTGGGTGTTTGCCTGCGGTGACGATACCGATCGTGCGGGCTAGAACCGAGATCCCTCGCTTTGCGCGGGATGACAGTCTGGTAATTAGAAATTGGAAAAAGACTACCTTTTTAGAATGGGATTGTAGCCATCGCTGACCAGCTTGCCACGCATCAGTTCGGCATCTTTGATGTCAGGGTACGGTCCAACTTGCACGTGGATAAGCTTGTCGGTCGGCGCATTGGTTGAGAATGCGGGATATTGTTTCTTCTTGAGCGCGTCGACCAGGGCTTCCGCGTCTTCGGCCTTGCTGACCGCGGCTACTTGCACGAAGTAACTGTTCGCGGGCGATGGAGTGGGATCGGCGCTGGCCGCTGCGGTCGGAGACGCGGTGTTGTCGGACGCAGAGGTTGAGACCTCCTTCGGGACGGGCTGGGTATTTACGTCCTTGCTCTCAACCGCTTTGTAAAACGTCATGTCGGCGGGCGGATTGGCGCTGGTGGTCTTAACCGCGGAAGGCCGTGCCCCGCCCGTGCTGACGGCAGTCGCGGCGGGAAGGTCAGGGGACGCAATTCTCACGGAGCTTCGTCCCAGGGAAAATCCCATGCCGAAAAAAACTGCGCAGAGTGCAACCAGTCCAAAAAACAGGGCAAGCATCTTGCCCGTGCCCAGCGTGATTTCCGTGTCCTGAGTAGCCGTTGCCATTTCAACCTCGTTGTTGTTTTCGATGGAGACCGCTCAGCCCTTCGCAACAGCCGGCGCGTCTCCATCGTGTCTTGCGAATAACTTTGGAATGCTCGAAAAGAAGTCCACCGGAACCGGAAAGACTACCGTCGTGTTCTTTTCCACGCCGATTTCGGTCAAGGTTTGCAGATAGCGCAATTGCACGCTCACGGGTTCGGTCGCCAGCAATCGGGCTGCATCGACCAGACGCTGCGCGGCGGAGAACTCGCCTTCGGCGTGAATGATCTTGGAACGCTTTTCGCGTTCGGCCTCGGCCTGCTTGGCCATGGCGCGCAGCATGGACTCGGGCATGTCCACCTGCTTGACTTCGACGTTGGCCACCTTCACTCCCCAGGGAGCGGTGTGGGTATCGAGAATGCTCTGGAGGCGCAGGTTGATCTTGTCGCGATGGGCGAGCAGTTCGTCCAGCTCCTGCTCGCCGAGTACGGAACGCAGCGTGGTTTGCGCGAACTGCGAGGTTTGATACACGTAATTGGAAACTTCGACCACAGCTTTTCTCGGCTCGATCACGCGCAGAAAGATTACAGCGTTGACCTTCAAGGTGACGTTGTCGCGCGTGATAATGTCCTGCGCCGGCACTTCCAGAGCCTCCTGCCGCAAGGAAATGCGAACCATGCGATCCAGCGGGGCGAAGACGAAAATGAGCCCGGGACCTTTAGCTTCCGGAAGCAGGCGCCCCAGGCGAAAAATCACGCCGCGCTCGTACTCCGCCAGGATCTTGATTGAACTTAGCAGATATAAGGCGAAAATGATGATTACGATGGTCGTGAAACCAAAGCCAAGTTCCATCTGGGCCTCCGCGCCTGATTGTCAGGAATGCCTCTGAGGCGGATTGTATCGCAATTGGGTCAGTGGGACTGCGATTTCAAAGGGGCGAAGGGTTGTCTGGCGAGGTGCTGGGGGCTCTGATTCATGACGAGGGAACCCAAAGGCGTAAACCACAAAGGACACGAAGGTCCACAAAGGAAAAGCAACGACGCGGAGGACGGCCATCCGTGAGCATCGCTGACGGGCCGGGACGCCCGTCCTCCCATTGGTTAGGCTTTAGTGGTTTGCTGGGTGGAGGGAGTTGGGTCGACCGATAACTGCAATCCTTTTACTTGGCGCACTACCACTCGCTGTCCTGCAGGCACATTGGCGGAAGCGATTGCGTCCCAGAGTTCGCCGTGGACGAAGACTTTTCCTTGCGGGGATAGAGCGCTCTGGGTCAGGCCGATCTCTCCTATTAGTCCTTGTACCCCGGTGACAACTTTGTTGGCCCGCGCTTTCAGGGCGATGCTCATTAAAAAGACAGTGATGAGTCCCAGAGGGATGCTGACTGCCAATGCTGTCAGCAGATGGACTCGCATCTCGGGGATGGGCGCGTCCACGAGCAACAGTCCGCCCAACGTGAGGGTGACGATTCCGCCGATCGCCAGCACTCCGTGGGCAGCGAATTTGGCTTCCAGCGCGAACAGGACGAACGAGGCGAAAATCAAAACTACAGCGGCGAAGCGAGTGGGGAGCAAGTTCAGGGCGAAGATGGCGATCAGGATGAAGACGATTCCGACCGTTCCGGGGACAACTGCGCCGGGATGGTTGAACTCGGCGTAAAGAGCCAATGCGCCCACGGCGAGCAGGATGAAGGCTACGTTCGGATCCATCAAGTAGGCGAGAATGTGCTGCTTTAAGGTCATGCCAAAAGGACGAACCGGTTCGCCGGCTAAATTGAGCGTGACGGTCTCCCCGTTGAAACGCTTCACCTGCTTGCCCTGCAATTGTTTGAAGAGGTCGTCTTCGCTGGGTGCTACGTAGTCGATCAGTTTCTGTGAAAGTGCTTCCTGGTCGGTGAAAGACTTGGATTGGCGCACCGCGGTCTCGGCGATCTCAACATTGCGGCCGCGCTTCGCAACTACCGATCGCAATAGGGCAGCGGAATCGTTCTCGATTTTTTCCTTCATCGTATCGTCCATCTTGCCGCCGCCAAGAGTGACGGGATGGGCCGCGCCGGTGTTGGTTCCGGGCGCCATGGCCGCAACGTCAGCGCTTTCGAGAATGAAAAATCCGGCGGACGCGGCCCGGCTTCCACTGGGCGTGACGTAGATGATTACCGGCACCGGTGAGGCCAGGATTTTTTCGATGATGTCGCGAGTGGATTCAAGCAGGCCGCCGGGAGTGTTGATCTCGATGAGCAAGGCGTGATCTTTGTTGCGTTCCGCCTCGGCGATGGCGCGGCCGATGTATTCGTCGGTGATGGGATGAATCGAGTCATTCACGACGATCTTCAATACTTCGGCGGAGGAAGCGGCACAGAGGACGAACAACAGCAATCCGGTCACAAAGGCTGGGTATAGCCGCGAAACGAAAAACGGTCTCATCGATTAGGCAGTGGCTGCGCTTCCTGCGCGAGCTTGGCTGCGACGGTGCGCTTGAGCGACAGTGCGGCCGCATTGGTTGGCTCTAAACGCAGAGCCCGATCTATCTTCTCGGCGGCTGCTTCAGGTCTATTGTCTCGCAAATCAAGCTTCGCCAACACCAAAAGCGGCTCAGGGAATTGACGGAGCCGCAATGCCTCCTCGGCCTCGGCTCGGGCGGCGGTTAGGTTATTTTCGGTCTCGAGCGCACTCGCCAATCCAGCGTGCGCCTCCGGGTTCGATGGGTTGACTGCAATCGCTTCGCGGAATTCGCCTTCCGCTTCGGAAAGAAAGCCTTGCGCCAGCAGTTCATGTCCACGAACGGTGTGGAATTGCGCATGGGTGCGAGGATCGGTCTTGGCCAAACGCTGCTCCGCGGCTGCATCGATTTTCAAGGCCAGCAGGCGGAACGAACTCTCGTCGTAGTTGGCGCGGATGCGCTCGATTGGAATCTTCTGAGTCGCCGGCACAATGGCCCGCTGGGCTGAAGCGTCGGGCGAGACCGTTTCAAGTAGAGATTTGGCTGCGGTATCGCCTGGGCGCAAGGAGAGAGTGTC
>Ga0210402_10005245_pt1 | contig 11657 bp, 8 predicted proteins | sample IncBWC7MmetaG_FD_161055 | JGI IMG/M metagenome (GOLD analysis project Ga0210402, IMG submission 161055) | Forest soil microbial communities from Barre Woods Harvard Forest LTER site, Petersham, Massachusetts, United States - Inc-BW-C-7-M | ecosystem: Environmental > Terrestrial > Soil >... | reverse complement strand
AGCCATGGGACGCCTCGTCGTGCTCGCACCGGCGGCTCTGGCCGCATTCCTTCTTTGCTACGCAGCGATCGTGTTGCTGCGGCCCTGGCTCGCCAGCCATGCCGTTGCGCGACCGAATATGCGTTCCTCCCACTTTGCGCCGGTCCCGCAAGGAGGAGGCATCGGGGTTGTCATTGCCGCCCTCGCGGTCACGGCCGGAGCAATCCTCCTCGCCCGACATCTCGCGCGCGGTCAGATGGAGGAATTTGTCTTCGTGAGTGCAGCCGCGATCCTCCTGATGGTCGTCGGCGCGATGGACGACATGCGCGCCTTGCCGGCAACGGCGCGGCTCCTGGTGCAATGCGCGGCTATTGCCGCAGTCGTGCTCGCCCTCCCCGAACAAGTCAGAGTGCTCCCGGAACTGCCCTGGTGGTTCGATCGGACGTGCCTGCTCATCGGAGGCGTATGGTTCGTCAACCTCACCAATTTCATGGACGGCATCGACTGGATGACGGTAGCGGAAGTCGTGCCCGTGACCGGTGCGATGGTCCTACTCGGAATCGCCGGAACTATCGATCTCGTCGCTGCCGCAGCTGCTGCCGCGCTCTTCGGTGCGATGCTCGGCTTTGCGCCTTTCAACAAGCCGGTGGCGCGGCTCTTTCTCGGCGATAGCGGAAGCCTCCCCGTCGGACTCATCCTCGCCTGGTTGCTCATGCTTCTTGCCGGTGAGGGCCACAGGGCAGCGGCGCTCATCCTGCCGCTCTATTACCTCGCCGACAGCACGATCACGCTCCTGCGCCGCATGGCAAAGCGTGAGCCGTTCTGGCAGTCGCATCGCACGCATTACTATCAGCGCGCGACCGACAATGGGTTCAGCGTCCCTGAGATCGTGACCCGCGTGTTCCTGCTCAACCTGGCACTGGCGGCGCTCGCGCTCACTGCGGTTGCGACCGGCGGCGTGCTTGTTCCCGTGTTGGCGCTGGGCGGTGCCGCCGCGCTAGTCGCAATGCTGCTCGCGAGCTTCAGCCACGTCAAACCGAAGGGCTGAGAGTTACTGGAACTCGGGTCGCAGGCCGGGCGGCGGCGAGAAGCCAAGATCGCCACGCGCGATGACCGCGTCGCGTCCACCATACCGCATGAGCTGCTCGGCTTGACGCCGCTTTGCGCGCGCGTCCACGTCTTCAGGCGAAAGCATCGCACGCAGCTTGGCCATGCAATCGGAGCGAGCCCCTGCGTAAGCAGGGTTGGCGGCAAGATCGTTGATCTCCTGGGGATCGCTCTGAAGATCAAAGAGTTGCGGTGGATATTTGACGTAGTGGACGTACTTGTATCTGCCGTTGCGGATCGCGAACGCGCCTGTGGTTGATCCCATCCCATGATATTCGGTCAGCACCGTGCGGTTCGGCTGTTCGCCGTTGGCGAGGCGAGCGACCGAGACGCCGGGATGGTCGGGTTCGGCCATTGCCGGGGCTCCCTCCCCGACGCACGCAATGATGAACGGATAGGTGTCGACAAGGTTGGACGGGGTATCGATCACGCGACCTTGCGGAAGGCCTTCGCCAGAAAGGATCAGCGGCACTCCAGCGGTCTCCTCATACAGCGTCGATTTCCCCCACAGCCCGCGTTTGCCTACCGCATCGCCGTGGTCGCTCGTATAGATGATGCGCGTGTCCCCCGTGAGCCCTGTAGCCTCGAGCGCATCGAGAACCTTGCCGGCTTGCTCGTCCATGAAGCTGCAGAGCCCGAAATAACCGGAGACGGCACGGCGGACATCTTTTGGAGTCTCGAAATATTCATCGAAATTGAATGCTCTCGCGTAGTCCTGGATGAACGGATGGCCGGAGCGCTCGTGCGCCTCATAGAACAGCGGCATCGGCAAGTTCGGATCATCGAAATAGCGATAGAAATGCTCGGGCGGGGCCGTTAGGGGGTAATGCGGCGCGACGAAAGACACAAACAGCACCCATGGCTTCTCCCGGTATTTGCGCGCCTCTTCGTGCAGCCAGATTTGCGCGCGTGCGGCGATCTCTCGGTCGTATTGCGTGTAGGCCGACTCGCCCGGGCCCGCCATGCGCGCCATCTTGTACGCCGCGCCCCGGACGGGCAAATCGTCGCGTATTAGTCCAAGCAGGTCGCCTTTGCCCTCGACCACATGCATGGGAATGATGGCTTCCGAGAAACCGGTGTCGTCCTCGTCGGATCGGAAATGAAGTTTTCCGATGGAGACGACGCGATGGCCGGCAGCGCGCAGGCGATGATGCCAGCTCGGTATTGAGCCGTCATAGGGATCAGCGTTGTCCCAAAATCCGATCTGGTGGATGTACTTTCCTGTCGCGAAGGACGCCCGCGCTGGAATGCAAACCGGAGAGGGAGTCCAGCAGGCGGTAAACCGCGTGCCTTGCGCCGCCAGCCGGTCCAGATTGGGCGTCTGCACGACGGGATGACCGTAGCAGCCCATCATCTCGCGATTGTGCTGATCCGACATAATGATCAGCAAGTTCCGAGCTTTCATCCGATACCCCGCAATCGGTTCATGGCCTCGCCCGAGCCCTTCCGGCCGAACCTTGTCTGTGATTACTCTACAGCAACTCAAGCTGCAGCAAGACAGGCGGAGCCGCCACCGTGATACGAACTCTCCTGCTCGGACTTTGTCTGTTGTCGGATGCTGCACCGACCTTGGCGCAGAATTGGCCGGTGCGGCCGGTTCGCTTCATCGTGCCCTACCCTGCCGGCGGCGGGACAGACATTGTTGCGCGGGTACTCGCACAGAGGCTGGGCGATACGTTCGGACAGGTCTTCGTGGTGGAGAACAAACCAGGCGCCAGCGGCATGATCGGCGCGCAAGCGGTTGCGAAAGGAAACCCCGACGATCACGCATTCCTGGTCGCGTCGCCCGCCGAGATCGCGCTCAATCAGAATCTGTTCAAGGACATGGCGTATGATCCTTTAACTGATCTCACCCCCGTCACGTTGCTCGCGTGGACACCGCTGGTCTTGGCCGCGCATCCGAGTCTCCCCGCCTCCAGCATGGCGGAGGTCATCACTCTCGCAAGCTCCCAAGCCGTAGATTTCTCCAGCCCCGGAGTGGGCAGTGCACACCACCTCGCCGGCGAATACATCAACAAGCTTAAAGGCACTCGCCTCATGCACGTACCCTACCGAGGCGCGGGGCCTGCCGTTTCGGACGCCGTGAGCGGACACGTGAAGCTGACGATCTCGGGCATGCCGCCGGTGGTCCAGTTCATGAAGGCAGGCACACTGAAAGCGATTGCCGTCACCAGCAAGCTGCGTTCGCCGGCCTTCCCTGACACGCCAGCGGTCGCCGAGACCAAGGGGCTCGAAGCATTCGATTTCACCAACTGGTTCGGATTGCTTGCGCGGACCGGAACGCCGCAACCCGTTCTGGACAAGTTGGCGACAGCCGCCGTCGAGGCATTGAAAGAGCCTAAAGTTCGAGAAGTTCTGGAGACGCAGGCGGCGGTACCAGTAGGCAACACGCAAGCTGAGTTTCGCGAGTTCATACGTTCAGAATCAGCGAAATACGCCAAGATCGTCGAGATCACCGGGATCACAATGAAATGAACGATTACGGGAGCGAAACATTTGCGCGCCTCTGCCCGCACTCTTCTGAGAAGGCTCGCTAGTGTTAAGCTCCTGATGAACGCATCACGTATGGAGAGATCATGGCCCTTCTTGATGATGTGCTGAAAGCCGGTCCGGTTCCGCTGGTGGGGCTGGGTGTGGTTGCGCTGGCCCTCCCTTACTTTTTTCCGGCGCTGCGGCCGCAGTTCGAAGCCGTTTTCAAATCAGGCGCAAAGCTTTTCCTGGAAGCCGAGCTGGGCGCCGATGACGCGATCGCGGATCGGTTCGTCGATGCTGCGGTGGGCGCCCTGTTTCATGCAACGGCACACGGGACCGATGACGAGCGCAAGCAGAAGGCCGAAAGCCACGTCAACCGGTTTGTCAGCCGTGCCCACGCCGGGGCGCGCCGGCGCGGTTGGGACGAAGAGGACGTGGAGTGGCGCTATCATCGCCGGCTGCGGAAGTTGGACCACGCGCTCGAGCGGGCGCGCCATCGCGCCGATCCCCGGCAACGTGCCGCTCTCGCGCATGCATCGGAATCGCTCGCGCGCCACCGTGCCAAGCCGAAAACGTCAACCCCGCCTATGCTGGAGCAGCCGGACGCGCATTCGCGGCCCGCTCGCTCGTCGTAAGTGCGACGCACTGCGTCGCACTTGATCCAGAGCATCCATACCTCAAAGGAGGGCGAGACAATGCCTCGCCCCTACGAATCCAGGATTGCAGGGCGGCTTTTCAAGCCGCCGCTATAACGCTACGGCCGGACGGCGCACCCCGAGAGTGCGAATTGCCTCAGAAAGCAGCGTCGATCGCGCAAAGTTCAGAGTTGATTGTGACAGCGTTGCAGCGCAATCTTCTGCACACTGCAAGGAACTTGCGAACGCGCGTGCGGTTGATCCCGCTGGCAGTCTGCGGGGCGAGCTTCGGTGCATCCTAGCGAGTGAGAGGAGAGACGAATGGCTTTGTTCGAGGACCTGTTCAGAGGCGGCAATATCGTAGCGGGCCTTGCTATCGGAATCGGGGCCGCCGTCGTGGCTCCGGCTCTCATCCCGGCGCTGCGACCCGTTGCCAAATCCATCATCAAGGCAGGGCTCATCGCCTATGATCAGGGGCGCGTGGCATTAGCCGAGCTCAACGAGCACACGGGCGACATCATGGCCGAAGCCCGCGCCGAGCTTGCGGAGGTCGGCAAAGGCGCAAGCCACACGGGCGGCTGAGAGTTCTCGTCTCAACGTCGCGCCCAGACGCGGACAGCTTCCCTGCCCCGGCTAAGGGAAGAGGGAGCAGACTGAGTTAGTGGTTGGGGTGACGCTATCTGACCGGAACTCCCTTTAGGTCAGAACGGGCCGGAATCAGCGCAGGATCATCATGGGCCCGAGTGCTGTACCGCGTCCACCTCATACCCCTGCGAGGGCGCAGGATGCAGCGGGCTCGGAGCGCATCCCGATCCCGATCTCAATCGTGCCGCTGCACACCGTGGTGCCGGGACGCGCGCGGCTCCGGATCGGCGGGTTGCGCGGCGCCCCGGAGCTGGCAGCTCTGCTCGAGCGGGGGCTGACCGGCTTCGGAGGCGTGCGCGAGGTCTCTGCCAGCGCACTCACCGGCAATATCACGCTGCAATACGAGCCCACGACCTCCCTCGATCCCCTGATCGAAAGGATCGGCGGATTGCTGCGCGGCGAGATCACCCCGGCCATTGGTGACCCCGCCGAACGCCAATGGCACGCGAGCGAGGCGCAAACCGTCGCATCCGAGCTCGGGACCTCATGTTCGGACGGATTGTCGGCCCGGCGCGCGCAGGAGGAACTCGCGAGCGTCGGGCCAAACACGATCCCGTCACCGCACCAGCGCTCGGACCTGAGCATTCTTCTCGGCCAGTTTCAGAGTTTGCCCATTGCGCTTCTGGCCGGCGTGGCACTCGTTTCACTCGCGACCGGAACCGTGCTCGAGGCGGGCGCAATCATGGCGGTCGTCGCCCTCAATGCCGCGATCGGCTTCACCACCGAGACGCGCGCCGAGCGCACCATCAGGAGCCTTGGAGCGCCTGCGGCGCTGAGTGCGCGCGCATTGCGCGACGGCGCCGAGGTCGATGTGCCGGCCGACACGCTCGTGCCGGGCGACGTGATCGTCCTGCAACGCGGGACCGTCATTGCGGCCGACGGCCGCCTGGTCAGCGCCCGCGCGCTGACCGTGAGCGAGGCCGCGCTCACGGGCGAAAGTCTGCCCGTTGCGAAATCGACGCAAGCCCTCGGCGCGCGCAGCGTTCCCCTTGGGGACCGCGTGAACATGGTTTACCGCGGCACGATCGCGACCGGGGGCAGCGGCCGTGCGGTCGTGGTGGCGACGGGCGCGCGCACCGAGGTCGGACGCATCCAGCGCCTCGTTGGGGCGACAATGGCGCCGGAGACGCCACTGCAGCGGCAGCTCGGCGAGCTGGGAGAGCAGCTCGTCTGGGTCACGCTCGCCGCGAGCGGCGCTGTCTTCGGCCTTGGCTGGGTGCGAGGCTTCGCGCTGCTCCAGCTGGTTCGCTCGTCGCTTTCGGTCGCCGTAGCGGCGGTCCCGGAGGGACTGCCCATGGTCGCCACGACCACGCTCGCGCTGGGCGTCGAGGATCTGCGGCGACACGACATCCTGGTGCGGCGGCTCGAGGCAATCGAGACGCTCGCGGCCGTAGATGTCGTTTGCTTCGACAAGACCGGAACCCTCACCCATGGGTCGATGTCGCTCGATGCGGTGGCGCTGGGGGATCGCATGTGCGGTCGGCACGGCGGTGTGCTCCTCGACCAGCACGAGGCGGTGCTCAGGCCGCAGGACGATCACCGGTTCCGCATGCTGTTGTCGATCGTGAGCCTTTGCAGCGAGACCGAGATCGAGGAGTCCGACGAGCAAACGCAGCAGATCCGGCTCAACGGCTCGGCCACCGAGAACGCGCTGGTGCAGGCGGCGCTCGATCACGGGATCGACGTGGTGGAGCTCCGCCGCGGCTTTCCGCGGCGCGCGGTGCAACATCGCAGCGAGACCTACCGCTTCATGGCCACCATGCATGGCACCGAGAGCGGGCTTTGGATTGCCGTCAAGGGAAGCCCGCGCGAGGTATTGGCACGCTGCACGTGGGAAGCGTTGCCGGAGGGCGGCCGGCGCGTGCTCAATGCCGCGCGGCGCAACGAGATCGAGGTGCAGAATGCCACCATGGCGGCGCAGGCGCTGCGTGTCTTGGGCATGGCGTATCGCGGGATCCGGGGTCCACATGATGATACTGCGGAACACGCGAGCGACATCGATCGGCTTATCTGGACCGGGCTTGTTGGCCTTGCCGATCCCGTGCGCCAGGGCCTCCCGGAGCTGATGCACACACTCCATCGCGCCGGCATTCAGACCCTCATGCTCACCGGCGATCAGAGCGCGACCGCCCGCGCGGTGGCCGAGCGGATCGGCTTGAGTGCCGAGGGCAGCGTCGAGATCGTTGATGCCTCGGACCTCGACCGCCTGGCGCTGGCCGAGGTGGCTGCAGCTGCGCGGCGCGCCCATGCCTTTGCGCGCATCAGCCCGGCGCAGAAGCTGCGGATCGTGCGCGCCCTGCAGGACGCCGGTGCCGTGGTGGCGATGGTCGGGGACGGCATCAACGACAGCCCAGCCCTGCGGGCCGCCAACGTAGGCATGGCCATCGGCCGGCACGGGGACGCCGCCGCGCGGGAGGTGGCGGACGTCTTCTTTGCCGGCGAGGACCTGCAAATGCTGCCGCTTGCCATCGAACGCGGTCGCGGCACCTACACCAATATCCGCAGAGCCGTTCACTACATGCTCAGCACCAATACCAGCGAGATCCTGCTCATGCTCGCGGGTGCGGCCGCGGGCTTCGGCGAGATGCTTTCGCCGATGCAGCTCCTGTGGATCAACCTCATTTCCGACGTGCTGCCCGCGATCGGCCTTGCCATGGAGCCGCCGGAGCCGGATGCCATGGAGCGTGGCCCGACGGACGCCAACGAGCCCATGGTGAGGCGCGATCAGATGGGCCGGCTCGGGACCGAAGCCGGGATTCTGACCGCGAGCGCCTTCGGGGCAGGGCTTTACGGGGCCATGCGGTATGGGCTGAACTCGCCCCAGGCGCGCACCCTCGCCTTCGGGAGCCTGGCCACCTCCCAGCTTCTGCACGCGCTCGCCTACCGCTCGTCCCGCCGGAGCGTGTTCGAGCTTGGCGGACTTTCCTCGAGCCCGCGGCTTCTTGGGATCATCGGCGGCTCGCTTGCGGCGCAGCTCGCGGCCATGCTGGTACCCGGCGTGCGCAACGCGCTCGGCGTCGCGCCCATAGGGCTCCTGGATGCCATGGCGATGGCCGCGGGCGGCCTTGCGCCATTTCTCATCAGCGAGGCGGGGCGAGCCAAAGGAACGGCCCCGGTTGCGCTCCACGGGCTGCATTTCCGCAGGCGGGAGCCGGGGCAAGTTCCGGAGGAGGAGCCAGACCCAGTGTGCCAGGGCACGCAGCGCGTCCCGCAGGGCGGTCCCGTGGAGGCTACTCGGCGAGCGCCACCAGAAGCATCGGAAGCCGCGCCAGCCGGTCCCGCTCGGCGCTCGCGGCCCGAACGACGGCGGCGACAACCCAGTCGATGAGTTGCGCGCCGAGCTGTTTGGTCGCGAGTGCGACCAGGAGCTTGATGAGGACGGCTGCCAAGCCGATGGTGCCGGTCGGTGAGGAATGACCGCTGTCAGGCCCGTGGGTGAGCGTGGACAGCTGATTCCGCGCGGGGCCTTGAGTTTGGACCGGCCGCAGCTCCAGTCCGGGAAAGTGGTGGTTTTGGGTGAGAAACGCGAATCCGTCCCTGCACTCGATCACCACGCTGGCGGTAAGCGGGTTCGCATGCACCCCCAAAACATCGGGGTGCTGCAGGAGGGCGCGCCGCAGCGCCGTGAAATAAGCCTCCTGCCGCTGCCGTTCCGGGATTTTGATCCGGATACGCGTCGGGGTGCAATGAACCACAAAAGCCCGGCTGGCTGCGTGCATCTTCGTTCCGGCGGCGGTGTGGCGATGCTGATTCGCCACAAGTACTAGCCGTGCCGGACGAAGCTACTGTGACAGTTCGCGGATCCCGCGCCGCCCCGGCATACCAACCGTAATCCGCGGAAAGATGGAATTAGTTGAGCAGCAGGACAAAATTTCCAGTTCCGTCAGTGTGATGCACCAGCCTTCTCAGTCAGCTTGTCGGAAGTTCGCTTCTTTCGTGGGGGCTTCGGTGGCCCGCTTGCCGAGTGCGGCGACTCGCTCAGGCCAGTCATTGCACCCGCGGCCCGATCGAGCACGGCGAGCTGGCGGGCCGCCAGCGCATAGAAAAAAAGCGAGGATGCCGAGCCAAGCCATTGTCCTTGCAGCAGCTGATAGAGCCCCAGAAGCACAAACCCCGCCGCAATCTCGTTGCGGCCCAGGAGGCGTCGCGCCCCGTAGGCGTTCCAGAAATTCTCGGCGGCGCTGCCGGTAACTTGGCCCTGCGTGACTTGAAACAGCGCCAGTCCGGACAGCCCCGTCGCAATCGAATCGAGCATCCCGGCATCACCGTGGGGAGCACCGGGGGATGCTGGCTCCTTTGGCGGCTTCTTCGGCTGGGCCTCCCCGTCGCGCTTGCGGATCTCGAACAGACCCTCTTTGGCCGCCGCGGCGGCGATCGCCTCGGCTGTACCCGAATAGCGAATCCGGACGCTCCCGGTGAGAGGACTGCCGTCGAGCTCGGTGACGTCGGGGACCTTAGAGAGGGCGCCCACAACGCGCTGGAAGAAGGCCACGTCGCCGCGCCGTTCTGGGATGCGCAGCCGCAGCCGTCCCGGTATCTGATGCTCGACATAGGCAATTGGCATTACGCGCCCGCTTCCTCTGACCGAACGGCAGCATAACAGCTTCGGCGCGCGTTTGTGCCGCGCCTATAGCCCCGGCTGGGGGGCCGGCAGCGGGCGCGAAACCAACGCTCGCTCGCGATTAAAGCGGCGCTGGCGCCAGGCGTCGATCGGGCGGTCAATCGACCAATAGAGCACGCACGAGAGCGAGATCGTGCCCGCCATGATGGTGAAGCCGCGGACGTAACCCGCGCCTAATGACACCACGCGATCAAGGCACCAGATCACCAGGACGTGGCAGATGTAGATCGGATACGACAGCTCTCCCAAGAGCCGATCGAACGCCCAATTTTTGCTGGCGCGGAACAGGAAAGGAATCGCGGCCACGGCCAGCATGAAAAACCCCACGGACGCGATGCGATTCAGTCCATTCCATCGGTTGATCAGCAGCGCCGCCCCGACGCACGCAACCGCTAGCACGAAGATGCGTGGGAGATGGGGATCGAGGCCACGCCACGCGGGCGATTGCGCGTACGCAGGCTGCAGCCGACGTTCCCCAACGACGCTGCGCTCGATCCGGACTCGGCCGCTGGAGTAGAGGCGGTAGCCGAGGGCACCCAGCAAAAATACCGCGAGCTCCGAGGGAAAGAAGCGGTAGGACCACGGATCGCCGGAATAACCTGCAAGCTGCAGGAGAAGGCGCAACGCAAGACTCGCCGCGAGCGCGCTGACGATCGCAGCTGCCGAGCGGCGGACGATAAAGGGCGCGATCAGATAGAACGAGAACTCCAGCCCGAGCGTCCAGCCCTGCGGGATGACGAGCAGAGGAATGATCGGTTCGGGAGCGGTGTGGAAGTCGGGCCAGAAGGTGAGCGCACCCGCCTTGAGCGTGAGATAGAAATAGAGATCCTGTCCCCACATCAGGATCTGGGAGCCGATGAGGAAAACGGCACTCCACCAATCGAGCGCAGGCAGCGAATGCCAGCGACTTACGAAGGGAAGCTCCGCCGAGCTCACGGCAGCAAAGAGCAGCGTGAGACAGAGCACAGCGGCATAGGCGGGAAACAACCGTGCAAACCGATTGGAGATGAACAGGAAATAGCTCGACGATTCCGGCCGATATTTCTCGTTGAGAATAAGCGCCATGTAGAAGCCGGAAACAGCATAGAAGCACTGCACGGCGGTGTCGCCGGGAATGAGGGGAAAGCCGAGGAAGTCTCCGGCGTGGCCGTAAGCGACCGACATTGCGAGAATGAAGCGCAACGCCCCCATCAGCGAAGCATCACGCCGCTTGTCCGCTGAAGTCCGGCACCGCGTCGCGCAGGACGCCGTAGATCACCGAGCGGTCCTCCCGCGCGAGCCCCTGTTCGAGCGCAGCAAGCCAGCCCCGCATGGCCTCGAGCGAAGGGCTCATGGGCTTTGCCGCAACTATCCCCTCGAGGCCGATGGGCACGCTCGGCTCCTCGCGCGCGAACAGGATCTCATGCAGGCGCTCGCCCGGCCGGATGCCGGTGAAGGCGATGTCGATGTCGCGCCCGGGCTCGAGCCCGGAAAGCCGGATCATGCGCTCGGCGAGGTCTACGATCTTCACCGGCTGGCCCATGTTGAGCACATAGACCGCAACCCATCTCTGTCCCGGAGCGAGCGCGTGGCTCGCCGCGGTGACCACGAGGTCGCACGCTTCGCGGATGGTCATGAAGTAGCGCACCATATCGGGATGGGTCACGGTCAAGGGGCCGCCGGCTTCGATCTGCGCCTTGAACTTGGGGACCACCGAGCCGTTGGAGGCGAGCACGTTGCCGAAACGCACCGCGATCAATCGCATGCTGCGCCTGCCGGCCTCGTGCGGGCGCGCAAAGTCGCTGTCGAGCGCCTGACAGTACATCTCGGCAAGGCGCTTGCTCGCGCCGAGCACCGAGACCGGCTCGATCGCCTTGTCGGTCGAGATCACCACCATGGCCTTGGCGCCGGCGGCGACCGCGGCATCGGCCACATTGACCGAGCCGAACACATTGGTCTTGACCGCTTCACCCCAGTCGCGTTCGAGCAGCGGCACATGCTTGAGCGCTGCGGCATGGAACACGATGTCCGGCTGGAAGTCCGCCATCAGGCGGAAGATGCGTTCGCGGTCGCGCACATCGGCGAGGCGCCCCTCGATCTGGGCCGGTGTCTGTTTGGTCGCGAGCATTTCCAGAACAGCGTGCAGCGCGGGCTCTGAATTCTCCAGCACCAGCACGCGGCCTGCACCGAAGGTCACGATGCGGTCGCAAATTTCGGCG
>Ga0210402_10005244_pt1 | contig 11659 bp, 7 predicted proteins | sample IncBWC7MmetaG_FD_161055 | JGI IMG/M metagenome (GOLD analysis project Ga0210402, IMG submission 161055) | Forest soil microbial communities from Barre Woods Harvard Forest LTER site, Petersham, Massachusetts, United States - Inc-BW-C-7-M | ecosystem: Environmental > Terrestrial > Soil >... | reverse complement strand
CTTCGCGGGTCAGCGTTCCGTTGTCGTTTGCAGCACCGAGAGTAGCGCCGATACCTCCGCCAATTGCCGCGCCGGTAGCGGCGTTGGAGCGGTCGCTGTGTTCGAGCCGCACCTCGCGAATCTTCTTACGCTCATATACCGCATCCGGCGGGATCAGAACCTGGCTTACACCGCGCAGGATGCGCTCGCAAAATAGTTGGTCGTCAGTGGCGCGCTGGAAGTAACAGGTGCTGCGCAAGGAATGATGCTCGGACCGGACTGAAATTTTGACGCCCGGATCCAGTTGTTTCACGGCTTGCCAGTTTCCAGTCTGGGCAAATGCCATCGGTGCGAAGAATAGAGTTGCCAGCAAGGATTGTCGGATTCGTAGGGGTCTCATCGTATGAAACTATCCAACAACGGTGCGCGCCATTGGACTGGTTGGGACACTTGTTCGAGTGTCACACTCCGCGGAGTGACCTCAGTTTCGGAAGTGCTACGTCGTGAGGGGACTGCGGATGAACTCCACGTAGCGCCGGAGTTCTGCGATCGAGGACTCGGATAGCAAGGGGAAGGGAATGGCGTGGGGTCCGGATGGCAGAGCGCTCGCGGTGACGGTATCGCACACAACGGCAATCGTCTGTTGGAGGCCGCGCCGCCAGTTTTGTTTGCGCGCGTCGCGAAACATGAGGCTGTCCGGGTGGAAGCCCGCGGCCAGCAGGATGGTGCGCGCGGTCTTCAGAAAATTAGGCCAACGTGAGGCCACCCCAATCAGCGCATGGGTCGGGGCTGGCAGCCATTTTGCCAACGAAGAGGGCACGGAGCGAATCTGAAGTGTCAGCAAGTCGGCTCCGGGTGGCAGCAACTGGCGAACGGCGGTTGTCTTGTTCTGGAGTGCGATCGCCGTGGCGCCGTCGAGCGTCTTCTGAAGGTCCTTCAATCCACAACTCTCGAGTGGGAACGTTACCGCCTGCTTCACTTCATACGCCAGAATCTGTCGCAGTTCTTCGTCGGATTCGATCAGAAGGAAGTGATCGGGTGGCTGCAAGTCCAGCCAGTGACGCAGCCGGGAACGCACCGTCGCGAGAGGAGTACCGAGATCGCGCGCGGAGCGGAAGAGTTTGGCAATCAACTGATCGAGGGCGAGCGCCGCCGATGGTGAGACATCCGGCTTACTGGTTTGCACGTAGACGCCGCTGCCATGGCGAAACTCGACCCAATGTTCCCGCTCCAGTTGGCGGTATCCGGCGCTGACAGTGTTGGGATGGAGGCGGAAGCGCCGCGCCAGTTCTCGCGTGCTGGGCAATCGCTGGCCGGGAGCCAGGTCGTCGCTGAGGATGCCAAGAATAACTTGAGTTACGAGCTGTTCGCGAATGGTGACTTCGCTGCCGCGCGCAAACCAGAGTTGCATGCCGGATTATCTTAAGCCATGCGGGACGGACCCATGACGGTGGCTGTCCGATCATGCTTGTGCGAGGAGGGGACTGGCGGTGAGTTCATTTGTCCAGTTGGGGCAACTGGAGGGGCTTTCGGCCGAAGAACGGGAAAGTTGGAAAATGGTCTGGTTGCGGCTGGAAGCGCTTGACAATCTGATTCTCGGGGTGCAGGATTCCCGGCAACAAACCCCGCGGCGCGAGCCCACATTCTCCACAGGAGGAACACGAAAATGATCGTCCCAGCCATTCGCACTGTCCTACTTGCAGCCTTGCTGGCGCTTCCATTGGCGGCAGCCAACCATGCCACGCGAGACGTTCCCACCCAACACAACGAAGCTACGGTTGCTCAACTTCAGGCAGAGATGGCGTCAGGTCAGCTTACGTCGGTCGCTTTGACCAGGGAGTACATCAAGAGAATTGCGGCGCTGGACCAGAGCGGTCCGGGCGTCAACGCGGTCATCGAACTGAATCCCGACGCGCTCGCCATGGCGCACAATGCGGACCTGCTGCGCAGACGCGGAATCATCCTCGGCCCACTGCACGGCATTCCGGTTTTGGTCAAAGACAACGTGGATACCGGTGACTTGATGCAGACCACCGCCGGCTCCTTCGCGCTGGCGGGAAAGCCAGCATTGCAGGATTCCACCGTGGCCGCGAACCTGCGTGCCGGCGGCGCGGTGATTCTTGGAAAGACGAACCTCTCCGAGTGGGCGAACTTCCGTTCGTTTGAGTCGGTCAGCGGATGGTCGGGGCGTGGCGGGCAAACGAATAATCCGTACGGCATCAGTCGTAATCCGTGCGGGTCCAGTTCGGGCTCGGGCGCAGCGGTCTCGTCGAATTTCGCCACGGTATCGTTCGGCACCGAGACGGATGGAAGCATCGTGTGCCCCGCGAATGCGAACGGCGTGGTTGGGATCAAGCCCACGGTCGGCCTGACGAGCCGCGCCGGTATTGTGCCGATCTCGCACACGCAGGACACGTTCGGTCCGCACGGACGCACTGTGGCGGACGCGGCGGTCGCTTTGGGTGTCGTGCAGAGCAGGAGCTTTGATGGCCGGGATCCTGCGACGGCCGGGGTTCCATTGGGATGGCAGGGACGGTTCACTCGTCCGACAACCATTCCGATCGAATACACACAGTTTCTCAACAAGAAGGGTCTTCAAGGCGCGCGCCTTGGAGTGACGCGTGTGGGGCTGAACGGTTTCGATCCGTTTGTACCAACTCCGCCACTGGTCCTCGCGCAATTTGAGGCCGCCATCCAGGCAATGGAAACTGCGGGCGCAACCGTTGTCGACCTCGACGCGGCTGGGTTCACTTTTCCATCGGCGGACGGTGAATTTCTCGTGCTCTGCTTTGAGTTCAGGGAGGACGTTAAGGCCTACTTCGCCACCCGCGCTGGGGTGCCGATGGCACACAAGACCCTGACCGACGCGATTGCGTTCAATAATTCCCACGCAAAGGTTGAGATGCCCTACTTTAACCAGGACATTTGGGATCTCTGCGATTCGCTGGCGCCGGGACCGGACGATCCGCAGCCGGCGTTCGGGGGAATGACATACAACCAGGCGCTGGCTATTGATCAGAACGCGGGAGTCAATGGTATCGACGCCGCGTTGAGCCAGTTCCATCTCGACGCGGTCGTCAGCGCCACGGACAATCCCGCATGGGCTACCGACCTCATCTTCGGCGATCACTTTATCTTCGGAACATCGGGGCTAGCTGCTGCGCCTGGCTATCCAATTGTGCAGGTTCCGGCAGGTATGGTGTTCGGCGCGCCGATGGGCGTCAGTTTCTTTGGAACTGCGTTCAGTGAACCAACCCTGATCAAACTGGCCTCGGGATTTGAGGCTGTCACGCAGGTGCGCAAACACAATTTACCAACATTTGCTCTTACCGTGCCGTTCGACCACATTGCCGGGACGACGTTGCAGCCGCAACGTCGCGGGGCACTTCCGCCAAATAGCCAGAGCGCGACGATGCCGAGCGCAACGCGTCCGTCGGGCAAAGAGACGAGGCGGCCGCACCACCTGTGATATTGCAATTTGAGCTGTGAATACTCGGAGGGTGCATGGAAAGTGCACCCTCTTATTTTTGGGGATCCGAAATCTTCCGGACCGCCCTGGCAATCTCCGGCAGTTTGGGATAGATCGCCGAGCATTTCAGCCAGAGCTTGAAGTCAATGGCCGGAGCGCCGCTGATCATTTGCCCGGCTGGTACGTCGTGCGGGATACCGCTTTGGGCGATGGCAATGACGCCGTCACCGATCTTGCAGTGTCCGGCGACGCCGACTTGTCCGGCGAGCACTACGTTTTTTCCAACATCGGTTGTGCCGGCCAGGCCGACTTGCGCGCACAGCAGCGTGTCTTCGCCGACCGTGCAGCTATGGCCGACGTGAACCATGTTGTCGAGCTTCGCGCCGCGCGCGATGTGCGTTTCTCCGATGCTGGCTCGGTCGATGCAGGCGTTGGCCTGCACTTCGACGTCGTTTTCAATCACGACCTTGCCGGACTGAACAATCTTATGCCAGTGGCCGGCGTCGTCTTTGGCGAAACCGAATCCGTCAGAGCCGACGACCACTCCGTTCTGCAAGAGGACGTTATCTCCTAATTCACAAAACTCCCGGACAACCGCGTGGGCGTGGGCGAAGAAATTGTGTCCAATTCTTACGCCACGATAAATCACGACATGGGCTAGCAACACCGCGTGATCACCGATTTCAACTCCCTCATCGATTGCTACGTAAGGGCCGAGATGGACGTCGTTTCCGATTTTCGCAGTGGGATGAACCACGGCCGTCGGATGAATGCCAGGCAGGTACCGATGCGGCGGATGGAAAAGCTCGAGAGCCCTCGCCCACGCCAGATAGGGATTCTTACTGCGCAGCATCCCAGTGGAGATAGCGGGGAAGTCCTCGGCGACGATCACAGCCGAGGCTTTCGTAGTCTTGGCGGCGGCGGCGTACTTGGGGTTGGAGACGAAGGTGAGTTGTCCGGGGCCTGCCGCTTCGATGCCGGCGAGGCTCGTGATTTCCGTGCCTGGGGAAGCGTTTTCGAGCCGTGCGGACAGGGCGTTTGCAAGATCGGTGAGTTTCATGGCGAGTCTCGGGAATTGTAAATGGATCAGGCGATCGGTCTCAGGAATCCTTCGTACGGTGGCGGCACTTCCGGAGGCACAACATAAGAAGCCTCTAGCCGGACGGCGCAGACGATTCAAAAGGCCGCCAAGAAAGGCTGCCACTTTCGCGAGACCTGAGAGCTGACAACTAAGAGCTGCACCTAAGATCTGTTCTATTCGAACAGCGTAACCTGTCGGGTATCCGGCGGCCCTTTGCGACGGCGCTGGCCGGAGCCGATGACTGCAATCACCGTCACTGCCGTCAACGAAGCGCGCGGCACGAAGATGCGTTGTGTGTTCGAGCGCAGGTCGGGAGGATTAATTAGAAATCCCTCAGCCGGATTCTGGGTGAGGTCATTGGGCATGACGCCTTCGATGACCTCGTTGTCTTTGAATTTCAGGCGGACCCACAAGCCTTCCGTGCGGGGCCGGGTGGTGAAGGTCTTCCGGCTCATCACGTCGGAGTCGGAGAACTCGCGTACAAAGTAAACGGCTTTGATGTCCCGCAAGTCGATTGCAACCACATTGCCCGAGGTGTTCAGCAGCTCCAGCTTTCCGTCGAGCACAAAGTTCGCAGGGGAAACGAAGCCGCTGACAGAGTCGCGGTCGGATTTGCGGACGATCACCTTCTTGTGGGTCGAGGGCATAGTGTGGCTGGAGAAGCTACTCCACTGGTCGCGGAACAGAACCTGAGGCGCCGGGTGGAAGAGCTTACGTCGAATTCTCGCACTTTTTCTCGCACTTTCCTGCTCAAAAAGGCGAGTTTGTCCGTTCACAGTAGCCAAACGGTAAACTTTTGTGTTATTTTCTGTAGCTTGCCGTCACACAGGGCTATTTATATAAGTCTAATCTCTAGAAAGAGTTAGATTCTGCTGGCAGGGTAGTATCACCAGGCCCCCCATATGCCCGCCTGTGGAAAACTTGTGAATAACTACCGTTCCAGCCCGCGGCACGGCGACTAGGAAGGCATGGCCGATTACATCTATACCCTGGAGACCCGGCTTCTGCCGGACCAGCAAAAAGCTGTCACCCTGGTACAGGAAGCCGCCAAAGCGGCGGACATGAACCTGTATCTCACCGGTGGCGCCATCCGCGACATTATTACCGGTTTTCCTATCCGTGACCTGGATTTCACGGTGCAGGGCAACGCACTCAAGCTCCAGAAAGACCTGGAACGCATTGGCGCGGTGATCGGGCATGCCGACGAGGAAACCAAGTCGCTCCTGGTGACTTTGCCAGGCAACGTGCGTGCCGAGATCGCGATGGCGCGCTCGGAGCGCTACGAGAAGACCGGCAAAGCCCCTCACATTCTGCCGGCGACCATTATTGAGGATCTGCGGCGGCGCGATTTCACCGTCAACGCGATGGCCCTTTCGTTGAATGAAGGCTCCCGCGGTTTGCTGATGGATCCGTTCAACGGAGCGGCCGATATCGAAGCCAAGCTCCTGCGGACGCTGCACAATTACGCATTTCTGGAAGACCCTTCGCGGCTCATCCGGGCTACGCGGTTTGCGGCGCGTTTTCATTGGCCGATGGAAGAGCGCACCCAGCAACGCTATGACGCCGCCAAGGAAAATGGATACATCGAGTATCTGCGTCATTCGGCGATTGGTCATGAGATCGAGCAGATCGCCTACGAAGACGATCCGGTTCACATCCTCAAGGTTTATGAAAAAGAGGGCTGGCTCAAGGTTCTGAACGAGCACTGGAGTTCGGCCAAGGCCGACACCGCCGGCCTGGGCGCACTGATGAAGACGCGCCAGCAGATGAATGAGTTGGGATACACCCCGGATGTCGCTCCGGCCGTGCTGTATTTCCTGACCTCGCGACTGGGCGACAAGGATGTTGCGGAGATTCGCAAGGCGATTCCTCGCAAGGATCTGGTTGCTGCGTGGAAGGATCTGCAAGACAACGCCAAGGATCTGGCGAAACGCCTGCAGGGTAAGGAAGCCGCGACGCCATCGCGTACGTGGCAATTGCTGTCTTCGGCCCGTCCAGAAATGATCCTGTTCCTGGCTATAACGGCTCGCCAGCAAGGGGTAGTACAGAAAATCAAGAATTTCTTTACCAAGTGGCGTCAGGTACAGCAGAAGGTTCCGCTACTCGAGATGACGGAACTGCACATCACGCCGCAGCTGCCGGCGTATCCGAAGATTGCCCACGATGTTTTCCTGCTGCTGCTGGACGGCAAGCTGCGGTCGCGAACTGAGATTCTTAAATTTCTTAAGCCGCTGGCGCCGCCGCCACCGCCGCCACCGCCACCGCCTCCGGCAAAACGCGGACGGGGAAAAGCGGCGGCGGCCGCAGCTGTAGTTCAGGCGGCTCCGGTGAAGCCTGGGGCCAAGGGCAAAGGAAAGACTGCCCCAGCGGCTGCGCCGGTCGCAGTCGCTGAGAGGCCGGAAGTTGCAGGGAAGACCGCCGTTGCACCGAAAGCAGTACCCGCAAAAAAAGTGGCGGAAGTCGCCAAAGGTAAGACGGACAAGACTCCGCCGAAACCAGAAAAAGCGGCGGCCAAGAAAGTCGCGAGTAAGCCGACCAACACGCCCGCAAAAGCAAAAGGCAAGCCGCAGCCAAAGAAAAAAAAATAGCCGTGAACTCGAGCCGCAAAGCGACGAAAGAATAAAGCCCACGGCTTGCGAGGTTGCGGGAAAAGTCTAGAGGGCACCGGAATTGCCCTCAGGCGCTAAAGCGCTGACTCATTCTCAGCAACTATCGGCACGAGTGGAACTCGTGCCCTTCCCAAAAGCGCTCGAATCCGTGTTTTTTCGCACCAATGCCAACGCGCACTCGGTGCCCTATCGATCCGACTTCACGGCCACGAAGTAATTTTCCGGGTAGAGATAATCCTCGCCGAGCTCGTCGACGACTCTGATGAAATGATTGGCCGCTGCTTTGCCGTCCGGAATGACTTCGTAGGTCTTGCGCAGCTTGAGCGCCGCGGGATTCGAATCATTGCGCACGCACATTACGAAACGCGGTTTGCGCTTCTTTGGCCCGGTGTGACCCGCGGCGGATGTGCCCGCCTTGGCTCTTCGGCGCGCCATGGCGGCGCGACTTTGCGGAGTTAATTTCATTCCGGATATCGTATCACCGGGCTGATACTGCACTGTTTTGCGGCGTTGGCGCATCCGCCGCGAGCCGATAGAATAGACGCAATGTCTGGCTCTGGTCCTGTTCCCGCATGAGCGATCAATTCGTTCACCTGCACCTGCATACCGATTACTCGCTGCTCGACGGCGCGTGCGACGTCGAAAAGCTTGCCCATCGAGCGAAAGAGCTCGGCATGCCGGCCGTGGCCATGACCGACCACGGCAATATTTTTGGCGCCGTCCATTTCGTGAACGCAGCGCACAAAGAGGGCATCAAGCCGATCATTGGCTGTGAGTTGTACATCTGCAAGAAGGACGACCACAACATCCAGCGCACTCCGCCCGAGGGCGATACTTACAATCACTTGCTGGTGCTGGCCGAGAACGAAGAAGGCTACCGCAATCTGGTCAAGATCACGTCGGAAGCGTCGTTGCACGGTTTTTACTACAAGCCGCGCGTCAGCAAGAAATTTCTGGCGGAACACTCCAAAGGGCTGATCGCACTCTCGGGTTGCCTGAAGGGCGAAGTGGCTGAACGGTTGATGGAGAACAACTACGACGCCGCGCGCCTGGCGGCCGCGTCGTATCGCGACCTGTTTGGCAAAGACAGTTTCTTTCTTGAGATTCAGGACCAGGGACTCGAGCAGGAACATCGCATCCGTGCCGGACTGCTTCAGCTCGAAAAAGATCTCGCGCTGCCGATGGTGGCAACGAACGACAGCCACTATCTTTGCGAAGAAGACGCTCATGCCCAGGATGTGATGCTGTGCATTCAGACTGGGAAGTCCATCCAGGAAACCAACCGGATGAAGTTCGAGGGCACGCAGTTCTTCGTGAAGAGTCACGATGAAATGTATCGCGTGTTCAAAGACACGCCGGATGTACTCCGGCGCACGCTGGATATCGCCGAGCGCTGCAATCTGAAACTGGAGAAAGTCCCCACGCCATTTCCGCACTTCGAAGTGCCGGACGGATTCACGATCGACAGTTATTTTGAGCACATCACGCGCCAGGGCTTTGCGCGGCGGTTGGAAGCGTTGCGCAAGCCTGCGAACCAGGGCCGGCTGAAACACTCCCTGGCGGAGTACGAGCAACGCCTCGCGCGCGAATTAGCCATCATCCAACAGATGAAGTTTTCAGGATATTTCCTTATTGTCTGGGACTTTATTCGCTACGCACGGGAGCGCCACATTCCCGTTGGACCGGGGCGCGGATCGGCTGCGGGTGCTCTGGTTGCGTATTCGCTCGGCATCACCGACATTGATCCTCTCCAGCACGCGCTCTTGTTTGAACGCTTCCTCAATCCCGAACGTATTTCGATGCCTGACATCGACATCGACTTTTGCATGAACCGGCGGGGCGAAGTGATCCAGTACGTCACCGAGAAATATGGCCGTGAGAACGTTGCGCAGATCATCACCTTCGGGACGATGGCCGCGAAAGCTGCGATCAAGGACGTCGGACGCGCGATGGACATGCCTTACACCGACGTGGATCGCATCGCGAAGATGGTGCCGGCCACGCTGAACATTCAGTTGGACGACGCCCTCAAAGAATCGACGCAGATGCAGGAGGCCTACGACAAGGATCCGCAAGTGCGACAGTTGCTGGATACGGCGCGCAAGCTGGAGGGATTGGTGCGTAACTCCGGCGTGCACGCCGCTGGCGTGGTGATTTCGCCGCGGCCTCTTATCGAACTGGTTCCCCTGCACAAGACCAAGAACGACGAAATTGTCACCGCCTTTGACATGGTGGCGATCGAGAAGATGGGACTGCTCAAGATGGATTTTCTTGGGCTGACTACGCTGACGATTCTCGACGACACGGTTAAGTTGATTGCGCAGGGACACAGCGTAGAAGTTGGCGCGGGTGACCGTCCAGCGTTCACTCTCGAAGATATTCCTCTCGAAGATCAGCAGACGTACGAGAAGGTCTTTCACAGTGGGCTGACGTCGGGCGTGTTCCAGTTTGAATCGCATGGCATGCGGGATGTGCTGAGGCGCTACCGTCCAAACTCAATAGAAGACCTCACTGCGTTGAATGCGTTGTACCGTCCCGGGCCGATTCAGGGCGGAATGATCGACGACTTCGTCGAACGCAAGCATGGGCGCCGGAAAGTCGAGTACGAACTGCCGGAGCTGAAGGAAATTCTTGAAGAGACACTCGGTGTAATCGTCTATCAGGAACAGGTGATGCAGATCGCCAACCGCCTCGCTGGATATTCGCTCGGCGATGCCGATCTGCTGCGCCGGGCGATGGGCAAGAAGAAAGCCGAGGAGATGGCGGCGCAGCGCGAGCGATTTGTGAGCGGTGCAGTGAAGAACGGATATCCGCCGAAAAAGATCGAAAAGATTTTCGATTTGATGGCGCAGTTTGCCGGCTATGGCTTTAACAAGTCGCACTCGGCTGCTTACGCATTGCTGGCGTATCACACCGCTTATTTGAAGACACACTACCCGGTTGAGTTCATGGCGGCGCTTCTTACGTCGGTCACGGGAAGCACGGACGATGTTGTGAAGTACATCAACGAGTGTCGGGAGATGGGCATCGCGGTTGAGCCGCCGGACATCAATGTGAGCGACGCGAACTTCACACCGCACGGGCCTGCGATCCGCTTTGGACTGGCCGCCGTAAAGAACGTTGGCGGCAATGCGATTGAGTCGATCGTTGCGGCACGCAAGAAGATGGGCCGCAACTTCCGTTCTATTTTTGAATTCTGCGAAGAAGTGGATTTGCGGTTACTCAACAAGCGTGTGCTGGAGTCCCTGATCAAGAGTGGCGCCATGGATTCTCTCGGCCGCCGCGCTCCCTTGATGCAGACGCTCGACAAGGCTATCGACCGCGCGCAGAAGTCGCAGCGCGACGCCGAGTCTGGCCAGCACGGTCTCTTCGGAATCTTCGCTGACGAAGTTGTGCATCATGACAACAACGCTCTCCCTGACACTCCGGATTGGGATGAGCACACGCGCCTGGCTGCCGAAAAAGAAATCCTCGGATTTTTCATCACCGGCCATCCGCTTGAAAAATACAAAGACAAGCTGCAAGACCTGAGCGCGCTCTCTACTGAAGACATCAATGCGATGAAGCGCTCGACTGGCAAAGATGAAAACATCACGACCGCCGGACTGATCACGGGCCTGCGGGTGGCGAAATCCAAACGCGGCGAATTGTGGGCTCAGGGCGGGCTCGAAGATATGTTCGGGAAGGTGGAATTGCTGATCTTCCCCGAGTCTTTCCGCAAGCTCGGCGACAAAGTCAAACTCGAAGTTCCGGTGTTGATTCGCGGGGGCGTTCGCGTGGAAGACGGGGCGAATGCAAAGTTGACGGTCAACGAAATCACGGCGCTCGATGATGCCAAAGTTCCACTGCCCAAGGCGCTTCGTATTCGAGTCCCGCTCGAGAGTGCGTCCGCGGACACCGTAGGCGCGCTGCATGCCCTTTTCCACGACCGGCCGGGACAGGCCAAGGTGCTGTTTGATGTGGAGCGGCAGGGCGATTTCATGGTGGTGATGGAAGCCGAAGGCTATAATGTGATGCCGGACCGGAACTTCATTGGCCGCGTGGAAGAGCTGTGCGGACGCGGCAGTGTGCGCATTATCAGTTGATCCCTGCCCGTTAACAGGTTCGGTATTGATTCGAGAGAAAATAACTCGAGCGGAGCCAGTCGAGATCACCGCCGGTCATCCGGCGATTGTGGGAACTGATTTTTTGCTGTCGATTGTGGAAACACATCACGTTCGCAAGAATGGAAATGCAGTCACGATGGATTCCGGACTCAAAGCGCAACAGGAATTGACCAAGATTGAGCAGCAGATCGAGCGTCTGCAAGCGCTCGAAGGTCAGAACGAGGAGACGCGCCGGCAGGTGCAACTGTTGCACGATCGCGTCGACGATTTGCGGCGGGAGGTTTCGTCTCATCTGAATGCCTGGGAACGCGCTGAGATGGCGCGGCATCCGCAGCGCCCGTATACGCTTGATTACATCGAACTGATTTTCAGCGACTGGAGCGAGATCCATGGGGATCGCAGCTTTGCTGACGAT
>Ga0210402_10005241_pt1 | contig 11662 bp, 10 predicted proteins | sample IncBWC7MmetaG_FD_161055 | JGI IMG/M metagenome (GOLD analysis project Ga0210402, IMG submission 161055) | Forest soil microbial communities from Barre Woods Harvard Forest LTER site, Petersham, Massachusetts, United States - Inc-BW-C-7-M | ecosystem: Environmental > Terrestrial > Soil >... | reverse complement strand
GGTCGGCCCGCCCGCGGTGAATCCGACAATGACCCGCACAGGCCGCGTCGGATATGCGCCGGAGGTTTGCGCGTAGCCCGCCGTCGACGCCAGCACTGCTGTGGCGATCGCGAGAGCCTGCACTACTGCCGCTATCAAGCTCCCGCCCTTGCAGGTTCGGCATTTTATCAGGCAGTATTCGACCCGGGCGACGGGGCGGCCAGATCCGATGTTGAATTGTCGGTCATTAATCGTCATTGGGGGAACGAGCCTCTTGTATGCGGCCTTGACGAAGCGCTTCGCATGATCCGCCAACTCGCTGTCTTGGAGGGCTTATTCTCGAGACGTCAGACGCAAGATATGGCCACGGACCCTGGCTTGACCAGCGGAAAAGACGCCGTATGTTTCGCAGTCATGCCGCCCGACATCGGATAGCTAAGGTACCGCGATGAAGATGATTCGAACCGTCACCGGCGATGTCTCTGCCGCGAAGATAGGTCGCACGCTGACCCACGAGCATCTGCTCTACACCTATCCCGGCGGCGAATACGATCATCGTTGCAGCTTCGATCTCGACAACGCCGTTGATCGCATCGCCAACGAGCTCAAGGCCGGCATGGACAAATACCACTACCGCACCATTGTCGACATGACTCCGGCCGAAGTGGGCCGTCATCCCGAGCTGATGCAGATGGTAGCACAAAAGACCGGCGCGAATGTCATCGCGGTGTCGGGCTTCTTCCCGGAGCGGATGGGCATTCCCTACTGGTTCCGGCGTCAGACCGTGGAAGAGCTTGCGGAGTTCTACATCAGCGACCTGACCGAAGGGATGGTATTCGGAGGACGCACGACAGGCATCAAGGCCGGCGCCATCAAGATTGCCACCGGCCAGGAGAGCGTCACCCCGATGCCAAGCCCCATCGGGGCAAATGGCCGGCGCATTCACATCTACGAGGACCGGCTGATCCGGGCGGCCGGCCGCGCCCAGAAGGCCACCGGCTGCTGTATCAACACACACACGGATCCGATGGACTACACCGTCACCAATCCCGGTATCGAGCAGCTCGACGTCCTCGAGGAGGAAGGCGCCGACCCGACCAAGGTGATCATCGGACACGCTTTTGTCGAACCACAGGGCATCCACCAGATCGAGGAAATCCTCCGGCGTGGCGCGTTTGTCCAGGTCGATCACATCGGCATACCGTGGCGCCATGACGATGCAACGCAGCTCGACGAATCGATGGCGAACTTCATGGTTCAGCTCGCCGACAAAGGTTACATCGACCAGATGGTGATCACCTACGATCGCTGGTTCTTCAATCCGCGCGGCGCGGCGACGGAGGAGAATCCGCAATTGCTCAATGAAAAGGTCGACCTCGGTTATCTGTTCACGAAATTTGCGCCCCGGCTGCGCAGCAAGGGTTTCAGCGACGCCGATCTGGAGAAGATGCTGGTCGATAACCCGCGCCGCATTCTGCCCATGGATTCGCTGCACTAGAGTACGTTTTGCTTATCTTGAACCGGCCGCAATTCCCGACCTCATGCTGAGGAGCGGCGCAGCGCGCATGAGGTCATCGAGCTTGCTTCAGCGCATGCGCGCCGCGACGCGTCTCGCAGGATGAGGGCGGAACAAAGACGCCGCGTGCTTCAATTCGAGCGGAACGCGCCTTGGAGTAACGTCAAGGTTCGATCTTGATGTCCTTCTCGGTCGCGATCTTTACCCATTTCTTGATTTCTTTCTCGACGGTCGTTGACAGCACCTCTGGCGAGCCGCCGGCCGGATCGATGCCCAGCTGGTTGAAGCTGTCCTTGACGTGATCGGCGGCCAACGCCTCGTTCAGCTTGCCATTGAGCAGTTTGACGACTGCCCCTGGCGTGCCAGCGGGAGCGAACAGGCCGAACCACGTGAGGGATTCGTAGTTTGGAACGCCCGATTCCGAAATCGTCGGCTTGTCCGGGAAGAAGCCCCACCGCTTCCTGCTGCCGATGGCCAGAAATTTGACGGTGCCAGCCCGAATGAACGTCAGCGCCGCCGGACCGTCCATGCTGTACTGAATTCGCCCGGCGATGAGATCGGTCATTGCCGGGGCAGAACCGCGATATGGAACATGATTGGTCCTGATGCCGGCCATCGACTGAAACAGCTCGATCGCCAGATGATTGATGCTGCCGGTACCGAAGGAGCCATAGGCCAGCTCGCCCGGTCTTGCGTGCGCGAGCTTGATCAGATCGCCGACCGTGGCGACGTCGAGCGTGGGCGACGCGATGAGCAACAGCGGAGAGGTTGCAATCAACCCGATCGGGGTGAAATCCTTGATCGCGTCGTAAGGAAGTTTTGGATAGACCGCGACGTTGGTGCCATGGGTGCTCGGCGTGCCTATGAACAGGGTGTACCCGTCGGGTGCGGCCTGCGCCGCCCGGGCCGTGCCGATCGTACCGCCGGCCCCGACGACGTTCTCGACAATGACGGATCGACCGAGACCTTCGCTGAGCTGCTGACCGATGGCGCGTGCGACGACGTCTGCGCCGCCCCCAGCCGGGAACGGCACGATGATCTTGATGCCTCGCTGCGGAAAGCTTTGGGCAAGGACCAGCGGGGCGCCCAAGGCCATGAAAGCCGCCGCCAACGTTACGTGACGAATCCAACATGCCGGGAAGAATGCTTTCATCCTGAGCACCTCTGAGCACAACGAGGTAACAAGCGCTGCGCATTCTCGCAATCAATTGCCCGCAGCTCATGCGGAGCGAAACCGTAGTTGGTCAGCCCCTCGACGGTGGCTCGGCTCCTTCGCAGAGGCGCATCCGTACCGAACAGCAATTGCGAGACGCTGACCATGTGCAGCGCGGAGGCTAACCCCGTCGGATGCGCTCGCAGCGCAACGTCATAATGAAAACGGCGCAGCTCATGGAGAACACCCGCCGGCACCAGCTCTTGCATACTCGGATCGATCACCGGCACGCGGATCAGGTGCTCGGTCAACAACGGCAGGATGCCGCCACAATGGGCGAAGATGAATTTGATGTCGGGGCAGCGCAGGACAGTTCCCGAGAACAACAGGCTTGCGATGGTGCGCGTGGTGTCGACCGGAAACTCGATCACCCAGTCCTGCACCATCGGCATCAGGTTCCTGCAGCAGTCGGCCGCCGTCGGATGCACATACACGATCGCCCTGCGCCGGTTGAGCTCGTCCATCACAGGCACAAAGGCCGGATCACCGAGCCACTGGTTGTTGTAGCTGGTTAACAACCCGATCCCGTCGGCCTTCAGGATATTGAGGGCATGCTCAATCTCCTTGAGGCTTCCTACAACGTCGGGCAGCGGAAGGGATGCGAACAGCCCGAAGCGGCCGGGATGATCGAGCGCCATTCTGGCGCCGTACTCATTGCACTCCCGCGTGATGTGGCGGAGCAGATCGGCCTTCACAATGCTGAAGCCCGGCGCGGTAATCGAAGTGATAGCCGTCGCCACGCCGGCCTCGTCCATGTCGTCGAGCGACACCTGTGGCGTCCAGTGAGCGGCCACCCCGCGCGACAGATAATGCTGATGCTCGAACAATTGCGCGAGAAACGGCGGAGGAAAGAGATGATGATGGACGTCGATCCGATGCGGGCTGGAATGGGGGCTCATGATGCAACAAGCGCCTCCGCGCAACAGGAGGAACATTCCGCAAATCGGCCCTGCGCGTGGGCACGGAACGGCCACCCGGCCGCCGCACCGCCTAGAAGACCGATGACTTTGCATCGTCTCAACTGATCGGATGGCATTCGACCCTCAACGAGCCACGCGGAAGCGCAGGATAATTGCATGGCACGGAGTAAGTCAGGGGTCATCGGAGCACCCTCGTTCGTATGCGAATGGCGACGAGTTTCTGCCTAGCTGGTCCGGGTACCGCCGCTTCCCCTATCGGTTGGAAATGAGAGGCAGACTGAGCGCGGGTCAGAAAGGAACGCCATCGTTCCTAGGCGGTTTGCGGGAAAGCATGGCGTCATGAAGCAAAGTTGCCTTGATTTGAACATCGGAAAATGAACATGAGGACACATCCGTGCCCAAAACATACAATGTCATTGGTAGCAGCAGTGGGGACGATTCGGTAGGGGGGGGGGAATTAGTCATGCGCCAGAGGGAGTGGGTCACATCTACACTTGATGACTGTCCAGTGCCCGAGGAAGTCATTGGCCTCCTGTATCGTTCCTCTCACAACCGCATTTATGAGCTCATCTCGGGGCTGTCTGCACCTCATCGCGCAAGCCTCGCAACCTTTTGCTATGGTCGAGCCCACTTACGTGAAGTCGGGTTGGCTATCGCGGCGACTTGCGAATTCGATGCGTTGGTGGCGGCAGGAGGCAGAGTTGGCAATTTCTTGTTCGAGCAATCTCGCGAACTGCCGGACGAGGAAAAATCCCGATCTGTTTCGAATCAAATCAAGGTCAGTCTGGCCCCGGTCAACTTTGGCGAGTCCCCGGGCCAATCTCGAATGTGAGCGCACCCAGCTGGATTCGTTGTGCGCTCAGCTATCGCGACACACGCCGCAAGCCGCGGCTGTACGAGCGCAGTCAGGCCGCTGATATGCAGCCCGCCAGGAGGGATCCTTTGGCGGGTTTTATTTCCTGACCGGGATGACCCCTTTTAGCGAGCCAAAAGGCGGGCCAGCACAGTCAAAACCGCTTTGATTTTGCCTCCGAATCACATCTTACTTCCGCGGCGCATTTCGCGCACGCATCTCGGAGGGCATTCATTATGGCAGGTAAAGCTACGAAATCAACGTCTGCGGCCAAGACGAGCCGTCCCGTTACGCTCAAGCATCTTGCGGCGACCTTGGCGGCTGAGCATCAACTAACGAAACGGGCAGGTGAAGCCCTTCTCGGCGATCTCGTCGGCCTTATCACCAAACACCTCAAGAAGGGCGAACGAATCCGGATTGCGGGTCTTGGTATCTTGCAGGTCAGAAAGCGGGCAGCTCGGATGGGGCGCAATCCTGCAACCGGAGAAGCAATCAAGATCAAAGCAAGTAAGAAAGTCGCGTTCAGAGCGGCCAAGGACTTAAAGCTCGCGGTGTGACGGCTGGACGCAAAGCATTCTAAGGAGATATGCCTCGTCAATCAGAGTTGGCGGGGCATTCCTTCCCGACATTCCTTGTCGAAGGACCTACGCACACGTCGATGGTAATCGCCATGCGACGATTATATATCCTCGACCTGCGCTGATCCCGGCCTTCGTCACTATGATTGCGATTGTAACGGTGTCGCGATAGCCTCCCATGCACGGATCGAGTGAGAGGCGACGAACAAACAGGGATGTCTCATGTCATCGACGTTGAAAATTGTCGGCGGGATCGCCGTTTCGGTGGCGCTGTCGTCGGCGGCGTATGCGCAAAGCCTGGTCAGCGAAAAAAATATCTCCTTGGCGATGGCGCAGACGATCGCCAATGCCGCGATGGAGAAATGCAAGGAGATGGGCTTCAAGGTTTCGGTGGCTGTAGTCGACCGCGCAGGTTTGCAGATCGTAATGCTGCGTGGCGATGGCGCGGGCCTTCATACCCCCGAAGGCGCCGATCGCAAGGCCTATACCGCGCGCAGCTTCCGCGCACCCTCGGCTGATTTCGTCAAACGGATGCAGAACGACCCGGCTTCAGTCGGCTCGAAGGAATACACCCGCGTGCTCGCGCTATCCGGTGGTCTGCCGATTAAGGTCGGCGACGACGTGGTCGGTGCGGTCGGCGTATCCGGGTCGCCGGGCAAGGACGACGACTGCTCCCAGGCAGGCATCGACAAGGTGGCGGCCCAGCTCAGGTGAGCCGATAAGCTTCATCGCCATCGGTCCTTGGTGCGCTCGCCGAGAGGGATTGGTCCCGCTGCTGCGCAGGGACCGTAGAAGACATAGGAACGTCCCCGCGATGCCTCGCCCAAAAAGAGAAACCCCGCCGGGGGGAGCGGGGCCTCCTAACGAGACGACCAAAGGGCTGGGGGGTTGGGGATGGCCGTCCACTCGCCTCCTGAGTGCTTGGTTAGTCGCAAGCGGGCCGGGTTAGGTTCAAATCTGCTTTCACGAATGGATATGTTGACTCCAGCCATTGTGAATGCTGGCTTTCGAGTCCTCGGGACGAAAATTGTCTCGCCAAGTCGGACATACGTCGGCGCGACTGAACAGCAGGACTGATCGTGGGACAATGATTTTCAAGTTTATGGCCTTCGCCGCCGCTGCAATCCCGATGATCCTCTTCGTACGCTCGATGTTTTTCCGACGAACGGCGCGGATAAACGACGGCCTTAAGGAATTCAAGAAGCAGGCCGACTTGGCGGTGTCAATCTTTCTGATTCTCATTGGATGTGTTGTAGTCGGCGCCGCAGGCAAGTTGGCGTGGACGTGGTGGACGACATTCTGAATGCTTGTCGCGCACGCATTTTTTTCCAGAACCGCTGGCATGACGCGGCATCACGGTTACCGAGCTCTTCCTCTCTTGGGTGGGCAAAATAGCAACGTCCACCAACGCGAGCTGCCGGCCACCCGATAGTCCGGTCCGGCCGAACATTGTCGCCATCCCCCGGTCATCGTAATCGATGGCGCAGGCGCGAACTGTTTGCTCCACATGCAATGCCAGCTCCGAAGCGTTACTCTCCAATCCCACCGTGACTCGGACTGGAAAGGAAGAAAAACCGATGCGCGAATTCAAGACACTCAAATGGTCTATCCATGCCAATCCGAAGCGGCCGGATGAGCGGTCGATCGGGTTGGTGACGCTCTCTCGACCTGAAGCGCTCAATGCGATCGACGTACGAATGCGAGTGGAGTTGGACCTGATATTGGATCAGATCCGACGGGACGATCGTATTCGTGTAGTCATCATCACCGGCGAGGGACGCGGCTTCAGCGCCGGCGGTGATCTGCGGACCGAAGCCGGACCACTCGGCGCGCTCGATGAGGAGCACGATTTCGGTGCATTCGGGGCGTATAAGGAATTGGCGAACTATTTCTTCAACGATCTGCGCCATGTCGTGATCCAGCGCGCCATTCGGAAGCTCGAGGAGCTCCAGGCAGTGACGATCGCGGCAATCAACGGCCCAGCTGTCGGAATTGGGCTTGAGCTGGCGACGGCCTGCGACATGCGCTATGCGTCGGACAAGGCGCGCCTCGGCGAGGTCGCCGTCCCGGCCGGATTTGTCCCGGAATCGGGCGGTGCGCGCAATTTGCCGAAGCTTGTCGGTCTCGGCCGCGCCATGGAAATGATCCTCACGGGCGAGATCATCGATGCCGCCGAGGCGCAGCGCATCGGATTGGTGGAGCGGGTCTTCGCCCATGACAAGCTGATGGGAGAGGTCTTCAAGATCGCAGGAGAGATCGCGTCCGCACCATTCCTCTCGGTACGACACGCCAAGGCGCTGGTGCGGCGCTATTGGGATTACAACAAGAATGCAGAAGGTGCCAAGATGGAGCTCGAATCCGTCACGGAAATCACCCGGACAGCAGACTGCCTGGAGGGCATCAGGGCATTTCTCGACAAGCGCCGTCCGCAATACCGCGGGCCCGGCTATGACGGTTGATGGTTGCCTATGAACCTCTCCGAGTTGGCGTTGCGACCTGGCCAAGATCTTGCGCGTGCAGCGCGCCCGGCCTTCCTGACAGCGCGAGGGCCGGTCAGCAATGCCGACTTCCAGCGCAGGGTGTTTGCTTTGGCGGAAGAGCTCACGTGCAGGGGCGTGCGCCCGTCGGACAAGATACTTCTCCGAATGCTCAATTCGGCGGACTTTGCTGCCGCGTTCCTGGCCGCCATCTGGATCGGCGCGATACCTGTGCTGCAGAATTCACAGTTTGGCCGAAGCGAGCTCGAGCACATCATCGCACTCTGCGAACCAATAGCGCTCCTAGTGTCCGAAAATTTCGCGGGGGATCCGGCCACCGCCGGGCTTTTGCCTCACGCTCCCCGCCTCGTCGTGGAATCGGTGGGCCGGCGCGACTCGAGCAGCGGATCGATCGCAGAGTCGATTGCGGTCCCGGCGCCGTTCGACAGGGAGCGAGACGCTCCGGCATTCATTGTTTTCACATCTGGCACGACCGGCAAGCCGAAAGGAGTCATTCATGCCCATCAGTGGCTGGATGCGCTCGGCGACAGCAATCGTGCCCGCGTCCCGCCCCGGCCCGATGACGTCGTGCTGGCGACTGGCGAATGGAGCTTCATCAGCGCGCTCGGTCACAACGTTCTGTTTCCGCTGCGCAATGGCGTGGCGGGCTCGATCATGGACGGTCGCGCCAGCCCGGAACGCATCCTGCAGACGATCGAGCGGGATCGGGTGACCTTGCTGTACAGCGTGGCGACGCTGTATCGACGAATTCTCGCCGTTCCGCGGATCGAGCAGGGTTATGACCTTCGTTCCTTGCGTGGCGCCAACTCGACCGGCGAACCGTTGGAGGATTCCGTACGTAACGAATGGGAGTCCCGCATCGACTGCCCGATTTGGGAACATTACGGAATTTCGGAAGCGCAGATGGTGATCGGGGACGGCCCCGGCATGTGGAAGCGCCAAGGCTCCGTTGGGCGCACCTGGGGCGCGCAGGCCGCGGTGCTGGACGACGAGCTGCGCCCGATGCCCATCGGCAGCACCGGGACACTCGCCTTCAGTTCCGACTATCCTGGCTTCTTTCTGGGGTACCTGGGCGACGACGAGCGGACGCGCACAACCCGTCGCGGCGGCTGGTTCATCACCAGCGATCTCGCGCGCATGGACGGCGACGGCTACGTTTACATCGTGGGTCGCGCGGACGACTGCTTCAAGAGCAAGGGCGTACTGATCGCGCCGCGTGAGCTGGAAAATGCAATCCTCGGACTGGGGAGATTCGAGGAAGCTTGTGTCTTTCCCGTTCCAGACAATGAGATCGGCAATCGGATCGGGGCGGCGGTTGTGCTGCGGGAAGACGTCACCGGCGCGCCGATAAACGCGGCGAGCCTGGCCTCCGCGCTCGCGGGCTGCGTTGCTCCATTCAAGCTGCCGCACCTCGTGCGGGTGTTGGACGAGCTGCCAAAGAACGCCAACGGCAAGGTCCAACGCAGACAGGTTGCCCGCATCGTTCTTGACCATGCGCCCATGGATGCCGCTTGAGCTCAAAGTGGCCCTCAAAAATTTTGGCCGAGCAAACGGAAGTTATCACGACATCTTAAATGGATTAAATGGACAGGAGGCGTAAGGATATGGGGTTCTACCCGTCGAATCGTGCTAGCCTTGGACGCGGACCAATCGTCTCGAGTGTTTTTTAGACCCAATCGTTTGGAGGGAACACAATGGCTTTCGACCGAACACGGCGACCAAGAAGCCCGCTAGAGGCGGCAGAAGCGGCTTTCAAAGCAGCGACGACAAAGCCTCCCGAAGTCATAGCTCCAAAGCGGCCCTCTCTTCCGAATACGAAAGAGCTTGTGTCCTTGCGCATAGATCAGGACGTTCTCGAGCACTTCCAAGCGGAAGGTCCGGGATGGCAAGACAGGATGAATGAGGCGCTACGAAAGGCGGCCGGGAAATAGTCCGGTTACAGGGAACCCGGACTGCATATACTCTCTGTGGGTATTATGCCCCGACTGGCATTCTAGGCCCGCGAATCCAACGAGACTCCAAGGCTGAAAGCCTTCTGTCGAGTTGCGCCTTCGGACCTCTTGAGTGTCCGAGCAATTTTCCGTGCTGGCGTCTTTTGTCGAGCGAACGCTTTTAGGTTGCGAATATCGTCTCTGGTCCATCACGTCGCTTTGAGTTAGTTTTGGCCAAGTTGTCTCCGATCTGAAAAATCACAAAGAAAAACCCCCGGCGATAGCCGGGGGCAATCCTCAGAAAAAAAGACTAACGCTGGCCGCTCTGCTGGCCGGGCTTCTGCTGCCCGCCCTGCTGTCCGCCTTGACCGGGCTGCTGCTGCTGCTGGCCCGGCTTTTGCGAGCCGCCGCCCTGTTGGCCCGGCTTGCCCTGGCCGCCTTGCTGCTGTTGGCCCGGATTCTGTTGGTTCGGATTGTTCATAATCGCTCCTATTTGCATCTTCCCCGCGACCGAAAACGATTTACGACATCGCTCAGTCCTCTTCAAATCACTTCGTCGCGGGTTGATGTCACGCTAAAATTTTGCATCGTCGAAAGTGTTCAGTTTGAGCCTTAATGCATTGATATCACAAGCGCATCGGTAATGCTGGGCAATTGCATAGCAGATACTCCGCAATAGCATCGAGCCGCTTTGGGCAGCCTTCTCTTAATTCGATTGGGTACTCAATCGATAACGGTGCGCGTATTCCAGGGTTGATCTTGAAAAAGCCACTATCCTCGCCTCTGAAAATCGCATTGCTTTGCGCCCTGTAGCCGACTGCGCCGGCTCTTGGTGCGGCCGTTCTACGCCTCGAACAAACACTGCAGTTCTGAAAGTAGCAAATCTCAAGTGTGTCAGCCGGCGTATGCCGGGTGATGCAGAGCTTCCTGGACAAAGGGTCTGCACGCACGTCAATGGCAATCTCCTTCCGACGTCATGACAGGCGAGTGCGGTCTGAAATTATTCGACGCGCATGGCCGCCGCTGGATCTGCGTGGCCGCAGGAGCACGTGCTGAAGCGCGTCGGATTTGCCTATTGACGCGATCGCCGGGAAGCAGGATACGCATGCTGACGAAATGGGTGGGCAGAATCGCGCGCCCAAGGTGATGGTTTTGCGATGACAGAACGACGGCGAACGGTTGCACTCAGCAAAGCCCAGCTCAGAGCCCAGGCTGATCAAGCCATGGCAGCGGCTACCAAGCCAATTATAAAATTGCCGACGAAAGTCGTAAGGCAATGTGGTCGATGCGGTGAGCCATCCGCGGTGATGGTAGAGCCCGGTCAGCCCCTGCCCGAGTTCAAGTGCAAACGCTGCGATCAAAAAGCTCAACCAACATAGGATTACGCGTCAGTTTGAGCAGCGCTTGACTGAGGTCTTGTGCAGACGATCATGACAGCCGCCAATATGTCCGCTCCCAAAGCGGTCGCCGCACTCCTGGTGGTAGGCGACAAGGTCCTGTCCGGCCGCACCAAGGATAAGAACATCGGCTATATCGCGGAATATCTGACTGCGCTCGGGGTCGATCTCAGGGAAGTACGGGTAGTCGGTAACGAGGAGACCGCGATCGTCGATGCGCTCAATGCGCTCCGGCATCGCTACACTTATGTCTTCACGACGGGCGGTATCGGACCGGCCCATGACGACATCACCTCGGACTGTGTCGCCAGGGCGTTCGGGGTGCCGATCGACATCGATCCGCGCGCGCTCGCCATCCTGCACGAGTGGCTCAACGCGACCGGCAGCGAGATGAGCGAAGCGCGCATGCGGATGACGCGCATCCCAAAGGGGGCCGATCTCGTCCTCAACGAGGTGTCGGGCGCGCCCGGCTTTTGGATCGGCAACGTGATCGTGATGGCAGGCGTCCCCTCGATCATGCAGGCAATGCTCGACCAGGTGGGCCCCATGCTCAAGACCGGCATCCACATGCTCTCGGAAACTGTCCGCGCCGATGCACGCGAGAGCGATATCAGTACCCAGCTCGCCGAGATCGTTAAGGCCAACCCCGGGGTGGCGATCGGCAGCCATCCCTTCTTCGATCCGCAGCATGGGCCCAACACCAGCCTGGTGCTGCGCGCCAGCGACCCGCAAAAGCTCCAGCGCGCCAGGCGCGCGGTAGAGGACATGCTGCAGCGG
>Ga0210402_10005240_pt1 | contig 11663 bp, 11 predicted proteins | sample IncBWC7MmetaG_FD_161055 | JGI IMG/M metagenome (GOLD analysis project Ga0210402, IMG submission 161055) | Forest soil microbial communities from Barre Woods Harvard Forest LTER site, Petersham, Massachusetts, United States - Inc-BW-C-7-M | ecosystem: Environmental > Terrestrial > Soil >... | reverse complement strand
ATCAGCATCGCGCGCGCTACGCGCAGGCTGCTCGAACCGCCGCACGAACAATTATGCGTCTCCAGGCCGCGCTTGAGACAGGCGATCACCTCGAGATGCCTGATGACGTCCTCGTAGGTTGCCTCGGCATTGCCGACGATCTGCCGGCACGCGTGCAGGTTGGGCCATGCGAGGAGCGCAATGAACGGACGATCCTGTCCTGCGACGAGCGCGTCATGCACCACGGGCGTGGCGGCCGCGATCGCATCGGTGCGGAGCGAGCCGACATGCACGAAGGTGCCGGTGGTGAGTTTGAAATCCTCGACCACGCGCCCCGCAAAGATGATGCCGGCCAGGGGATCATCGGGATCAACAAACAAGCCGGCATCGCCGATGCAGTAGAACCCCTCCTCGTCGAACATCTTCCTGGTCAGCTCCGGCTGGCCGAAATAACCCGGCGTGACGTTGATGCCGCGCAGCCGCAATTCGTATTTCGAGCCGCATGGCACCATCTTCAATTCGACGCCGGGGAACGGCAGGCCGATCAGGCCGACGCGTTCGGTGTCCCAATAGGTGCCGGTCGAGGTCGGCGCGGTCTCGGTCGAGCCCCAGCCGGTATAGAACACGATGCGCTCGCCGGTGGTCTTCACGGCGAGGGTCTGCATGCGATCGTAGAGATCGTCCGGCAGCCGCGCGCCGCCATAGGCCATGACCGTCAGGTTCTTGAAGAAGCTGCGGCAGAGCGCGTCGTCCTTCTCCATCGCGGCGGCGAGCGCGGCATAGCCGGCTGGCACATTGGCGTAATAGGTCGGCGACACCTCGCGCAAATTCCGGATAGTCTCTTCGAGCTGGCCCGGCATCGGCCGGCCGTCATCGATGTAGAGCGTGCCGCCATCGACCAGCACGGGATTGAACGCGGCGTTGCCGCCCATGGTGTGATTCCACGGCATCCAGTCGAGCACCGTCGGCGGGATCGCGCCCGCCGTGCGCGGCCGCACCTGCATCATCATCGCCGCATTGGCGCACATCATCTCCTGGGTGTTGATGACGGCTTTTGGCATGCCGGTCGAGCCGGACGTGAACAGCAGCTTGCCGATGGTGTCGGGCGTGATTTTTGCGATCGACTCGTCGACAGCTTTGGTGACTGGCGTCGCCGCGAGGTCGGCGAAGGAAATACTCTTGATGCCTTCACAGGGACGAAGGACGTGGACGACGGTGACGCCATCGAGGTTGAGCGCGTTGAGAGCTCTCTCGAAGGTCGGTCCGTCCTGCACCATCACCACAGCCGGCTTGATCAGGTCGAACAGATATTTCAGCTTGACGTGATCCTGGCTCAGCAGCGAGTAGGCCGGCGACACGGGAGCAGCCGGATGACGCGCCTGCATCGCAGCCTGCGTCATCAGCGCATGTTCAATCGAATTGTCCGAGAGGATCGCGACGGGGCGTCCTTCCCCGAGCTTCAGGTTGAGCAGGCCCTGCGTCAGCGCATCGACGGTGCGCTTGGCCTCGGCATAGGAAACCTTGCGCCATTGCCGGTCCGCGCCGCCGCGCTGCGCCAGCCAGATACGCTCGGGCGCTTCCCTCGCCCATTTCGCTAGCGAGGCCGGAATATGCGTCTCATAAGCCTGCAGCGGAATCCGCGACTTCAGCACGATCGTGCCGTCGTCCCGGCGTTCGACCGCGATGTCGCGCTTCAGCCACTCGATCTTGCGAAAGGCCGGTTTCTCCAGCACCGTCGCGGCATTCCCACTCATATTGCGTCTCCCGAAATATCGGCCCTTGGCGGGCTCTTGGTAATGTTCTGATATTGCACCCCACTGACGCCCCGGCCAAGCGCGCAAAGCAGGCGCGAGCCGGGACCCAAAGAACCGCCGCGGCGTATGGGTCCTGGCCTTCGCCAGGACGACGGCGGAGTGTGTGTTAGCGCGGCGCCATGCGGATGGCGCCGTCGAGACGGATGGTTTCGCCGTTGAGCATCGCATTCTCGACGATGTGGACCGCGAGGTTGGCGTATTCCGGCGGCTCACCGAGACGCGCGGGGTGCGGCACCTGGGCGCCGAGGCTCTTGCGCGCCTCCTCGTTCAACCCCATCAGGAGCGGCGTGAAGAAGATGCCGGGTGCGATGGTGTTGACCCGGATCTTCTGGCTGGCGAGATCGCGAGCGGCGGGCAGCGTGAGACCGACGATACCGCCTTTCGACGCGGAATAGGCGATCTGGCCGATCTGGCCTTCGTAAGCGGCCACGCTCGCGGTGTTGATGATGACGCCGCGCTCTTCGCCGATCGGTTCCGCGGTGACGCAGCGCTCGGCGAACAGGCGCAGGCAATTGAAGGTGCCGATCAGATTGACGTTGATGATGCGCGCGAACTTCGCCAGCGGATAGACGCCATCGCGGCCGACGATGCGCTGCGAGCCGCCGATGCCGGCGCAGTTCATCAGGACGCGCGCGACGCCATGCGCGGCTTCCGCTTTCGCAATCGCCGCCTTGATCGCCTCCTCGTCGGTGACGTCGGCATGCATCGCCACGCCCTTGACCTCGGCCGCGACCTTTTCGGCATTTTCCTTGTTCTGGTCGATCACGCCGATTTTTGCGCCTTTTTCGGCCATGGCGCGGGCGGTCGCGGCGCCAAGGCCCGAACCACCGCCGGTGATGAGAACGGCAACGTCTTTCAACTGCATGGCAAAACTCTCCTTGGGCGTTTCTTCTCTAGACTTGAGTTTCTTGTAATTACGATTCCGCCGCGACTTCGTTCGTCTGCTTCAACATACCGCCACAGATCAGCGCTTCCATATGCCTGATGTAATCACGGCAGACTTCGTCGGTGACCGGGCCGACGCCGGTCGCGCGCGACATGGCGTGGCGGCCGAAGAACAGGTGATCGCAGGCGCCGATCAGGCTGGTGTAGAACAAGACCGGATCGATCTTGCGGAACTCGCCGGCCTTGATGCCTTGCGCCAAGAGCCGGCGATGGAAATCCAGCAAAGGCGCGACGAAGAATTTGGAAACCTCGTCGGCGGCCTCGCCACTGCTCTCATGCAGGAGATAATGGATCAGCCGGTTCATGTAGGGAAAGCGGTGATAGGCGCGGATGATGCCGGCGATATGCAGCTTCAGCTTTGCGGTCGGCGTGATCGGCTGCGCCAGCAGGTATTCGAGGTTGGACATCTCGGTCGCGGCATCGCGTGCGAGCAAGCCGAGCAGCAATCCGTCCTTGTTGCCAAAGTGGTATTTCACCAGCGCGGCGTTGACGCCCGACTTCTGCGCGATGTCCGAGAGCGAGACTTCGATCGAGGAGCGCTCAATCATCAGCTCGCTCGCCGCCACAAGCAATTTCTCGGCGGTCGGATTTTTCGCCGGCTGAGCGCGAACCGGTACGTCGGTATTCAACTGGGATGCCATCACTGTCTCTGAAAAGACCGGCGCGCACATAAGCGCATGCCGCCTCCGCACTCAAGAGTTAATTGAACGATTGACTAAATCTCCAGCCGTCCTTTAAATCCGGCCCATCAATTCAGCCACAGCGAAAACAATCAGGGAGAAGTGAGATGGCCGAGGCTTATATCGTCGCCGCCGCCCGCACCGCCGGCGGCCGCAAGGGAGGGCGTCTCGCCGGCTGGCATCCGGCCGACCTCGCCGCAAAAGTGCTGGATTCCCTGGTGGAGCGTTCGGGTGCCGCGCCCGATCAGATCGAGGACGTGATCATGGGCTGCGTGATGCAGGCCGGCGAGCAGTCCAACAACATTGCGCGCAACGCCATCATGGCCTCGAAGCTGCCGGAGAGCGTGCCCGGCACCTCGATCGACCGCCAGTGCGGCTCCTCGCAGCAGGCGCTGCATTTCGCGGCCCAAGCCGTGATGAGCGGCACCATGGACATCGTGATCGCGGCCGGCGTCGAATCGATGACGCGGGTGCCGATGGGCCTCGCCTCGCAACTTCCGGCCAAGAACGGCTACGGCAACTACAAGAGCCCGGGCATCGAGCAGCGCTATCCGAATATCGTGTTCAGCCAGTTCACCGGCGCGGAGATGATGGCCGAGAAATACGGGCTGTCGAAGGACGAGCTCGACGAGTACTCCTACAACAGCCACCAGCGCGCGATCGCGGCAACGCAGGCTGGCCGTTTCAAGGACGAGATCGTGCCGCTGCAGATCACCCGCGCCGACGGCTCGACCGACACCCACAACATCGATGAAGGCATCCGCTTCGACGTCAGCCTCGACGGCATCAAGGGTGTCAAGCTGATCGCCGAGAACGGCAAGCTGACGGCGGCGAGCGCGAGCCAGATCTGCGACGGCGCCTCCGGCGTGGTCGTGGTCAACGAGAGGGGCCTGAAGCAGCTTGGCGCCAAGCCGTTGGCGCGCATCCACCACCTGACCATGATGGGCGGCGACCCCGTGATCATGCTGGACGCGCCGCTGCACGCCACCGAGCGTGCGCTGAAGAAGGCCGGGATGACGGTCGACGACATCGACCTGTTCGAGGTCAACGAGGCCTTTGCCTCGGTGCCGACCGCGTGGCTGAAGACCACCGGCGCCGATCCTGAGCGGCTCAACGTCAATGGCGGCGCCATCGCGCTCGGCCATCCCCTTGGCGGAAGCGGCACCAAGCTGATGACCACGCTGGTCAACGCGCTGAAGCAACGCAACAAGCGCTACGGCCTGCAGACCATGTGCGAAGGTGGTGGCATGGCCAACGTGACGATCGTCGAGCGGCTGTAAGCGGCGGCTGCGCAGCTGGTGTCGTCCCGGCGAAAGCCGGGACCCATAACCACAGGCCCTTGTGGTTATGCCGCGCCGGCGCTCCAGCTCGTTTCCACAATATCCATCGGTGGCTATGGGTCCCGGCTTTCGCCGGGACGAGCACCTGAGTTGTGTTGAGATCATGACCCACCCCTCCATCCACGCCCGCAGCCATCCCGACAAGATCGCCTATCAGATGGCGGGCACCGGCAAGTCCATCACCTATCGCGAGCTCGACGAGCTCTCGAACCAGGGCGCGCACCTGTTCCGCAAACTCGGCCTGAAGGCTGGCGACCATATCGCGCTGCTGCTGGAAAACCGGCTCGCCTTCATGGAGATCTGCTGGGCCGCGCAGCGCAGCGGACTCTATTACACCGCGATCAGCCGCTATCTCACACAGGAAGAGATCGCCTACATCATCAGGGATTGCGGCGCAAAAGTCTTCATCACCTCGCCGAAATGCGCCGAGCAGGTGAAGGGCCTGATCAAGGACGAGCCCGGCGCCCCCATGTTCTTTATGCTCGACGAACCCGAGCCCGGCTTCCGCTCCTTCGACAAGGAAGCCATCGCGCAACCGACCACGCCGATCGCGGACGAAATCGCGGGCTACGATATGCTCTACTCTTCCGGCACCACCGGACGGCCGAAGGGCATCAAGAAGCAGTTCGAGGGCAGTTCGATCGACCAGCCCAATCCATTCCTGAAAATTCTCTGCGCCAATATGTGCGGCATGAATGCCGACACAACTTATCTGTCACCGGCGCCGCTCTATCACGCGGCTCCCCTGCGCTTCAACATGATGGCCACGATCCTCGGCGGCACTTCCATCATCATGGAATCCTTCGACGCCGAGCAGTTTTTGAAACTGGTCGAGAAGCACAGGGTCACGCAGTCGCAGCTGGTGCCGACGATGTTCGTGCGCATGCTGAAGCTGCCGGACGAGGTACGCACGCGCTACGACGTCTCTTCGCTGAAGGGCGCGATTCACGCCGCCGCTCCCTGCCCGGTTGACGTGAAGGCGAAGATGATCGAGTGGTGGGGGCCGATCCTGATCGAATATTACGCGGGATCGGAGGGCAATGGCGTCACGGTGTCGACCTCGCAGGACTGGCTGACCCATCGCGGCACGGTCGGGCGCGCCGTGGTCGGCAAGGTGAAGATTCTGGACGAGAACGACGAGGAAGCGCCGATCGGCGAGATCGGCACGGTCTATTTCGCCGACGCGCCGGCGTTTTCCTATCACAACGATCCCGAGAAGACGAAGCGCGCCTATAACGCGCGCGGCTGGTCGACGCTCGGCGATGTCGGCTATCTCGACAGTGAAGGCTTCCTCTACCTCACCGACCGCAAGTCCTACATGATCATCTCCGGCGGGGTGAACATCTACCCGCAGGAGACCGAGGACGTGCTGATCACCCATCCCGACGTCGCCGACGTCGCGGTGTTCGGCGTGCCGAACGAGGAGATGGGCGAAGAGGTCAAGGCGGTGGTGCAGCCGCATGACATGGCCAAGGCCGGCAAGGCGATGGAGGAGCAGCTGATCCTGTTCTGCAGAAAGCAGCTGTCGCCGGTCAAATGCCCGCGCTCGGTCGACTTCGAGACCGAGCTGCCGCGCACGCCGACCGGCAAGCTGGTGAAGCGGCATCTGCGCGATCGCTACTGGCCGAAGGCGGCGGTGAAGATTTAGGGTCAGCGCAACAACATACTTCGTCATGCCCGGCCTTGTGCCGGGCATCCACGTCTTTACAGTCGCGCGCATAAGAAGACGTGGATGGCCGGGACAAGCCCGGCCATGACGAGGAAACAAATGGCCGAAGCTCTCCCCCAACCGCCTCTCCCCGCCACCATCCGCTCGCGCTACGTCGACGGCATCAACGGCCTGCGCATGCATGTGCTCGAAGCCGGCTTCGAGACCAAAGGCCGGCCGTGCCTTCTGCTGCTACACGGCTTCCCCGAACTCGCCTTCTCCTGGCGCAAGGTGATGCCGGCGCTCGCTGAAGCCGGCTATCACGTCATCGCGCCGGACCAGCGCGGCTATGGCCGCACCACCGGCTGGGACGCGACCTACGACGGCGACCTCAATCCGTTCCGGCTGCTCAATCTCGTGCGCGACGCGCTCGGGCTGGTGTCGGCGTTCGGCTACGCCCATGCCGATGCCGTGATCGGACATGATTTCGGCAGCCCCGTTGCGGCGTGGTGCGCGCTGGTGCGGCCCGACGTGTTCCGCGCGGTGGCGATGATGAGCGCACCGTTCGGCGGGGTACCATCGCTGCCCTTCAACACCGCCGATGCGCCGGCAAAGCCGCCCACCGAAGATCCCGTGCACCGCGCGCTTGCCGCGCTGCCGCGGCCGCGTAAGCATTACCAATGGTACTATTCGACGCGCGAGGCGGACAACGACATGACGCACGCGCCGCAGGGCGTGGATGATTTCCTGCGCGCCTACTACCATCACAAGAGCGCGGACTGGAAGGACAACAAGCCTTATCCGCTCAAGTCGTGGTCGGCGAAAGAGCTCGCCAAGCTGCCGACCTATTATGTGATGGATCTCGCGAAAACCATGCCCGAGACTGTCGCGGAGGTGATGCCTTCGCGCGCAGAGATCGCCGCCAACAAATGGCTGCCCGACAGCGAGCTTGCCTATTATGCCGGCGAATATGCGCGCACGGGATTCCATGGCGGGCTGCAATGGTATCGCTGCGGAACGACCGGCGCCTTTAACACCGAGCTGCAGACCTGGTCGGGCCGGGCCATTGACGTGCCGTCCTGCTTCATCTCGGGGAAGCAGGACTGGGGCACCTATCAGCGCCCCGGCGTGTTCGAGGCGATGCAGAAAAACGCCTGCACGGACATGATCGGCTGCCATCTCATCGATGGGGCCGGCCACTGGGTGCAGCAGGAGCAGCCGGCCGAAGTGAGCCGGCTGTTGCTGCAGTTCCTGCAGGGAGCAAGGCGCACTGCGCGCTAAAGCCACATCCAGAAACTTTCTCTCCGCTGCTGCGCGTGCACCGGAACATTCGCTCTCACGCCAAGTTCGAGTCCCGGGCAAATGGCGCCTTTTGGAGAACACATCTTGGAAAAGAGAATTGCTGGACTTCTTGGAGCGGTGGCCGCGCTGGGCACGTTAGGCACCGCCCAGGGGGCGCCTGCCCCGGCCCAGACGAACATACTACAGGCCAATTCCTATGCCGACTTGCTGAAGCCGATTCCAAACGCCGCGGCCACGCTGCGCGTGGTCGATGAACGCGCGCCGGCCAAGGACGCGGAGGCGAATGTGCAGGTAGCGCAATTCGCCCATCACCACCATCATCATCACCATCATAGCCATTGGCGACGGGGACCGGTTGTCGTGATCGGGCGCCACCGGCACCATCATCATCACCACCACCACCATCACCACCACCATAATTGAGCAAGGCGGCATCGAAAGCGCCCCGACGCATCAGCGCCGGGGCGCTTTCATGTCGACCTTGTTCAGTCTTGCCGCGTCTTTTCCTTTGGCGCGCGATGCAGGTGCCGGCAGGCAGGCGGAGGCGGGACCCGCCAGGTTCATCATCGGTTCATTGGCCTTCTGACATCATGGCGCGAAACGTACGGGAACCATTTCCCGCGGCGACGCGTTGCCGGTTGCCGGGTGATGCGCCCGGCGAAGTCACTGGAGGAGAACGACATATGGAGAGAAAGATCGCTGGACTTTTGGGCGCGGCAGCGGCGCTTGGCACCTTGAGTGGGGTACAGGCGGCGCCTGCACCTGACCCGAGTCAAACGCTGCGGGTCAGTTCCTTCGCCGAACTGCTGCAACCGATCCCGAATGCCACAGCGCTCCTGCAGGCGATCGATGAACAGGCTCCGGCCAAGTCGGCCGACGCAAATGTACAGGTGGCCCAGTTCTACCATCATCACCACCATCACCATCATCACCACGGCTACTATCGCGGATATGACCGCGGGTATGGATCTCCAGTGGTTGTTGTACCGCGATATCGCCGCTATCACCACCATCACCACCATCATCATCACAGCTTCTATCGCCGCGACTATTGATGGCGCGGGCTTTATCGATGCGCTGCGAAGACGGGACCTTCGGGGTCCCGTCTTTTTTCGTGATGGGGAGACTCACAAGTCCCGACGGGGGAGTCGGGCTGCTCTAGTCCTGGCGAGTCTTTTCCTTCGCCGCGCGATGCAAATGCCGATACGTGCCGTCGAACACGGTATCGGTCGAGGACGTCCATTCTGTCCCGGCGGAGAGCGTCGGCCGGCTGGCATAGATGCGCCGCGCCTGCAGTTCGCGCTCGGCCGCTTCCTCCTCGCCCATAGGCTCAAGCTCGAAGGAAGCTTCCTCGGGGATTACGATGATCTGCGCGAACGGTTCGTGCGGGCGGAAAATATGCGTGCGGCCCTCGGCCGGCGCCTTGAACACGCAGAAGAACAGCATCGGCCACCAATTGCGGATCAGCGCGGGAACGGCAATCGGCACGGTATCGGTGGGATCGGAATAGAACCGCGGGTGCGGCTCGGTGCGGACCGCCATTCCCTTCGGGACCTTGAGATCGAGCAGAATCTGGTAGGTGTAGAAAGTGCCGCCGAAATTCCGGAACGGCGGCCACTGCACGCCGCCGTCCGGCGGCGGCCCCCAATCTCCCTCCATGATCAAATGGCCGTCCCTGGTCGAGACGTGCAACTCGTTGTCGTAGGGGTAAAACAGCTCGATTCCATATTGCGCACCTTCCGTGAACGGGACGCAGTGCCACACTTGTTCGCGTGATCCGTCGGCGCGCGGTTCGCGCTTGCCTGCCCAGCCGGGAATTTCGAGCTTGGTGCGGCGCGGCGCCAGCCGCTGATCGTTCAAGCGGTATGTGACTTTGTCCATGAAGACTCCGGAGTTGCGGCTGGAACTCGAACGGACGACGGGTCCCTCAGTTCCCACAATTGTAGCACCGACGAGCAGAGCTAAAGCTCCCAGCGGCGACGACGGATTTGACCCAATTCAGTTCAACGCCTATAAGTTTAGAACCGTTCTAAATTAAGCCGAAAGACTCCGCCCAATGAAAAATTTCGCCGATCTGACCGAGCGCGAGGTGCTGGCGGTTGCGATCTCTTCCGAGGAAGAGGACAGCCGCATCTACATGAGCTTCGCCGAGGACCTGAAGGAGCGCTACCCGGACTCGGCAAAGCTGTTCGAGGAGATGGCGGAGGAAGAGCGCGGCCACCGCCACCGGCTGCTCGAGATATATGAGCAACGATTCGGGCCGCATCTGCCGCCGATCCGCCGCGAGAACGTTCGCGGATTTCTGCGCCGGCGTCCGATCTGGCTGACCAAGAACCTGCCGCTCGACACCGTCCGCAAGGAGGTCGAGACCATGGAGCTCGAGGCCGAGCGCTTCTACGCCAAGGCCGCCGAGCGGGCCGACGATGTCGGCGTCCGCCGCCTGCTGGGCGATCTCGCCGAGGAAGAGAAGGGCCACGAAAATCTCGCGGTGAGGCTGACCGGCCAGATCCTGAAGCCCGACGTGCGCGAAGCCGAAGACAAAACGCGACGCCGCATGTTCGTGCTGCAATATGTGCAGCCGGGACTGGCGGGGCTGATGGACGGCTCGGTATCGACGCTGGCGCCACTGTTTGCGGCAGCATTTGCCACCCATCATAACTGGCAGACGTTTCTGGTCGGCCTTGCCGCTTCAATCGGCGCCGGCATCAGCATGGCCTTTGCCGAGGCGCTGTCCGACGACGGCTCGCTGACAGGCCGCGGCTCGCCCTGGATACGCGGCGCGACAACCGGCCTCATGACCACGATCGGCGGGCTCGGCCATACGCTGCCCTATCTCGTGCCGGACGCCTGGCCCAATGCATTCTGGATCGCGACCGGAATCGCGGGAGTCGTCGTGTTCTTCGAATTGTGGGCGATCGCCTTCATCCGCTCGCACTACATGGACACGCCATTCCTGCAGGCGGTGTTCCAGGTCGTGCTCGGCGGCGTCATCGTGCTTGGCGTCGGCATCCTGATCGGCGCGGCGTAGCCCATGACGGGACAACAAGCACACAGAGCGTGGCTTGGCATTGCTTCCCTCGCGGTTTGCGCGGTGCTCGCACAGGCGGCGCAGGCGACCGACGAAATCCAGGTCTACAATGCCGGCATCGCCGAGGTGGGCCAATTCACGATCCAGCAACATCTCAACTACATTCCGCTCGGCGTGAAAGAGCCGCCGTTTCCGGGCGGGCTCATCTCCCACAACAGCATCAACGGCACGCCGGAGTTCGCCTACGGTGTCACCGACTGGTGGGAAGTCGGGCTCTATCTGCCGTTCGCGATCCAGGACCAGAAATTCTATTCGGATGCGTTCAAGCTCAGGACGCTGTTCGTGTCGCCGCACGCCGATCGGCGCGACTTCTTCTATGGCGTCAATTTCGAATTCTCCAACGAGACGCCGCCCTTTGCGCAGACCCGGTTTGCGATGGAGATCCGTCCGATCATCGGCGTGCGCAACGCGACCTACGAGTTCATCGTCAACCCGATCGTCGACATCGGCTTCGGCAAGTATGGCGAGGCCGATTTTGCGCCGGCCGCGCGGCTGGCGCGCAAATTCGGCCCGGACCTCTATGCCGGATTCGAATATTACGCCGATTTCGGCAAGATCGGCGACTTCAAGCCGCTCGAAGAACAACAGCACACGCTGTTCGCGGTCACCGATTTCAAGGTCGGCGTCTTCGACGTGAATTTCGGCGTCGGTTACGGCCTGACGCCGGCATCCGACCGCTGGGTGGTCAAGACCATCATCGGTTATGCGTTTCCCGTTCCAGGCGCGAAGCCGGCCGGCGGCGATCACGCCGCGCTCGGCGCCGTCAACCCGATGGCGCATCCCTCGATGCGCGCGCTGCAGCCCTGACGCGCGGCCAAGGACAAATCACTTCCGTGCAGCAATTCCCGTCAAACGTGCCTTGCGGCG
>Ga0210402_10005239_pt1 | contig 11663 bp, 13 predicted proteins | sample IncBWC7MmetaG_FD_161055 | JGI IMG/M metagenome (GOLD analysis project Ga0210402, IMG submission 161055) | Forest soil microbial communities from Barre Woods Harvard Forest LTER site, Petersham, Massachusetts, United States - Inc-BW-C-7-M | ecosystem: Environmental > Terrestrial > Soil >... | reverse complement strand
TCCCCGAAGCCCGCAAAATCTCCCGCTCCCTCCTCCAAAAACACCTAGCCGCCTGCGTTAACATCCACACCACTCCCGTAGAATCCACCTACCGCTGGAAAGGAAAAGTCGAGACCGCCCGCGAACATCTCCTTCTGATTAAGACCACCACCCGCCGCCTGAAATCCCTCGAAAGGGAAGTCCTCCGCCTTCACTCCTACGAAACCCCCGAATTCCTAGTCCTACCCATCTCCGGCGGTTCTCGCGCCTACCTTGCTTGGCTGAACAATTCTGTTGAAGGGCTATAGGAGAAACACGCCGGTGAACCTAGATATAGAAAGCACTCTACTTCTATTTTTCTTTTTCCTCGTTCCGATTGTTATTGTCCTTTGTGCCGCCAAGGGGCGGCCAAAGAGCTGGCGCCGCATGACGTACCTGATCGTTTTCGCGATTGCGCTAATTATCGACACTCCGTTGTTACTCACGCTGTATTTAACGCCGAAGGTTGGCCCGGCCTTTGGGTGGGTCGATCTAATTTCAGATACGGCAGTGGTAGGATTTGGCGCAGCTTGGGGCTGCCTTTTTGGGTTCTTCTTTTTCGGAAAGCTCGGTACGACCCAAGAATCCAATACCCAAACGTAAGGGAGATGATAACGAGTCCTGGCCGAAACTGATTCGCAACCTAGCCAGACCGAGCGGGGCTTTTCTGATTCTGTCATCCCGACTGGAGTGGCCGGCCTTTTCTTCCGCGCCGTCCGCGGCGCGCCGGCCATGGAGTAGAGGGGCCGGGGCAAAATTTCAGCGCATGCTGAAACTCCCGTGCGAGCAGATCTCAAACCAAAAATAGCTGCTCCAAACTCTTCTCACACATACAACAGCGCCTGATCTAAATCCGCAATAATATCCTCCACATCCTCAATTCCCACACTCAGCCGCACCAGGCTATCCGTAATCCCCACGTTGTCCCGCACTTCCTTCGGCATCGAAGCATGCGTCATCTGAGCCGGTAATGAAATTAATGATTCCACTCCCCCCAAACTTTCCGCCAGCGCGCATATCTTCACCTGGTTCAAAAACCGCCGCGCCGCTCCCTCGTCCCCCAAATCAAACGCAATCATCGCCCCCGGACCCTTCTGCTGCCGCCGCGCCAGCTCATGCTGCGGATGCGTAGCCAGCCCCGGATAAAACACCTTTCGCACCTTCGGATGCGCATCCAGATGCCGCGCCACCGCCAACCCATTCGCATTGTGCTGCAGCATCCGCACCGCCAAAGTCTTCAATCCGCGCGATACCAGAAAGCAATCCATCGGCGCCAGCCCCGCCCCCGCCGACTTCTGCGTGAAATAAATCTTCTCCGCATCCTCCGGCCGCGTCAGAATCACCGCCCCGCCCGTAGCATCACTGTGCCCATTCATATACTTCGTCATTGAGTGGACCACAACGTGCGCACCCAGTTCGATCGGCCTCTGCAAGTACGGCGTCAGAAACGTGTTGTCCACCACCAAAGTCGTTCGCCGCTCGTTCGCCAGTTTCGCCATCGCCGCGATGTCCGTAATCCTCAACGTCGGGTTCGTCGGCGTCTCCACGTATAGCATCTTCGTGTTCGGCCTCATCGCGCCCAGCACGATCGCCGGGTCCGTCGTGTCCACAAAGCTGAATTCCAATCCAAAATGCACCAGCAATTGCGTCGATAACCGGTAAACTCCGCCATACACCGCTTCTGACAAAACAACGTGATCTCCCGGCCTCAACAAGCGAAACACCGCGTCAATCCCGGCCATCCCGGAAGTGAACACGTAAGCCGCGTGCCCGCCTTCCAATTTCGCTACCGTGCGCTCCAGCGCCTTCCGGTTCGGATGATTCGTTCGCGCATAGTCGTATCCACCGCGCGACTTCCCAAGCTCCTCATACACATACGTCGACGTCTGATAAATCGGCGCGACCACCGCCCCTGTCGAAGGGTCCGGTTCCTGGCCCACATGTATCGCGTTCGTGGCAAATCCCATGTCTTCTCCTCAGTTTCCACTGCGCTCGGTAGCCCACCATACTTACAAGACCTCGCACGGCGAGTCAAATTTTCCAGCACTTCCGCGCGCAAATCAATTCAACAACTTACTCAAGTTTCTCGTTCACTTTCGCAGCTCCATAACCAACTTGACCCGCGCACCATTTCCAGCCAACATATTCAGGAAACAGCCATGCAACTTTCCGGGTTCACTCGCTCAACTCTCCTGGCATTGCTCCTCTTCGCAGCATGTGGCGCTGTGACGGCGCAGCAATCCGCGCCTCCAAAAGAAACGCCCGCGCCCGCACCCATTCCGCGTCTCGCCATCGAAATCACTGGCGGTGATGAGAACAAGCCCATCGAAAACGCCAGCGTCTATCTAAAAACGCAGGAAGATCATTTAATCAAAGACAAAAAGACCGAAGTCAACGTCAAGACCAACATGCAAGGTATCGCCCACGTTCCTCAACCGCCCATCGGACGCGTCCTCATTCAAGTTGTTGCGGAAGGCTGGAAGCCCTACGGCCACTGGTACGACATCACCGACTCTAAGCAAGTCGTCAAGATTCATCTTGATCGCCCGCCGAAGTGGTATTAAAGTTCGCCGAACGTCCTTCCAAAAATGTGTCACGCCCATGTTCCACGGGAGTTCTCAAATCTCGTAAACTGCAAAAGTTTTCCGCCCAAATCTTCCCGCACGCGAAATAATCTGTGCTTTTCTGCCAACAACTCTGTGTCTTGCGTCACTTGGCCCGCAAAATTTTCCTTGCTTCCGTTCGCAATTCCGCGCATTGCACCAAAATTGTGCAATCCGTATCATCGTGTTGAATTTTGCGGAGTTAACCCGTCCGCGGCCTCGCCTTTCCACAAGGTTATCAACATTCATGTGCAAAACTTCATCGCGCAGAAATAATTCTTGCTGCACTTCGGCATGACTCGTGCTACAACTCCGCCCGTTTCGCTTTTGACCCGTTCTATTCGTGGTGCTACATTTCTAAGTACTGACTTCCTTATGCCAGATACTTACGACGGTCCCTTTTCTCTCTTACGCATGTTTTGGGGCAATCTCGCTGCGCGCCCTCTCCGCTGCGCGCTCAGCATCCTCGCCATCGCCATTCAGGTGGTTTTGGTCTTAATGATCGTCGGCTTAACCAGCGGCGTCGTTGCGGAATGGGGCAAGCGCGTCGAAGGCGTCGGCGCCGATCTTCTTGTGCAGCCGCCCAACTCCTCCATCTTCTTTGCCTTCGCAAGCGCCGTCATGCCGGAGTCCCTCGGCGATCAGATTGCCAAGCTCCCTGATGTTGACGAATCTGCCCCCACCCTGATCCTCTCTGACCCCAAGACCTTCATCAACATTTACGCCGTCGACTACAAACGCTTCAACGCCCTCAGCCAGGGATTTATCTTCCGCGCCGGCCATCCCTTCCAGGCTCCCGACGAAGCCCTCGCTGACGACATCATCGCCCAGACCCGTCACATCAAAGTCGGCGAAGTCATCACGCTCTCCAACCATTCCTTCACCGTTTCCGGTATCGTCGCCCATGGCAAAGGCGCCCGCTTCTTCATCCCCCTGAAAACCGGCCAGGACATCCTCGGCGCCGCAAATCGCGTCTCGTTGATCTTCGTCCGCAGCAAAGGCGACACCGAAGCCGCCCGCGCCGAAATCCTGAAACTCGATCCGCAAAATCGCATTCGCTCCATGTCCGAATACGTTTCGCTCATGAACTCCTCCAACCTCCCCGAACTCAAACCTTTCATAAAAACCATGGTGGGCCTCGGCATCGTCATCAGCTTCCTCGTCGTTCTAATGAACATGCACACCATGATCCTCGAGCGCACGCGCGAAATCGGCATACTCAAAGCCCTTGGCTTCTCCCGCTTCGACGTCGTCAAAATGCTCCTAGGTGAAACCCTTTTCCTTACCATTGCCGGCAGCCTCATCGGTATCGCCATCACCTTCCTCACCGAAGCCATCCTCAAACATACCAACCCCGGCCTCTCCATCCTCCTGACCCCCGGCTGGGTCTTCGCTTCAATCGGCCTGGCCATAATCGGCGCCTCTCTCGGCGCCGCAGTCCCTGCCCTACGAGCCTCCAGCGTAGATCCCGTAGAAGCCCTGGCCTACGAATAACCCTCCGTAGGACAGGCTTTCAGCCTGTGTACTCAGCTCTCTCTTCCTCTTCTCAGCGAACTCTGCGCGCCAACCTCTGCGTCCTCTGCGGTAAGCCCCTTCTCTCCTCCCCCTAAGAAACACCACAATCCAGGCCGTATCGCCGCCCGCATCCTGTTATCTGTTGGCTGCTATCTGCTATCCCTCTTTTGCACATTCATCCACAATCCACTAATTGCATTCCCCACCCAAACTTGATATGAAAAACGCACACCGAGTCACCCGAATTCCAATCTCGTGCCTCAAAGTCCTCCATCCTCGAAGGAGCAATGAATGCAACGCAGTTGGTACGTCCTGGCCATTTTTCTTGCACTCGCGATTGCCGCGGCGCAACGCGCCCACGCCCAGATGGGCATGGACCTCTTCAAGCGCCCCGCCATCACCAAAGCCTTTCATCCCGTTGTAGGCAAAGGCGCAGTCTATGCCGACGCCCGCAAGGACGGCAACAACACTCGCACCATCGAAATCGCCGTGATTGGCAAGGATTCCTTCGAAGGCCAGGAAGGCTTCTGGATGCAGTTTGTCTCCACTGACGACCAGGGAAAGACGATCGCCGGCAAGAGTCTCATCACTCCCGCCGATTACCAGATGCATCGCATGATCTTTCAGCAGCAAGGTCAGCCGGCCATGGAGCTTCCGGCGAACATGAATCCTGCCCGCAAACAGCAGATGGAAGAGAATTTCAATGACTGGCATTCCGTGGGCACGGAAACCGTCACCGTCCCCGCCGGCACTTTCTCCTGCGATCATTGGCGCAACGACAAGACTCACGCAGAATCCTGGACCAGCGATAAGGTTACTCCGCTTGGCATCGTCAAAAGTGTCAAGGCCAATGGCGAAACCGAACTCCTCTCCAAGTTAGTGGACAACGCCACCGACCGCATCACCGGCCCTGTCAAGCAATTCGACATGCAGCAAATGATGCAGCAGCGGCGGCCGCCGCAACCGTAGCTCCAATCCTAGCCTTGAGCATTTACAGCTTCTGTTCTAAAATCTTTCTTGCTCCCAGGTGGATCGCCTCCCCGTCCCGCCTGCCACGTTCCATCGATTTGCCATCCGCTACGTTAGGGGTCTTTCTTGGATACACCATCGGAAAAGTTTCTGCCCGCGCGAGTCGTTGAACGCCTGCAAATTGCCGAAGATCTTTTCGTCCTCAAAGTCGATCCCGGCGGCACGTATGACTACAAAGCCGGTCAATACGCCACCCTCGGTCTTGATCACGACGGCAAACGCGTCGAACGCGCCTACTCCATCGTCTCTTCACCCTATGAGCGTGCCCTCGAATTTTTCATCGAGCATGTTCCCGCCGGCCAGCTCACTCCGCTGCTCAACGTCCTCAAAGAAGATAATCCCGTCTATCTCCGGCGCTTTGCTAAGGGCCGCTTCACTCTCGATCTTAAGAGCGGCCACACCAATCACTTGCTCCTTGGCACCGTCACTGGAGTTGCGCCCTACGTCAGCTATGTCCGTACGATCTTTCAGGATTGGAAAAAGGGCGGGTCACCTATGCCCGGTGAGCATCGCCTCTTCTGCGTCCATGGCTCCAGCCACGCTCACGAATTCGGCTATCGCGCCGAACTCGAAAAAATCGCTGCCGAGGCTCCCTGGTTCAAATACGTTCCCACCATCAGCCGCACCTGGGATAACCCGGAATGGCATGGTGAACTTGGCCGCGTCGACGATCTGGTCCGCAAATATGTTGAAGTTTGGAATCTAACTCCGGCCGACACGACTGCTTATCTCTGTGGTCATCCCGGCATGGTTGAAACCGGCCGTGGCATGTTGCAACGCGCCGGTTGGAAAAAAGAACACCTGCAATTTGAAATCTACTTCATTCCCGGCACTCCTGGCACCTAGCTCTTTTCGCACTGTCGCGCAAGGTGAGTCCGCGAGCCCTCCGGCCTTTTCCAGCCCGAGCACCTGTACCTCGGGTCTCGTTTCTTTTTCCCGGGTACCCCGTTCGCTTGCCCTTAACGCAGCCGAAGGAACTGTGCTCTTGGCTTTGTTTTTCTCTTAGTCTGTCATCCCGGCCGGAGTGGTCGGCCTTTTCTTCCGCGCCGTCCGCGGCGCTCCGGCCACGAAGTGGAGGGACCGTGGCCACCAATGATCCATATCGCAGTTTGCGAGACCCCCTCGCGCCTCTTGCTCCCTGTTATCGGTTCGCTGCGATCTGTTATCTCGCTTTTCTCATACCCCCGGCGCCCTTTCCTCCAACTCATCCGCCACATCCCTCAACACTCGCGCCGGCACGCTCAAGTGCACCACATCCCCATCCTCGCTGACCGCATCAATCCGCAATTTCCCATCCACCATCGCCACCCGCACGCGATCCCGCCTGTCCGTAACATCCACCAGCTCCACATTCGGATACTTCTCCAATTCCTTCGCCGCATCGTGCATCACCGGCAAAAACGGCCGCGCCTCTTCCGTCGCCCGATTCAGTTGCTCCTTCGGCATAAAATGCATCCCCGCCGCCACCACCGTCGCCGGCACCCAGAAATGCACATGCGACCCGCCGGCCCGCTGCTCATCCACATCCACGCGAATCACTCCTTCATGAAACACATACGCGCCAGCCATAGCCATCGTCGCGCCAAGTCCCAAAGCCACCTTAGCCCATATCGACATGCTTTCCTCCGATTAATCGTTGCGGCCACTTTCAAGCTTGCTCTGACAAAGGAATGGGTGGCCAAGCCCACCTCTCCACACCAACCACTTTCCGCTTTCCAATTTCTATTTTCAGTCCGCCACGTTCTTAGAATCCACCCACACCCGCACCGTATTCTCGTCGTCCTTCACCGTAACCAGTTCCGTATCCCCGTGCCCCGAAAGAGCCTTCAGCGCCGCCACGATGTCCAGCTCATCCTTACCCGCCGAGAACAGAGCGTCCAACACCTTCATCGGAACCTTGATCTCCACCTTCGATTCACGCCCCGCCGTGGCCCTCGCGCCCGTCTTTCCATCCTTCGCCGCTGCCCGCTTGCCCCCGGATTTGTCCGTCACATGGATGTACAAATATCCCGCGCTCTTCGCCACCCGCACATCGTTGTCGCTCCCCTGCACGGTCACATACTCCCCGTCGCGCGAACTCCGCACCGCATCCAGGATCGCCCGCAGGTCTACGTCGTTCGTGTGTATCGAATCAATGTGCACTTTCCCATCGTGCAAATTATTCTTATTGATCGCCGGAATCACCTTCGTCGCCATCTCCACCGGCACGTTCACGCGCACCGTCTCCCCATGGTCATCTTTGCTCTCCACGCGCACGTGGATCCACTGCTCCGATTTACCGCTAGAACCCGTTGTCGTGTCTTGGGCAATCGCGGCGCCGGCCAGGAATGTGGCGGCCGCCAAAAGCAAGGTGGAACCAATTGCGAGGAAACCCCGAAAAGTCTTCATGGCACACTCCTTGTCTACAAATACGGCAAGGTGCGCCCAAAAGTTCCAACCTTATATAAACTGTATCGAGAAGAGTCGAGATGGAGGAGGGAAGTCCTATCGAACCAGGTTAACTTGCCGCAAAAGCAGTCTTTGTGAGAACCAATCTTCCACAAATGATCGGGCTAAGCCTAGTATCCGGGGGGAGGTGCCCCTCTCGACTGCAAAAAGCGTAGCCTCCGTTTCTGCAGTCAACACGGTCCCACCCGAGCAAACCGTCCAGCGCGAACATGGCCAGCACTTCGCCCCTCTTGCTGCCTGCTATCTGTTCGCTGTTATCCGTTACCGGCTTTTCGCTGCAGCCCGGCCGCTGTTTCTGGTCCCTACACCGCCGCCAACGTCTCCAACCCCGCCTTATTCCAAACCCGCAGTGTCGACCCGTTCAACTCCACCAATTTCTGCCTCTTAGAGTCGCTCAAAGTTCGCGTAGCGCTCTCCGGCGAACACCCAATGAACTGCGCAAGCTCCTCATGCGTTAGCGCCAGCTTCACCCGTACCGCACCGTCGCTCTCGCGCCCTTCCGCCGACCAGCTCACCAGAAACGTCGCCAGCTTCTCCGAAACCGAACTCGCCAGTCCCAGCGACCGGATCACCTCATACGCTGAGTGGTCCCAATCCGGTTCTGCGTTTCTACTCTCTTCTCCTCTTACCTTTATCTATAGCCGATAAGCCCAATACCCGGGCCCCACCCTCATCGAGTGGTGCCACGCCAGCGGAAACGCCCACCACACCAGCGCACCCAATACCGCCTGCCCAAAAACCAGCGGCAAAATATTTCGCTCCCGTGCAAACAGCCACGACATCGCTGCTCCGCCCACCAGCGTCAGTGGCACCAGCACCGGATTCGGCCAGTGCAGCGCCGAAAATAGCACGCCGGCCAGCAAAGCCGCGCGCCACGTTTTCTCAAAGTACGCCAGCAACCGGTTCGTCAAGAACGAATTCAGCGCCACCTGCTGCAACAAGCAGAAGGCCAGATATCCGGTAAATCGCCGCGGTTCGATCAAATGCGCCGGCAATCGCTGCAGCATCCCCATGAAAAGTCCCGCGCCGCAAACCGCCAGCGATGCGATCACAAAAAAGGGAACTGCCTTCCGTGTCGCCGCCCATAAATTATCGGCCCGCCATCCCAGCGTCTTCGGCGTGTCGCGTCGCACCAACGCGCTTCCCACCATCCACGCAGCCAGGATCCACCACGATCGCGGTGAGGCCGCCTGCCACTTCCAGATGTACATTCCCACCAGCGCCGCGAACCCCAGCGTCTCCACCAGACACCATTTCCTCCTCGCGCCTTCAGCCGCCATCAATTCTCCAATTCGTTCCCATCGCTCTCATGCCGCTCCTGAATCATCCGCAGCACACTCATAAAAAGCTGCTCGATCTCTCCCTGCGTCGCCAAATCCTTCCCCAGAAATTCCAGCAACTCAAAGTCAGGAAATCCCCGGTTCGTAATCCTCCCGGGCAACTCCTCGCGGAGTCTCTTCGCCGGCACCGGCCCCGCCGCCCGAATCTCCTCAAACGCCACCCGGTGCAACGTATCCTGAAACAGCGAACTGTCCAGCAACCCGCACAACTCCACCCGTGTAGTCGCCCGAATCAAATTTGAACAAAGCAGCCGCAACGCCTGCCTCTCCTGCCTCAACTCCTCTTCTCTCCGCATCTTCTCCATTCCTTGTGGCACAGGCACCCTTGTTTACCCTGCGTTTCGAAGGGACTGTGCTCTGTGTCAAAACTCCCCACTCTCCCGGCTCGTGCATCTAAATCTCGCGGTCTCTCAATTATGTTCTACTAATAATGGTACCAAGCGCGCGTAATGAACTTATAAGGCTAACCAAACAGAAGGAGAAACCCTCCATGCCTTCTCCACATCGCGTCCTCATCCTGGGAGGAGGTTTCGCGGGCCTCGTCGCCGCCCAAACCCTCAACCGCACTGACGTCGACATCACCCTCCTCGACAAACGCAACTTCCACCTCTTCCAACCACTCCTCTACCAGGTAGCCACCGGCTCTCTCTCTCCCGCTGAAATCGCCGCCCCCCTCCGCTCCGTCCTCAGTCGCCAGAAAAATGTCGAAGTCCTCCTCGGCGAAGCCATGGACATCGATCCCCAATCCAAAAAAGTCCTCCTCGCCGACGGAGACGCTTTCCCCTACGACACCCTCATCGTCGCCACCGGCTCCCAAACCTCCTATTACGGTAACGATCAGTGGCGCGAAAACGCTCCCAGCCTCAAATCCGTCGAAGAAGCCACCCGTATGCGCCACAAACTTCTCTACGCCTTCGAGCGCGCCGAGCGATCCGAAACCGAATCCGAAGAACGCGCCTGGCTAACGTTCGTAATCGTCGGCGCCGGCGCAACCGGCCTTGAACTCGCCGGCGCCCTCGCCGAAATCGCTCACCACACTCTTAAACACGAATTCCGCCGCATACGCCCTCAAGAAGCCCGCATCATCCTCATGGAAGGCGGCCCGCGTGTCCTCAGTCCCTATCCTGAAGACCTCTCCGCCAAAGCCGAAAAGCTCGTGAAAGATCTAGGCGTCGAGATCATGCTCAGCGCCTTCGTAACTGACATCGGCGCGGAATGTGTCAGCTACAAACACGGCGAAACTTCCGGCACTCTTCCTGCCCGCACCGTCTTCTGGGCCGGCGGCGTCACCACCACTCCCTTCGCCCGCAAAGTTGCCGAGCGCCTCAACACCGAAACCGATCGCAACGGCCGCTTCAAGGTCAATCCCGATCTAACCGTTCCCAATCATCCCGAAATTTTCGTCCTCGGCGATCTCGCCATCTCTTACGACGCAAAAGGCAATCCGCTACCCGGCGTCGCCCAAGTCGCCATCCAGGGCGGCCGCTACGCCGCAAAACTTATCAGAGCCCGCCTCGCCGGCCGCACTCTTCCCCCTTTCAAATATTTTGACAAAGGAGACATGGCCGTCATCGGCCGCGCCGCCGCCGTCGCCAACATTTTCGGCGTTCACGTTTCCGGTTTCATCGCCTGGTTCATCTGGCTTTTCATCCACCTCATCTACATCGTCGAATTCCAAAGCCGCATCCTCGTCATGATCCAATGGGGATTCCTGTACCTAACCTTCAGCCGCAGCGCCCGCCTGATCACCGGCGAACTCAACTCCGACCAGCCCACAACCCATCCCGGTCCCAAACCGACGACTTTGTAGGGGCTCGCCCCTCCCTCTTAGGTTCTCTTTTCTCGTGGTACACCCAATCCTGCTTGCCCTGAGCGAAGCCGGAGCGAATGTGCCCTAGGTTTCTCTTCTCCTCCGATCTCTGCGTCTCTGCGTTCTCTTTTCTCTTCTCTTCCTTCCTGCGCCAAATAAACGGCGCGCCTCTCGCCGCACTGCCTCATCATCCCCTGTGGCACTGCCATCCCTGCCTTCCCTGAATGAACTCGAAGGGGCGGTGCTCTTTGGTTTCTCTTCGACCCCACGTTCTCCCCGCGCAACTCCTCCCCGCTCCTCCCGCAATTCCCGTCCCCCCGCTGTTAATCTAATCCCATGTCGCACCCTCTCCCCGAAGCCCAACCGTGGGACCGCGTCGCCCGCTACGCCGGCCTCTCTTGGTGCCTCGTCTACTCTCTCTTCCTCCTCCACGCCTTCCGCGACACTACCGGCTTCCTCTTCCCCGACTTCGTAAATCTAATGCTCCACGAAGCAGGCCATCTCTTCTTCTCCTGGGGCGGCCACACCATGATGCTCCTCGGCGGCACTCTCGGCGAACTCCTCGTCCCGCTCCTCTGCGCTCTTTACTTTTATTTCCACGGCCAGACCCACGGCTTCGCCTTCTCCGCCTTCTGGTTTTTCGAGAATTTTCTCTACATCGGCACCTACATGAAAGACGCCCGGGCCGAAGCCCGTCCCCTCGTCAACGGTGACATCGGCGACTGGACCCTGCTCTTCGGCCAGTGGCACCTCCTCGACTCCGACCTAAGAATCGGCCAGTTCACTCGCAGCCTCGGCTGGCTAGGCATGTGCGCCGCCGTAGCCTGGCTAGCCTACCGCACCTATCGCGACACCCGGCCCACCCTTCGGCCCCTCGCCTCTTTGTAGGGGCGGGGCTCA
>Ga0210402_10005238_pt1 | contig 11663 bp, 9 predicted proteins | sample IncBWC7MmetaG_FD_161055 | JGI IMG/M metagenome (GOLD analysis project Ga0210402, IMG submission 161055) | Forest soil microbial communities from Barre Woods Harvard Forest LTER site, Petersham, Massachusetts, United States - Inc-BW-C-7-M | ecosystem: Environmental > Terrestrial > Soil >... | reverse complement strand
CCGCCCGGTGACTTCGTAATTGGCCGGAAACGGGGTTATCGTACACTGGCATCGAACGGCAACCCACGAGATCGCCGCTCCCGTGAACTCGCCGGGCGCGCACCGCGGACGCCGCCTTACGAATATTGGTGAAGAGATATCGGCCGGAATTCCCCTGCCGGACTCTGACCACCTTTTCCGGCTCGATATTGGGCATTCGACGCGCCGGCTCACGCGCTGGCTATGGGCGATCCCGGCGGCGCCTCCGTCGGGTTGTCACACACCTGTTGGCGCAGGCATGCCGCCCGAGATGGCGGACTTCTGGAATTCATTCCCGCGGACGGCGGGTCACTGACCGATCCGGTTGTTGGACGGATGGGGATTTATCAACAGGTATCGCGTGGCGTGGCGACGGTTCCAGAACTGTTTTGCGGATTCCCACGGGACCCAGGCGAGGGCCTCTACCCGGTGGCGTGTGCTCCACAGGCATGGTCAGCCGCCTCCGTATTCCTACTTTTCCAGGCCAGCTTAGGGCTAACAATTGACGGAATTGTCTCCAAAATTTCCTTTGTTCGCCCTTGGCTCCCGCCCTTCCTTAACGAGACACGGATTCTCAACCTCCGGGTTGTGGGCGCTAGCGTAGATTTGGCTCTGACCCGCCACGAGCACGACGTTAGCGTGAACGTGCTGCGCAGGAAAGGGACGTAGAGATTGTGGTCGTCATGTGAGCACGCCTTCGTGCTTGGTGGAAGGCCAAAAAACAGGTGGCTGACAAAGATTCTTAGAGGGTCAGGCCAACCTTCCAGGAGGTCTATGTACGCGCAGAACGAGGGTTTACCGGCGCTTCCAAAGAGACTGAAAAAGAATTATTCACTCCACACATGAAAACGGTCTGTTCGACCGTCATGTAGTATCTAGCCATGCTCAACTTGGGCGAGTCGGCGGATCGAGCACTTCCCGAGAGGGCACTCGCGTTGGCTGCGGATAGGACTTCAGGCTCGATGACGCTGGGTGAAAGAGTGCACGGGCTGTTCGAACAGCTTCACGTCCCAGTGTTTCGATACCTCTTGCGAAAAACGCGGGATTCCGGACGGGCGGAAGACATCACACAAGAAACCTTCCTGCGACTCTTCCGGCACCTCCGCGAGAATCGCCTGCTCGATAACCCTAAGGCGTGGATCTTCACGGTGGCCAAGAATCTTGCCGTCGACGCCAGCCGAGATGAGAGTCATCTTAAGGATCTAGATGAAACTACCTGGAAAAACGTTGAAGAATCGAGGTCCGGCCTTCAGGCCGACCCCGAAAAGCTCATGCTGCAACGCGAGCGCTTGGATCGGTTGCACATCGCCGTGTTGAATCTGACACCCTTGCAGCGGGAATGCTTGCACCTGCGCGCGGAGGGTCTCCGTTATCGCGAGATCGCGGGCCTGCTGGAACTCAGCCCGTCTACCGTGATGGACGCAGTGAGGCGCGCAACGCTCAAGCTGGCCCGGGAGTTCGATGGCGAGGTGTCTGCATGAATACAGGGACTGAGAAGACGGCGTTTAACGCCGACGGACATCCTGACGAAAGCCGGCTGCTACTGGCGCTTGAACGTGAGTTGTCTCTCGAAGAGACGGCAGAAATCGAACAACATCTCGGAACCTGCTGGAGTTGTCGCGCGCGATCCAGCGAGATGCAGAGTGGAATCCTGGCATTCGTCGAGTATAGAGAGAAGCGCTATCTCCCTTCTCTTGAACCGCCTCCCCACCATTTCAGTGGCTTTACGGGAAAGTTAGGCAGAATCGCAGCCGAGGGCAATCCTGACGGGTTGGCACTCCGGATCTGGCGAAGTATCTGGCGCTTCGTGACTTCGTCGAACCAAGTGAAGTGGGTGAGCGCCACCGCTGCGATTATGGTCGCCGTAATATTTTGGACACAGGTTCTCTTTAATCCTTCTACTATTTCCGCGAGTGAGTTCCTTGCGCGAGCAACCGCCGCCCAGAATCCGGGTACCGAACAGAAAGATCAAGTAAGCCGTACTGCACATCAACGAGTGCGAATCACCAATGGGCAGCAGACGGTGGTGCGGGAGTTTGAGTGGACTGTCGGCATCCCGATTCCGCAGGCCCGCTGGCAGATGAAGGCGGAGCCTTCGAAATGGAACGCACCGCTGACAGCGGATAGATTTGCAGCCTGGCGAGACTCCGTTTCGACAAGAAAAGACAAAGTGAAACGCTCGGGTGATCGATGGACGCTCGATACAACTGCCGTCGATGATCTAGTCAAAGAGGCGTGGCTCGTCGTTCGCGGCAGTGACTTCCACCCGCTAGAGCAGCATATCCGCTTCGCGGATAATCGCCAACTGGATTTCGAGGAATTGGCCTTCGAGATCAGCACCCCGCAAAGAACTGATAGAGGATCCGTCGCGCCAGCCCGGATTGCGCCAAGCTCTCCCGCAAAGACTCCCGAAGTTGCGTCTGAGCCGGCCGTGGATCTAAACGAGACGGAATTGGAACTCCGGTATACTATGTTCGCGAATCAGTGGGATCTGGGCGAGGATCTGCTGATCGCCAGGACTCCGAGCGGAGTCGCCGTAATCGGTACTGCCAGTGCGGGGGATCGTGCGGCATCTATGCAATCGATTTTGAGCGGCCTGCCAAACGTGCAAGTCTCCATTACCGCCCCCGTCGGGGTTGATCGGCCGACTGCGTCAAATCGATCAGCACCTGGGAAGTCCGCACCGGCATCCTCTGTGCCTTTGCTGAAGGACGTCCTCGACCAGGCGTTCACGTCCGCCGAGCAGCGGCGCGAATTTGTGGACCGTTGTCTCGACGCCTCCGATACTGAGCTTGCACATGCCTGGGCGCTTAAGAAGTTAGTGGATCGATACAGCGAATCGGAAGAGCGTCTCTTGAAGACCGAATCACAAGATAAGCTGCGTGAGATGCTGCGGACGCATCTCCAGGAACTCGCCGATGCCAATGCCGGACTGGATCCGCTGATAGAGTTGCTGCCCGGTTCGCGCGTGCAAAGGCCAGATGTTCCGGGAAACTGGCTTACCAACATTCTTACTCTCTTCGCTCAGGTCCAACAGCAGGATTCGCTGGTTGCGAGTCTGGTTGTGGGAACCCAAGCAAATGGCAAGGACGCTGCGGCAGCATCTGCGAGCCTTCGATCAGTCCACCAGATCATTGGCGCCCTGCTCGCGAGACTCAATAATTTGGAGGTCGGGAGCCAACGGAAATGACGGGGATCCGGCTCGCTGCAGTATTCGCTTTCTGCGCCGGCGTGGCAATCGGCCAGAACGCGGAACTGTCCGGGCTCATACAGGATCCTTCTAACTTGGGCGTTTCGGGTGCCGAAGTAACCATCCGGAACGAGCAAACCGGCGGCCGGAGGAACACCAACTCCAACGCGTCGGGCTTCTACAGTCTTCCCGCCCTGAGCCCCGGTCTCTACCGGCTATTGATCCGCGCAATCGGCTTCGAAGCGATTGTCCGCGAAGGAATCAAGCTGGAGGTAGGCGAAAACGCCCGGATGGACTTTAGCCTGAGGCTCGGCGATTTCCGAACCGAGGTTACCGTTCACGGCGATCCCCCGCTAATAAATTCCGAAAACGCATCCGTGGGAACCGTGATCGACCGCGACACTATCGATCAAATGCCGCTGAATGGGCGAGGCATTCAGGCGCTCATCGAGCTGAGTCCGGGCGTCGGGGCAGTTCCCGTAGTGGGCGGGAACCGCGGACAATTTGCGATCAATGGGCAGCGTAGCGACGCCAATTACTTTACTGTGGACGGCGTCAGCGCCAATTTCGCTTTGATGAAACCCTTGACGCCGAGCGCGGCTGGAAATAAGCTCCCTTATCAGGCAGGGGGCGCCATGATTCCCGCGAATAACTTCCTCGGTACCTTCAGCAACCTGGTATCGCCGGATGCGCTGCAGGAGTTCAAGATCCAGACTTCGACGTTCGCTCCCGAATTCGGCCGTTCCCCAGGGGCGCAAATCGGATTGGTGACACGGTCCGGAACGAACCGTTACCCGGGGTCGCTTTTCGAGTATTTTCGAAACGACAAGACGGATGCGAACGATTGGTTCGCAAACCAGCAAGCTTTATCCAAGGCGCCGTTGCGCTTCAACAATTTTGGAGGCACGCTCGGAGGACCAGTCCGGATACCGCATCTGTATGACGGCCACGACCGCACTTTCTTTTTTCTTTCAATCGAAGATGTTGTGATGATACAGCCCCAACCACCCGTCAGCTTCCCCGTACCAACCTTAGAAGCTCGCCAGAATGCGCCACCTGTGGTTGCGGCCCTATTGAACGCTTATCCTCTTCCCAATCGTTCTTCCGGTCGGTTTGGAGATCCCACTGTCACCGGTTTTTCCGAGTATGCCGGATCCTCCTCCTTACGGCAGGACCAACAGACCTACGGATTGCGGCTGGATCACGCCTTCAACGATAAATTGATGTCTTTCGTCCGCTATAATCGGGCGCCATCGGACAGACTCATCGAGTTTGCCCAATTCCCGACCAAATATTCGCTCGGAACCGATACGCTGACGATCGGGTTGACTCAAGTGCTTACTCCGAAACTGGTCAATGAGATCCGGTTGAACGGGAGCAGGCAGTTCGACGTCATCCAATCTTTCATCAACGGCACGGGCGGTGCGCACCGCCCTCCGGATTCGCTGTTCTTTCCACCGGGTTATTCGTCGAATGACAGCTACGTAAGGTTCGGCGTATCGCCTTCCCCTATTCTCAATCTTGGGTTCGCCGAACGGGACGGTTCGAGGCAGTTGCAGTTTGTCGATAACCTCTCCTACAGTTCGGGCGCTCATCAACTCAAGGCGGCGCCGATTACCGATGGTTTTCTCCGGTGACAACCCTTAACCGGCTCAGTTCCCTCTTCAGCTTCTCCAGCCTTTACGGCCCATCGGGCGCCTATACGGGCACGATTCCCGGCGTCGGGTTAGTATTCTACAATATTCCGAACACTGCGTTTGTCGTCAAAGCATTTTCAGCTTATGTCCAGGACACATGGAAAGCGCGCCGGGGGCTCACTCTAACGTACGGATTGCGGTGGGAAGTAGATCCGGCGCCCCGCGTGAGCGCCGGCCAAGCGGCGATCTTCGGCGGAATCACAAATCCGGCCGATCTTTCGACGGCTTACTTTGTGCCATCCGGAAAACCGTTTTACGCTACCTCCTGGTCGAATCTCGCGCCGCGGCTGGGGATTGGCTGGCAAATACATGACGGACCTGCGAGAAAGACCGTCTTGCGCATAGGCGCGGGGCGCTTCTTCGATCTCGGCCAGGGTGGCTTCGAGAGCGGCGCCTACAACGCGCTTACTTTTGGGGGGTATTATAACCAGCCGCTCGGATCGCCCACCGGTGGCTCTCCGGCTGTTCCCATTACGGAGCGGCTTTCCCTGGCAGTTGTTGGCGTGGCGGGCGCAGCACACGGGTACAACCTCCCATACACCTGGCAATGGAACGCTACGATAGAGCAATCCATCGGGCAGCAGACATTTTCCGTGGGATACGTGGGTGCTTTGGGCCGTCGCCTTATAGGATGGACTATCGGCCCAGGCGGCCTTTACGCCGTCATGAACAACGACGCCAGCTCCTCCTACAACGCGATGCAGCTCCAATTCAACCGGCGTCTGAACAGCCGCTTGCACATGGTCGTGTCTTACACCTGGTCCCACTCCATTGACAACCTGTCGCAGGACACCCCGTACCTAAATTTAGTTCATTCGGCGTTGTTAGACCCCAGGAGGTGGGGTTCGTCGGACTTCGATGTTCGGCACAGCCTGAATGGATCGATCATCGCCAGCTTGCCGTCCCCCCGCGGAGGGATCGCCGGCATGTTCTTCCGCAACTGGACGGCAAACAGCATTTTTTTCGCGCGATCGGCGCTGCCGACCGATCTTGTCCTCCAATATTCGCTCGGCAGGCCGGACGTCGTGCCAAGTCAGCCGTTGTATTTATACGGTTCCGGTTTTCCAGGCGGCAAGAGCTTCAACGGCGCCGCGTTTTCCATTCCATCAAACGGGTTCGACGGCAACCTTGGCCGCAACGTTTTACGTGGCCTCGGCGCATGGCAGATCGATTTCTCGCTCCATCGTGAGTTCCGGGTATCGGAGGGCCTGAGCCTACAACTTCGCGCGGAAGCGTTCAACATCTTCAATCATCCGAACTTCGCCAATCCTGGTGAGGTTCCCGGGCGGCTGACTTTCGCGCCCGGTCCGGGCTTTGGCTCCGCCACCCAAACGCTTGCTAACGGACTCGGCCCGGCCAACGTCCTGGGCCAGTTGAGTTCACTCTTCCAGATCGGCGGCCCGCGCACGATGCAATTTGCCCTTCGCCTCCGGTTCTAAGAAATATCTCCGTTACTGACACATTAAAATCCGCCCCTGAGGCGTTATGTAGTTGCAAGGACTCGATGATCTGAGCGCATCTCGCCATTATGGGCAGGATCTGCACTCAGCCTCGGAAACCTAGGTCAGTATGCCAAGCGTGACGGTACCCTTATCCGAATCTCTTGATTCAGTGTTAAAGCAGACCGCTGCATCGCGTGGGCGCTCGGTCGAAAGCGTCGTGAATACTGCACTGAGCCAATACCTTGCATGGAAGGACTTTTCTGGACCCAAGTCGGCCATTCGAATCGGAAATATCGAGCTTGACCCTGTCCGCAGGCTCGTACGCAAGGATTCCGTTCTGGTTCGTCTAACGCCCACCGAGTTTGATCTTCTTCACTATCTGATGCTGCATGCTGGTTTGGCAATGGCTCATGCTCGGATTCTTGGAGCTGTGTGGGGCCTGGAGTACCGAGGTGAACTCGAGTATTTGCGAACCTACATCCGGCACCTGCGGGTCAAGCTGGAAGATGATCACGCGGAACCCAAGTACCTCCTCACTGACGCTTGTTATGGCTATCGCTTTCTGGACGCAGCCATGGACAGCAAAGGAGGGACTCATTTAAAACCGTAGCCGCGCTCCCCAGTGGTCCGGAACTACGGCAGGGCGATCGATTCGTCCGAATCGAACCTCCTTGGAACGAGAGACACGATAAGAGCAACCGAAGATGAGGATATTCAATATGCCGACGGAACGAAACAATGTTCAACCGCACGTCAAGAGGTACCGTAGGGACCTCCGGCCATCCAAAGAGACATGCGTGCGTTCAAACAAGATGGTTACAGGATTTCTACACTCCGGGAGCCAGCAGGAAAACACACTCGGCGTCGGATGGCTTTATACCTCGATCGTTCATGACCTCAGGAATCCTCTTGCTGCAATCTACACCGCCTCCGAAATGTTAATAGAAGCCGCTGCCGGACCGAATCAAGTGAAGCGGCTGGCGACCCTTATCTATCGCGCCGCCGGCCGTATGCGGAAATTGTTGGCGGATCCAGGCCCTCAGTGGTCACCTCAAAACCGGCCATAGAGGGTCACCTCAAAACCGGCCAACGGGCCGCAGCCAGGACCTGAGGTTGTTGTACCGCGTCTGAGGTCGGCGCGGCAAGAGCTTTCTCACCCGAAGATGAGCCTAGTGGCGGGGAGCGAAGCGACCCCGCCGCCAGGCTTCCTTTCCGACTAGGTTCTTGGATCTCCCGGGGCCGACCAACGGGAGGCCGTGAGGGCCTCCACTTTCGGTGGTTTTGATTTGGGTTTTTCCATCATAGAAAGGTTTTTGTTTTGTCTTGTTGTTTTTTTGGCTCTATGTGATTTGAGATCTGAAACTATGAAACATCCGTTGCGGCCCCAGTTCACTGCCCATCGCCGGCAGCCGCAACCGCCATCTTGGTGCGCCAGCTTCGTGGTCCGCACTTGAGCACGTGGCCGTGGTGGAGAATGCGATCAAGCATAGCGGTGACGGCGGCCACATCGCCCAGCAACTTGCCCCAGTCCTCGACTGGCCGGTTCGAGGTCAGCAGCGTGCTGGCGCGCTCGTAGCGGCGCATGACGATCTCCAGCAGGTCCTCGGCCGCGGTGAGCGGCAGCTTGCGCATGCCGAAGTCGTCGATGATGAGCAGTGGGACGGTGGTCAGCGTCTCCATGAACTCTTTGCGCGTGCCATCCACCACGGCCTCGGCCAGTTCGTCGAGCAGCACGTGGGCTTCACGATAAAGCACGCGATAACCCTGCTGAATGGCCGCCTGGCCGATGGCCTGGGCCAGGTGGCTCTTGCCCGTTCCACCGGGTCCAAGAAACAATGCGTCTTCCCGTTTGCCAATGAAAGCGCACGTGGCCAGGTCGAAGACCAGACTGCGATTCATCTTCGGATTGAAGCTGAAATCGAAATGGTCGAGCGTCTTTTGTGGATCGCGGAAGGCAGCCTGTTTGCGCCGCCTCTCCAGCAACCGGTCGCCGCGCCTGGTCAACTCGTCGGCGACCAGGCATGAGATCAAGTCGATCGGCGCCATGGCTTCGGCCTGGGCCTGGCGTAAGCGCGTTTCCAGCACGGTAGCGATGCCGCCGAGCCGCAGTTGTCGTAGGGCATGTTGCAGTTCGATGAGGTTCATAGTTTAATCTCCCTTGGTCTTGTTTTCGATGAAGTCGCGGTACACGGTAAGTTCGCGGATCAGCGGATCGACCTGGCGCAAGCTCAGCGGCATTTGCGGATGGCGCTCCAGGTAGCGGCGCACGAAGCGGTACTCACAGGAGCCTACTTCCAGCGCGGTGGCGCAGGCCTCGTCGACGCTGGCGGTGCCGTATTTCTTGGCTAACGACAACATGCCCAGAATGCGGCGCACCGCGGTCTCGCCGTGCTCGTGGTGCATGCGGCGGCAGAGCGCGCCGATCTGCTCGCCGGCCTGGTCGGCACGGCTCAGCAGTTGCTGCGTGCCCAGCGGGGTATGCTTGGGGCGGTCTTGATCCTGAATGCGATGGCCGCCGCGCGCCTGGCGCAGGTGCTCGCGCAGCAACTGGCCGGTGGAGGAGTTCAGCAGCCGCACCTGGTGCGCGTCCCACTGCACACTGACCCGCCGGCCGATCCAGTTGGTCGGCGCACTGTAGTAGGCCGCTTCGACCTCCACGCAGCCATCCAGGTGCACGGTGCGCTCGCCGTACTGGTAATAGCGGAAGGGCTCGATGGGCAGCGGCAGCAAGGCCGGCCGCTCTTCGGCGAACATGGTTGCAACCTGCCGCTTGGTGGTGCCATGGATACGCGTGTCGGCCCAGTGCGCTTCCCAATGGTCCAGATAGGCCTGCGCCTCCTGTGGGCCTTCGAAGCGCATGCCCTTCAACGGGGTCTTCTGGGCATGGCCTACGCCGCTTTCGACCTTCCCCTTGCGATCTGGGTCTGCCACGCGGCAGGGCATGGCAACGGCGCCGTAGTGCCGCAGCATATCGGCGTACACGGGGTTGAGCGTGGGATCGTAGATGTCGGGCTTCAGCACGCCCTCGCGAAGGTTATCGAGGACCACCACACGCGTGCAGCCACCCAGGCGGCGAAAGGCCTTTTCATGCAACTCGGCCCAGGTCTGCGCACTGGAATGGAAGACCAGGAGACGGACCGACTTGCGGCTGTAGCCGAGGGTGAGCACGAACAGGCGCATGCGGCGGTACTTGCCGCTGTGCGGATCGCGGACCATGGGGCCGGTGCCGTAATCGACCTGGGCCTCTTCACCAGGCGCGGTCTGGATCACGGCGCAGGCTTGCTTGGATGGGTCGCCGGCCAGCTTGCGCACGAAGCGCTTGACGCTCTGGTAGCCGCCGGTGAAGCCGCGGGTATCGACCAGGTCCTGCCAGATCGCCATGGCGTTGCGGCCCCGCGAGAGCCCCAGTTCGATGGCGTCGCGATGCACCGCGCAGGCACTGGCCGACGCCGGCACCGCAGCCGTTGGCTCAGCCGGCGCTACGCCAAAGTCGGTGGTCACCGCTATGGCCGGTTTTGCGTCGGCCGGGTCGGCGCCGACCTCGGTGGCGGCGTCGGCCATGGCCGCGCCGGTGATCCTATCGGCATCCGGATCGGCTCCGCAACCTGGCGGCGTAGCCAATTCCGCACCAAAGTCGGTGGTCACCCCTTTGGCCGGTTTTGCTGGAGATGGTCCGGCATCGGCTCTGGTAGCCGTTGCCGACGGGAGGTCGGCGACCGGCTCCTTGGCTGGGCTTGCCGATCCATGTCCCCATAGGCCTGGCGGCCGTACGGCGACCCCAGCTTCTCTCAAATAGGCGGCCGCCGTTTCCCGGCGGACCTTGGTGGCTTTCTGAATGCGCCGCAGCGACCATCCCAGCCGCCCCAGTGCGATGACTTGTTGTTTGGTTTGCTCGTTCAAGACGTTGCTCACATCCACGCAGGGTAGTCGCCCTCGCGTCTGAGTTAACGTCCTGGTTTAGCGGTCTATCGTTGGCCGGTTTTGAAGTGACCCTCTATGGCCGGTTTTGGGTGACCCCCGAGGCTGAAGCGCCGGAAATCCTTCGGATACTCATGGAACGGGTGGCAAAACGGCGTCACCAGGTGCGCGTATCCCCCGGGCGCCAGTACGCGCTCAATCTCGCGCGCCACCCGCTGCGGGTCGCGAACATGCTCCAGCACGGCATCGCACTCCACCCGCTGGAAGAGGCCCGTTGGGAACGGCAGTTGCTCGGCATCGGCCGCCACGTCCACTCCCGGCATGCCCAACAGGTCCAGGTTGACGTAACCATCCACGCGTCTTCCGGCGCCGCCGATGTAGAGGTTCCAGCGGCCTAGCGGAAAGTCCTTGGGCTCCCGCGGATTCATCACAAAGAGCGCCGGCGGCGAGAACAGCCTCCGCCAACGCCCATCACGCCGGCGATAGAGCTGTTCGAGCAAGGCGGTATCTGGCATGCGGAAAGCGGCCCAGAGGGGTCACGGCCACTGAGCGGCTACTTCGCCATCGGCAGCATCTTCACTTTGGCCGGCAGCGAGAACAAATCGTCCTTCAGATTCTTGTCGATCTGTATCGAATCCGAATAGATCTCGAAGGTCTTATCGCCGTTGCGCTCGCGCCGGATGCTGATGGGCCACTTCACGCCGTTCACGTTGTGATAGTTGGCGAAGGTGGAGACTTCGGTATCGAAATCCTTGTAGTCCGGGTTTCGGCGCTTGAAGACCTGGCGTTCCGGAAACTTGGTCAACTGATTGAAGTAGACCGTCACCGTGAGACCGCCGGCGTCGGTGATGTCCACGATCTCAACCGGCCGGTTCTCGTAGAGGTCCGCGCCACGCGAATAGAAGTCCATTCCCGGCTCCTGCAATCGCTGCCGCAGAATGTAGAATATGTTGCGCAGAGTGCCATCCTTGTACGCCGTGTAGCGTTTGTCCTCAATGGGGCGCGCCCCGCGAAAAGTAATCTCCCAGGCTCCTTCTTCGGTGAATAACACGACATTGGATTCATCCTTGAAGAACGCCTCGCGCTCGCGCACCGACAGCTTTCCCGGAACCGGCGACAGGTACCGCGTATAGATCTTGGCAATGGACATCCCCTGCACCTGTTCCCGGTAAAACGAATAGGCGCGGCCCGATTCGATACGGTCTTCCATGTGCAGGAAGGCATCTCCGCCCAGCGCCTGCAAGGCTTCGTAGACCACTCGTTTTCCGCGCTGCTGCGCCGTTTCTGCCGCCCCGGCATGGGCTGCCAGCACACAGCCGGCCAGCAAAATCGCGCTTCCTCTTGTGCTTTCTGTTCTCATGGCCGCTTCGCTAACTCCGTTACCCGCAAACCCGAATT
>Ga0210402_10005236_pt1 | contig 11665 bp, 11 predicted proteins | sample IncBWC7MmetaG_FD_161055 | JGI IMG/M metagenome (GOLD analysis project Ga0210402, IMG submission 161055) | Forest soil microbial communities from Barre Woods Harvard Forest LTER site, Petersham, Massachusetts, United States - Inc-BW-C-7-M | ecosystem: Environmental > Terrestrial > Soil >... | reverse complement strand
ATCCGAACAAGGACCAGTTCCAGGATTTCGAGCCTTTCTGTGAGTTCGTGTCGGGCCCGCTGCATGCCGGCACCTTCGGCCCGAACGAGCTCGACAACACCTTCGGCCCCGAAGTGAAATTCGTCAAAGCGCCCGGCCTCGACAAGCAGAACCTGCCGCCGTCCGCCGGCATGCAGTTCTTCGGCCATGTCAAGATCGAGGGCGCGACGGGGCAGATGACGGTCACCTTGCGCGACCGCGCCGACGTCGCGCTGTGGTCGACCACGCTCGACCCTAAGATGGCTTGATCAGGCACAACCCAAAAATGAACCGCGCAGGCGGATCAGACGACCATATCAGGCCCAACCCAATCCCGGGTTGGGCCTGATTTCTTGAGCGATCTGTCGGATCAAGCCGCTGCGGCGTTTGCCGCCTCGATCAAGAAGGACCAGCCATCGCGCTGGCGGACCCCACAACCTGTTCAAAGGCGTCGAGGCCGATCTGGCCGAACTCTGCATCGGTCGCCGTGGCTAGGCCTCACAGCCACGCCCAAAGCGCTGCAGCACCGCAAGCAGCGCGTCGCTCGGACAGGGCTTTGGCAGCCGCGGCCGGTCGGCGAAGGCAGTGGCCACCCGATCGCCGCCATAGCCGGTGACAAAGGCGAACGGAATTTTCAGCGCCGCGAGCTTTTCGGCGACTTCAAAGCTTTTCTCCCGCACCAATCCGACATCGAGCAGCGCGAAGTCCGGGGCGCGCTCGCCGATCGTCATCAGCGCGTGCGCGACGCTTCCCGCGCAACGCACGACTTTCACGCCAAAGCCGAGGATCGTGTCCTCGAAATCGAGCGCGATGATCGGATCGTCCTCCACGATCAGGACATCGTTGGGCAGGCCGTCGGGCAGGGCGGGTTCCATGATCACGCCAATTACAGGGTAAGGTCTTGGAATCAGGACGGCCCGCGGTCGATGCCCGGGCGGCGCATCAACGGGTTCCCGCATGAAACCTGCATGATCCCCGCGTTCCTGTCTGTGCAGTTGTGGACACAACTCGGGAACCAGATCGCCTATCGTCGCTTTTATCAGGAGACGAGGAGGCCCCATGCTGACGCGACGCGATGCCGCGGCCGAGGTCAACGACCGGCCGTTCAACAATCTATTGCGCCGCCTCAGCCGCGCCGATTTCGCGCTGGTCGAGCCTTATCTGACCTTGATCGAGGCCGAGGGGAACGACCTGTTTTACAGTCCCGGAGCCCAGGTCGAGACTGTGTATTTTCCCTGCGGGGCTGGTCTGGTGTCCTTTGTGGTGCCGAATGAGGATGGCCGCGATGTCGAGACCATTTTGGTCGGCCGCGAAGGCGCCGTCGGCGGCATTGTCAGCCAGGGCTATCTGCCCGCCTATACCCGCATCTGCGTCAAGTTCGGCGGCCCGTTCGCGCGGCTGCCGATCGCCAAATTGGAGGCCGCCAAAGCCAATTCCGCGACGCTGCGCAATATCTTCGCGCGCTACGCCGACTGCATGCTGGCGCAAATCTTCCAGTCGACCGCCTGCAACGCGATCCACTCGATCGAGCAGCGCACGGCGAGGTGGATCGTCTCGGCGATGGAGCGCACCGACGGCAATGACGTCGTGCCGCTGACGCATGAGCAGCTCGCGACCCTGCTCGGCGTCGGCCGCTCCTACGCCAGCCGGGTGATCCAGGTCTTCAAGGCCGAGGGCATTGTCGAGACGCGGCGCGGCGCGATCCTGGTGCGCAACCGCGACGGCTTGCAGATGCGCGCCTGCCTCTGCAACGAGTCCGTGAAGAACCATTTCGAGGAAGTCCTGCGCGGCGTCTATCCGACCGAGGAGACGGGGCGCTCGGCGTGAGGCCTTATCGCATCGGCGGACTTTCACCTCGCCCCGCTTGCGGGGAGAGGTCGATCGCGAAGCGAGCGGGTGAGGGGGACTCTTCGCGAGTCCAACTCTAACCATTGACGCGGAGACAGCCCGTCACCACAACCCTCATAGGCGCGAAGAGCGGCGAGAGGGAGCACAGCAGTATCCGCGGCGACCACATTCGCGCTATCATCCCCGCATGAGTGGGGCAGTGCTTCACGCGATCTTCGATATCGCGGCCTGGTTGGCGGCGTTCGCGGCCATCTGGTGGCTGTCGCGCGTGCGCGGCCTGCAATTTCCGTCGCAGTCCTTCGAGCTGCCCTACATCGCCACGCTGGTATTCGGCGCCGGCCTCGGCGCCTATCTGTTCGGCACGCTGAATCTGTGGCTGTCGGGGCAACCGGGCATCGCACGATCGGTCGAGGGCGCGCTCGCCGGCGGCATTGTCGCAATCGAGCTCTATAAATGGCGAAACGGCATTACGCTTCGCACCGGCGCGCGCTTCGCGCTGCCGCTCGCCATTGGCATCGCGATCGGCCGCATCGGCTGCTACACCGCCGGCCTTGATGATTTCACCCATGGCACGCCGACCGCACTGTCCTGGGGCCATGATTTCGGCGACGGCATCCTGCGCCATCCGGTGCAGCTCTATGAGAGCTTTGCGATGGCCGCCTTCGCGATCTTCTATGTCGCGGCCGTCTTGCGGCGCGACGAGACCATCCTCACCAACGGCTTCTATCTCGCGCTCGCCTTCTATGGCCTGCAGCGCTTCCTCTGGGAATTTTGGAAACCCTATGGCGCGTTGATCGGGCCTCTGACATTGTTCCACCTGCTGTCGCTCTTCATCCTGCTTTACGCCGTCGTGATGCTCGTGACGGCGCCCGCCCCGAGGTCCAGCCATGAACGCGCCGCTGCGTAAGGCCCGCCCCTATGTTTTCTGGGGCCAGACCCAATCGCTCTGCGAAACCTGCCTCAAGCTGGTGCCCACCAAGATCCAGATCCTCGGCAACGAGGTCTGGTACGAGAAGCGCTGCAAGGAGCATGGCGTGCAGTCGACGCTGGTGTCGAACGACGCGGCCTATTGGCGGCTGTGCAAGGATTTCATCAAGCCCGGCGACCGGCCGCTGAATTTCCAGAGCCGCACCGAATATGGCTGCCCCTATGATTGCGGGCTCTGCCCCGACCATGAGCAGCATTCCTGCCTGGCGCTGATCGAGATCACCGAGCACTGCAACCTCACCTGTCCGGTCTGCTTTGCCGAATCCTCGCCGGCGCGGACCGCGTTCATGCCGCTCGCAAAAATCGAGAAGATGCTCGACGCGCTGGTCGAGAGCGAAAGCGAGCCTGATCTGGTGCAAATCTCGGGCGGCGAACCGACGCTGCATCCGGATTTCTTTGAAATCCTCGATGCCGTGCGCGCCCGCCCGATCCGCCATGTCATGATCAACACCAACGGCCTGCGCATCGCGCGCGAGCCGGATTTCGCGGCGAAGCTCGCAGAAAACAAGCGCGGCCTGGAAGTCTATCTGCAGTTCGATTCGCTCGAACGCGACGCGCTGATCAATCTGCGCGGCGCGGATTTGCGCAAAATCCGCCAGCAGGCGCTGGAGAATCTGGAGCAGCACGGCCTCTCCACCACGCTGGTTGCGACCATCAAGCGCGGCGTCAACGATTCCGAGATCGGCGACATCGTCCGCCATGCGCTGCAGTGGAAATGCGTGCGCGGCGTCACCCTGCAGCCAGTGCAGGACGCCGGCCGCAACGAGAATTTTGACAAGGCCACCGACCGCATCATGCTGTCGGAGATCAGGAAGCGCGTGGTCGAGACCGGCGTGTTTGGCGATGCCGACATGATCCCGCTGCCCTGCAACCCCGAGAGCATCTCGATCGGCTACGGCCTGCGCAACGGCGAAAAGGTGCTGCCGCTGACCTCGCTGATCCCGCGCGATCAACTGCTCGCGGTGATGCCCAACACCATCAGCCCGGAGAAATACCCGGTGCTGCGGGAGAAATTCATCGATCTGTTCTCGTTGTCGTCCGGACCGCTGAACACCAGCGAGCGTGTCGCGGAATTGCTGTGCTGCCTGCCGACCTTCGAGGTGCCGGGTGGGCTTTCTTACGAGAACGTCTTCCGCGTCACCATCGTGCAGTTTCTCGACCGCTTCAATTTCTGCGTCGGCAACGTCAAGCGCTCCTGCATCCACTTCGTGACGGAAAGCGGCGCGATCATTCCGTTCGACACCTACAATCTGTTCTACCGCAACGGCAAGATCGACGGCATCCGCGCCGCGATGGCCGGCGAGAAGTATCGCATCCGGCAAGAGGAGCTGGTGCCGCGATGAGTGAACTTCACCGCCCGCCGCCTCCCCCACCCCCTCAACAGCGCAGCGGCTGCGCGACGGCGTTGATGGTGGTGGTCGGCATAATCCTGCTCCTGCCCGGCCTTTGCGCGCTCATCTTCAGTGCTGCCGCGCTCACCGGGGGGAGCTTCCCTTCGGACTTTGTCTCGTTCATCGCAACCGGCCTGCTGGTGGGGGCCTTGGGCGTAGCGTTGATCGTGGCGGCCATCCGCGGGCGCCGCCCATGACAGTTTTGCAAAAGGACCGGGCTCATTTTGACGCCAAATTCAGCTAACCAAACCCCAAACAACCCATTGTTTTTTGGCGTTTTCTGAATATATTGCGCTGCAACGCGTAAGGAGTCGCCCGGTCCTATTGGCCGGGCTTCCTTTTTGGGGATCGTAAGCCCCTCGATTCCGTTTTTTAAGCGTGGTCCGGAAGGGCTGATCCCGGTTTCCGGTGAGATCGCGCTGTCATCGCACGACCCTAGAAGAAGAGCCATGAACCTTCGCAACGTCGCCATCATCGCCCACGTCGACCACGGCAAGACCACCCTGGTCGACCGCCTGCTGCAGCAATCCGGCACCTACCGCGACAATCAGCGGGTTGTCGAGCGCGCCATGGACTCCAACGACCTGGAGCGCGAGCGCGGCATCACCATCCTGGCCAAGGCGGCCTCGGTGCAGTGGAAGGACACCCGCATCAACATCGTCGACACCCCCGGCCACGCCGATTTCGGCGGCGAGGTCGAGCGCATCCTCAACATGGTGGACGGCGCGCTGGTGCTGGTCGACGCCGCCGAAGGCCCGCTGCCGCAGACCAAATTCGTGGTCTCCAAGGCGCTGAAGGTTGGGCTGAAGCCGATCGTCGTCATCAACAAGGTCGACCGCCCCGACGCGCGTCCGACCGAAGTCATCAACGAGGTGTTCGACCTGTTCGCGGCGCTTGACGCCAGCGAGGAACAGCTCGATTTCCCGATCCTTTACGGGTCTGCCAAGCAGGGCTGGATGGCCGAGAGCCCCGAAGGTCCGAAAGACCAGGGCATGCAGCCGCTGTTCGACCTGATCGAGCGCCACGTTGCGCCGCCGACCGTCGAGGAAGGCCCGTTCCGCATGATCGGCACCATCCTCGAGGCCAATCCCTATCTCGGCCGCATCATCACCGGCCGCATCACCTCCGGCAGCATCAAGCCGAACCAGCAGGTCAAGGTGCTGGGCGGCGATGGCAAGCTGATCGAAAGCGGCCGCATCACCAAAATCCTCGCTTTCCGCGGCATCGAGCGCACGCCGCTCGACGAGGCCGAAGCCGGTGACATCGTCGCCATCGCGGGCCTGACCAAGGGCACGGTCGCCGACACCTTCTGCGATCCCTCGGTGGAGACGCCGCTGACGGCACAGCCGATCGATCCGCCGACCGTGTCGATGTCGTTCATCGTCAACAACTCGCCGCTCGCCGGCACCGAAGGCGACAAGGTGACCTCTCGCATGATCCGAGACCGCCTGCTGCGCGAGGCCGAAGGCAATGTCGCGCTGCGCGTGACGGAGGCCTCGGACAAGGATTCCATGGAGGTCTCGGGCCGTGGCGAATTGCAGCTCGCCATCCTGATCGAGACCATGCGCCGTGAGGGCTTTGAACTTTCAGTGTCGCGCCCGCGCGTCGTGCTGAAGAAGGACGAAGCCACCGGCCAGTGGCAGGAACCGGTCGAGGAAGTCGTGATCGACGTCGACGAGGAGCATTCCGGTGTCGTCGTGCAGAAGATGAGCGAGCGCAAGGCCGAGATGATCGAGATGCGCCCCTCCGGCGGCAACCGCCTGCGGCTGGTGTTCTTTGCGCCGACCCGCGGCCTGATCGGCTACCAGGGCGAGCTGCTCACCGATACCCGCGGCACCGCGATCATGAACCGCCTGTTCCACGGCTATGCGCCATTCAAGGGCGAGATCCAGGGCCGCCGCAACGGCGTCCTGATCTCCAACGACCAGGGCGAGGCGGTGGCCTACGCCATGTTCAAGCTGGAAGACCGCGGCCCGATGATGATCGAGCCCGGCTGGAAGGTCTACAAGGGCATGATCGTCGGCGAGCACACCCGCGACAACGATCTCGAAATCAACGTGCTCAAGGGCAAGCAGCTCACCAACATCCGCACCACCTCGAAGGACGAGGCGGTACGGCTGACGCCGCCGATCAGGATGACGCTGGAAAAGGCGCTCGCCTATATCGAAGACGACGAGCTCGTCGAGGTGACGCCGAAATCGATCCGGCTGCGCAAGAAATTCCTCGACGCCAACGACCGCAAGCGCGCGGAAAAGGCCAAGGAAGCGGTGGCCTAAGCCACACTTACACTGTCACGCCCCGCTTCAGCGGGGCATCCAGTACGCCGCGGCCTATCGGCTCAATCACCACCGTCTCTGGAATACTGGATCGCCCGCTTGCGCGGGTGATGACGGCTATGCTTTGGCCGGCTTCAAGCTCGTTCATGAACATGCTAGAGCCCAGCCATGACTTCCCTCCCCTCCTCCGTCGACATCGCCATCATCGGCGCGGGTGCCGCCGGCCTTGGCGCGGCGCATGCGCTGAAAGATTCCGGCCTCTCCTTCCTCGTGCTGGAAGCGCGCGACCGCGTCGGCGGCCGCGGCCATACCGTCATGGCGGCGCCTGATGTCGTCTTCGATATGGGTTGCGGCTGGTTACATTCGGCCGACGAAAACTCCTTCGTCAAAATCGCCGAGGAGCTGAATTTCGAGGTCAACAAGGACCTGCCGCCATGGCGGGAGCGCGCCTATGGCAAGGCCTTCCCGCAGGAAGATCGCGACGATTTCATCCATTCGCTCGATGGATTCTTTCAGCGACTCCACGAAGCCGCAAAGAGCGGCCACGACAGCGCAGCCGATCTCTATCTCGAACCCGGCAATCGCTGGAATCCGATGATCGATGCGATCTCGACCTACATCAATGGCTGCGAGCTGGACCAGGTCTCGATCCTCGACTTCGACGCCTATGAGGACACCAACCTCAATTGGCGGGTGCGGCGCGGCTATGGCGCGCTGATGGCGGCCTATGGCGCGACGCTGCCGCTCGCGTTCAACTGCGCGGTCACGCTGATCGATCATTCCGGAAAGCGCGTCCGCCTCGAGACGTCACAGGGCACGCTGACGGCGGACAAGGCCATCATCACCGTGCCGACAAATCTGATCGCCGATGAAACGATCCGCTTCCACCCCGCGCTGCCGGAAAAGGTCGACGCCGCAGCAAAACTGCCGCTCGGCCTCGCCGACAAGGTGGTGCTGGCGCTGGCCGAGCCGGAGGCGCTTCCGAAAGAAGGCAACCTGCGCGGCGCCACCATGCGCACCGAAATGGGGACGTATCACTTACGCCCCTTCGGCCAGCCCTGCATCGAAGGCTTTTTCGGCGGCCGCTTCGCGCAAACCCTGGAAGACGCCGGCGACGGCGCCATCGCCGCGCACTCGATCGACGAGATCGTCTCCTTCCTCGGCAACGATTTCCGCCGCAAGCTGAAGCCGCTGAAGGAATCGCGCTGGGCCCAAGACCCCTTCGCCCGCGGCTCCTACTCGCACGCCATGCCCGGGCATTCGGGCAAGCGCGCCGTGATCGCCGCTCCCGTCGATGGCCGGCTGTTCTTTGCGGGCGAGGCGACGTCGCCGAATTTTTTCTCGACCGCGCATGGGGCGCGGGATAGCGGGGAGCGGGCGGCGAAAGAGGTGCTGGGCACAATGGTTGCGCGATAACCTCCCGTCATTCCGGGGGCGATGCGAAGCATCGAACCCGGAATCTCGAGATTCCGGGTCTGCGCTTCGCGCATCCCGGAATGACAGCCGCCCTATTCGATCACCCTCGCCCGCAATCCCGCATCCGGCACGATGCACGCATCGTACTTGCCGAAAATGCGGTAGCGGTTCTTGGCGACCAGATTGTACACGCCGTCGCGGATGAATCTTGGCACGACGAACAACACCCGCACCCAGCTCCATCCCGGCAGCAGCGACAGCACGGTGAGCGCGCCGTCGGATTTGAAATACGCCACGCCGCCATGGATTACCGCGTTGGTGTCGGGATCGGCGGCGTCGATGCCGAGCGCTTGCGCCAGCCGCGTGCCGTAGGGTGACTGGATCGGCGTGAAGCGGAAGCGCGCAATCTTGTCGCGCGCGACGACGAAGCGGACCCAGCGCGAGCAGAACACGCAGACGCCGTCGAACAGGATCACGTCATCGTCGGGCCAGATATTGTTTTGACGCGTTTTCTTCACGCGAACCGGTTCCCACTTCGCTCGAAAACGCTATCCGTCATCGCGAATCCAATGTCAGCAACGCCACCAGCATCAGCACGACCGCCGGGCCCGTCTTCACGAGCGCGCCGAGCGGCTCGATCCAGAGGTCGGGCGTGAGCAGCGCGGTTCCCGCCATATAGCCGAGCGACACGAACATGCCGGCGACGAGGCCGACCGCGCAGGTGCGGCGGAAGGCGATCAGGATGCCGACGCCGATGTCCATCAGGCTGGTGATGGCGGCGAACGGCGTCACCAGCCAGCGCGGAAAGCCGTGTTCGGCCAGGATTGCCTTGGTCGCCGGAAACGAAATCACCAGCGCGATGAAGCCCGACGCCACCCAGAACAGCACGAGGCTTGCGAGAACAAGCGCCTTGACCAGGAACAGCCGCGCGAACCATTTGTCCTGGATCGTCGCCGCGCGTTGCCCCACCACTTGCGCGATCGTCTTCGGCACGATACCGGTCGCCGCCATCCAGGGCATGGGATCGCCAATGACGCCTCGGCGCAGTTCGGCGATGGCCGTGGAGCGCATCGGCGGCATCCAGCCGAGGCGGCTTGCGAGGTCGCCGAGTTTCGCGCCGAGATCGAGCAGGAAAGTTGGCATCCGGATGCGCGTCCAGTTGGCGGTGCCGAACGCGAAACGGAACTGGTCGATCACGCCGCCTAGCGAAATCTTCTGCGGCTGCATCAGGTCCCAGCTCACCCCATTTGCCGCCGCGTCGTCGCGGACCGCAAGCCACGCAATGGTCTCGGCGATGTCCTCGACCGCGACTGGCGGGAACGGCGTGGCAGATTCCTCAGCCGGTAGATCCAGCGGAAACGCCGCCAGCGCGCGGACCATGGCGCTGCCGCCATAGGCCGATGGGGCAATCACAAGGCCCGGGCGCACGATGGCGTAAGCGATGCCGGAAGCCGCGATCAGCCGCTCCGCCTCGCGCTTGGTGGTCGCAAATGCGGTGTGGTCCTCGCCGGCCGCGCCGGGGATCGAGATATGGATCAGCGGGATCGTGCGGCTGCTGTCCTTGATTGCCTGCAACAGCCGCTCGACAAGATCGCGGTGCACCGCGCGGGTGTCGCTGCCGGGACCGTCCTGCAGCACGCCGAGGCAATTGACGACGACATCGACGGCGCGCTCGCGCAGCAGCCGCGCCAGCGCCGCGGAGGCCATCGACAGGATCGGCATTTCCAAATCGAGCGCGTTCAAACGTTGCGACGTAGAGAAATTCCGTGCCACACCGATGGTCTCGAAGCCGCGGATTCGCAGATCGTCGGTGACATAGCGTCCGATCAGGCCGGAGGCGCCGAGCACCAGGATATTGCGGGATGACTGGGTCATCTGGAGGGCATGATCCCGAAAAGTGGGAACCGGTTTTCGGACAAGATCATGCCCCCTTAAAAAGGCTTTGCAATCATCAGATATAAAATAGTCATCACCGAGCCGAAGCCGGGAATACCGAACCAGAACCAGCGGCGAAACAGCACAAAATAACGCGGCGGCAGCGGTTGGCTTTTCTCTGCCGCCACGCGCGCGAGATTGCGCATTTCCCTCTGCATGAAGATCACGGGGATCCAGAACGCGCCGGCGACCGCATACAGCACCAGCGCCGTGGCGAGCCAGCCTTCCGTGGGGCTGGTCGAGGACAATTCCATCAGCACGGCGCCGGTGATCGGCTGCGCGATCACGGCCGTGAGCGTGAACAGCATGTCGGCGATGACCACAACCGAAGCGGTGCGCGCGATGAAGGCGGCGTCGCCGCTGCGATGGGCCATCAGCATGAAGAAGGCGATGCCGCCGCCGGTGCCGAGGATGACGATGGCGCCGAGCACATGCAGATATTTGACAATGAAATACAGCGTCATCGTTTCTTCACCGCCGCCTGCGCCTTCAACACGCGATCGAGCTCGGAGGCGGCGAGCTTAACGCCGCTTTCGGTTTCCGGCAGCCAATGTCCCTCGCCGCCCGAAGCCGGCAGCACGCGGAAATCGGCCTTGCCACCACCGGCCCGAAAGGCCTCGACCAGCCTCTTCGAAAATTCCGGCGAAAAATACGTGTCGTTGGCGGCGACCAGCCAGGTCACGGGTACCTTCGCCTGCCTGCCGAAGGTTGTGGCTGCGGCCATCAGCGTATGCGGCGCGCAAATCTGGTTCTCGAAATCATTGGCGTGGCCGCCGCGGCCGGGCGCAAAGGCGATGATGGCCGAAACCGCCTTCGCCTCTTCGCCTGACAGCGCCAGCGCGCCCCAGCCGCCGGCCGAATGGCCGATCACAATCACGCCATCCGGGCGCACGAACGGCTGCGTGCGCAAAAAATCCATGGCGAGCCGGATCTGGTCGGCGGTGGCGCGGCCCGAGCGGGCATAGTCGGCCTCGTCGCAGCCGCCCTGGTCCTCGAGGTAAGCTCCGCCGGTAGCGCCATGCCCGAGCCGTTCCGGCACCAGCACGGCATAGCCGCGCGCCACCAGGAACGCGGCCAGCGCGCGGTATTCCGGTTGCGGCATTTGCGCGCGACGCAGCGCATTTTGCGTGGTCGCATGCGCGATCACGGCCAAGTGAAACGGTCCGTCGCCGGGCGGACGAAACAGCACAGCACGCGCGCCATGGTCTGCGGCTGGCGTCGGCACCAGCCAGGGCTGTACGCGATTGGGCTCGCCTTCCGCGCCTTGCGAGCCATAGGGCAGCGGCGTTTGCTGGGCGAAAAGCAGCAGCGCCAGCAGCGCAGAGAAGGCTTTCAGCAGACGCATGGGGGCTCGGACACCGCGGGCAATCGAACTCGTCCAAAGTCTATCCGAGAACGAATCAGCGCCTGCGAATCTTTTGGCGACGCGGCTTCTCATTCCTCCCACAGCAGCTAAACGCAACGTGCGAACGGCCGATCTGCCCCGGCTCGCATCGGCGAAATGCCGGTTAAGGCGGCGCTCTGTCCTTTTTCGGCACATCCCTGTCTAAAAACTGATGCACAAAGTCCACAGGTTAACCGATAATTAAGGATAGACCTTGAAGGTGGCGCGCCGAGTTGCTTTGATAAGCAACCATGAGCACTACCCTAATCGAGGTTCGGCCGGCCAAGTCTGCGGATGCTTCCGCGGTAGCGTCGACCCATGACGAAGCCTGGCGGGCGGCCTATCAGGGCATCATCCCCGGCGCCGAGCTCGAAAAACTCATCAACCGCCGCGGCCCGCCATGGTGGGAT
>Ga0210402_10005234_pt1 | contig 11670 bp, 7 predicted proteins | sample IncBWC7MmetaG_FD_161055 | JGI IMG/M metagenome (GOLD analysis project Ga0210402, IMG submission 161055) | Forest soil microbial communities from Barre Woods Harvard Forest LTER site, Petersham, Massachusetts, United States - Inc-BW-C-7-M | ecosystem: Environmental > Terrestrial > Soil >... | reverse complement strand
CGAAGTGGACTCCCATTTCCCCACCATGCCGGATCACATGCTGCTCGGCGGTGTCGGCGGAGCGACTGCGGATTCCCACGGCAACGTCTGGGTGTTTCATCGCCCGCACACGCTCGAAGAAGGCAACGCGACGGAGAATGGATACGTACCGGCGCCGCCCGTCCTGCAATTCAGCGCGGCGGGCCGCTACATCCAAGGATGGGGCGGCCCGACAAAAGGCGGCCCGTACGAGTGGTTCAATCGCGGCGGGCTGCATTCGGCGTTCGCGGAGTGCGCGTCCTGCACGACCCAACGGCGCCTGAACGGCGATGGACGTCCCGGAAGCGGCGAGCACGGCATTGCGGTCGACGCCAACGACAATGTCTGGCTGACGGGCAACGGCGACGGCGACGGGCAAATCCTCAAGTTCACGAAGGACGGAAAGTTTCTGCTGCAGATCGGCAAAGGCGGTGTGGCTGCCGACAGCAACAACACCGAGCATCTGAGCCGGCCGGCAGCCATCACCGTGTATGCGAAGACGAACGAGGTGCTTGTTGCAGATGGGTACGGCAATCGCCGCGTAATCGTGTTCGACGCCGAGACGGGCGCCTACAAACGTCACTGGGGCGCCTATGGTAACCAACCGGACGACAAGGCTTCGAAGGCGCGCCAGGTCACTGGCCCGGGGCCGCAGCAGTTCAACACGCCGCACGGCATTGCGATCTCCAACGACGGCGTAGTGTATGTGTCGGATCGCGCCAACAACCGCATCCAGTCGTTCCGGCTGGACGGCGCCTTCCTGAAAGAAGGATTCGTCAAACGTGAATCGAAGGGAACCGGAACTGCGTTCGGCGTCGCACTGTCGGCTGACCCGGAGCAGCGCTTCGTCTACGTGGCGGACGGCTCGAACGAGCGTATCGCAATTCTCGATCGGGCGTCGCTCGAAGAGATCGGCCACATCGGCGGACCCGGGCGCAAGGCGGGCGAGTTCTTCCATCTGCACAGCTTGGGCGTCGATCCGGATGGCAGTCTCGTGACCGGCGAGTCGCAGGGTTACCGCGTGCAGAAGTTTGTCTACAAGGGGCTGTCGACAGCGGCGATCCGATAGATCCGAAGCCTATCGGCCTCATTGCCGGCTGCCGGGAAATGACAGCATCGTGAGTGTCAATCTAATCGAAAAATGCTCTAAAATTTCAGGAGGTCTGTGATACGCGCTTGCGCGCACCCCTCAATACCATTCGATAACAAGATACAGTCCCGAGGGAATTCCGTGCAATACGTCGGTCAGACTATAACGACCGCGTTTTGGTTCTTTGTTTTCTGGTATGGCGGCTGGGCTTTACTGTGGTCGTACGGACAAATTTCAACGCCGCCCTATCCTGGATGGTGGGACTGGGCGTTACCTGCGGCAGCAATTTTTGCGGTACTGGAGCGCTTCAGCGTCAATCTTGAAGCGGAGGAGACGGCGGCGCCGGCGGACGGATTTTGGGGTCCGTACCAGCGGCAAGCAGCCATCGGCGTGATTTTCGGCCTTGGGCTACTGGCCATCGGCTGGAAAGCCGAGTTGATACGCTGGTCGCCGCGCCCGCTTGAAAATGAGATTTCCGGAATACTGATAGCGCTCTCCGGTGCGCTCACATTGGTGATCGCCGCGGCCGGGCGCAGGCGCGATTATCCGTGGCTTGCGGCGATCAGCGACCTTGCAGCCGGTGCGATCATCGGCGCGATTGTTTCGTGGTCCGTGTTGAGTACGCAGCCAAATCTCGAGGGCAACGGGTTCGCTTGGATACCCGCATGCGCCGCCGTCGGCGGAGGGTTGAACCTGTGGCGCAGGTCGGCGCGCGGCGGCAGGCTTAACCTGTTTCTCGCCGAAATCGCAGCCCGCAGCAAGATGATCGTTGTTGGCAGCTGGTGGGCAATCGTTGGCGGTCTGATCCTGCGGCTCACGTGGAATCCCCACTTTGAAAGTTACGTATCGGACACCGTACGCATGGCGGTCCTCTCCTTTGGTTCGGGGCTTGGCCTCTACTTGCTGTTTGCTCGCGGACTCGGCCCAATTGTGAGCGCACTCAGCTTGTCGCGACGCCGGGCCGGTACCGATGGTCGGGAACACGCCGCAACAGCAAGCGATCTGCGTCAGGCAGGCCTCATGCCACGCCGCCCCGATGCGATCTATCTTGGTCGATTTCTCGGTAACAAACGGGAAGTCGACAGTATTGGCTATCTGGGTCGCGCGAATCTGGTTACGATCGGTCCGGCCGGCTCGGGCAAACGAACAGGACTTATCGTCCCAAACCTTTCGACGCTACGCCGTTCCATCCTCGTCATCGATCCGAATGGCGAGGCAGCTGCCATCACGGCGCGCAAGCGCGCGCAATTTGGACCCGTGATCGTCATCAATCCGTTCGACGTACTCGCGAACGAACTGCCATACCTCAAGAGCAACGGGTTCAACCCGCTCGCTGCTCTCGATCCCGAGGATGACGATTTCGCCGACGACTGCAGCGGAATCGGACAAGCGCTCATCAAGAACCTCGGACGAGAGGACGGGGCCGTCTTCCACGGCTCGGCGCAGGATTTGATAACGGCTCTCGTCATGCACGAAAAAATCGAACACCGCGAAGGCGCAAGCCTCGCCAACATGCGCGCCATGCTCACAGAGCCGTTCACCAGCACGAGCGAGAGCGGCCCGATCGGCCTCTTGAAAACCGTCATCAAGATGACGATGAGCAAAAATGCGTCGCTGCGATCGAAAACCGGCCGATTCCTGCGAGACCGTGATTCGGGCAAAGATTTCATCTCGATCGCGATCAACGAAACGCGATTCCTCGACAGTCCGCAGATACAACGGGACCTGCGAGGTCCCAGTATCGATTGGGACAAGCTGAAGCACGAGGTCACGACAGTCTATCTGATCCTGCCGGCCGATCGGCTCGATACGCACGCCAGCTATTTGCGTCTCGTCGTCAGCTCTGCGTTGCGAACATTGCTACGCTCGCCACCAGGCAAAACGCTGCCGCCTGTGCTGTTCATGCTCGAGGAATTTGCCCAGCTCGGTTACCTGCCGCCGATCGAGAACGCCATGGGGATCGCGGATGGCGTCGGCGTCCAACTCTGGCCGTTTCTGCAAGACCTCAACCAGATCAAGGCACTTTATCACGATCGTTGGCAAACTTTTCTCGGCAACGCAGCAGTGCTTACCGCCTTCGCGCCCCGCGACCTCTTTACGGCCCGTTATCTATCCGCACGCTCCCGCAACAAAGTCGCCATCGTTGAACTCGAGAACGAGCGCGTCGACAGAGCCGAAGCGGCACGTGAACGCGATCCGCTACGCGAGCCGACGGCCAAACCCGAGCAACCGGCGACGATGCCCGAGCGTCACATGCTCTGCATCGTCGAACCCGTCAAGAACCCGTTCATGAGCAAAGCGCCCGCCTACTGGGAGACGCGCTTCAATCAAGACCTCGATCCCAGCCCTTACCGCCAAGGGTGAGGTCATTTTTGCTTTCAGCTGATGCTCAGAGACGTGGGGTCCCCAGGGATTCGCGGCGTCACCGCCCCTCATGCGTCATCGCCCGGCCTGACCGGGCGCCCCAGTAACCGCAGTGGCGCTGCGACATACTTCGTCCCCGCTTTCGCGGGGACGACAAACAAACATTACACTCCATTAGATTTTGACTCATCGAACTCTGAATCCGAATTACGGCTTCCTGGAGCGCAGGCCATTTGCTACGGTCCGCGTCGTCTGAGCGGTTGACTGGAAATACCGGGCCAATCCCATCAGCATATTTCGACCGCTTCCTACCCCACGACTGCATAACCCACCATGTCATGATAAGGAGGAAACATGAACCGCAGATCCGCTATCGCTATGGGGCTGCTTCTCGCCGGCTCAGCCGTACTCTGGCACTCACACGACGCCTCCGGGCAGGCCGCGCAGACCGGGTGGACCACCCTGTTCGACGGTTCCAACCTGAACAATTGGGAGCCCATCGGCAACGCCAATTGGCGGCTGCTCGAAGGCGGCGTCGTGCAGGCCGATCTGGGCAGCGGATTCCTGGTTTCGAAGCAGGAATACGGCGACTTCCAACTCCGGGCTGAGTTCTGGGTCGATGCCACCGCCAACAGCGGCGTCTTCATCCGCGCCACCGATCCCAAGCAGGTCACGGCCACAAACGCTTATGAGGTCAACATCTTCGATACGCGCCCCGACCCGAGCTACGGCACCGGGGCAATCGTCAATGTCGCCAAGGTGTCGCCCATGCCCAAGGCCGGCAATCAGTGGAACACCTACGACATCACCGCCAAGGGCGGCGAATTCACCGTGATCCTCAACGGCATCAAGACTGTCGACGGCGCCAAGGACGCCAAGCTCCCCAAGGGGCGGATCGCGCTTCAGTACGGCGGCGGCATCGTGAGGTTCCGCAAGGTCGAGATCAGGCCGCTCTGACACGCGCGGACTTCGCGGCGTCCGGCTCCGGGCTCGCCACCTTGTGGTGGCACCCCGGAGTGGCGGCGCATATTATTCTGCGATCCGGCGAGCGCGGCGCCGCGTTGCGGAGATCCCCGGTCGAGCGCCTTTCGCGCCGTGCGCCTCAGACAAATAGCGCAACGGCAACCGCGTCGTCTCCTTGACACGATCGAGCACGACGTAGGAATGCACGTGCGCCACGCTCCGGTGTGGCAAGAGCACGTCATTGAGAATGCGCGACAGCGCCTTGAGATCCGGCACCGCCATCTTGACCAGATAGTCCGCGTCGCCGGTCAATGAAAATGCCTCCTGAACTTCCTCGATGCTGTCGATGAGCTTTACGAACGCATCGCCGCTATCCGGGGACTGCGTCGCCAAGCCGACCTGGATGAACACGAGCACGTCGAGGCCGACCGCCTCAGCCGAGAGCACCGCATGGTAGCTCCTGATCACCCCCGATTGCTCCAGCGCCGTCCGCCGGCGCGAACATTGGGAGGCGGATAAACCGATCCGATCGGCCAACTCGTTGTTGGTCAGCCGGCCATCCTCCTGGAGGGCCTTGAGCAGCTTGATGTCGAAATCATCCATGCACATTTATCGCATAAATCGTAATTTTTATACATATATCGTGCTCATCTCTTGGTAACAACACGTATTTTGCACGGATATTGCACGGGGGATGCGGTAAAAATCAGAGCACGTTCCGGTCGTGCGGAACTTCTTCTCCCGCGTCACCGGGGTTGTCCGGGCCATTCGCGCCTTCCTTGCTGAACTCTCCGGCAAAAAAGGCGTGGATGCCCGCGACAATCCCCGGATCATCCGGGACCACATGACAGTGGAGAGCTGATGCGACCTCATCGAAACGCGCTCTAAAGTCCACGGAGAACGTATGGGTCCGTTTCCCCACAATGCGCCGCCCGCCACAATCAGCGCGCAAAACCCGATCGGCACGGATGGATTCGAGTTTGTCGAATTTGCTCATCCGCAGCCCGATCAGCTTGCAAAGCTGTTCGTGCGCATGGGCTATTCGCAGGTCGCCAGGCACCGGACCAAGAACATCACGGTCTATCGGCAAGGCGACATCAATTTCATCCTGAATGCCGAACCCGGCTCATTCGCGACCCGTTTCGTTTCTGCCCACGGCCCCTGCGCTCCATCGATGGCGTGGCGCGTCGTCGATGCAAAGCATGCGTTCGAGCACGCTGTAGCGTTCGGTGCCGAGCCCTACACGGGTGCCGACAAGACCCTGGAGGTCCCTGCGATCAAGGGAATCGGCGATTCGCTTCTGTACTTCGTCGACCGCTACGGAGCCGGGAATTCACCCTATGCGGCGGAATTCGAATGGACCGGAGAGCGTGATCCGAGGCCAAAGGGGGCGGGCTTTTACTATCTCGACCACCTCACCCACAACGTGAAGCGCGGCAACATGGACAAGTGGTTCGGGTTCTACACGAAACTGTTCAACTTCCGGCAAATCCGCTTCTTCGACATCGAGGGCAAGCTCACCGGCCTGTTCTCGCGTGCACTGACGAGTCCATGCGGACGCATTCGCATTCCGATCAACGAGTCGGCTGACGAAAAATCCCAGATCGAAGAATTTCTGCGGGAATATAAAGGCGAAGGCATCCAGCATATCGCGGTCGGAACCGACGCGATCTATGACGCGACCGACGTGCTTGCAACCAACGGCTTACAATTCATGCCTGGGCCGCCGGATGCCTATTACGAGAAAAGCTTCCGCCGCGTGCGTGGTCACACCGAGCCGATCGAGCGCATGAAGAAGCATGGGATCCTCATTGACGGCGAAGGAGTGGTCGACGGTGGCGGAACGAAGATTCTGCTCCAGGTGTTCTCCAAGACCGTGATCGGCCCGATCTTCTTCGAGTTCATCCAAAGGAAGGGCGACGACGGCTTCGGTGAGGGAAATTTCAAGGCGCTGTTCGAGTCGATCGAGGAAGACCAGATTCGGCGCGGCGTCCTTACGGCGTAGGCGGCCTTGATAAGACTCGAAACCGTTTCACTCGTAACCAGATTGTTTTGGAGCGTTTTCGGATTAGGTTGACCACATGGGTGTCATTGCCCGGCTTGACCGGGCAATCCAGTATCCCCGGTCGGTGATTACTGGATCGCCCGGTCAAGCCGGGCGACGACAATCGAGTGAGGTCAACCTATCCGGGAACGCTCTAAGCAGCTTTCTTGGGCGAGATAACCCCGACAGGCAAAACGATCCGGAGCAATTCCATGGCGCAGCACACGCAACTTGAGCCGTCACGGCAGAACGCCGCGGCGCCTTTCGCCGCCGTCCCGTATCAATCCGGGTTCGGTAACCAGTTCCAGTCGGAAGCGGTGCCGGGCGCGCTGCCGGTCGGCCGCAACAGCCCGCAGCGGGGGCCGCTCGGACTCTATGCGGAGCAGATTTCCGGGACCGCCTTCACGGCGGCCCGCCACGAGAACCGTCGCACCTGGACCTACCGCATCTGGCCGTCAGTGGTGCACAAACCCTACCGGCGCATCGACAACGGCAAGCTGCGCACCGGCCCGTTCAACGAGACCGAAGCGACACCGTCGCAACTGCGGTGGAACCCGTTTCCGATCCCGCTAGATCCGACCGATTTTATCGACGGCATCGTCACCATCGGGGGCAGCGGCAGCGCGGCCCACCAGTCCGGCATGGCGGTCCATGTCTATGCCGCCAACGCCTCCATGGCGGAGCGCTATTTCTACAATGCGGACGGCGAGATGCTCATCCTCCCGCAACAGGGCCGCGTGCGCTTCGTCACCGAGCTGGGCATTTTGGATGTCGATAATGGCGAGATCGCCATTATCCCGCGCGGTCTGCGCTTTCGCGTCGAGCTGCCGGACGGCCCGTCGCGCGGCTATATCTGCGAGAACTACGGCCAGGCCTTCCGGCTGCCGGAACTCGGGCCGCTGGGCGCCAACGGACTTGCCAATTCGCGCGATTTCCAGGCGCCGGTCGCGGCCTATGAGGACCGGCAGGCGCCCTGCACCATAGTGGCAAAATTCCAGGGCAACCTGTGGGCCGCCGAGAGCGCGCATTCGCCGCTCAGCGTGGTTGCCTGGCACGGCAATTTCGTCCCTTACAAATACGATCTTTCGCGTTTCATGGTGATCGGCACCGTCAGCTTCGATCATCCGGACCCTTCGATCTTCAGCGTGCTGACGGCACCGTCGGATATTCCGGGCACCGCCAATATCGATTTCGTCATCTTCCCGCCGCGCTGGATGGTCGGAGAAGATACGTTCCGGCCGCCCTGGTATCATCGCAATGTAATGTGCGAGTTCATGGGTTTGCTCAAAGGCGCCTACGATGCCAAGGCGGAGGGCTTCCTGCCGGGTGGCGCCAGCCTGCACAACTGCATGAGCGCGCACGGGCCCGATGCCGAAACCTTCGCGCGCGCCAGCACGGCCGAACTCAAGCCGCAGAAACTCGACAACACCATGGCCTTTATGTTCGAAAGCCGCTTCGCCATGCGGCTCACGCGTTACGCGATGGAATCTTCGGAGCTGCAGCATGACTATTTCGAGGGCTGGCAGGGGCTGAAGCGCCATTTTCCCGAGAAGTAGAACGAAGGTGCGCGAATCCGAATCGCCCGCCCCAACCATACGCTGCGGCCGGTGGCGATTTTGCCTACGCAGTTGGCTTGGAGGTCGGACGGCGGGGCACGCGCCCGGCTGCGGCTTCTGCGATTTTAAAATTCAAATCATGTGCCGTTGTTCCGGACGCCGCCCACCGGGTCCAGCTTTCGGCCGGCCCAATGAAACGCTGCGCGGCAAGCAAGCCCGGCATATGATGCCCACTTGGTCTTCTTCCTCGCCCCCGCCATCCACAGACAAAAAATAGCCCCGCCGGGGGGCGGCGGGGCCTGAATTTGGGGGATCTCACCAGGCCAATCCTCTTCCAGTGGGGCCGGAAGTGTGGGGGGATTGACCCCGAGGCTCATCACGGTGAGGGCACCGTGCTTGTTTTATTTACGTCGCCTCGTGCTGGTAACCTAATGGGTTCGCACCACGCCTCAACTCGGGACGGGCACTTGGGGGAAAACCCGCAGGCGGGACGTCCCCTAAGTTATGTGGATTTCTTCACAACCTGCTGCCTGATCATTACCAACGAGACGGCCCGCGTTGGGGCGCTGCATAGGCGCGAAGGCCAATATCTGATAACTCTACTTGCCGGCCGATAGGTTTGCGCAGTGCGGATTATTCGTGGCATTGTGTTTTTCCTATGCGGCTATCCCTAGAGAAAAACCACCAGGTATCCAATCTGGGCAAGAGCGCGATCGGAATTGCTACCGTCTGGAACACACCATGAGTGAATCCGGCCAAGCGATGGTCGATCATCACGGCCGCACAGCTGGCGACCTGCGGCCGCCCGTCACTGCGCATCGTGCGATCCAAACCGTCTTTCTCGGTGTGGCATACCTTGCAGCCTATGTGCTGCTCGATTGGATCAGCTTCGTCGAGCACAATCCCTTCGCCAATTATTCGTGGAATCCGGATTCCGGTGTAAGCCTCGTGGCCGTCCTCGTGTTCGGGCAGCGGATGCTCCCGTTCATGTTCATCGCCCCACTGCTCGCCGACCTTGCGGTCCGACATTTCCCGTTGCCGCTGCCCTTCGAGTTTGCTTCGGCGGTCCTGATCGGCGGCGTCTATGGGGCGGCCGCGCTGTTCCTCCTGCACCCCAAGCAGCGTTTCGACCGCACGTTGCAGTCCATGTCCAGTCTCATTCTTTTGACCTTCACAACCGTGCTGAGCGCCGCCCTGGTGGCGGCAGGCTATGTCGGAATAGTGGTTGCGTCCGGTCTGCTGCCGACGGCGGATTTCGCCCCGGCGGTGCTGAGTTACTGGGTTGGCGATATGATCGGCATCATGGTGTTGACGCCCTTTGCGCTGGTTTTGTGGACTCGCCGACATGCAGTGTGGATGTCGGCCGAAACCTTGCTGCAGCTTGTCGCCATCACGGCTGCGCTCGTGCTTGTGTACGCTTATTGGACCGCGCAGCACCTTCAGCTCTTTTACCTACTCTTTGTGCCCATCGTGTGGATGGCGGTGCGCAGCGGAATTGAAGGCGTGTGCCTTGGCATCCTCGCCACTCAACTCGGTTTTATTTTAGGCTTTCACGCTTTCCCGGAAGAAATCGCCGAAATGCCGAAAATCCAGGCGCTCACGCTGATTCTCGCCTTTACGGGACTTTTTGCCGGAGCGCTTGTGACGGAGCGCCGCCGCACCGAGGCGGTATTGCGGCTGCATCAGGAATCGATCGCGCGTCTCGCACGACTCGGCAGCGTGGGAGAACTTGCCGCCGCCATGGCGCACGAGCTAAATCAGCCCCTGATGGCGGCCGGCACCTATACACGGCTGGTTGACGATGCCATCCGCGCCGGCGATGCGAACACCCATACGGTGGCCGAAACCGCAAAGAAGGCAGCCGCGCAAGTCGAGCGCGCCGCTGAGGTGGTGAGGCGCTTGCGGGCGCTAGTCCGGCTGGACCGCACCAATCGTGTCGCTTGCCGGGTCGATCGCATCGTGCGGGAAACCATCGATCTGTGCCGCCCCGATCTCGATCGCCTGGGCGTGAAAGTCCAGCAATCCGTTACGGCCGGCCTGCCGCCCGTGATGGTCGACGTGCTGCAGATCGAACAGGCATTACTCAACCTCATGCGCAATTCCATCGATGCGATCGGCGAGGCGGGGCAAGGGACGATCTCGATCGAGGCGGCGCTGGTGGACATGGATTTTGTCGAGGTGCAGGTGCGCGATTCCGGCCCGGGCTTCCCGCCGGATCGCGCCGGCAATCCGTTCCTGCCGTTTTCCTCAACCAAGAAAGAAGGGCTCGGCATCGGGCTGCCGTTGTGCCGGTCTCTCATCGAGGCTCATGGCGGCCGTATCTGGCTCGATGCAAGCTCGCCCGGCGCCACTATTCATTTTACCTTACCTGTCGCCAATTTGGCCGTTACCAGATCGTCCCCCCCATGACTGAGTCGATCCACATCTGGCTGGTCGACGATGATTCGGCCGTGCTCGATTCTCTGCAACTTTATTTCGCGCGTCACCGCGTCAAGACATCTTGCTATGCGTCCGCGGAGCCGCTTCTCGCCAGCCTCGATGGCGGTGCGCAACCCGACTGCATCGTGTCCGACATCCGCATGCCCGGCATGTCCGGCCTCGATCTCCTTCGTCGTCTCAAAGACCGCCGATCCGTCGCACCCCTCATTTTGATTACCGGGCTCGGCGACATCGAAATGGCGGTATCCGCCATCAAGAATGGCGCGTTCGACTTTATCGAAAAGCCGTTCGACGAAGGCCGCCTTCTTGCCAGCATTCGAAATGCGGTGGCGATCGGACGGCAACAGGCGAGCGACGCTGCGGAAATCGAAAAGGCGCGATCACGCTTCGACACACTTTCTGAGCGTCAGCGACAGGTGATGAAACTTGCCGTAGTCGGTTTGTCGAATAAGGAAATTGCCGCGCGGCTCGACATCAGTCCGAAGACCGTAGAAAATCACCGTGCCTGGGTGATGGAGCGCATCGGCGCGAAAAACCTCGCTGAGCTGGTGCGTTTCGCTCTGAAGATCGAAGAGTGACCGTAACGGGCGCAGCATGGCGGTGCCTACTCGGTCATGGCCGGGCTTGTCCCCATTGGCGCTAAGTTAACCCTGGGCGGAGCCACGTGGACTCCCTCCCCCCTTGTGGGGAGGGGAGGAGATACGCGGCGCCGCCGCGTCTTAACTTAGCGCTTATGGGGCTTGTCCCGGCCATCTCGACGATCGAGGCACTGCGCCTTCTGATCGTCATCGCCGGGACAAGCCCGGCGATGACGAACCGGCCCGCCACGAGTTTCGCCCGTGCTACAAGACCGTCGCACAAAGCCATGAAACACCAGAAATGCAGGCGCTTGAGTTTGGCGCCTTGCGTGCGCCTCAGCCGTGGAACGCGCGCGCATCGGGCCGCGACCACGAACGCGCCAGATCGCCAATTGATCCGATCGGGGCGGCGCGGCTATTTTTTTCGATGGACGCAAACGATACGGCCGTAAGTTTGAATCCCCTCGATTGGCGCGCTGATCTCAGCGCTGATGGCGTCGGCCGCTTGCCGGCAACGCTCTTGGTGTTGGTCGATCGCGCCAGCCCAACTTTCCCAACTCGGCGAAAAAAGTCAGTAATATCAACGATGGCATAGCGAAAGTCTTCACTACACGACGT
>Ga0210402_10005233_pt1 | contig 11672 bp, 9 predicted proteins | sample IncBWC7MmetaG_FD_161055 | JGI IMG/M metagenome (GOLD analysis project Ga0210402, IMG submission 161055) | Forest soil microbial communities from Barre Woods Harvard Forest LTER site, Petersham, Massachusetts, United States - Inc-BW-C-7-M | ecosystem: Environmental > Terrestrial > Soil >... | reverse complement strand
GGTGATGTGGAACCAACCGGCGCCATCGAAAACGTTGTCCCAATCGATATCCCCCGGTTTGGCCAGTGCGATGGCGCTGTTGGCGCGGTCGTAAACCACCTTCGACGGGCGCTGGTTGGCGCCGCCTTCCAGGTAATAGATACCGAGCCGCCCGCTACTTCTAACGATGCACGAAGTGTCCACGCTGAAGCGCCGCAGTTCGGCGATGGCGGCGTCGGCAATGGGGTTGGCGCGGGGCAGCACCGTGACGTAGATAGCCGGAAGCCCGAACTGGGCCAGCGCCACGGCCACGTTGGCCTCGCCGCCTCCGAACGTCGCCACAAACTGAGGAGTTTGCAGGAAGCGCTCCAGACCGGGTGGCGCCAGCCGAAGCATGATCTCACCAAAAGTTACAATTGGCTTGGGCATAGAAACGTTGTCAGTTTTCAGTCATCAGTTGTCAGTAAAGACCTTCGGCAGCGCGCGCCACCTGCTTTACTGATGACTGACCACTGATGACTGAAAACTGCCCTGGCCGCTCGCTACATTTCCGCGAGGGCAGCCTTGCTGGCTTCGATAGCTCTGGCTTGGTCGCGAAGGCGGATGGCGATCGCCATCGACCTTACGTGCGGCATGGCGCGGAGCACTTTCTGCGTGTCTTGCGACTGCGTGCCCGCCTTAACCTTGTCTGCCTTATACGCCTTGCCCAAGCCTCGGGACATCTGGTGCATCTCGAAGAGGCAGGCCTTGGAGGATTCCACATGGTCGTCCCAAGCGGCGCCCTCCGGGCTTTCGAGCGACCGAAGGATATTTCGCAGTAAACCTTTCGTGCTGTCGTATAGCATATGTACGATGTACCCCGGTGAATTTCCAATCGTAGCAGATCCGGATGCCATATGATGGAATGAATAGTCCATGTTTACATATTGGCTGCTGCTGACCGGGTTGGCGTTCGGTTGTCTGGCGAGCACGAACTACTCGCTGCCGACGGTTTATTCAACCACGGGCGAAGTGCGCTCGCAGGTGGTTCGGCTCGACAAACTGGCCGGCGGCCAAAGCTACAGCCTGCTCTTCAGCGTGAGTCCGGAAGCCCTGAATGCCGATGCCCGGCTGGCGGTTTCGGTGGTCGAAGACGGCCGGGTCCTGCTGCAAAAGACGCTGCACGCGGGTGACGCCGACCTATATGTATCTTTTCGCACAGCCAGAGCTGGCCGCCGCGAACTCCGGATCGCTGCCAACGGCGCCGCCGATCGGAGTTTCCTCGGTGCCCGCTACTCGCTGCAGATCAATCGATGGCCCGAATCGGCCGCTCTGAAGACCGCTCCGAATCACACCTTGAATCAGACCTCTAATCACACCTGGCGCCAGGCCTCGCTCTTCACTCTGGGCCAGACGGTGTTCGCATCCGCCGATGAGGTGGAGTATTTTCCGTTGCCCGCCACTCCCCGCAAGGAATTGGCTGCCGGCGCCGCGGGTGAAGATTGGTACAGTTTCAAGTTCGATTCGCCCCGCCCCAGGCTGGTATTCTTCCAACTGGAGTTGATGGATCGCGACGACCTTCCCGTGGATGTCTCCCTCTTCCGCGAGACGGCCGGCAAGCTGACGGAGTTCACCGAAGGTCAGGACCCGGTGGCCGCGCCGCACGAGGTGCAGGCTCTTCCCGGCAACAAGTTCGCCCCGCGCATCCTCAAAGAGAACGGCGTTTATTACGTTCGGGTCCGCGCCAACCATCCCGAGTATAAGCTGCGGACGCGGCTCTATGAGGCGCCGCCGTATGCCGACCCGCGCGAGGCCGTGCGCACCGCGGTGGACTACATCATGGGGGCGGGCGATTCCTGGTTCGCCAACACGCCACGGCGCGGCGGAGCCTTCGACCGCGTTTCCGGCGTCCACCAGGAGACCTCGCTTTGCGTGGCCTGCCATGCCAGCCACTTTTCGCAGCGCGCCCAGCTCTACGCGGTGGCCAACGGATATCCCGTGGTCCAGCGCCAGCAACTGCAGTTCCTGGAGGAGCGGTTTTACAACAATCCGCGGCCCTTCTACGGGTTTGAGCCGGAGGGCGCGGTATGGGCGCGGGTGATTTCGGCGCCGGCCAACGTGCTGAGCCGCATGAGCGTGCTCACCAGCCTTTTTGAGCAAAACGTTTCCGGCGAGTCCCGTCCGGCTTACCACCAAAGGATATCGAAGTATCTCGACCTCTATTACGCCGGCCGCGACAAACTGCCGCCCGACGAAACCAACGGCAACACCCCGCTGGTGAGTACTTTCGAAGTGGCCTGGTATTCGTGGAAAACCACGGGCGACGCGCGCCTGCCCGCGATGATCGCGCAGACCGACACCAAGAACATGGTGGACCTCTGCTACCAGACGCTGGCCTTGGTGGACATAGCCCAGGCGGATATGGATGGCGCCAAATACGCGGACCTGATCCGCCGGAACGCCCAACGCATTCTCTCCTACCAGCGGCCCGACGGCCAGTGGTCCATGCGCTTCGATCCGGCCGAACCGGAGGTGGAATTCCAGACCGGGCATGCGCTGTGGGCGCTGGCCGCCGCCGGCATCCCCGCCGATCAGCCACAGGTAGAGAAGGCCATCCAGTATTTGATGAACCGCCAGCAGCCTTTCGGCGGGTGGATGGACCCGCGCCAGTCGTTCGAGAACTTCAAGACGCCGTTCCGCGAAACGCAATTCGCGGTGCTGGCGCTGAGCACCTACTATCCGCTCAAGGATCGCGCCAAGGGTTGGAATGCGGGCGCGGTGACGTCGCTCTCCGCCGAACCGGCGCGGCTGTTGGACCAGCTCGACCAGGTTTGGGACCGGCCTTCCGATGCCGTGGTGGCGCGGATCGAAGCCGCGGCCGGATCCAACGACGCGCTCATCCGGCAGGCCGCCGCGGAGGCGTTGGGGCGGCTGGCACTGCCACCTTCGATGCCGCTGCTGGCGAAGCTGCTGGGCGACCCGAGCAAGCTGGTACAGCGCACCGCCGCGTGGGGGTTGCGCCAGGTTTACGCCAACCATCCGGAGACGGACGATCGACTGCTCGCGGCCGCGCTGGCGTCGAACAGCGCCCGGACCCGCTGGGGCGCCACCCGCGTCTTCGCACATCACTTCGCCACCCTGGCAACACGCGGCGAATTGGTCGACGCGCTGGAGCGGCTGGCTTCCGACCCGGTGATTTCCGTCCGCATGCAGGCCGTTCGCGGCCTCTGGCAATCCTGGTTCTGGAACGCCGATGCGCAGGTTCGCGGCCGCATCGAAGACACGTTGCTGGCTGCGCTGGCGCTCCCACAGCATCCCTGGGTTGAGTCCAACCTGCACGCGGCCGTCTACAATCTGGCCGACGAGAACATTCGATATCTCTACAATAATTGGGTGGCGCTGCTGGCCCGCCCGGAAGACCGCGACCGCGCCATCCAAGGCCGCCTGGCGGTGGAAAGCCAACTGGGCCGCAAGATCGCGGCGGTTCTGACCCAGGGACCAGACGCCCAGAAGAAGCAGTTGCTTTCCGCCCTGGCCGATCTGCCGCTGCGCCGCGGCGACGTGTACGACGTTACCGCCGACCTCTCGAAACCGGCGCCGCTGGTCTACAGCCGCATTGGAAACGACATCGAACAGATCGCCTTTTTCGGCTCCACGGCCGACGAGCTTTCACGCGCGCTGCTGCCGCTTTGGAATTCCTCCGACCCCGAAATGCGCGGCCTGGCGCTCAAGGCCAGCCTGATCGTGCGGGAGACTCCTTTCGCCGCCGCCGAACGTCTGGCGGGAGGCAGGGGCGATAGCACGAAGGAACTGGCCCGCACGCTGGATGCGTCCGCCGGCGCGGCTGAGGTGATCAAGGCATTCCACGCCCCGCCCCCACGGGAAGCTGCGGCTGTTCCGAATTCACCCACCGCCGCTCTGAGTCCAGCCCCGCGCACCACCACGCAGCCTTCGCTGGATGAAGCCTTCTTCCGGGCCAACATCGACCCGATTCTTCAGAAGAAGGGCAAGGACGGTTACGCCTGCGTGGACTGCCACGCCACTCACACGCTGTTTAATGCGCGGTGGCAGACGGTAATGAATGTGGTGGACCGCAAGGATCCCGAGGCCAGCCTGCTGCTGCGCAAGCCCACCTCCACCGCCGAATCCGAAGGCGTGGCGGCTTCCAAAGCCACCGCCCACGGCGGCGGACAGCGCTGGGCCAAAGACTCTCCGGAATACCAGACGATCCTGCAGTGGATTCAGGGCGCCAAGGTACGGTGATCCATAGGCAGCTTAGCGCCATCCCGTCTTCGACTGTTGCGTGCCCGCGGATTGGCCCACCCGAGAAATGACCGCCGCTCCGTCCTGGCCAGTGCTTCAAGGGGCTTGACCTTCTGAGCGGGCCCGGTCTGTCAGCTCATCGAGGCGCACAGGCCGGTGCTCATCGTACGACTTGCGGGCCGCCAGACCCATGACTACGGCAACCCGCCCGTCCGCCCCCGCCACCGGCGTTGGCCGATCCTCACAAACCGCCCGTACAAAAGCGCGAACTTCACCGGCGTAGCTCTCCGTGTACCGGTCCATGAAGAAATTCAGCGGCAGATCCTTGCGTACCTCGGTCGCCGTGCTTACCACCGCCTGGTTAGGATAGCGGTTCTCCGTGGCGATGCTGCCGCGGCTCCCCAGAATCTCCACTCGCTGGTCGTAGCCGTAAGCGGCCTGGCGGCTGTTGTCGATCGTGCCGATGACGCCGTTTCTGAAGCGCAGCACAATCAAAGCTGTATCCAAGTCGCCGGCCTCACCGATCTCCGGGTCCACCATCACAGCGCCTGCCGTATAGACCTCCTCCACTTCGTCGCCAATCAGGAAGCGGGCCATATCAAAGTCATGAATGGTCATGTCCATGAACATGCCGCCGGAAACACGGATGTAAGAAATTGGTGGGGGCGCAGGGTCCCTGCTGACGATGTGCATAATTCGCGGCGTGCCGATCTCACCGCTCTCCACCGCCTGGCGCACACGGGCGAAGTTGGCATCGAACCGCCGGTTGAAACCGATCTGCAGCTTCACCCCGGCCTGTTCCACCGCCGCTAGCGCCGCATCGATCTGGCTTAGACTATGGGCGATCGGCTTCTCACAGAAGATGTGCTTGCCCGCCTGCGCCGCCTGGATAATCAGGTCCGCGTGGGTGTTGGTGGATGAGCAGATCAGCACCGCCGCGATTTCCGGATTGGCGAAGATCTCCGCGCTCGATTCGGTTACCACCGGAATTCCGCAGCGTGCCGCCACGGCTTGCGCGGCCTCGCGGTTGACGTCCGCGATAGCCAGTGTGCGGGCTTCAGGCAAACGGAACGCCAGCGTTTCGGCATGTACTTTGCCGATTCTCCCGGCGCCGATGATTCCGACACGAAGTTGTCTTGTGCTCAAGGGCTCCTCTCTGGACATAACTCAATTCGGGAAGTAACCTCAATCGAAATTGGATTCAATGGAGCGGAGGTACTCGCGATTTCGCCGCGCGCTCTCTTTCGGGGTACCCATTCCAGGCAGAATGTCCTGCTCCACCAGAACGTAGCCGTCGTAGCCCCGCGCTGCCAGCCGCCGCAGCAGGGCCGGAAAATCCACACAACCCTTGCCCAATTCGCAGAAAACTCCGTGGCCCAACGCCTTGAAGTAATCCCACTGCTCCGCCCTTGCCTGCCGCGCTACCTCCGGCTGGCAGTCCTTGCAGTGGATGTACCAAACCCGATCGCCGAAGCGTTCCAGAGCAGGGACCACGTCGCAGTTCCCTGCTCCGGCCCCATAGCAATAGTGGCCGGTGTCGAACACCAGCCCGAGCCTCTGTGGATTGGTAAGTTCCAGCAAGGTGGCGATCTCATCCGGCGTCTCCACATACCCGGCGCAGTGATGGTGGAACGCCGTCCGCAGGCCCGTCTCCTCGTAAACGGCGTGCGCCAACCGGTCTGCGCCGCCGGCGAATACTTTCCACTCTGCCAGGCTTAATCCCGCTTCCTGATGGGAGACACCAAGGTTGCGGGAGGACGCCACGCGCCCGGCCAAGCGGGTTCGTTCCGGACTCTTACCGTTGTCGTCGGCCAGCACCAGATAGGGCGCCGGCGTTCCACCTACCGCGGCCAGCAATCGCGCCGTCTTCACCGCATTGGCGATGCCGCTTTCATGCGCCGACGGTTCTTTCAGCGCCACCGGCACGAACGCCCCCAGCATCACCAGGCCGCGCTTCTGGAGTTCAGCCTTCAACACAACCGGGTCGGTGGGCATGTAGCCCCAGTCACCCAACTCCGTTCCGGTGTAGCCGGCTTCGGCGAGTTCGTCCAGCATGATGCCAAACGGGATCTGCTCCCCCTTCGACTCTTCGAATTCCAGCGTACCCCAGGAACAAGGAGCATTGCCAACCAGCAGCTTTCCCATGATTGCCTCTTACGCCGCGAACCTCAGAATTTCCACTTCCGCCCCGATCTTCACCGCGGCTTCGGCCCTGTTCATCACCTGTCGGGTCACTGTGTCCGAGAGGTAATACTCGCCGCAGTTCTCGCATACTTCCGCTGGCACCTGCTTCAAGATCACAGTGGTTTCGCCGCGCTGAAGGGTCACCGTCACCTGTCCGGGGCGAGTCTCACCGTGCTTGCATACTACGCAATTCATTGTTCTCTCCGTTTCCTGAATCCCGCCTCCCATCGCTGCATGATTACCCAAATCAGAGATGATGGCGTTCGTTCTTGCGCGCCGTTTCGTACCGGGCCCGCGCCTCCCGCACACTCTCCAACTCAGAGACCTCGGCAACCGCCACGTCCCACCAGGATTCGTAGCCCGGCACGGGCACGGCGGGGTCGGTCTCCACCACGATGACCGTCGTCCGGTCCAGAGTCTTGGCCGTCTGCAAGGCGTCCTTCAGTTCGGCCAGCGTGTTCGCCTTCAAGGCGTGCGCGCCCAGGCTGCGGGCATTGGCGGCATAGTCGACCGTCAGGCAGCCGCCGTCCAGTTGCCCCGATTCCCTGGAACGGAAACGATAGCTGGTTCCGAATCCACCTTGCCCCAGCGACCGGCTCAACCCGCCGATGCTGGCAAAGCCGTGATTGTCCACCAGCACGATGATGATCTTCACGCCCTCCTGCACCGACGTCACGATTTCGGTGGGCATCATCAGGTAGGTGCCATCGCCCAGGAAGACATACACCTCGCGGGTGGGGTCGGCGAGCTTTGCCCCGATTGCCCCAGGGATTTCATACGCCATGCACGAGTAGCCGTACTCCATGTGATAGCCGTTGGGAGTGCGCGTGCGCCAGAGTTTGTGCAGGTCGCCGGGGTGGCTGCCCGCCGCCGAGAGCAGGACGTCGCGCGGACCGGAGGCTTCCCACATGGCGCCGATGACTTCGCTTTGCGCCGGGCGGCCCGGATTGTTCAGGTGGAACAGACGGTCCACTTCGGCTTCCCATTTCTCTTTCAGACCGGCGGCCTGAGCCGCGTACTCCGCGCCCACCCGGTAGCCGTGCAGCGCCTCGGCCAGTTGTTCCAGGGCGACGCGCGCATCCGCCACCAGCGGAATCGCGGAGACCTTGTAGGCATCGAAATCGGCCGTGTTGATATTGACGAACCTCACCGCGGGATTCTGGAACGCCGTCATCGAGGCCGAGGTGAAGTCGGAATAGCGCGTGCCGATTCCGATCACGAGATCGGCGTTATGCGCCAGACGATTGGCAGCCAGGGTACCGGTGGCGCCGATGGCTCCCATGCACTGCGGGTGGTCGTAGGCCAGCGAGCCCTTGCCGGCCTGGGTTTCAGCCACCGCAATGCCGGTTTGCGCGGCGAAGTCCGCCAGCGCCTGCGAGGCCTCGCTCATCAGGACGCCGCCCCCGGCCACAATCAGCGGCTGGCGGCTGGCGCGGATCGCCTCCACTACCCGCCCAAAGGACACCTGGTCGGGCCGTCCCCGGCGGATCAGCCACACGCGTTTGCGGAACAGTGCCTCCGGGTAGTCGTACGCTTCGGCCTGCACGTCCTGCGGCAGCGCCAGCGTGACGGCGCCGCAATCGGAGGGAGAGGTTAGCACGCGCATCACTTCGGGCAGTGCCGTGATGAGTTGCTCCGGACGGTAGATGCGGTCCCAGTAACGCGACACCGGCTTGAAGCAATCGTTCACTCCGATGTCCTGCGTTGACGGAGACTCGAGTTGCTGCAGCACAGGCGCCACATTTCGGCGGGCGAAGATATCGCCCGGCAGCAGCAGCACCGGAAGGCGGTTGATGGTGGCCAGCGCCGCGCCGGTGATCATATTGGTCGCCCCCGGTCCAATCGATGACGTACAGGCGAAGGCTCGCAGCCGGTTGCTCGCCTTGGCGTACGCCGCCGCCAGGTGTACGCCCGACTGCTCGTTACGCACGAGGATATACGGGAAATCGGGGTTCTGTTGCAGAGCCTGCCCGACACCGGCCACATTCCCGTGGCCGAAAATTCCCAGCACGCCGCCGAAGAATGCATGCTGCTGCCCATCCCGCTCCACGTACTGATTCTTCAAAAAGCTCACCAGCGCCTGAGCCATCGTGACGCGACGCGTTTCCAAGCTATACCTCCTCAACCCGTGTGGCTGACCAAGAAACGCGACAGCCGATCCATGTCGCGCCCCCGGTTCGCCGCCATCGATTGTAATGCTGTGTCCACGGACCAACCCTCGTGCACCATGCCGCCCGCCGCTTCGGCCATGGCCAGCGGGTCTTCGTCCCCGGGGTACAAAACGTTCCTGCCGACCAGCGCGCCGCGCACATTGGGCCCCGCGGACATCGCTGAACCGAGCTGCCGCAGGAACGGCGAGGCATCGCCGGCCGACTCCCCGCCCAGCAGCAGGATGGGCAGCGTAGTGGCACTGGCAACGGTGTCGTAGCCATCGCAATAGGGCAGTTTGAGCCACAAGTAACGGCTGCTGTCGCCCAGCGCGGACGCCACGCCCGCCAGGCGTGCCAGGGCCTCGGCGGTCTTCACCACCACGTAGCCTTTTTCAGTCTTCGTCACCGGCAGCGGCTCCAGGAAGATGGGCAGCCCCAGAGCATTCGATTCGTTGATGGCGTGCGCGCAGGCCAGCAGGGTCTTGAGCGAAGCGGGCTCGCAGACGTCTACGCGCAGCAGGAGCTTGGCGCCGTCCAGCCGCCAGGCCCGGCAGGAAGCGGGCGTCGCGCCGGTCATGGGGTCGTCCAACTCCCAATTGCTCCCCGCCAGGCCGCCGCGGTTCAGGCTGGCGATGAGCAGCCTGCCATCCAGCAGAGTTGGCGCCCCGGCGGCGCGCAGGAATCCATCCATGGTCAACAGGTCTTCGACGATGTCCATGGTCGCCATAATTCCATCTACCCGATCGCTTGATAGCACGCGCAGGATACGGGCCAGATAGTCGCGGCGGTCGGCCATGGCCAGGGCTTGGGAGCCCACTTTGGTCACATTGCGCGCCGGGTGGTCGGCCGCTAGAAGATTCAATTTACCGTTGGGCGTCAGGCGCTCGCGCCGCGTGCGCACGGCGGCGGCGCGCCAGGCGAAATCCGGATCGTCGACCCGCGTCTCGGTCAAGCGGGCCAGTAGCGCGTCTTGGAAGAACTGTTGGCTCGAGAACAATTATGCCCCTCTTTGTTGCCGCATCATCTCTTCCACTTCCGCCAGCGCCGGCATGGCTTCCGAGCAGCTCAAGCGGCTGACCACAATGGCGGCCGCCGCGTTCCCGTAGTGGAGGCATTCCTGCACCGGAAGTCCCTTCAGCATGGCATAGAGAAATCCGGAAGCGAACCCGTCTCCGGCGCCGATGGTGGTACATACCGCCACCGAATAGGGCGGCAGGTAGACGGAATCGCCACCGCTGAGCACACGCGTTCCCAGTTCGCCTAATTTGGAAACCAGCATGGGCACGCCGGCGGCCTGTAGCTTGGCAGTGGCCGCGTCCAGGTCGGTTACGCCGGCCGCCAACTTCAACTCCAACTGGTTGCCGATCAGAATATCCACGAATGGCAGGGCCAGGCGCACCGCCAGCCCGGCTTCCTCCGGCTTTCTCCACGACATGGAACGATAGTCCACATCCAGCACCACGCGGCAGCCATCCGACTTCGCGCGCTCCAATGCCCGGTAGGCCGATTCCCTTGAGGGCGATCCGCAGAGCGACGTCCCGTTAGTGACGAACATGCGGCCGGATGCCACGTACTCCAGGTCGTCGCCCGTCACGTCGAGCATGGTGTCTACGGCGTCGCGGCGATAGAACACCTGAGGGAATCGATCGGGTGGGGAAACCTCTGTCAGGCAGAGCGACGGTAGAAATCCGGGCGCGGTCTGGACGTGGCTGGTTTCGACTTTTTCCGCTTGCAGGAAGTCCATCAGGAAGCGGCTGAGGCTGTCGTCGCCCAGGCAACTAACCAGTCCGATGTGGGCGCCGAGGCGGGACAGGCCGACTGCCATGTTGGCGCTGGAGCCGCCCAGGTAGCGGGAGAATCGCCGCACCTGCGGTAGCGGCACATGCGGCTCTTCCGAATACAAGTCGTAACCGATTCTGCCCAAAATGACAGCGTCCATGGATCTTACCGTTTCGCCATCGGCGGCACCATGGGCGGCACCATCGGCGGCACCATGGGCAACCGTGGGTCCTGCTCGCGCCAGGTGTCGCGGACCCAGGCATAGTCCGGGTCGTCGGAGGCGGCCATGGAACGTGCCGAGCCCGCCAGCGCGTTCAGGTAGTACACGTTGTAGCCATGTGCGGCCACCACGGGGTGGTAGCCTTCCGGAATCAGGACCAGTTCGCCGTCGCGAACCGAGAGCGTCTGGTCGATGCGGCGGTCGGCGGTGTAGACCTTCTGAATCGCGTAGCCTTCCGGGCGGTCCAGGCGGTAATAGTAGATTTCTTCCAGATCGACTTCCGCCGGGGGGTTATGCACGTCGTGCTTATGCGGCGGATAGCTGGACCAATTCCCGGCCGGTGTGAAGACTTCCACCACCAACAGCCGCTGAGCCGGAAACTCCGGAGTCAACATGTGATGAATCTGGCGGGTGGCGTTTCCACCGCCCCGGATCTCCACGCGCACCTGGTCCGGCGTCACCAGGCGCGCCGGGTGCCGCACTTCCGCGCGGCAATAGCAGAAGGCCAGATCGCAATCGCTATCGGCGGTGATGGAGAAGGCCGTCGACACCGGCAGGTACAAGGTGTAGGGCAGGCCGTCGAACACGCTGCTTCGCCCGCCGATGCGCGGCCAGGCGCCCTCGGGCGTGGTCGCCGAACACACGCCGCCCAGTACCACCATCGCCAGTTCATTGGCGCCGGTTTCCGCGGCGTATTGCCGGCCCGCAGCCAGCTTGCGAGCCTCAAAAGACAAATATTCGAAACCGAAACTTTCAATACGATTTGTGAATGTCTTCGGGCGTACCAGCAAGTCACTCATTGGCTCTCCTTTGGTGGCGCTGTAGACTGGCGCACCTTCAACTCCCCGCGGACTTTGATATCGTACCCCGATTCCGGGAAGCGGTGACAAGGATGCGAGTGCGCGACATGAAAGTGATGGATCGGTGGTTTTCTTTTTTTGGAGCCGGTTTCTTAAAGTATGTAATACTGTAAGCCAAGGAGGCCCCATGGCAGACCCGCTACCGGCTTTGGTCAGCGACAGATCCACCCTGCTCCAGCACATTTCCGAACTCGGCGACTTTCAGCCAGGTTCCATCACCAGTGCTTTCCGGCGGTGTGGCAGCCCCAATTGCCATTG